>Ga0209109_10002271_pt1 | contig 10556 bp, 14 predicted proteins | sample Rifsed10ft2_FD_184004 | JGI IMG/M metagenome (GOLD analysis project Ga0209109, IMG submission 184004) | Soil microbial communities from Rifle, Colorado, USA - sediment 10ft 2 (version 2) | ecosystem: Environmental > Terrestrial > Deep subsurface > Rock core/Sediment | place: Rifle, Colorado... | reverse complement strand
GAGCCTCGCCGGCTCGGCGAGGAGCTGGCGCCGGGCGACGGGGACACTGCGTCCTGCCATCACGACTTGTCGGGTAGGACCGGCGACGGCGGACCGTGGACGCGCGGGATGAAGCGCGGCGTCCGATTGGCGTAGCGCTCCCACGCTTCGCCGAATCGCCGCGCGACCTCCAGCTCTTCGCGGATCGCGAGTTGCCGATAGACGAGGAGCAGGATCGGGAACATGGCGAGGGTCGCGAGCGTCGGCCATTGGAGCAGGAAGCCGACCATGACGAGGACGAGCCCGGTGTACTGCGGATGGCGCAGGCGAGCGTACGGCCCGGTCGTCGCGAGCGTCTCCTCCTTCACCGCCGCGAAGAGCACACGCCACCCGGCGGCCACGAGCCAGAAGCCGCCGACGATGAAGGCGTAGCTCGCGAGGTGGAAGGGGCTCACGTGCGGGTCGCCCTTCCAGCCGATGAGGTCGGTCCACAGGTGGCCTGCGTTGTGGCTCAGGTCGACGCCGGGAACCAGTCCGCCGAGTGGCCCGGTCAAGAGGTAGACGGTCAGCGGATACCCGTACATCTCGGTGAAGAGGGCGACGACGAAGGCCGAGAACCCGCCGAGAACGCGCCAGTCGCGGCTCGAACGCGGGTGGAAGAAGCTCACCGCGAAGACGATGACGAGCAGCGAGTTCAGGATCACGAGCACCCAGAGCCCGTAGCCGTACTCGTCGGTCATCGCGACCCTCCCGCTCGGGCGAGCTCGACGGCCAACTCGACTGCGCGGCGGAGAGCGGGTGGAAGCTCGTCGCGGCCGATGCTCGAGAAGCGGCGCCACGCACGCTCCGGCTTGTGGGTCCCGCTGCGCAGCCCGGCGAGATGCTCGAAGTCTGGCCCGAGCACGATCGTCCGGTGGTCTCCAGCGAGGCCGCGAATCGCCTCGTTCAGCACGTCGTCTCCCCGATCACGGTCGTGCAGCACGACGAAGGGGATGTCAGCGGCACGGCAGACGCGGGCGAAGACGACGATGTTCGCCTTCCCGCCGCACTCGACGATGGAGACGCCCTCCCGGTCGACGTCGTAGCCGCAGGCGGCGAACGCGAACGGGAGGGCCAGCCGTTCCGTCTGCCCTTCGACGAGCAGCGCAGCTCGCGCGAGGAAGAGCTCGCTCCGCTGGGCGTCGAACTCGGTCAGAAGCCGGAAGTCCTCGCCGGGGCTCAGCATCTCCGGCTGCACCGTCCGCGTACCGTGCTCCGTGAGCCTGACGAGCACGAGCTCGTCGAGCCGGGCGACGTTCAGGAGATTCGGCGAGTGAGTCGTGTAGAGGACTTGGTTGCCGCCCCGCGCGAACGTGCGCAGCAGCCGGTAGAGGTAGCGCTGCGCCTGGGGTCGGAGGTAGAGCTCCGGCTCCTCGACGAGCAGGACGAGCCCGCGAATTCCCAGCAGGCAGCAGGCTTCCAGCCCGTCCACGAGCGACGCAGCCGGCAGCGTCCCGGACACGGGCGGCATGCCGCGGCCCTGCTCGTCGAGGGCCTCCCGGAACAGCCCCAGCGCGCGCTCGGCAAGCGGATCGTCCGGTTCAGAGGCGACGAGATTCGCGGCGCGCTCGGATGCAGGCAGGTGGAGAACCGGTGGCGGGTCGCCGGTGCGCGAGACCCCGGGCTCAGCGGCTTCGAGAGCCAGTCGCTCCCCTGTCGCGAGCGTCGCCTCGATGCGGATCGTGGTCTCTGCGAGCGTGGTCGCGTCGGTTGGGACAAGGTGAGCGTTCTCGTCGAGAAGGGCGTGGACGGCCGCCAGCAGGTTCGACTTGCCGACCTGCGCCTCGCCGACGAGCGCGCACATCTGCCCGGGTGCGAGCCTCGCGTCGACGACGCTGCGGAAGCCACGAATCCAGAGCTCCGCGATGCGCCGCGATCGTTCCGGACTTCCACCGCGCTCGGCACTCGGCAGCAGGGGTCTGGACTCAGTGGTGCTGGTCATGGCTGTCCTGCTCGATCCCGGGCCGGGACGGCGCGTCCTCGCCGGAGATCGCTGGGCCGATCACGAAGGACGAGAGCGAGAACATCGCCGCGAAGACAGCGAGCGCGATCGCCGGCGCCCGCCAGGTCTGGAACCGGCGGTAGAGGCGGCGGAGGAACGGGATCGCCGCGACGAATCCGATGGCGGCGAAGAGGACGCGCCCGGTCGCTCCCGCGAGGAGTGCCGCACCGGCGAGCGGGCCCACGTGGTGGAGGACGTGCGGCATTAGGCCGATGAAGCCGCCCCAAGCTGCCACCGCAGCGCCCCAGACGCGCCCGGCGAGCGAGGGTCTTGCCAGCGCGAAGCTGGTCATGTGTCGCTCTCCACAGAACCGTCGGGCCGGCCCCGAAAGGCCCAACGCCAGGCCGTCATCTCGTGCGGGCCGAAACCGGTCATCGTCGATCCTCTCTCGGTCGGTTCTGCAACTCGACTGTCACGTCGCACGCTGAAGATCTCGTGAAGTCGGTCTGCCGATCGTGTGAAGGCGCCAAACTCTCCTAGAGGAGGACGGCGAGGATCGCGATCACGACGAGAAGGATCGCCAGGAGCAGCAAGGCGCAGTAGTGCATCTACATCTCCTTCCGACTACTCGGGACGCTGAGCTACTCGGCGCTCGACGCGGCGACCGCAGGCCGCGACGCAGACGGCGGCGACGACGCCGAACCAGACAAGCGCCAGCACGCCGCCGGCTCGCCAGCCGAGGAACGGCACGGCGACGAGCAGCAGCAGCGGAAGGCTGCAGAGCCAGGAGACGAACGCGAGCAGGGCTGTGTCGCCGCGCTCGCCGGCGATGCTCGTCGTCGCAGGCACGCTCGAATGCCCCGCGAACTCTCCGCTTGTCGACTTGGTGCGCTCGGCTTCGTCGCCGGCGACGACGAGCCGGCCCCGCAGCATCCCCATCTGACAGGTGAACTCGTACTCGCCCGCCCGCTCCGGAAGGAGATCGAGCGCGACGTCCTCGAACGCGGGCAGCATGGCGCTCTTCCCGAAGGCGGGGAAGACGACATGCTCCGAGCAGGACGCCGTCTCCTCGCGCGTGAAGACGATGCGAAGGGGCTCGCCCGCCCGCGCATGCACGACCGAGGGCTGGTAGCCGCCCTTCACGCGAACACGGACCGTACGGACGTGCCGGCGTGCCGGGGCTCTGAGACGCTCGGCCAGAATCACGGCGGTCGCCTCGAGTTGCCTCAGACCGAGGCCGACGTGGTCGTCTCGGCCGCTGTCTCTACTTGCTCTCGCTCCGCGATCTCCACGTCGAGCTCCTCGCGCCTACGACGGAGCTCGTCCAGCGATCCGGCGCCAGACATCTCGTCGGCGTGGTGGCCATGACCTGCGCCGTGCGAGGCGTGACCTCCATGGCCGCCGTGCCCTCTCATCATCCCGAACATCAGCAGCGGACAGGCCAGCAGCAGAAGCAGGATGAGGAGGCTTCCAAGCTCCATGACGACCTCCTTTGCTCGTTACGAGCTCAGGGTCTCGCCGGCGTCTGAAGATCCCGTGAACTCGCTCTGGCGATTTCGTGAAGTCTGCTCGCGTCGAGCGCCGGGAGCGAGACTCGAAACGTCGAGCCGGCGCCGGGGCGGCTCTCGACGTCGATCCTCCCGTCGTGGGCTCGGACGAGCTCGTGCACGATCGCGAGCCCGATCCCGGCTCCGCCGGTCGTCCGCGACCGCGACTTCTCGCCGCGCCAGAACCGCTTGAAGACGTGTTTGAGGTCCTCGGGCGCGATGCCCGCGCCGGTATCGCTTACCTCGAGCACGGCTCGACCCTGCTCGGGCCGTACGCGGAGCACGACCCGATGTCCTGTCTGTGTGTAGCGGAGGGCGTTGGAAAGGAGGTTGGACACCACCTGACCGAGCCTGTCGGGGTCGCCCTGGACGGCAACCGGCTCGAGCTCGGTCGAGAACTCGACGTCCTTCGTGGCGAAGAGCGCGGACCACGAGTCGGCCTCGCGACCGCCGACCTCGGCGAGGTCGACCACGCGCTTCTCGACCAGCATTCCTGGCCGCTCGGCCTCGGCGAGTCGCGCGAGGTCGTCGAGCAGCCGGGCGAGCCGGAGCGTCTCGGCATGCATTGCGGCCAGGTTGGCGGCGTCGTCGGCGAGAACGCCGTCCTGTGCGGCCTCGATGCGCGAGAGCAGAGCGGACACGGGCGTTCGGAGCTCGTGAGCGAGGTCGGCGACGCTCATTCTCCGGATCTCCTCTTCGTGCTCGAGCGTCTCCGCGAGCCGGTTCAGGGCATGGCCGACCGCCCGCACCTCGGCGTCGCCTGACGGTTCGACGCGGGCGGTGAGGTCACCGCTCTCGATGCGCTGAGCCGTCGTCTTGATGCGCCGCAGAGGGCCGGACAGCGTGTTCGCGAGGAGGAATGCAAGGACGAGTGCCGCTGCCACCGAGACCGCCGCGGCCAGGAGGTGCAGACGGTTGAGCGAGTGTTGGAGGTGCTCCTCCTCCGGTGTGAGCAGTGTCTGATCGCTTCGGGCGACCAGGACCGTGCCGACCCTCTGTCCGTTCACGTTGACGGTCGCGCTCGCGACGTCGCTCTCCGGATCAGGAGCTCCGAAGCGGCGCCCGTCGGCGGTCTCGACGATGACATCGAGCCCGTCCAGCTCTGCGAGATGGAAGATCGTCCTGCGTCCGGTGGGCGTCCAGCCTCGTTCGTCCTGATAGACGGCGCCCACGATCTCGGCCATGTGGTCGGCGGAGCGCTGCAATCGGGAGCGTGCGGCGTCGCTGACGAGCGGCTCGAGCCCGCGATTCGAGAGCAGCGTGGCGAGACCCACGGCGAGGACGGCGATGCTGACGAACGCGATGGCGAGCCGCGCTCGCAGACCCAGCCGGCTGAGCATCCTCACAGCTTGGCCAGGCGGTAGCCGACTCCGAAGACCGTCTCGACGTACCGCGGCTGCTTGGGATCCGGCTCGATCTTCTTCCGCAGGTTCTTGACGTGCGCGTCGATCGTTCGCTCGTAGCCCTCGAAGTCGTATCCCTGGACGTGGTTGATGAGCTCGAAGCGTGAGTACACGCGACCGGGGTAGCGCGCCAGGGTCACGAGCAGTCGGTACTCGTTCGGCGTCAGGTCGACGATCTCACCGTCGCGCGTCACTTCGTGCTGCACCGTGTCGATCTCGAGGGCCCCGCCGTCGAAGGAGAGCGTCTCCACGAGCGGGGTCTCCGTGCCCTGTGTCCGCCTGAGCACCGCCCGCACGCGGGCGACGAGCTCGCGAGGGCTGAACGGCTTCGTCAGGTAGTCGTCAGCGCCGAGCGCAAGCCCGCCCACGCGCTCGTCTTCGCTCGCTTTCGCCGTCAGCATCAGGATCGGGACGTCGGAGCGGCTGCGGATCTCGCGGCAGATCTCCTCGCCGCTCACGTCGGGAAGCATCAGATCGAGCACGATCAGCCCCGGCTTCGCCCGCTCGGCGAGCGCGAGCCCCTCCTCTCCGGTGCCGGCCACGTAGACGAGGTAGCCGTCCTTCTCGAGGTAGCCGCGCACGACCTCCTGGACGGACGGCTCGTCGTCGATGACGACGATCCTCTTGTTCGGCTCCACGAGAACGACCATCGCTCGTCAGTGTGAAGATCGGATGAACGGGCCGCGTCTGGCCCGCCGCGCCCGTCGATCCGTAGAAAACCCGGATCTTGCTCAGGATTCACGAGTGCTTCACAGGTCCGATCGACAGTGAGGCCGATGGGCGACCGCTCATTCGTCCTCGTCGTGTCCGACGACTGCCGGCTCTGCGACGGAGCGCGGGCGCTCCTCCGACGACTCGGCATCCCGTTCCGGGAGGTGGATCTCGCGGACGACGAGGCGGGTGAGCTCGCGCGCCGAGGCGTGCCGGTCGTCTTCTTCCCCGTACTCGTCGACGGCGAGCGAGTGGTCGCGTACGGGGACATCTCGGAGGCGGAGCTCAGGCGCGCGCTGCCCGCGGAGAGCCTTGCCTGATGGACGTCCTCCTCGCCGGCTCGCTCGCTGCCGCCTTCGCCGCCGGTCTCGTCGCGTTCTTCGCTCCCTGCTGCGCGGGCGTCATGCTGCCGACCTACCTGGCGGCGGTCTCCGGTGGCAGCCGTGTCCGGGTCGCGCGCCTGTCCGCCCTCTACGTCGCAGGGGTCGCGGTTGTCGTCCTCCCGATCACGCTGGGTGCGAGCGCGCTCGCGTCCCTGGTCAGCGACTGGCACGCTCAGCTCTTCGTCCTCGGCGGGGTGATGATGCTCCTCGTCGCGGCGGCCCTATGGCGCGGCTCGATGCTGCCGATCGACGTGCCGAAGCCGGCACTGACTGGATCCACGGGCTCGGTCTTCGCCCTCGGTGCGTTCTCGGGGGCTGCAACCGCGTGCTGCGCGCCGGTCCTCGCGGGCGCCGTTGCGCTGTCGGCGACGACCGCTGACGTCGCGGGCGGACTCGTCCTTGGGGCCGCGTACCTTGCCGGCCTCGTTACGCCACTCGTGCCACTCGCGCTGCTCGCCGGTCGCTTGCGGGGGCGCGTTCCCGACCCGAGGCTGACGCTGCGCCTCGGCGGCTACACGAAGCGACTGACTGTATCGCGCCTCGCGGGCAGCACTCTCTTCGCCGGCTTCGGCCTGCTCTTCATCGGCCTTGCGCTGACCGGCAACTCCGAGACCGCTCCAGCCTTCCAGGAGACGCTCGGCATCTGGACGCGGCGGCTCGGCGCCTATGTCGACGACGTGCCGAACGTCGTGGCCTTCCCTGCCCTGGCCGCGGTCGTCGCCGCCTTCGCATTCGCAGTCATCCGGAAAGGGCGTGAGACAAGTGAGCAAGCGTGAGCATCGTGCTCCACGTCAGGTAAAGGCACCGAAGCGGCGAGAGGAGCCGAAACGGCTCCCCTGGAAGCCGGTCACGATCGCCGCCGTCGTCCTCGCTCTCGTCGGCGCGAGCTTCGTCGTGCCGTCGCTGCTCCGGGACGACTCTGCCGCATCGAGCGGGGCGCACCGCATGGGTGCCGGTGACGGTCCCGACATCGGCAGCCGGGTCTCGTTCGCCGAGCGCGACGTGGTCGACGGGCGAGAGATCTCGTCGCAGAGCCTGCAAGGCAAGAGGACCCTGCTCTTCTTCTCCGAGGGAGTGATGTGCCAGGCCTGCTTCGTCCAGATCCAGGACCTCGAGGAGGTCGGCGCCGAGCTCGAGAAGCAGGGCATCGGTCTCGTCTCGATCACGCCGGACTCGGACGAGGTTCTCGAGGAGGCGATCGACCAGTACGGGATCCGGACGCCGATGATCGCTGACGAGGACCGTGACATGTCCTCGGCCTTCGACACGCTGGGCCAAGGGATGCACGCGGACACACCCGGGCACGCCTTCGTCCTCGTCGACGAGACCGGAAAGGTGGTCTGGCAGCGCGACTACTGGCTCGACCCGTACCGAACGATGTACGTCGAGCCGGCGCGGCTGCTGGCGGACCTCCCCGCGCCGGATGACGCGTCGTGACCAGCACAGGAAAGGAATAGGAGGACTCTGCGCATGAGCAAGCGAGCACTTCAGCTATCCCTCGCCGCGGCAGCTGTCGTGGCCGTGTCCGTCGGGGCCGTCGTCGTTGCGACGGGTGAGGACGAGAGCGAGCGTGCCGTGTCGGGACATCAGGGCGTCGTCGAGGGCACGGTCTGGGTTGCGAACGAGGAAGGCGGAAGCCTGACGGCCATCGATGCCGGGCGGAACGCCGTCGTCGCGACCCTCACGGGCATCGAGGGACCGCACAACCTCCAGGTGTCACCTGACGGAGGAAGCGTCTGGGTCGTGAGCGGGCACGACGCGATGGCCGTCATGCTGGACGCGCAGGGGTTCCAGGTACACGGCACCGTCTTCACTGGGAACGAGCCGGCACACATCGTCGTCACTCCCGACGGCCGCACGTCCTATACGACAAACGGTGCCGACGACACCGTGACAGCGATCGACGTCTCGACGATGAAGACCGTGACCACCATCGCAGTCGGCGCTTTTCCGCACGGCCTCCGGGTGAGTCCGGATGGGAAGTGGGTCTACGTCGCGAACGCCAAGGGGACGACTCTCACCGTCATCGACACGGCGAGAAACGCGGTGGTCGACGAGATAGAGGTCGGCGTCTCGCCGGTACAGGTGGCCTTCTCGCCCGACGGGCGCTTCGTCTACGCGTCGGTCAACGGTGAGAACGCCGTCGCGAAGGTCGACGTGGCGACACGGAAGCTCGTCGGCAAGGCCGCGGTCGGCGTGGGGCCGATCCAGGCCTACGTCAGCCCCGACGGGAGGTACCTGCTCGTTGCGAACCAGGGCACGGAGGAGCGTCCGAGCACGACCGTCTCGATCGTCGACACGGATTCCTTCGAGGTGGCAAGGACGGTCGAGACCGGCCTCGGGGCGCACGGTGTCGTCATCGACCCCTCCAGCAGGCACGCATACGTGACGAACATCTACGACGACGACGTCGCAGTCCTCGATCTCGCCGAGCAGGAGGTCGTGGCGCGAATCCCGGTCGGCGCGAAGCCGAATGGAATCAGCTTCTCGCCGCTCGTTCTCGGTCTCGAGACCGAAAGGAAGGTCGATCTCGGTCTCGAGGAGATGGAGGAGATGGGCCACGGCTAGGAGGGCTGGCGGAACGGCCCTCGGCACAGAGCTTGTTCACAATCCCTCCTGGAGGCGACCAATGGGGCACGGAGCACCTTGACCGAATCTTGATCGTCGTCATGGCGGAGGCTTGACTGAGCGGCACTAGCGTGAGCTCGTCGAAACGAAAGGAGGCTCCTCGATGATGGACGGATGGGACGGCATGGGGGTCGCTGGGTGGTTCCTGATGACGGTGTTCTGGGTGGTGCTGATCGCGGCGATCGTCTGGGCGGTCGCAAGCCTGTTCCCCGGCCGCATCGCGAGCGAGCCCACCTCGGTTGAGCGCACAGAGCGACCCGAGGAGATCCTCGACCGCCGCCTCGCGCGCGGCGAGATCGACTCCTCGACCTACGACGAGCTGCGCACAAAGCTGCGCGCCGCGCGCGCGGAGAGGGTGTGAGGGCGATGAGGGTCAGGACACTGCCGCTCGTCGTGCTCATCGCCGCTGTGACGGCGCTCGTTGCCTCGGTCGGCTGGGCAGCCGCCCGTGCCGACGACGGCAACGGCGGCTGGATGATGAGTCGCTACGGGTCGGGGATGATGGGCTACTCGTCCTCTGGTACCGGCGCGCCCGTGCGTGACCTCGCCGGCGCGAAGCTCCAAGCGCAGCGCTTCGCCGACGAGCTCGGACTCCGGGTGGGCGAGGTGATGCGCTTCACGAACAACTACTACGCAGAGCTGGTCGAGCAGAACGGCCGCCTCGCGACCGAGGTACTCGTTGAGCCGGCGGGCGGCGCCGTGTACCTCGAGTACGGCCCGGCCATGATGTGGAACACCCGCTACGGGATGATGAGCGACTTCCGCCTCCGCGATACCGGCAGCATGATGGGCAGCGGGATGATGGGCGGCTCGGGCGGAGGCATGATGGGCGGAGGCATGATGGGCGGCTCGGGCAGCGGGATGATGGGCGGCGGATACGCGGACCCGACCTGGACGCCGGGCGCAGCCGAGGCCGACGTCTCGCCCGCCCAGGCACGACGGATCGCTCAGCGCTGGCTCGACCGGCAGGGCTCCGAGCTGACCGCGGCCGAGCCGGATGAGTTTCCGGGCTACTACACGGTGCACGTCCTCCGCGACGGCGAGGTGACGGGGATGCTCTCCGTCAACGCCGCAACGGGGGCCGTCTGGAGCCACTGGTGGCACGGACGCTTCGTCTCGATGCTGGCGGACTGAGCGTGTGACGGGGTCTCGTCGGCTGGCGCTCGTCGTCGACGACGAGGCCCCCCTGGCCGCTCTCGTCCGCTCCTATCTCGAGCGGGAGGGCTTCGCGGTCGAGACGGCCGGCGATGGCGAGACGGCAGTCGAGCTCGCCCGCGACCGAGCACCCGACGTGATCGTCCTCGACCTCATGCTGCCCGGTATCGACGGCATCGAGGCGTGCCGGCGCATCCGATCGTTCAGCGACGCGTACATCCTCATGCTCACCGCGCGCGCGGAGGAGGTCGACAAGATCGTCGGCCTCTCGACGGGAGCGGACGACTACCTCACGAAGCCGTTCTCCCCCGGAGAGCTCGTTGCCCGCGTCCGGGCGCTCCTCCGCCGACCGCGCGAAGGAGCTGCTCGAACGGCGGCACGGCGCTTTGGCGACCTGATCGTCGATCCGCTGGGGCACGAGGTACGGATCGGCGACGAAGCCGTCGAGCTCACGCCTCTCGAGTTCGATCTGCTCGACACGCTCTCAAAGAGCCCGAGCGTCGTCTTCACGCGCAGCCAGCTGCTCGAGAAGGTGTGGGGACCGACCTGGTTCGGTGACGAGCACGTCGTCGACGTGCACATCGCGAACCTGCGCCGCAAGCTCGGGGACGACGGCAGGAATCCGCGTTACATCCGCACCGTGCGAGGCGTCGGCTACAGGATGGCGGCGCGCGAGTGATTCGCCCGCCGCAGCGTAGCCTGGCGGGGAAGCTGCTCCTCGCCCAGCTCCTCGTCATCATCGCCGGGGCGACGACGCTCGCCCTCGTCG
>Ga0209109_10002270_pt1 | contig 10560 bp, 11 predicted proteins | sample Rifsed10ft2_FD_184004 | JGI IMG/M metagenome (GOLD analysis project Ga0209109, IMG submission 184004) | Soil microbial communities from Rifle, Colorado, USA - sediment 10ft 2 (version 2) | ecosystem: Environmental > Terrestrial > Deep subsurface > Rock core/Sediment | place: Rifle, Colorado... | reverse complement strand
CGCGCCCTGCTCGCGAATCTCCTCGAGCCGCGCTGCGAAAGCGGCGCGCATGTCGGCGAGCTTCTTGACGTCTTGCTCGACCTCTTTGCGTGCGTCCGCGGTCAGGCTCGAGACCTTTTTCTTGAGCGCGCCGAGCCTCTTGCCGGCGGTCGCGAGCTGAGATTCGAGCTGCTCGAGCAGCCGGCGGTGCTCGCTCAGCTGCAATTCCGCGTCCACCTCGTGCTCGGCGTCGATCCAGTCCGCGATCGGATCACCGTCTTTGAACCCTCGCTTCTCGGCGCGAAGATAGGCCGCCTCGGCGATGCGCTGGCGGCGCTCGTCGGAGTCGGTGCTCTGTAAGAATTCCATTTTCACTCTCCTTGCTATGACTTGACCAATCCGGCTGCATTTTCAGAAATTCCGCGGCGCCGGCATATAAGTACTAGCCCGTACGCCTACGTAGATGTCCGTATCGAACAGGCCGCGGTTTAGACCGTATCTTGCGCTCATTGCAGACGAGCTACAGCGGAGCTAAGGATTGGGCCTATGCGCCTGTCGTTGCGGACGGTTCTCGGTTTGGGGATCCTTCTACCGTTCATGTTCTCGGTGTCTTGTGCGACGATTCGCGCCGGCAGCGATTACTACGCGGAAGCCGACTTTTCGGGCTACTTGAGCTTTGCCTGGCTCGACGAGTCGCCTTTGATCCGGCCCACGGCCAGCAGGATTCAAATCAGCCCGCTGTCGGTGCGCCGTATTCGCGAAGCAATCGAGCGCGAGCTTACCGCGAAGGGGTTCACTCAGATTGCGGCCCGCGAAACAGCGGACTTCGCCGTATCTTTCACGGTCGGCGCGCGCGACATGATCGACGTCAACGACTACCCGGCGTTTTACCGCGGCCCATGGGCCTGGCGGGGTCCTTACTATGGGGCCAACGTCGACGTGACCGTCTATACGGAAGGTACGTTGGCGCTCGACATTTTCGACAACGCGACGCGCCAGCCCGTTTGGCATGGATGGGCGCGCAAGCGCATCACGGAGAGCGACGTCGAGGACCCCGCGCCGACCATCAACGAGGCCGTGCGGGCGATTCTCGCCGAATTCCCGCCCGATCGATAGGGAAGCTCACATGAGGACGAGCGTCGCCAAAGCCTGCATGGGCGCAAGCGCGCTGCTCTCCCTCATCCCTTTTTCGCCGGCCGCCATCGCGCAACTGCCGGTCGTCCAAAACTCGGACAAGCCGAGCCTCGCGCCGCTGTTACGCGAAGTCACGCCGGCAGTCGTCAACATCGCCGTCGCCGGCACTCGCCGGGCCGAGCACAACCCGTTGCTCGACGACCCGTTTTTTCGCCGTTTCTTCGACATTCCCGATCAACCCGACGAAGTCCCGCAGCAAAACTTGGGCTCCGGCGTCATCGTCGACGCCGACTCGGGTTACATCTTAACCAACTTCCATCTCGTCGAGCACGCCGACGAAATCACCGTGACGCTTGCGGACCGGCGTCAACTCAAAGCCAGGGTATTAGGCAGCGACGAGGGGACCGATATCGCCGTGCTCGAGGTCGACGCGGAAGGGTTGATCGCGATCGAGCTCGGCGACTCCGATGACCTCGAGGTCGGCGATTTCGTCGTCGCGATCGGCAATCCGTTCGGCCTCGGCCAGAGCGTGACCTCGGGGATCGTGAGCGCCCTGGGCCGCGCCGGTCTCGGCATCGAGGGCTACGAGGATTTCATTCAGACCGACGCCTCGATCAATCCCGGCAACTCCGGCGGCGCTCTGGTCGATCTCGACGGCAAGCTCGTCGGCATCAACGCGGCGATCCTTTCGGCCGCCGGCGGCAACATCGGCATCGGCTTCGCGATTCCGACCAACATGGCGCGCGCCGTCATGGAGCAGCTGGTGGAATACGGCGCCGTGAACCGCGGCAGGCTCGGCATCACGATCGACGACTTGACGCCCGACGTTGCCGACGCGCTCGATGTCGACGCGGATGCCGGCGCCGTCGTGACCTCCGTGGAGCCGGGCTCCGCGGCAGAAGCCGCGGGGCTCGCGGCCGGCGATGTCATCACGGCGCTCAACGGTCGGGCGATCAGGGGCTCGACGGATCTTCGCAATCGCGTCGCGCTCATGCGGGTCGGCGACACCGCGCTCATCACGGCCTTGCGCGACGGCCGGAGCCGGGAATTCACGGCCGAGATTGCGGCGACCGCCGAGGCGCCCGCGACGCGCGGCCAGCGCGCGGAGATCACTGACCGGCTGGCCGGAGCGCAATTCGAGGATTTCAGGGACGGCGGCCGACGTGGCGTGCGCGTCGTCACCGTCGCGACCGACAGCCCGGCTTGGGCCTACGGCTTGCGCCCGGACGACGTGATCCTGGCCGTGAACAGAAGGCTCGTGACGTCGCTTGAGGAGCTCGAGCAGGCCGTTCGGGACGCCCCTTCCGTGCTCGTGCTCAACGTGCTGCGCGGATCGGCAGAAATCCTCATCGTCATCCAATGACGGCCGCTCAGCGCCGGATCAAATAGGCGACCTTGGGCGGCGCGGCGTGCGCCATGGCTCGCGTGACGACCGCGCTCGTGACGACGGCGATCCCTTCCCCCGAGTACCGGCGCGACTCGTCGTCGTCATAGCCGTCGCCGCCGAGCTCCACTCCATCCGGTATCGCGCACCCGGCCTCGATGATCGCCCGGCGAATACGGCAATCCCGGCCGATCGTCACGTCCGGCAACACGACGGAAGACTCGACGACCGAGCCCGACCCGACGACGCAGCGCTGCGATAGCACCGAATGCTCGACGGTGCCGGCAATGCCGCATCCGCCGGCGACAATCGAGCGGGATGCGAAGCCTTGGCCCGTGAAGATGGGTGGCGGGCATTGCGTTTGATGGGTCCAGATCGGCCAACAGGCGTCGTGAAGATTGAACCCCGGCCGGTCAGCGAGGAGCTCCATATGGGCGCGCCAATAGCTGTCGATCGTGCCGACGTCACGCCAGTAGGCGGGACCCCCGGCGGCGTCGCGGAACGCGTACGCGCGCACGCGCGCCGCGCGGGCAATCGCGGCCGGCAAGACATTACGACCGAAGTCGTGACGCGAGCCCGGATCGGCCGCGTCCGTCCGCAGGCACTCGGCGAGAAACGCTGCGTTGAACACGTAGATGCCCATCGATGCCAGGGCGACGCCGGGATTGGCCCGCGACGGCGGCGGCACGGCGGGTTTCTCATCGAATCGCGTCACCCAATGACGCTCGTCCGTGTCTATGATGCCGAACGCGCCGGCGCTTTCGAGCGGCACTTCAATGCAGCCGATCGTGACATCGGCGCGGCTCGCGGCGTGCTCGGCCAGCATGAGCCGGTAGTCCATCTTGTAGATGTGGTCGCCCGCGAGAATCAGCACGTAGTCGGCCGCTTGCTGCCCGATGAGATCGAGGTTCTGATAGATCGCATCCGCCGTGCCCGAGTACCAGCCGGCGCCGCAACGCTGTTGCGCCGGCCACACTTCGATGAATTCCCCGGCCTCGGGGCGCGAGATCATCCAGCCGCGGTGCACGTGCTGTATCAACGAATGCGCCTTGTATTGCGTCGCAAGAGCGATGCGGCGAATGCCGGAGTTGACGCAATTGGACAGCGGAAAATCGATGTTGCGGTATTGGCCGCCGAAAGGCAGCGCAGGCTTACATTCCGAACGCGTCAGGTCGCCGAGCCGCGATCCGTTGCCGCCCGCCATGACGATCGCCAAGGTCCGTTGGCTGAGCTCACTTTCGCTTGGAAGCCGCGGCGACGGCATGGGAATGCCCTCCCTGACATTGGAAACGACCATACGCTCGGCCGCGCTCGGCCTGGAATCCGTATTTCTACATACGCAGGTTCCCATGCGGGTGTTGCAAAGCAACGACCTGAGTTAGGCTTTGCGCCCGGCATGCGTCTAGCGCGATACGGCTCCGCGCGTTCGGTTCGCGCGGCGCGTGCCGCGCGCCGCCCGCGCCGCCCGCGCCGCATTCCACTCGTCGGCGAGCATGGCCCAGCGCTCGAGATCGCGCCAACGGCCTCCGAGCTTGGCAAAGCGCAATGCAACGCCTTCCTTGCGAAAGCCGAGGCTCGCGACGAGCTCGATCGAGCGGCGGTTGACGGGCTCGATGTTGGCTTCGAGCCTATGCAACTTGAGGGCGCGAAACGAATGCGTGATCGCGAGAATCAGGCCCTCGCGTATGTAGCCCTGCCCCGCGTACGGCATGAACGCGTAGTAGCCCAAGTTCGCGGACTGATACGAGCCGCGCGCGATGTCGTCGATCGTGACGACCCCCGCCAAGGCGCGGGATCCGCACACCGTCACGAGAAACGCGGCCTGGTCCTTGCGGCGCAAGAGCGCGAGGAAGCGGCGATAGCGCTCCGGCGTCGCGGGCGGCCTGACAAAACCTCGGTGCAAGGTCCGGCTCACGCGCACGGAGCGCAAGAATTCGGCCTCGCGTCGCCGCGACGGGTTTTCGAGGTAGACACGGGCCCGCACGCTCGGCGCCGAGCAACTTCACCGCGCGGCGCGGCGCGGAATCAGCTCGAGAAAGAGATTGTTCGGATCGCGGACGATGGAGAGGAGCCGGCCTTCCCCGAGATCGACGGGCGCGCCGCCGCTCGAGATCACGGTGCCGCCGGCGGCCGCGAGCTGCGTCGTCATCGCGGGCACGTCATCGACGAAAAGCTGCAAGATCGCCGTGCCGGGATCCTGGACGCGCGTCGTCAACGGTTTGCGATAGATCCCCTGAAACTCGAGAAATGCCATCGTGACGCTCGTCCCCGGTATTGTGAGCACCGTGCGGCGAAACCGCGCGCCCGGCGTATCGACAGTGTCCGTCAAGAGCTTCGTGTCGTCGAAAGAGGCCGAAACCTGCGGGTCGAACGCCGCCCCGGCGCGATAGAAGCGCGCGTTCTCGTCCGTATCGGCGATGATGAGCTCGAACGTTCCGCCGACCACGTTGCTCGACGGCGGCACGGTCCCGTCCGCGCCCTCCGCTCCCTCGATGAGCTCGACGAAAAAGCCGTCCGGATCCTGAATGAAGATGATGCGCGTATTCCCGCCGAGCGTGATCGGCTCGCCGGTCGGCGTCCAAATTTGCCCCGCGGAATCGGCAAGACGCTCGAGCACAACGTCGAGGTCGCGAACGCGAAGCTGCAAAACCGATGCGCCCGGGTGTTGAAAACGCGTTTGCACCGGCTCGCGCTCGATATCCTTGTATTCGATGAGCTCCACGCCGAGCTCGGAGCCCTGGATGCGAAACGTCGCGATCCGTGACTGGGCTCCAGGCGTATTGCCGAGCCGCATGATCGCCGGATTGTCGCTGAACGAGGTCGGCGCCAGGTTCGGCTCGAGCTCGAGCACGCCGCCATAGAACTCGATCGAGCGCTCGAGATCCGCGACGATGTGACTGAAATTGCCGACACCGACCACCTCGGCGGCCAGGACGGCCGGTACATGCACGCACGCCGCTGCGACGATAAGCGACAATTTCATCATTCGTGTTTCCCCGCACTTGCACAACCCGTGCAGCAATACGTTACCATCGCGCGCGTGCATTCGGTGATATCAGTCAAGAATCTCTCCAAGACCTACGCATCGGGATTTCAGGCGCTCAAGAACGTGGATCTCGAGATCCGGCGCGGCGAGATCTTCGCGTTGCTCGGGCCGAACGGCGCCGGCAAGACCACGTTGATCAACATCATTTGCGGCATCGTCAACCCCACCGAGGGCGCCGTGACCGTCGACGGCCACGATATCGCGACCGATGCGCGCGCGGCCCGCGCGAGCATCGGCCTGGTCCCACAGGAGCTCACGACCGACGCCTTCGAGTCCGTCTGGGCGACGACGACGTTCAGCCGCGGGCTATTCGGCAAGGCGGCGGATCCAGCCCACATCGAGCGCACGCTCAAGGCGTTATCCCTATGGGATAAAAAGGACAACAAGATCATGACGTTGTCCGGCGGCATGAAGCGCCGCGTCCTGATCGCGAAGGCGCTGTCGCACGAGCCGACGGTTCTCTTCCTCGACGAGCCGACGGCGGGCGTCGACGTTGAATTACGCAAAGACATGTGGAACGTGGTCCGGAATCTCCGCGCTTCCGGCGTCACGATCATTCTCACGACGCACTACATCGACGAGGCCGAGGAAATGGCCGACCGTGTCGGCGTCGTCAACAAAGGCGAGATCATGCTCGTCGAAGATAAGCGCGTGCTCATGCGCAAGCTCGGCAAGAAGCAAATGACGCTCGAGTTGCACGAGCCGTTGCCCGAGATTCCAGAGCAGCTCGCGGGCTACCGGCTCGATCTCACGACGGATCGCACGCAAGTCGTCTATACGTACGATACACAGGGCGATCGCACCGGGATCACAACGCTGCTCGGCGAGCTCAATCGCATGGGCATCAAGTTCAAGGATATCCATACGACGCAAAGCTCGCTCGAGGAGATTTTCGTGAGCCTCGTCAAGAGACAGCCATGAACTGGAACGGCGTACGCGCAATCTATCGGTTCGAGATGGCGCGGACTTTTCGCACCGTTCTCCAGAGTGTCGTGGCGCCGGTTCTGTCGACGTCGCTCTACTTCGTCGTGTTCGGTGCTGCCATCGGCACGCGCATCGAGCAGATCGACGGCATTAGTTACGGCGCGTTCATCGTGCCCGGGCTCGTCATGCTTTCGCTGCTCACGCAAAGTATCTCGAACGCGGCCTTCGGCATCTACTTTCCGCGCTTCACGGGGACGATATTCGAGATCCTGTCGGCGCCGATTTCCTACGTGGAGATCGTGCTCGGCTACGTCGGCGCCGCGGCCACCAAATCCGTGCTGCTCGGCGCGATCATTCTCATTACGGCGCGCGTGTTCGTGCCGTTCGAGATCGAGCATCCGCTCACGATGCTCTTGTTCCTCGTGCTCACGAGCGTGACCTTCAGCTTGTTCGGTTTCATTCTCGGTATCTGGGCGGACAGCTTCGAGAAGCTGCAAATCGTGCCGCTGTTGATCGTCACGCCGTTGGCTTTCCTCGGCGGGAGCTTCTATTCGATCAACATGTTGCCGCCGTTGTGGCAAACCGTGACGCTCTTCAACCCCGTCGTCTACTTGATCAGCGGGTTCCGCTGGAGCTTTTATGGACAAGCGGACGTCGGCGTCGCGATCAGCATCGGCATGACCGCCGTGTTCCTCGCGCTCTGTCTCATGACCATCGCCTGGATGTTCAAGACCGGTTACCGACTGCGTAACTGATGCTCGCCGCGCGCGGGGGTCCTGCCGCGCTTCTCCCGTAGGAGCGAGCTTCGCTCGCGATCTTCGCGGCCGGAGGCCGCTCCCACACAGGAAAAAATAGATCATCCCGGGGCTTGACAAGTCATAGCCTAGTGTCCTATTGTTCTAGTACACTACTTATGAGGCCTGGGGCGATGATCCAAATGCAGCAAGTCGATTTCGGTTACGGCCGCGAGCCCTTGTTCCGCGGCATGGACTTGACGCTTGCGCCGGGCAACATCTACGGGCTCCTAGGGATCAACGGCGCCGGCAAGTCGACGTTGCTCAAGCTCATGATCGGGCTCTTGTTTTCGCGGTCGGGGTCGCTCAAGTCGTTCGGTTACGACCCCGCGCGCCGCGAGCCCGGGCTTCTGGCCCAGGTGTTCGTACTGCCCGAAGAGCTCAATCTGCCGAGCGTCACGGAGCGCGAGTACTTGGCGATCCGCGCACCGTTCTATCCGCGCTTCGATCGTGCGGCCTTCGACCGGTACTTGAACGAGTTCGAGGTGCCGCGCGGACGTAAGCTCACGGCGCTCTCCTACGGCCAGAAGAAAAAGTTCCTGCTCTCGTTCGGCCTTGCGTGCCAATCGGCGCTGCTTCTCATGGACGAGCCGACCAACGGGCTCGACATACCGTCCAAAGGCCAGTTCCGCCGGCTCATCGCCGAGGCGTTGACCGACGAGCGCCTGTTCGTGATCTCGACGCATCAGGTCAGGGACGTCGCCGCGTTGATCGATCCGATCGTGATCCTGCATCAAGGCCGCGTGCTGCTCGCGCGGGCGCTCAACGACATCTCGAGCCGGATCCGCATGCAGTTGAGCGCGACACAACCCGCCGACGATGCGCGAGATTTGCTGCATTGGGAGCCGGCTGTCGGCGGCTTTTGGACGGTCTGGAAAGAGGTGAGCACGGGCGGCGGGCAAATCGATCTCGAGGTGCTGTTCAACACGATCGTCTCGCAGCCCGACGTCTGTCGCGGCCTGTTCGGAACGGAAGGAGTCGCATCGTGAACGAAGCATTGAGCCTCAAGCGCGTCGGGCTGCTATTTCGCAGCGATTGCATCGCCGACTACCGGTCGCTCCTCCTGACCTCGGCGGCGTTGGCTGCCGTCATGCTGCTCGCCTCGATGTTTACCGTGGTGCAAGGCGGCGAGACCGGCGCCTACTACGTCCCGTGGTACATGGGCATGTTGTTCATCTGGGGACCGATCGTCGCAAGCTTCTCGTTCAGGGAGCTCCACGACAAGACCAAGAACGAGGCCTATCTGTCACTGCCCGCGTCCGCGCTCGAGAAAACGCTCGCGCGCCTGCTCCGCGCGACGATCGCGTTCTTCGTGTTCCTGTTGGTGTTCCTCACGGTGACGTCGGCCGTCATCGAGGGAATCAATTGGCTCGTGTTCGGGCGTGCCAACAGGGTGTTCAACGTCGCCGATGCAGCCGTCTGGCAGCCGGTCGGCTTGTTCGTCGTCACGGTGTCGCTCTACTTCTTGGGTGCCGCCTGGTTCCGTAAGCTCCATTTCATCAAGACCTGGGTCACATCGACCGCGATTCTGATTGCACTCATGTGCTTCGCGGCCGTCATCGTGAGATTGGTCTTCGGGGACTTCGACAACCTGTCAGTGTCCATACCGGGCGACGCGTTCCGCGACTACTACCTCGCGCACGAAGGCCTTTTCGACGCGTGCCTCGCCGCGCTCTACGTGCTCTTCTTCTTCGTGCTGCCGGTCTTTTGCTGGTGGGTCGCGTGGCTTCGGGTCAAGGAGACAGAGGTCAGCCATGGAGTTTAGCCAGCCCAAGGGCATCTACATGCAGATCGCGGACCAGATTCGCGATCGCATCCTCGAGGGCGAATGGGCCGAAGGCGAGCGCATCCCCTCGATACGCGAGCTTGCCGTCGCCTTGGGCGTCAATCCCAATACCGTGACGAAAAGCTATCAAGCGCTCACGGATCGGGAAATTATCGAAAACCAGCGCGGCCTCGGCTACTTCGTCGCGCCGACCGCGCGCAAGACGATTCTCAAGGAAATAAAGAACGAGTTCGTGCGGGAAGAATTGCCGCGCGTGTTCCACACGATGCGCCTGCTCGATATGAGCGTCGACGAGCTCGCCGAGCATTACGGGCGCGCCACAGGAGAGAAGCCATGAGAAAGAGTCAGATCGCCGTCTTGTCGGCCGCCGCCGCCGTCGCCTTGATCATCGTCGGCGCCATCGTCGCCGCGCGCATCATCGTCGCGCAAATCAGCACGGGCGAATACGGCGAGCGCGCAGCCGACCGTTCCGAGGCCCGAGTCGCGAATCTTGCGGCGGACGATCTCGACCTGTCCGGGTTCGACCGCATCGACGCGCGGGGCACATGGGAAGTCTCGGTGACGCAGGGCGCGGAGTGGGACGTATCGTTGGAGTATTCGGATGAGGTGGCGGACGAGTTGCGCGTGCGCGTCGAAGGCGACCGGCTCGTGCTCGGTTACGACGAGCACGAAGGCTTCAGTTGGTGGCGCGGTTTCGATTTCGACGGCCCCGATAAAGTCGTCGCGACGATTACGATGCCCGCGCTCGAAGCCCTCGACTTGTCCGGAGCGACCGAGATCGAGTTCTCGGGGTTCAGCGGCCAGGAGCTCGGGATTACGGCTTCCGGCGCCGCCGAGATCAACGGCAGCGAAGGCAGCTACCAAGAGCTCACGCTCGTGGTCAGCGGCCTCAGCGACGTCGATCTCGGCGAATTGGTCGTCGACGATGCGCGCCTCGTTTTGTCCGGAGCGGGCGACGTCACGCTCAACATGAACGGCGGCGCGTTATCGGGAACGGTGTCCGGAGCCGGGAACGTGCGGTATCGGGGCTCGGTCCGTCAGGAAAACGTCGTGACCTCGGGTTTCAGCAGCGTCGAGCCGATCGATTAGCGCCGCAGGGTAACTTATGACCGTCTGGTACGTCATTCATTACGCGACCGCGCCAAGAACTGGCGAATTTCACCGCCCGCACGGAGCCCAAGCGGGCACGGCAGAGACCGGCTCTGCCTTGATTTGGGCTCGCATGGCGGCATTGCGTGGCATTGGCACGAAAGGTGCTTGTCCGGCGCAGCGCCGCTGCAAATGAGAGAGACGAAAATGAACACAGAAACGATGGATCAACGCCACTCCCTGCTCGATCAGCTGCGTATCGATCGCGGCGACGACGCAGGACCGGGGGCTCGCTTTTGGCCGTGGGTCGTCGGCGTCACCGTCCTCGTCGCCGGCATCACGGCCGCGGCGTGGTTCTTGCTGACGATCCCGGCCACGGTTCTCGTCGACGTCGCGACCGCCGAGCTTGTGTCGGCGGACGTCC
>Ga0209109_10002264_pt1 | contig 10568 bp, 13 predicted proteins | sample Rifsed10ft2_FD_184004 | JGI IMG/M metagenome (GOLD analysis project Ga0209109, IMG submission 184004) | Soil microbial communities from Rifle, Colorado, USA - sediment 10ft 2 (version 2) | ecosystem: Environmental > Terrestrial > Deep subsurface > Rock core/Sediment | place: Rifle, Colorado... | reverse complement strand
CCCGCGCCAACTGAGCCGAGACCGGCCTGCGGCGGCGGTCTCAGAGCGCTTTGCGGAACGTCAAATTGATGCGCCGCCGCCCGAGCCGCGCATGTGCTCCGTCGTCGATGCGCGCCACGCCGTGGAAGTACCGTCGCGATGCGCCGCCCCAGACGACGACGTCACCGTGCTCGAGCAGGTGCCGCGTCGGGCGGTCCGCACGCCGCGCCCCGCCGAACAGAAACGTCGCCGGCAGACCCAGTGACACGGACACGATCGGCGCGGCGAAATCGCGCTCATCCTTGTCCTGGTGCAGCGACAGCCGCGTGCCGGGGACGTAGCAATTGATGAGGCACGCGTCGGGCGTAAAGCGCGGGAACCCGGCGGCCGCCGCCGCGGCGCGCGCGAGGGCGAGAAATGCGGGCGGCATTGGAGGCCACGGAGCTTGCGACAAGGGATCGATCGCCGTATACCGATACCCGCTCTCGTCCGAGACCCATCCCGCCGGTCCGCAATTGGTCATCGCGACCGACATCGACCGCCCGCCCGGCGTCACCATGCGGCGAAACGGTGCGCGCCTGCCGATGGCCTCGATCTCGCGGAGAATCTCGCCGTCGTCGGCGATGAACCCGCGCAAGATCCGCGCATCGGGGCCGATGATCTGCGTGCCGAGGGCATCCTGCGCGCCGCTCGCGTTGAGGTCGAGCGTGGCCGCCGCGCCCATTCAATCGCTGGCCGGCACCGGCAATGCATCCACGTCGGGCAGCGTGAGGCCATGCTCTGCGAGATAGGCATCCCACAAAGAGACGGAGCACGTGTACTCGAGGATGTTCAAGTCGGGCCTATACACGGCTTCGGCGCGTGAGCGCACGGGCTCGGTGTAAAGCTTGGGATCCGTGACGGTGATCTCGTCGACGAGGTACTTGCGAGCCTCGCCGTCCTGCTCGCGTTCTTCGAGCCACATGCGCTCGAGGACGTGCGCATCCGACGTCGTCGGAAATCGATTCATGTAGGGATATGGGTTGAGATGCGTGGTCTCGATGACGAGCACGTCGTCCTCCCAATGGGCCAAAGAATACCCCATGGCCGTCGGCAGGATCGGTTCCGGAGGATCGGCGTCCGCCATGTAGACCTTGCGATACATGCCGTAGCCTTCCCAAAAGATCGTGAGATCGTGCGGCCGATGAAAGATTTCGATCGCAAACGGCGCCCCCCACGGCGCGCGCGGCATGCCGGGCCAAATGCAATAAAAACCTGGATCGTCCTCGGTCCTGAACTCCTGCTGATACGCATCCGCGAGCGCTTGTGCGGCCGGTGTGTACGGCAACGGATTCGGTCGGCGCTGGCCGAAGCCGGCCGGGAAATAGACGCCGCTGAAGTCTCGCTTCGTGGGCTCCGGCGTCTCAGCCGACGCGACGGCGGGAACCGCAGAGATCGCGACGGCCGCGAGCACGGCAAATACGGGCAGCGTCCCTGAGCGGTCCGATCTCGAACGATGTCTCGACATGCCTCATCCCCCCGATTAGGAGGCAGTAATGTAAGCGAATTAGCGCCGAAACAGGAATTCCTGCATGCCGTTGGCAAGCAATCGGCCGCGTTCGATGGAGAAGTCGGGCATGCAGCGCTTCAAGTCCTCGGGGCTGTAACGCGGCGCAGCACGGTCACCGCGGGCGCCCCGATTGAGATTGACGAGCCTGTAATCCTCGAGCGGCACGTAACACCCGGGCCGCGCCGGCATGCGCGATTCGAGGTAGACGATGAGCCCATGCGCGAGCGCGCCGCGCCGGGTGCGCTTCGCGATACCGGCCATGACGGCGGTCATTGCCGGCCGCGCGAAGTAATTCAGCAAGTCCCAGCACAGCACGAGGTCGAGCGGCTCGCCGCCGGCTTTCGGCAGCAGGCTCTCGACGAGGCTCCCGAGGGCAGCCGGCTCGCGCTCGGCATTGAGCGCCTCGACGCTGTCGGCGATGTCGACGATCTCCATGCGGCACCGGAATCCGCCGAACAACTCGATCGTCCGCGTCTGCGCCGCGCCGAGGTCGAGCACGACGATACGCCGGCTCTCGTCGATGCTCTCGATGCACGAACGAAACAGCGGCGCGTGCAGCGTCGCGGGGACATCGAGCTCCGCGCGCGCTGTCGCCGCACCGAGCGGTTCGAGCACGTCAGTTCTTGACGTTGGATACGACAGCCGGCTTGGACGCCAGCGGCGGCGTACCCGTGCCGGAGGCCGGCATCGGCTTGGCGATCGTTTGCGGTTTCCCGAGCGCCGCTTCGACCGCTTGCGGATCCATCTCTATCGAGCCCTTGAAACGCGCGCCGTCCTCGAGGCTGACGCGCGGTGCCGTGATGTTCCCGAGCACGCGCGCATTCTTACGGATCGTGACGCGCTCGGCGCCGTAGATGTCGCCCTCGGTGAGCCCGTCGACGGTGATTGCTTTGGCGTAGATGTCGGCTTTGATCTTGCCTTCCTTGCCGATCGTCAAGCTGTTGTTCTTCAATTGGATAGTGCCGCTGACGTCGCCTTCGATGCGCAAGTCTTCTTCACCGAGCAGATCGCCCGTGATGTGAATGGAACGGCCGATGATGGCGCCTTCGCGGCTACCCGAGGTATCGCTGCGCGACTCGGGCGCCGAGTCCGGCTCCGCAGCGTTCCTTGATAGCGAGCCCTGGCTCCGGGGCATTTCCTCTTTCTTGAACATGGTTCTCCCCCTCTATGGGTGCTTCCGTGGGCAAAACTCCATTATGTAGCGCAAGATAAACCACATGAACAAGCTGTCGCAAGTCTGCGACCGCCGAAAGAAAACAAACGCCGGCCCTTGACGGCCGCCGGCGGCTCAAGGCCGGGCTATCGATTCGAGATAGCGGAAGAAGTCCGAATTCGCGTCGATCATGAGCGTCGTGTTCGGCCCGAGCATCGCGTAGCTCTCGAGCGTCTTGAAGAACGAGTAAAACTCGGGGTCCTGGCCGTACGCCTCGCCGTAGATGCGCGTCGCTTCGGCATCGGCGCGACCGATGATTTCCTGGGCGCGCCGCTCGGCTTCGGAGCTTATGCGCCTGAGCTCACGCTCCATCTCGCCGAGAATCTCTTGGCTGCTGCCTTGGCCTTCCGAGCGGAACCGCGCGGCGATGCTCTGCCGCTCGGCGATCATGCGGCTTTCGACTTGCTCGCGCACGGAGTCGATATAGTTGATGCGCTTGATGCGCACGTCGACGAGCTCGATCCCGAGCTCCGCCATCTGCCGCGATGACGCTCTCAACATGTCTTGCTCCAGCAGACCGCGACCTTTGGTCGGCCGTTCGAGATCCGTATTTTCGAGCGCCGTCACCTCCTCTTCGGAAAGCTCCGATACGTCGACCTGCCAATCCGCCGAGCGCACGATTTCCTCGAGCTCCGTTCCCGAGACGATGTCGCGCACCACGGAATCGAGGATGTCATCGAGGCGCGTGCGCGCCCCGCTCTCATCGCGCACGGAGCGCAGGAACTGCAACGGGTCGGAGATTCGCCACCGTGCCGTGGTATCGACGATGATGAATTCGCGGCCGAGCGTCGGTATCTGGCTCACGTCGCCGTCCCAATCGAGCAGACGCTTGTCGAAGCGCCGCACCTCTTGAATGAACGGCAGCCGCCAGTGCAGTCCAGGGTCCGCAATCACGCCGCCGATCGGCTCGCCGAACTGCACGAGGATGCCCTGCTCGGCCTGATCGATGACGAAAGCGGCACGCGTCGTGACGAGCAGTGCAAGCACAAGAATCAATACATACAAAGTTATGTTTTTCATTGAGTTGTGCTTGTATTCTGCGGTAACACCTGACCCTGACGCAGATTCAACAACGGCACGGGCGACAGTTGGTCTTCTTGGACGACGACGATCGACCCGATAGCGGGCAGCACCTGATTCAACGTCTCGAGATAGAGCCGCGCGCGCGTCACGTCGGGAGCGTCGCGGTACTCCGTCAAGACCGCATTGAACCGCGCCGTCTCGCCGAGCGCTCGATTGACGCGTTCGGTGGCGTAGCCCTCCGCCTCCGAGATCACGCGTTTGGCCGTGCCCTCGGCGCGTGGGATCGCTTCGTTCTCCTGGCGCGTCGCCTCGTTGATCATGCGCTCGAGCTCTTGCCGAGCTTCGTTGACCTCGTTGAACGCGGGTTGGACGCGCTCCGGCGGCACGACGTCCTGGAGCTCGACCGTGATCACGCGAATGCCGTTGTCGTATTTATCCATGGCGGCCTGAATCTCCTCGCGCGCCGTGTTGGCGATATCGACGCGCCCGACCGTCAGGACATCGCTGCCGATGCGGTTGCCGACCACACGGCGCATGACGGATTCGGAGAGATCGCGCAGCGTTTGCGTCGGCTCGCGCATGCCATAGAGAAACTTGATCGGGTCGCCGATCCGATATTGCACGACCCATTCGACCTGAATGATATTGAGATCGCCCGTCAGCATGAGCGACTCGTCGGGAAACTCCTCGCCCACGAAGCGGGTTCGCTCGCCCGCGGTGTCTTCGCTGCGAAATCCGAACTCTTCTTTGAGCACGCGCTCCGTCGCGACGATCTGGATCGCGTCGATGCCGAAAGGCACTTTGAAGTGCAGACCGGGATCGGCGATGCCCGTGACCTCGCCGAAACGTTTGACGACTGCGCGCTCCTCAGGCTGCACCGTGTAGAACGACGTCAGTATCGCCCAGGCGAGCAAGAGCAGGCCGAAACCGATGAGGATAGGCTTCGCCGCGAATCGCGGCGTACCCGGCGGCGCGCCCGCGGGCGGCCGCTGTCCGCCCCGCGACGGGCGATTGAAGAGCTGCTCGATGAGGTCCTTGGCGTCACTCATCGGCGCGCACCGCACGGCTTTGGGTCGTCTCGGCGAAGTAATTCGTGATGCCGTCGGGATCGTCGAGCCAAATGGTGCGTAGCTGAAACGCTCCCGACGTGCTGAGCGGCTGATCGACGGAGACGTTGCGCTCGCGCGCGAGCGCATCGACGGCGTCGACGTTCGACACGACGTACTGGATGCCGCCGCTGCCGGTATCCGCCGGCAAGCCGCGGCCGAAGCTCCGCAAGCTCACGATCGTCGTGCCGTGGCGGAACGAATGCTTCATCGTGTCGAAGACGGGATCGTGGACGGGGGTGAGCTCCTCGAGCCCCACGAAATCGCGATAGAACGCGCGGCTCTTCTGGATGTCGGTCACGGTCAAGCCGACTTCGATCTGCTCGTAGACGGCCGCCGGCGCGCCCGGCACGACGACGAGCTCGACCGTTTGCCCGTCGGGGTCCGTCACGAGCGCGAAGCGGCGTCCGTCCGGGCCCGCAGGCTTGAGCTCAGGCGCGGCGAGACCATGCCGCTCGAAGCGCTGCTCGAGCGCGCGCTCGTCGGAGAAAAAGAACGTGAGCAGTCGCACGCCGGTCGCGTCGCGCACGCCGCCCGGCACGTAGACCCGATCGGACACTTTCGCCGTGAGCTTGAGCTCGGAGCCCCCGGCTTGGAAACGCGCGACACCGACGCCGCCGCCGGGGTTGAGCGTCGCAAGCTGCTCGAAGCCGAGCACGTCGCCGTAGAACTCGAACATGGCTACCTCTGCGACGCCGAACCGGCGAAACACGTTCATCGAAGGCTGCCAGAGAACCGGCCCGACCGTTGCCGCCGCCTCCGCGGCCGCTGCGGCGGGCGCAAGCGAGACGACGATCGAGGCTACAACCGGCAAGAGCAGGGGCAACGGCCCGGAGCGCATAAGTCATTCCTGGGACAGCGTGTCTCATGAGCTTAGCGAGCTGGTCGCGCGTACGCAACGATGCGGTGCCGCGCGGGAGCCGACGCTCCGCGCGCCGGCCTAGTTCTTGGTCCCCGGCGCGTCCCTCGCCGGGATGATGATCTTCGTGAGGGTGCCGTCTTGATTGAAAGCCGTGTGCTTATACACGCCGCCGAGATGCAGCAGGATGCCCGTGAAAATCGCAATCGCCGACCAGCGGTGCACGGCGTGCATGAACATGCTGACGGCGACGGTGGCTTCGAACGGCGACGGGATCGCGAACCAGTCGAACACCTGAATCGATTCGCCGCTCGTCCATACCATGAGCGGCCCGGAAACCAGCATGAACGTCAGCGCCACGAGCGTGATCAAGTGCACCGCCTTGCCGATCGCGAAGAACAATCTGCCTTGGGCGCGCAGCGGGCCCGGATGGCGGAAAACGAAGCGCCAAACGACGCGCAACCAAAGAATCAAGTACGCGACCATCGCGACCGAGGTGTGCAGGACGAGCGCGCTCCGGCGTTCCTCCCCTTGCAGGCCGACGATCGAGCTGCCGAGATACAACATCACCACGATGACGACCGCAGTAGTCCAGTGCAGCACTATCGAGACCCAGCCGTAGCCGGTGGCCGTGTCCTTCATGGCCATGAGTCGATCTTTCTCTCTTGAGCTTAAGCTTCGATTCGCAGGAGCCTAAGCAGATTCCCGCCCAGAATCGCGATCTTCTGCGCGTCGGTAAGAAAATCCGCGTCGGCGATGAGGTCGACCGTATCCGGCCACAAGAACGGGATGTCGGACCCGTACACGACCTGGCTCGCACCCGTCTCGGCGACGAGGTGACGCAATCCTTCGGCGGAGAATACCATCGAGTCGACCATGATCTGGTCCTTGAGATACGCGCTCGGCGGCTTCGCGTTCGCGCAATTCGCATCCTCGCGGACCGCGCACGCGACTTCGGTCCGGCCGAGGTACGAAGGCAGGTAGCCGCCGCCGTGCGCCGCACATACCTTGAGGCGGGGGAAACGATCGAGCGTACCGTCGAAGATCATGTGCGTGAGAAACACCGTGGTCTCGAGCGGATTGCCGACGATGTTGCTTAAGCCCCCGCGCCCGTCGAGCCCGCCCTCGCGGACGACGTTCAAAGCATTGTTCGGGTGCATGAAGACGGGCACGCCGAGCTCGTCGGCCGCCGCCCAGAATGGATCGTACTTGGCCGACGTCGGCGGCTCGTTGTCCACGTGACCGCCGATGGATGCGCCGCGGTGGCCGAGCTCGCGGACCGCGAACTCGAGCTGCGCGGCCGCAAGCTCCGGATCCTGAAGCGCCACCGAGGAAAGCGCGACAAACCGATCGGTGTGCGCGTCGCACCATTCGGCGAGCCGTCGATCGTGGAGCCCGACGATGCGCTCTGCGAGCTCCCGGTCGGCCGCATACCACCAATACGTGTTGACGCTCAGCGCTTGAATGTCGATGCCGCGCTCGTCCATGGCGGCGATGCGCTCCGGGCCGAGCGTCCAAGCGGCCGGAAACGCGCGCCCCGCGAGTGCGCTGCCGGCGAGCAGGTCCGCGACCTCGGGAAATACGCAATGCGCGTGAACGTCGACGACCGTGACGCGGCGACCGCCTACGCGCACTTCCTTGCGCAACGGTTGCGCGAAAGCCGACGCTGTACCCGCGACGGCCAGCCCCACGGCGCCGACCGTCTTGAGAAAGCTCCTTCGATCGTGCATCGCGTGCTCCCTATCGGCGAGTCACGTACATTGTAGAGGAACGACGACGCCTACTCGGAATCCTCGGTCTCAAAATAATCCGGCGGCGCTTCGAGACATTCCTCTGGAACCGGAAGCACGGGCGTCTCGGCGCTCGAAACATCGGGTATCGACAGGGAGTCCGATTCGTCCGGCACAGTCAGATCGTCGGGCACGCGGATGGGCGGAATCGTGTTGCTCGACGCATACTGCGCGGGATCCTCACACCGCATCCCGCCCTCGCGGGAACAACCTGCGAGCGCCGCGACGACAAGCAATGCGGTGACGGCGAGTCGCGGCATGACGAGGCTACGAGCTCCTCGGCGACGCGAAATCGACGCCCGCGGTTTGCATCGCGGCGCGCACATCGTCGTGGAACTGCGCCGACAATTCTGTGAGCGGCAAGCGGATGCCGGGTCCGATCAAGCCCATCCGGGCCACCGCCCACTTCACGGGCATCGGGTTGCTTTCCACGAACAACTTCTTGTGCAAAGGCTGCAGCTGCGCATCGATGCGCTCTGCTTCCTTGCGGCGGCCGTTGCGTGCCGCGTCGCAAAGCTTGCGCATGCTCGACGGCGCCACATTGCCGGTCACCGAGATCACGCCGTCGCCGCCCCGAAGCATGAACTCGCAGGCCGTAGCGTCGTCGCCGCTCAAGAGTAAAAAATCCCGGCCGCAACTCTCGCGCAGCCGCGTCACGCGATCGAGATCGCCCGTCGCTTCCTTGATCGAGCGAATATTGCCGTGCGCGGCGAGCCGCACGACGGTCTCGGGCTTCAAATCGACAGCGGTGCGCGCGGGAACGTTGTACAGGATGACCGGCTTTTGCACGGCATCGGCGATCGCGCAGAAGTGGCGGTACATGCCTTCCTGCGTCGGCTTGTTGTAGTAAGGAGTCACGACCAAGAACGCCGCGATCGGCAGCCGGTCGACGGCTTTAGAGAGCCGCAGAGTCTGTGCAGTCGAGTTCGAACCCGTGCCGGCGATGATCGGGATCCGGCCGTCGGCGAGCTCGCAGGCCCGCGCTATGAGGTCGATGTGCTCCTCGTGCTCGAGCGTGGCCGACTCGCCCGTGGTTCCCGCGACGATGAGCGCCTCGGTGCCCGCCGCCGTGTGGAAATCGAGCAACGGGCCGAGATCGCCGAAGGCCACGGCACCGTCGGCGTCCATCGGTGTGACCAGCGCCACCATGCTACCTGCCAACATCGACTTGACCCACAGGCTAAAAGGCGGACGATAGTACTGGCGCATCCCAGAGCGCGCAACCCGACGAGCATTGCGCGGCCTGCGCTTCGGGGTACACTGATTCACTTGACCTTTTACCGGGCTTAAGGCCGCATGGAACAACTTCTGGTCATCTCCGCCGTCGGCGGACAGTCCACGGCCGTGGTCAACGAGCTCGCGCGCGTGATCCTCGATTGCGGCGGCAACATCAAAGAGAGCCGCATGGCGGCAATGGGCGCCGAATTCGGGATCTTGCTGCTCGTGTCCGGCAACTGGCACACGATCAGTCGACTGGAGCGCGAGCTCAACAAGTACGGCGAAGGCAACGGCATGACAATGCAGTTCAAGCGTACCGAGCCCCGGCGTATGGGCAAGGAATTGCTGCCGTATGCCGTCGACGTCGTCGGGCTCGACCAACCGGGCATGGTTCACAGCCTGAGCGGATTTTTCGCGCAGCGCAAAGTCGAGATCGGCGAGGTATCGACACGCAGCTACACGGCCGCTAATACGGGCGCGCCCATGTTCTCCGTGCAAATGTTCATCAATATTCCGAGCACCGTGCACATTGCGGCCTTGAGAGAAGAGTTCATGGATTTCTGCGATCAGCTCAACGTCGACGCGATCATGGAGCCCGTCAAGCATTCCTAGGAGTTCGAAGACCATGCCGAGCGTCACGGTAGGCAAGAAGATTCCGGCATTCAGCACCGCCGCGACCGGCGGGAATATCATCACGGCCAAGACTTTAGCGGGCCGTGCGTTCGTGCTCTATTTTTACCCGCGTGACGACACGCCCGGCTGTACCATGGAAGGACAAGCTTTCCGCGACCAGCATGCAGGATTCGAGAAGCGTAAAGTCGACGTTTTCGGCGTGTCCAGAGACACTCTCGCGTCGCATGAGAAGTTCAAGGCCAAGTTCGATTTTCCGTTCGAGCTCATTGCCGACCCCGACGAGAAGCTCTGCGCGCTGTTCGGCGTCATCAAGGCCAAGAACATGTACGGGAAAAAAGTACGCGGGATAGAGCGCAGCACGTTTCTTTTCGATGCGACGGGCACGCTGCGCAAGGAGTGGCGCAAGGTGAAAGTCGACGGCCACGTGCGGGAAGTGCTCGCGGCGGCCGAAGAGCTTTAGGGAACATAGGCATCGGCACGGAGTCCAAACCAGTAGCCGCATCGCGGAGGTTCGCGTGAGACGTTTGAATCGCAGTCTCGCCGCGTGCATGTCGGCAGCCATCGTGTGGCAGGGGTTGTGCGCAGCCCAGCCCAACGAGCTGCCCGATTTCGGCACGCCGGCGGATTCCGTCCTGAGCAAGAGCCGCGAGGCGCAACTCGGGCGCAGCGTCATGCTGCAGCTTCGCAATGCCGGCGCCGTCGTCGAAGATCCGCAGCTCACGGAATACATCTCGCTGCTCGGCTCACAGCTTGCGAGCCAAGCCAATGACGGCGACTTCGAGTTCGAGTTTTTCGTGGTCGGCGACGATCGCATCAATGCGTTTGCCCTGCCGGGCGGTCACATCGGCGTCAACGCAGGGCTCATCTTGGCGAGCGACAACGAAAGCGAGCTCGCCGGGGTGCTCGCACACGAGGTCTCGCACGTGACGCAACGTCACATCGCGAGATCGCTATACGACAATCAGCGCACGAGCATCATCTCGATGGCCGCGATGCTTGCGGCCGTGCTGCTCGGCGCCGCCGCGGACTTGGGCAGCCAGGCCACGTCGGGGCTGTTGTCGGCCGGACAAGCGGCGATGCTGCAACGGCAAATCAACTTCACGCGCGCCCATGAAGCCGAGGCCGATCGCGTCGGCATGGACGTGCTCGCGGCGGCGGGCTTCGACCCGAGCGGCATGGCCGCGTTTTTCGAAAAGCT
>Ga0209109_10002263_pt1 | contig 10571 bp, 11 predicted proteins | sample Rifsed10ft2_FD_184004 | JGI IMG/M metagenome (GOLD analysis project Ga0209109, IMG submission 184004) | Soil microbial communities from Rifle, Colorado, USA - sediment 10ft 2 (version 2) | ecosystem: Environmental > Terrestrial > Deep subsurface > Rock core/Sediment | place: Rifle, Colorado... | reverse complement strand
GGACAATGCTTGAGCCAATTCCTGCCGGTGAAGGTAATATAAGCTTCTCTGATTTTTTTTCATGGATATGGGATTATAAAAATGAATTGAGAATTGTTGTAATCAACTATTCCACTGCAGCCGCTCAATGCAGATTGAAAATACAAATTGAATCAGATAATGAGAATATTAAACTTATAGACCTTTTAACCGGCGATCAGTATATTCGTTCAGTAAAAGAAATGGCTTCGCCCGGTCTGTTTATTGAGTTAAAAGGCTTTAACAGTCATATCTTCTCTTTAGAAAATCTGTAGAATAGCACATCATAATATTCGGACCTAAATTAATACCCAAAATTTTTTATCTTAACAGGTAAAGGAATTAAAACCACGTATGGAAAAACAGAAATTAAAAGGGAGAGGTGCATCGTTTAATCCGCAAAACAGGTTTGAAAAACTATCTGTTGAGGATTTTTCTTTTGATGACTGGTCAGAGCCAGAAGAAGCCGGATTAAAAAATCTGTCAACTGAATACTTTATAGATAACTCTAAAACTGTAATTGCTAAGAACGACAGCTACGATTTAGGTTTCGATTATTCCTTTAATCCATACAGAGGATGTGAACATGGATGTATCTATTGTTATGCAAGACCTTCTCATGAATATCTCGGCTTCTCATCAGGTATTGATTTTGAAACTAAAATAATGGTAAAACAGGATGCAGCAAATCTTCTTGAAGCAGAATTCCGAAATGATTGATGTGGCTATTATGGAATCGGCGATGGCGCCAATGATTACGGCAAGTATTTTGGCGACCACTCATGGCCTAAAACCACGGTTGAGCAGCATGATGATTGGTTTTGGGATTCCACTTTCTTTTGTCACACTGGCTTTCTGGTATTTTATTTTGCATTTTATTTGAACTAAAGCGGCTTTTTTGGAGCTTGTCGTCGTATTCAAATACAAGTTCTTGTAGCTCTATTTTGGTTTTATTTATGATGTTGACGGCCCCTCTTATGATTTTTTTTGATTAAATTTAAGTAAATTAAAAAAGAGGAATCATGGCAACACTACGATTAGGGGATATAGCTCCGGATTTTGAAGCTGAAACAACTATAGGTAAAATACGTTTTCATGAGTGGTTAGGGGATTCTTGGGGAGTTTTGTTTTCCCATCCCGCGGATTTCACTCCTGTTTGCACGACCGAACTAGGGACGGTTGCTAATTATTACAAAGAATTTTTAAAGAGAAATACGAAGGTCATCGCGTTGAGCGTTGACGGTCTGGAGTCGCACTTTAAATGGATAAAAGACATCAATGAAACCCAAAACACGACGGTTAATTTTCCGATTATTGCTGACGAAGACATGAAAATTGCCGAGTTGTATGATATGATTCATCCAAAGGCGGATGACAAATTTACCGTTCGGTCGGTTTTTGTTATTGCACCCGATAAAAAGATAAAACTGATGTTGACCTATCCTGCCTCAACCGGAAGGAACTTTGATGAAATCCTTCGTGTTATTGATAGTCTGCAATTAACGTCAGAATACAGCGTGGCGACTCCTGCAAACTGGAAGGAGGGAGATGATGTAGTGATATCCACATCGATTCCAGATCATGAGATTCCGGCAAAATTCCCGAAAGGATACCAACAAATTAAGCCCTACCTGCGAATGACGCCCCAGCCGAATAAATAGGGAGTATAATAAGAGTTACAAAGGGAACTCAACAGCAGTTGAGTTTCCTTTTTTTATGGAATTGTTTTATAGGAGCAGAAGGATTTCTTTTCAAAACTGCTTTTGGTCCTGCAGTTCATTACAATCCTCGCCCTTTTGCAAAAGCGCGGGATTTACATTACCATCAGGGCTATTGAGAACGTTTTTGTTTCTATAATACCGTAACAATTTTTGTAAAGAATTAGTTATATATTTGAAGGTATACAAAGCGAAACTTAGTATATACACCCAAAAAAGAATAGATTGGCGAAGTTTTATTTCGCCTAAATACTAGTTGGTGGATAATTTGAACCAAAATTTCGCAGAAAAATAATTGAAGAACAAATTAAAATACAAATATGGGTAATGAATTAGTAGTTGAGAAAAGTTGGTGGAAAAAAAATTGGAAATGGTTTTTACCAACCTTAACACTAATTTTTTTTCCTTTTATTTTGGTTAATTTTGAGTTTAAGCATTGACGGAAATGTAACTGATATTGCTAAAGCATATTCTGAAAATTCACTTTATGAAAAAGCAATTGAAAAAGCTAAAACTAATCAAAGAGTTCTTGAAGTTATTGGAGAAATAGAACCAATTGATAAATTAGCAATTTTAGAAGGAAATGCAATATATTCAAACAACAATAATTCAGTTGAGTTATCATTAAGAGTAAAGGGAAGAAAAGGAAAAGGGAAAATGGATATTTCAGCTCACAAAAATGGAACTGAATGGAAATATAAAAATATAAGTATAAGAATTAAAGAGCCGAAAGAAGAAATCCAAATTTTAAAAGATACAATAGAGGCTAAAAAACAGTGAATATTCAAAAAAATAAACATGGTAATTTAGTCTTAAAAACAAAACCTTCTAATTTCCGCACTCTTGTGCATCGTGTAGCTACGAAACGTTGGCGGTGATTGTACCGCTTCGTAATCAAATCAAATAATCCGAAATTGCAAGAAAAAAATCATGATCAATATTCATAACACAACTGTTGATGATTTAGACTTTATTTATCAGCTTTTTGATGAAGCGATACTTTATCAAAAGAAAAAGGGTTTTCCTATTTGGAATGGATATGACAAAAATGTATTAAAAGCTGACGCCAAAAACAAACTTCAATACAAAATTACTGAAGACGACACAATTTTATACGTTTTTAGTATTTGTTTCTATGACCCAATTATTTGGCGTGAAAAAGAGAAAGAAGACGCTATTTATTTACATAGAATTGTGGTTAATCCAAAATATAAAGGACAAAAACAATTTGAAAAAATTCTTTCTTGGGCGAAAGGATTTGCAAAAGGGAAAAACTTAAGATACATAAGAATGGATACTTGGGGTGATAATCATAGTATTTTGAATTACTATCAAAGTTATGGTTTTAAGTTCATTGAAAACTATACAACACCTACAACAGAAAACTTGCCAATTCAACATAGAAATCTATATTTGGCATTACTTGAATACTGTATTTAAAAGAAAAAGCAACGAACCGCCAACAGCTACTACAACGGATTTGGGCAATTGGCTAAATGGAAAGTTGGTTTTGCATTTGGGAGATTTGGCAAAGCCGAAAATAGAGCTTAATTTAGTCCCAAACCCGCTGTAGTAGTGGAACGTTGGCAGTAATGATACACAAGATTAGCAGAAAATGAGAAAATTAATTATACTTATTTCAATTACTATTTTTAGTTGTTCTCAGAAAAGGAATGAAATTGACAGAATTGAAATTATGTCTTATTACTACAACCTACACGATAGTCAAACAGAATTTAAAACGGAACCTGTTACTTGCTCTATCATTGACGAAAATGGTAATGTCGAAACAATTCAAAAAACTCCTTTTCCCCGACCGCTCAGATATGCGCGGACATTGGCGCAGAATTGCATTCTGTGCACACAAAGAGCATCGACAATCAAAAATCTGGAAAGTAAAAAGTTCAATTGGCGCTTGTTTCACCTAACTACCTCCGGCTCGTCTGCGACGAGTATCTACTTAAATATCAAGAAAAATCGTAGCGTTTGTAACCCAGCTACCGGAAATGAACTGTTTTTCTAAAATCTAAAATTCAAGTTTTTTTATTGGTCAGCAATAGACCGGTAATAATAATTCCCATGCTTATTATTTGGGTCAGAACAATGGTTTGGTTTAAAAAAAAGTAGGCCGATATCCCGCTAAAGACTGGTATTAGGTAATAGATTAACGCCGTTTTACCGGTCCCAATTAGACGAATTGCTTCATTCCACAAATAGTATGAAATCAGGGATGCAAATATGCCAACATAGGTTGTGGCGTAAATTGTTGAGGAGTCAAAAACAACTTGATTATAGTATAGGTGCTCCCAAATATAAAATGGCAGCAGCATAATCGTTCCTATAGTAAAGAGGGCAAACAAAAACACATTAGATGCAATTTCTTTGGGTTTTAGTCGGACTAAAATGGTGTAGCAAGCAAAGAAAAAGCAAGCCAAAAGCATTAATAAATCGCCGATAGTGAAATTTATTTCGAGCAACGATTTTATGGAACCTTTGGTTATTAGAACCAAAACACCACTAATAATTGTAGCGATCCCTAAAATTTTGATAACAGAGACTTTTTCTTTAAATACAATCCGTGATATACCAACAATAAATATGGGAATTGAAATAGCTATCAAAGATAAATTGACCGCCGAAGTGGTTTTACCCGCGAAGTAAATTAATGTGTTGAAAATGGTTATTCCTAATATGGCCGTTATTATAAGATAACCTTTGTTTTGGAGCAAAATGGATTTGTTTTTTAGAGTACTTTTTATTGCAAAAGGAGCTAAGACTACAGAGGCAATTGTCCATCTCCAAAAAGCCAATCCTACAGGCGGAATATGGCCTTTTATGCCGCTTGCAATCACAAAATTCACCGACCAAAGCAAGGTAGCGCAAGATGCGGATAAAATACCTTTTGTCTGGTTATTCATATTCCTAAATTCTAAAAAGATAGTTTTAAATGAGCTTGTTAATTTTAGCATGCTGCAATAAGATGATCGTCTTAGCATCTTTAATTTGTCCGGATTCAATCATCGCATAAGCTTCGTCATAGGACATTTCCATGACATCGATATTTTCCTCCTCATGCTCAACACCCCCACCGTCATTTACCTTCATCGAATCGTCATATTGTCCGACAAATAAATACAAAATTTCGGTTACGGCACCTGGGGACATATAGGTTTCCATGACTTTATGAACCGTTTTTAGGCGGTATCCCGTTTCTTCTTCGGTTTCTCTTATGATGCATTGTTCCGGATTGTCCTGATCCAAAAGCCCCGCGCAAACCTCAATCATCATCCCCGTTTTGTTTCCGTTGAGATAAGTTGGTAATCGAAATTGACGGGTCAGAATCACCGTTTTCTTTTCTGTGTTGTAAAGCAGTATCGCGGCTCCGTTTCCGCGATCATAGACTTCTCTTTTTTGGGTAACCCAGGAATCGTCTTTTTTTTGATAATCAAAAGTAACTTTGTTCAAAACGTACCAATTGTCAGATAGCAATTCGGTTTTTTTTATTTCTATTTTAGGATCCTTCATTGGTGTTTAATTGTAAGCTGAAGTTTTATTCTTATGGATTTTTGAAATGGACTGGGATAAAATAAAAAACGTCCCGATTCATCGGGACGTTAGTTAATCTTATTTAAGGATGGTTTGCTTTCTATCTGGCCCTACAGAAACTATTTTAATAGGAACTTCCACTTCTTGTTCGATATACTCGATATATTGTTTTAATTCAATCGGTAATTCATCGTATGTTGTCATACCGGTCAAATCTGCCTTCCAACCTTTGAATTCTTTGTAGACTGGAGTTACATTTTCCGGTTCGATATTGTAAGGGAAATGAGCGATTTTCTCTCCTTTGTAATTGTAGTCGGTACACACTTTCAAAGTTTCGAATCCAGAAAGGACATCGCCTTTCATCATCATCAATTGCGTCACGCCGTTTACTTGTATAGCATATTTTAATGCCACTAAGTCTAACCAACCACAACGTCTTTGTCTTCCGGTTACGGATCCAAATTCATTTCCTACGCGTGCCATTGTAGTACCATCTTCGTCAAAGAGTTCAGTTGGGAATGGTCCGCTACCTACACGGGTTACGTATGCTTTAAAAATTCCGTATACTTCTTTGATTTTATTCGGAGCAATTCCCAATCCTGTACAGGCACCTGCTGCGGTAGTATTAGAAGACGTCACAAATGGGTAGGTTCCAAAATCAACATCAAGCAATGAACCTTGAGCGCCTTCACATAATATCGATTTTCCGGCTTTTTGTGCTTGGTGCAAATATTCTTCGCTATCAATAAAATCTAACTTTTTCAACTCTTCGATAGATTCAAAAAATTCTTTTTCAAGTTCTTCTAGATTATATTGAATGTTTACGTCATAAAACGCAATCATCGCTTCATGCTTGTCAGCCAAAGCTCTATATCTTTCTTTGAAATCTTCCAGTTCGATATCTCCCACACGAATTCCGTTTCTACCTGTTTTGTCCATGTAAGTTGGTCCAATACCTTTTAGTGTAGAACCAATTTTCGCCTTACCTTTTGACGCTTCAGAAGCAGCATCCAATAAACGATGTGTTGGTAAAATTAAATGCGCTTTTCTTGAAATGATTAATTTACTCTTGATGTCTAAATTAAATTTTTCAAGCCCTTCGATTTCTTTTTGAAAAACTACAGGGTCTATAACCACCCCATTTCCAATAATATTTACGGCTGTTTTGTGAAAAATCCCGGAAGGAATGGTTCTAAGTACGTGTTTTATTCCGTCAAATTCCAACGTGTGTCCTGCATTTGGACCCCCTTGAAAACGAGCAATAATATCATAATTTGAAGTAAGTACATCAACGATTTTTCCTTTTCCTTCATCTCCCCATTGTAATCCTAGTAATAAATCTACGGCCATTCTGTTTATTGTTTGTAGTTAATTTTTTTATTAGATGAACACCATTCGGTTGTTCGTGTTATTTTATTTGCTAAATATCGGAATCTGCTTTCGGAACCTTCTTAACTCCGTAAAAATATAAGGAGTGATTGGTTATTTCGATATCAAATATTTCTTCGATTGTACTTTTGATTGTTTGTATCCTTGGATCGCAAAACTCGATTACCTCCCCAGTATCGGTCATGATAATGTGATCGTGTTGCTTGTCGAAATAGGATTTTTCGTAATGTGCTTGGTTTTGACCAAACTGATGTTTACGCACCAAAGCACAGTCCAGTAATAATTCTATGGTGTTGTATAGTGTAGCTCTACTGACACGGTAGTTTTTGTTTTTCATTTTGATATATAGATTTTCAATATCAAAATGTTCCTCGCTTTCATAAATTTCCTGAAGAATAGAGTAACGTTCAGGAGTTTTTCGATGCCCTTTTTTTTCAAGATACATTGTAAAAACATTTTTTACAATTTCTTGGTTTTTGTTGTTATCTGTGGAAATGAGTGTCATATCTGGCAAAGATAATAAAATTTATTAGCCACTTGACTCCCAAGGAGGGAATAAAAGGTGGATTAAATATTTTTTTGATTAAATAATTTTGTTTTACATCAACTATTGCCTTCGCGGAGTCATGCGCTAATTTTTGTAAATCCGTGTCACTTTATCGACTCCATCAATTTTTTTAATATTATCGATCAGTTTTTTCAAAATAGTGATATTTTGGACAATTACTACAACCTGACCCTTAAAAAGACCCGCTTCACCATTTAACGAAATACTTTGGATGTTTACATGCATGTTATTCGAAATGACCTTCGTCAGCTCGTTTGTAAGTCCTAAAGTATCCATACCGGTAATATTAAGAATAGCTTTAAATTCTTGTTGTGACGAATCGATCCATTTGGCCTGCATTATTCGATATGCATAATTGGACTGCATAGCAATGGCATTCGGACAGTCTTTTTTATGGACTTTAATACCTTCGTTGATAGTGACAAAACCAAAAACGGGATCCCCTGGAATGGGATTGCAACAAGCGGATAATTTATAATCCAATTTATCCTGTTCCTTGCCAAATACCAGCATGTCGTAATTGCTGCTCAACACTTGTTTGTGGATATCGACATCAGCTGTTTGACCGCTGCGTTTGATTTTGCTTTTAAAGAAATTCATCAAAGTATTGCTTTTCTGGGCAGCAAAATCTTTTAGCTGTTGATTTTCAATCGAACCCACGCCGACTCTGTAAAACAAATCCAAGCTGGTTTTCAATTTGAAAAAATTAACCAATTCATTGACAACTGACTCGTTAAGGGTAACCTTAAGGTGTTTTAGTTTACGCGTTAATAGCTCTTTTCCATCCTCGGCAATTTTCTTGGTGTTTTCGTTCAGTACATTCCTGATCTTATTCTTTGCCCGTGACGTGGTAACATAATCAAGCCAGTTAAGAGTTGGTTTTTGATTCGGGGAGGTAATGATTTCAACCTGGTCACCGTTTTTTAATTCATAATTAAGTGGCACCAATTTTCCGTTTACCCTAGTTCCCCTTGTTTTAATGCCTATTTCAGAATGGATGCTAAAAGCAAAATCAAGCGAGGTGGCTCCTTTTGGTAAAGATTTGATGTCCCCCTTAGGCGTAAAAACATAGATTTCCTTGGAGTATAGATTCATCTTGAAATCCTCAACAAAATCTACCGCACTGGTTTCTGAATTTTCGAGGGCCTCCTTGAGCAAGTTTAGCCAATTGTCCAAACCGCCTTCTTCGGATTCTCCATTTTTGTATTTATAATGCGCTGCATAGCCTTTTTCCGCGATTTCGTCCATGCGCTCGCTTCGCACCTGCACTTCAACCCATCGGCCTTTCGGTCCCATTACCGTAATATGAAGCGCCTCGTAACCTGTAGATTTTGGTGACGAAATCCAATCGCGCAAACGACTTGGACTCGGCCTATAGTGATCAGTTACTATGGAGTATATTTTCCAGGCCAAGAATTTTTCGTCATGAGGATCTGACTTGTAAACGATTCGCAGCGCGAATTTATCATAAACTTCATCAAAACTGACGTTTTGGGCTTGCATTTTTCTTCGAATGGAATAGATAGATTTTGGGCGCCCTTTTATCACATAATCTATTCCTTCAGCATCTAACGCCGTTTTAAGGACATCTGAAATGTCTTTAATATAAGCATCTTGCTGTTCTTTGGTTTCTTTTATTTTGCTTACGATCTCATTGTAAACCTCAGGTTCGGTATATTTCAGACCTAAATCCTCTAGCTTGTTTTTTATTTTATACAAACCCAGACGGTGGGCCAGCGGCGCATAAATGTACAATGTCTCGGAAGCAATTTTAACTTGTTTATGGTTGTCCATTGACTCCATAGTTTGCATATTGTGCAATCTATCGGCTATTTTTATAAGGATTACCCTTACATCGTCATTAAGCGTCAAAAGCATTTTGCGGAAATTCTCCGCTTGCATGGACACATTCATGTCTTTTTGGACTAATGCTATTTTAGTCAAGCCCTCGACAAGCTGCGCCACTTTAGGATTGAATATTCGCTCTATGTCTTTTATGGTGGTGGGGGTGTCTTCAACCACATCATGCAATAATGCGGCAGCGATAGAAGTGGCTCCCAAACCAATTTCGGAAGCGACAATTTTTGCTACGGCAATAGGGTGGAAGATATAGGCTTCGCCTGATTTTCTCCGCTGTTCTTTATGGGCTTCTACAGAAACATCAAAAGCTTTACGGATCAGTTTCTTGTCCTCAGGAGACAAGGTTTGGTAGCTGATTCGAAGTAATTCTTTGTATTCTCGAGCAATCGCTTTATTTTCTTTTTCTATATCAATCTCGGTCATAACGGCATGGTTCAATTTCTAAAAATAACTATAAGTTTACATATATGCAATAGATAAATCAATGCTCGAAATTAAAATTATATATTCTATTTTCGCCTAGATCTACTGCAAATTTGCATCCGTTTTGATGAAATCCAAATCCTGAAAATCGTAACTGAAATCGGTCAGTTCAGAAATGGGTGCCATCTTTAGGGCAATCGCTTTTCCATTTTTATCAAATTCAAAAAATAGATGGGCATCTGCATGCAAATAAGCGTTATCCCATTTCACGACATAATTCCCTTCTTTGTAGAAAAAAACCTCTCCTTTTAGTTGCGAAGAACGCTTGGATTCGAAAAATAGTTTTCCTTTCTTCTCGCCAATCACGATGTCGCCAAACCAATTGTCTTTGTAGGTTCCGGTAATGGTGTTGAAGTCGGGTTTAACTTTGGCATTCTTGTTTTTTGCGACTGCGGCCCAAACTTCATCCGTAACTTTATCGGCGGAATCTTCATTGGCTTTTAAGCGGCTGCTGTAAAGGGCTACATAGTCTTCAGATTTTATATCGAGATAACTGTCTTTTATGGTATTGGTGATCGCGCGAAATGCAGCACCTGATTGTTGATTCGTTAATACAATAATCCCCAACTTCAATTCAGGAAAATAAGTGGTTTGCGTTACAATGCCTTCCAGGCCTCCGGTATGCGTTACTTCTTTGTATCCTTTTATGTCGCTCAAAAACCAACCTAATCCATAGGCTTTGAAATGGGAATTATATGGAGCTGCGGTGTTGATTGGTATTGTAGTTTGAGGCGTCCACATTTCGGCATGTTCTTTTGTAGAGAACAATTGTTTGCGGTCAGGACCGTATTTGCCACTGTTCATTTGCATAATTGCCCATCTGCTCAAATCATTAACGCTGGAATAAATTCCTGCGGCAGCATCAAAAAGTTGATTTTTATACCGTTTGATCACCTTCAATTTGCCATCAATAGGTACATGGGGAGCGATTATATTGGTAGTGTCTTTCAATCGAACAAATGAGGCGGCGCTGTTATTCATTTCCAGTG
>Ga0209109_10002260_pt1 | contig 10581 bp, 6 predicted proteins | sample Rifsed10ft2_FD_184004 | JGI IMG/M metagenome (GOLD analysis project Ga0209109, IMG submission 184004) | Soil microbial communities from Rifle, Colorado, USA - sediment 10ft 2 (version 2) | ecosystem: Environmental > Terrestrial > Deep subsurface > Rock core/Sediment | place: Rifle, Colorado... | reverse complement strand
GATAAAGGCCCCCTTGCGCACCGCCGCCGGCGGCACGACGCGCACGCCCGCGCGCTGAAACTGCTCCGCCGTGTAACCGTCGAACTTGGCTCGTACCTTGTCGTAGTACCGGGTGTAACCGTCCTGCAACACGAAATTGTCCTGCAGCCGGAACGAGAGCAGCACGGCTTTCTTCACCCACTGGTGGGTGACCCATCCGCCTTCGACCTTTTCAGCCACCCGCAGCCGGCCCTGATCGAGAAGATCGATCGCCTGATCGACCGCCTCCCGTACCGGGCCGTGGGCGCCGCCCGGGGCAAGGGCCGCTCGTTCCTCCCAGGCGCGTTCGATGGTGCTTTGCAGTTGTTCCATGACGGCATTCCACAATTACAGCGTTGACACAAAATCACGAATGCGGGTTACGGCTTCGGTGCATTCGTCGGCGGACGCAACGAGGGCGATTCGCACCCGGTTCCGGCCCGGGTTGATCCCGCGCGTCTCGCGCGCGAGGTAGCTCCCCGGCAGAACGGTGACGGCCTGTTCGCGGTAGAGGCGCAGGGCGAAATCCGTGTCGCTGCCGGGCGTGGGAGCCCACAGGTAGAACGCGGCATCGGGCGCCTGCACGTCGAGGGCCGGACGCAGGATGGCGAGCGCGGCGTCGAATTTCTCCCGGTAGATCTGCCGGTTTTTCGTGACATGGCGCTCGTCGTTCCAAGCGGCGATGCTCGCCAGCTGGATGGGCGGACACATCGCGCAGCCGTGATAGGTGCGATAGAGCAGGAACTGCTTCAGTATGTTCCGGTCGCCCGCCACGAACCCGGAACGCATGCCGGGTACGTTCGAGCGCTTGGACAGGCTGGAGAAGACGACGAGCCGCGGATAACCGGTGCGCCCGAGTTCCTGGGCCGCCTGCAGCGCGCCGAGCGTCGGCCGCGCCTCGTCGAAATAGATCTCCGAATAACATTCGTCCGCGGCGATCACGAATCCATGCCGGTCGGAAAGCGCGAACAGCTCCCGCCAGTCGGCGATCGGCATGACGTAACCGGTGGGATTGCCGGGAGAACACACGTACACCAGTTGCGTGCGCGCCCACGTTTCCTCCGGCAGTTCGCCGAAATCGGGAGCGTAGTTGCGGGCCGGTACGCCGTTCAGGAACTCGGGCGTCGCCTGGGCGAGGAGCGCCGCGCCTTCGTAGATCTGATAAAACGGGTTGGGGCACACCACGACCGGGGCGCGCCGGCCTGGATCGATCACCGCCTGCGCGAACGCGAACAATGCCTCGCGGCTGCCGTTGACCGGGATGACCTCGGTATCGGGATCGAGGTCTTCCAGTTGGTAACGCCGCTTCAGCCAGCCGGCGATTGCGGCGCGAAGCTCCGTGGACCCGCGCGTGAGCGGATAGCTCGCGAGCCCGTCGAGGTTGTCAGCCAGGGTGCGCATGATAAATTCCGGCGTCGGATGCCGGGGTTCGCCGATGTGCATGGCGATCGGGCGCAACCGCGGGTTGGGGGTGACGCCGTCAAGCAGCGTCGAGAGTTTCTGGAACGGGTAACTCCGGAGGCGATCGAGATTCGGATTCACTGAGCAGGGTCGTCGTTGAACGGCAACTGGCGGGTGCGGGAAGCGGAGGGCAGCGTGTCGAGGGCCACCGCGGCGCGTGGCCGCCAGCCGCGCTTCACGTGTTCGGCGACGACAGTCGTGTAGATGCCGCCACGCACGAAAAATCGCGCCGCCAGCCGCATGAAACGCGGGCGCGTCGCGCGCACGAGATCGCCGAGTATCGCATGAGTCACAGCTTCGTGGTACGCGCCCGTGTCGCGATACCACCAGATATAGAGCTTCAGGCTCTTCAGCTCCACGCACAGCCGGTCAGGCACGTAGTCGAGCAGCAGGGTCGCGAAATCGGGCTGCCCGGTGCGCGGGCACAGGCAGGTGAACTCGGGGATCTCCATGTGAATCCGGTAGTCCCGGCGTGGCGCCGGATTCGGAAACGTTTCGAGCCGCCGGCTGGGTCGGTTCGGCATTATCGGATCAGGTCAAATCGGTTAGAATGGCACGCGAAGTTGGCGCAGATTATAGAGCCTATTCGAACACGCGTTCCCAATTTCTCAACCTGACCTGAAGCGTAATATCTTGCGTCTCACCCAGATCAATCTCGCCGGTTTCAAGTCTTTCGTCGATCCCGCACACATCCCGATTCCCGGGCGCCTCGTGGGCATCGTCGGCCCCAACGGATGCGGCAAGTCCAACGTGATCGACGCCGTGCGCTGGGTGCTCGGCGAGACATCGGCGCGTCACCTGCGGGGTGAAACGATGCAGGACGTGCTGTTCAACGGCTCGGGCGAACGCAAGCCGGTGAATCGCGCGAGCGTCGAACTCATTTTCGACAACAGCCTGGGCAAGGCCGCCGGCCAGTGGTCGAGTTACGCCGAGATTTCGATCAGGCGCGTGCTGCAGCGCGATGGCGACTCGTCCTACTACATCAACAACCTGCACGTGCGGCGGCGGGACGTCGCGGACATTTTCTTCGGCACAGGGCTGGGCGGGCGTGCCTACGCGATCATCGAGCAGGGGATGATATCGCGGGTGATCGAGTCCAAGCCCGAGGAACTGCGCATTTTCCTGGAGGAGGCGGCGGGGGTTTCGAAATACCGCGAGCGCCGCCGGGAGACGGAAGTGCGGCTCGAAAGCACCCGCGACAATCTGCTGCGCGTGGACGACATCCGGCAGGAACTGGCGCGCCAGATCGAGCACCTGGAGGTGCAGGCCGAGGTCGCGCGACGTTTCCATGGGCTGCAGGGCGAGCTGCAGAAGACCCAAAGCCTGCTGTGGCTCACGCGCAAGCAGGAAGCTGCCGCGACCCGTGCCCGGCACGCGCGGGAGGTTGAACGGCTGGGCGTCGAGCTGGAGGCCGAAACCGCGCGCATGCGGGACGCGGAGCGACGCCTGGAAGAATTGCGAGTCGAGCATCAGCGCGCCGGCGACGAGATGCATGCCGCGCATGGGGCGTTGTACGAAGCCAACGCGGAGACTGCGCGTCTGGAGCAGGACATCGCGCATGTGCGCGACAGCAGACAGCGCATCGAAAACCAGCTTGCCGCATCGCGCGCTCAACTGGAGAACGGCCAGTCGCAACTGGACATGGCCCAGGCGGAGCTGGCCGAGTGGCTAGCGACGCGCGCACGTGCCGAGGAACGCATAAGCGTCTGTGCCGCGGCCGAAGTGACCGAGGCGGAGAAGCTGCCGGTGGCGGAGGAGACTTATCGCGCCACGCGCAGCCGCCGGGATGAGTTTCAGAGCCACCTGTCGCAGATCGAGCAGGCGGGGCAGGTCGAACAGACCAAACTCGAGCACGCGCGGCGGCTGGCCGAGCAGCTTGGACAGCGCCGCGAACGCCTGCTCGAGGAGCAGGCTGCGCTCGCGCCGTCCGACAGCGATGGCATGGTGCGCTTGCAGCAGGAGATCCAGTCCGGAGAGCAGGACCTGGCCGCGCGTCGCGCGGCCCTCGGCGAGAAGGAACAAGGACTGCTGCGGTTCGAACAGTCGTTGCGCGAAAAAAACGAGGCGCTCGATGCCGCCGCACAGCAACTCACGGAGCTCGGGGCGAGGCGTCACGCGCTGCAGCAACTGCAGGATCGCCTGGCGCGCGGGGCGAACATGGAGGGATGGCTCGCGCGCTACCGGCTTCAAGACACGCCGCGGGTGTGGCAGGGGATCAGCATCGAACCCGGTTGGGAGGATGCGCTCGAGGCGGTGCTGCGCGAGCGGCTGAACGGCATCACACTCGACCGGCTCGAGAGATCGCGCGACTGGTTCGGCGACGCGCCGCCGGGAAGGATGACGGTGGTCGCTGCCGCGGATGTGCAGCCCGCCGCACTTCCCGGCATGCCTGAACTCAAGCCCTTGTTGCAATACCTCACCTGCGGCGAGGCGGGACTGCAGGCGGCGCTCGCGGAATGGCTGCACGATGTTTTCGTGGTGGACGATGTGAGCCGCGGCATGGAACTGTGCGGGCGTCTGCGTGCCGGCGCCATTCTGGTCTCAAGAGAAGGGCACGTCTTTACGCAGCATTCCATCAACTTTTACGCGCCGGATTCGGAACTTCACGGCGTGCTGTCGCGTCAGCGCGAGATCGAGGAGTTGCGGCGCGCCACCGGGGTTCATCAGGTGGAACTGGATGCTTTGCGCGAAGCGGCGGCGGCGGTGGATTTCGACATCGGCCGGGCCAAGGACGAGTTGGGGGCGTTGCGGCGGGCGGTGGACGAGACGCAGCAGCGCACGCACGATCTGGAACTCGAGTCGCTGCGGTTGTCCGAGCAGGCCCAGCGCATCACCCAGCGCGGACAGCAGATTGCGACCGAGTTGCAGGAGGTATCCACGCAACTCGCGGAGGAAACCGCTCGCGCGGAGTCCGCCGGAACGGCTTTGACTCGATTGCAGGCGCAGGCTGAGGAGCTGCGGCGCCAGTTCGAATTGTCGACCGATCTCTATGGTCGCGCCGACGCGGTGCTGCGCATGCAGCGCGACGCATTGCAGAAGGCGCAGATCGAGCATCAGGAAGCCTCCTTCAGCCTGCGCGCCGCCCAGCTCAAGATTGCCGAAGTCGAAAACGCCATCCGGAATGCGTCCGCGACGGTCGCGGGACTGCGCGAAGGCATCGGCGCCCAGGAACGCGAGCTCGGTACTTACGATGACGCACCTCTGCAGGAGCGGCTCCAGCAAGCGCTCGCCAATCGCGCGCGGCGCGAGCTGGCGCTTGCCCAGGCGCGTGACGCACTCGAGGGGCTGGAGACGCGGCTCAAGGAAGTCGAACAGGAGCGCTTCGCGAGCGAGCAGAAACTCGATCCGCTGCGCGAGCGCATCAGCGGTGCAAGGTTACGAGAGCAGGAAGCGCGGCTCATCGAGGAGCAGTTTGCGCAGCAGCTCGCGGCGGCCGGGGCGCGTGAAGACGAACTCGGGCTGATGCTCGAGAAAGGCGTGCGCTCGGGGGCGCTGCAAGGAGAGATCACCCGCGTCAATGAGGAGATACAGGCATTGGGAGCGGTGAATCTGGCCGCGCTCGAGGAACTGCAGGCAAGCCAGGAGCGCAAGGCATATCTCGACGCACAGTCCCGGGATCTGTCGGAGGCGATGGGAACGCTCCAGGACGCGATCCGGCGTATCGACCGCGAGACGCGCGAGCGCCTGCAGCAGACCTTCGATGATGTCAATCGTCATTTCGGGGAGATGTTCCCGGCGCTCTTTGGCGGCGGGCACGCGCGGCTGGTGCTGACGGGAGAGGAGATTCTGGACAGCGGCGTGCACGTCGTCGCGCAGCCTCCCGGAAAGCGCAATACCACCATACACCTGCTGTCGGGGGGCGAGAAGGCACTGACGGCGCTCTCGCTGGTGTTCGCGCTTTTCCAGTTGAACCCCGCGCCGTTCTGCCTGCTGGACGAGGTCGATGCGCCACTCGACGACCACAACACGGAGCGTTTCTGTGATCTCGTGAGGAAGATGTCGGCACAGTCCCAGTTCGTGTTCATCAGCCATAACAAGATCACGATGGAGATCGCCAACCAGTTGCTCGGTATCACCATGCAGGAAGCGGGCGTATCACGGGTGGTCGCGGTCGACATTGAAGAAGCCATGAAGCTTACGGAAGAAGCTGCCTGAGGAGAGGCGCGGGCATGAGCGACTTGCAGTTGAGCCTGGTCGTCGTCGGTCTGCTCGTCGTCGCCGGTGTGTATCTGGCCAACTGGATCCAGGAGCGCCGGTTTCGCCGCCGCCTGGGGGAAGCTTTCGATAGCGGCCGTGGGGACGTGTTGCGCGACCCGGCGCCGACGTTGCGCGTCGAGCCTCAGATCACGGGCCCCGTCAGCGTGCGTGCGGATGAGGAGGGTGCGCCAGGCCCGCGCGGCGGCGAAGCGGTTCCCGCCGCTGCGGCGAGCGGGCCGCTGACGGAATTTGATTCGCTCATCGACTATGTGGCGCAGATCGACGGCAATACTCCGTTGCCCGAGCGCGCTTTGGATGAGCTGATCGCGAGGACCACGGCGTGCGGAAAGCCGTACCGGATTGCCGCATTTAATCCCCACAGCGGACAGTGGAGCGACCTGTCGCGAGCGGGCCGTGGAGCGTACACCAAGTTGCGCGTAGCGGTGCAGCTCGTCAATCGCTCGGGCTCGATCACGCCGGCGCAGCTTTCCATGTTTTGCGATGCCGTGCGCCATTGCGCCGAACAGAGTGCGGCGATGGCATCCTGTCCGGAGACGTTGGCGGCACTGGAGGCGGCGCGTGAACTCGACGCGTTTTGCGCGGAGGTCGACATTGCAATCGGCGCGAACGTCGTCGCCGGTGAACATCGCCCGTTCCCGGGCGCCGAGATCCGGGCACTCGCGGAGGGTGCGGGCTTCCGGCTGGAGCCGGACGGCGTTTTCAGACTGCGCGACGACCAGCGCCGGACGCTGTTCACGCTCGACAATCACGAACCAGCCCCCTTTCTCCCGGAAAAAATCAAGAATCTCGCCACGCGCGGTCTCACCCTGATGCTCGATGTCCCCCGGGTGCCCGATGGTCTCAAGGTGCTCGACCGGATGTTCGATGCCGGTGCGCATCTCGCACAGGCGCTCGGCGGCAGCCTGGTCGATGACAACCGCGTATTGCTCAGCGCCGCCGGCATCGCCAGGATTCGCCAGCAGGTGGCGGGCATCTACGCCAGGATGGAGGCACGCGGCGTCGGCGCCGGCAGCGTGCGCGCGCTGCGGCTGTTCTCGTGACCGCCCCCCCGGGCGCTCTGAAGCGCGTCAGGCAGCTGCGCGGGGAGATCGAGCGTCACAACTATCAGTATTACGTTCTTGACCAACCTCTCATCTCCGATGCGGAGTACGACCGCCTGTTCCGCGAGTTGCAGGAACTCGAAGCCAGTCACCCGGAACTGATCACGCCCGACTCGCCGACTCAGCGGGTGGGGGGGAGGGGGCTCGACGCGTTCGAACCGGTGCGGCATGCCGTGCCGATGCTGTCCATCCGCACCGAGACGGACACCGAGGACTCGGGCGCCATCAAGTTCGATGCGCGCATCCGGCGTGAACTCGGGCTCGTCGCTACCGATCCGCCTGTCGAATATCTGGCTGAACTCAAGTTCGACGGGCTCGCGATCAGCCTGCGGTATGAACTCGGAGTGCTGGTGCGGGCCGCGACGCGCGGCGACGGCGAGACCGGCGAGGATGTCACGCAGAACATCCGCACGATTCGGTGTATTCCGCTGAGATTGCGCCATGATCCTCCGGCCGTACTGGAGGCGCGTGGCGAAGTCTATATGAGGCGGGAGGACTTCAAGCGTCTGAACGAAGCGCAACGCGCGAACGGTGAGAGGGTCTTCGTCAACCTGCGCAACGCCGCGGCTGGCGGCGTACGGCAACTCGACCCGAAAATAACAGCCAGGCGGCCGCTGTCTTTTTCCGCGTATGGGCTTGGGGCAGTGGCGGGATGGGCGCTCCCCTCCACCCATAGCGGGATTCTGGATGCGCTTGCCGCGTTCGGTTTGCCTGTCAGCAGTGAACGGACGGTGGCACTGGGTGCTGAGGGCCTCGCGGCTTTTCATCGAGACATTGGCGCCCGCCGTGACAAGTTGCCATTCGACATAGATGGCGTGGTGTATAAGGTCAACAGTCTCGAACTGCAGCGGCGGCTCGGATTTGTCACGCGCGAGCCGCGCTGGGCCGTGGCCCACAAATTCCCCGCTGAGGAGGCAATCAGCCAGGTGCTGGCCATCGACGTGCAGGTCGGCCGCACCGGAGCGCTGACGCCGGTGGCGCGGTTGAAGCCGGTGTTCGTCGGCGGGGTGACGGTAACCAATGCCACCCTTCACAATGAGGACGAAATCCGGCGCAAGGACGTCCATGTCGGGGATACGGTAGTGGTGCGGCGTGCCGGTGACGTGATTCCGGAAGTGGCGCGCGTGATCTCGGAACGGCGATCGGCGCACGCCCGGCGTTTCGTGATGCCGGCAAAGTGTCCGGTTTGCGGTTCGGCGGTAAGGCGGCTGGAGGACGAGGCGGTTGCCCGCTGCACGGCGGGCCTCTTTTGTCCCGCTCAACGCAAGCAGGCGTTACGGCACTTCGCTTCGAGACGCGCCATGGATATCGAAGGCTTGGGGGAAAAGCTGATCGATCAACTCGTGGACAGCGGGTTGGTCGCGACGCCGGCCGATCTCTACAGGCTCGGCGCCGGCGCGCTCGAAGGCCTTGGGCGCATGGCAGAAAAATCGGCGGGCAACGTGATTGCTGCGATCGAGAGGAGCAAACGCACGACGCTCGCGCGCTTCATATACGCGCTGGGGATCCGCAACGTCGGCGAGAGCACGGCGCGCGATCTTGCCCGTCATTTCGGCGGCATCGACGCCCTGATCGCGGCGGACGCGGAAGCATTGCAGGAGGTGCCGGACGTTGGACCGGTGGTGGCCGAGAGCATCGCGCAGTTTCTTGCCGAGCGCCACAATCGTGAGGTGATCAGTGAGCTGCTGGCCGCGGGCATGAGTTTTGAACCGGTTGCCGTCGACGCGGCGGCGTCGAGCGACGTCAAGGGAAAGACATTCGTGCTGACTGGTACACTACCCGGCCTGACGCGGGACGAAGCGAAAGCACGAATCGAGGCCCGGGGGGGACGCGTTTCGGGCAGCGTGTCGAAGAAAACCGACTACGTGGTGGCCGGCTCTGATCCCGGCAGCAAGCATGACAAGGCCGAGCAGCTCGGCGTAACCATACTCGATGAGGAAGGGTTGCTGAAGCTGCTGAAATAGTGCGGCGGGACAAGTACGGGAGAGCGATATGTCAAGGCACAAAGCGGGATCCGAAATCGTGCGCCGCCTGTTGCAGAACGATGACTTGCGGGTCATGTTGGATGCGCCGGAGGGCGACTATCGCGTCGAGTACTATACGACCACGATCAAGGACGCCGGTGCCGACGCCCCACGGCGCGTCCGGACATACCGGCTCGTGGACCTGTTCAGAGGCGGCATCACCCAGGAACCCTGGGAAAGGTACGACCTGGACAAACAGACGACGCTTGTCACCAACTTGATGGAGTTTGGAGGTTATCGCGTTTCAAAGGTCGTTGCGGGCTGGAAGGTGCAGTGTCCGGCTTGCGGCCACCTCATGCGCGGGAAGATCTGGGAATCAGTCCCAACAACCTGCGCACGGAAGGGGCCTCCCAGATGCAGGCAAAAATTCACCGATGACGACATCTCTGAAGAGGCGCACGCCGCCAGTTGACCACAGGATAAACGACATATGTCAGTGATCAGGAAAGCAGTGTTTCCGGTGGCCGGACTGGGCACGCGCTTCCTTCCGGCGACCAAGGCGAGCCCCAAGGAGATGCTGCCGATCGTCGACAAGCCACTGATCCAGTACGCCGTGGAAGAAGCGGTAGCGGCGGGGATTACCGAGATGATCTTCGTTACCGGTCGCAGCAAGCGGGCGATCGAGGATCATTTCGACCAGGCGACCGAGCTCGAGGCGGAACTGGAACGCAAGGGCAGCCGGGAGCTGCTGCGGTTGGTGAGAAACATCGTGCCCCCGGCCGTTAGCTGCATCTACCTGAGACAGCCCCGAGCACTCGGGCTTGGCCACGCCATCATGTGCGCTGCGCCCGTGGTGAAGGACGAACCCTTTGCCGTGCTGCTGGCCGATGACCTGATCAATGCCGGCATCCCGGTCCTGCAGCAGATGAAAGAGGCGTTTGAGCAATGCCGTTGTTCGATACTTGCGGTGCAGAACGTCGCGCGCCGCCAGACGCGGCAATACGGCATCGTCAAGGTAAAGGGGCGCGGGGGAAACCTGCGGCAGGTGACGGCGATTGTGGAGACTGACAACTGGCACCGGCCAGCGGGTGCGCCGCGGTTAATAGACCTGTCAGGTCTTGGAGACCTGACAGGTCTGTATGGTGTCGCCATTGACATCGGCACGACGACTGTCACTGTGTATCTCGTCAATCTGATTACGGGCGAGGCGGTGGATACTGCCGCCGAATACAACGGGCAGATCGCGCGCGGCGAAGATGTCATCTCGCGCATCATCTACGCCAGTAAGAACGGCGGGCTGGGCGAATTGAGCGGGCTGGCGCTGGAAACAATCAACCTTTTGATTGATCGACTCGCTCAACGCAACCACGTTGACCGCCGGCAGATTTTCAAAGCAACCGTGTGCGGCAACACCACGATGATGCACTTGTTCCTCGATCTGCCGCCGGCCTCGATCCGGCTCACCCCGTTCATTCCGGCCGTCAATCATCCGTTCCCGGTGCTGGCTTCTGAGATCGGCCTCGATATTCACCCGCTGGCGAGCGTTGATCCATTGCCCGGCGTGGCCTCGTACGTGGGGGCCGACATCACGGCGGGCGCGTTGGCCGCCGGGCTGACTGACTCCGAGTCGCTCACCCTGTTCATCGACGTGGGCACCAACGGCGAGATAGTGCTGGGCACAAAAGATTGGCAGGTGACGTGCGCGTGCTCGGCCGGCCCGGCGTTTGAGGGCGCGGGTGTGGTGTGCGGCATGCGAGCCACGCGCGGCGCAATCGAAGAAGTGTGGATCAACAGCCACACATTCGAGCCGACGTATCGCG
>Ga0209109_10002259_pt1 | contig 10581 bp, 11 predicted proteins | sample Rifsed10ft2_FD_184004 | JGI IMG/M metagenome (GOLD analysis project Ga0209109, IMG submission 184004) | Soil microbial communities from Rifle, Colorado, USA - sediment 10ft 2 (version 2) | ecosystem: Environmental > Terrestrial > Deep subsurface > Rock core/Sediment | place: Rifle, Colorado... | reverse complement strand
GCCCCGACGAATCCCTGGTATTCCTCCCGAGTCATCGGGGCGTTGAGGTAGTCGTCTCCCTCGCCTTTGGCATAGCGGGACCGGCGGTACAGGGCCGGGTGGTGCAGCGAGTCGTCGCTGACGATCGGGGCGATCGCGTCGAAGAACGCGAGGGATCCGGTCCCGAGCCGGGCCGAGATCGCGGCGGCGAGGCGATCGGAGGTGAGCGGCCCGGTGGCCACGATTCCGGGCTCCGGCAACGCCTCGGCCTCGCCCGCTTCAACGGTGATGTTCGGGTGGGCCCGGATCCGAGCGTCCACTGCCTGGGCGAAGATCTCGCGGTCCACCACCAGCGCGGCGCCTCCGGGAACCCGGGCCGCATCGGCGCACTCGAGGAGGAGGCTGCCGAGCCGGCGCAGCTCGGCCTTGAGCAGCCCGTGGGCGTTGGTGAGCTCGACCGACTTGAAAGAATTGCTGCAGACCAGCTCGGCCAAGCGCCCGGTCTGGTGAGCGGGAGTTCTCACCGCCGGACGCATCTCTCGGAGCGAGACCTTGACTCCCCGGTTCGCAAGCGCCCAGGCGGCTTCCGAGCCGGCCAGACCCCCGCCGATAACCTGGGCCCGGATCTCCGTCATCACTGAATGATAGGCAAACGCCGGCACCCGGTGGCGGACGCCGCCGGCCCCCGGCATCTTCCTTCGATTCCCGTCGTGGAGTTCCGATGCCCATCCGAATCCGCCCCGCCCTGCTCCTCGCCCTCCCGGTCACGGCCGGCCTGCTGCCGGCCCAGTCCCGGGAGGAGCTGACCCGCCAGGTCTTCGCCGCGGAGAGCAGCTTCGCGCGGAGCATGGCGAACCGCGATCTCGCGGCGTTCGCGGAGCACGTGGCCTCGGACGGGGTCTTTGTCGGCACCGGAGGCCCACTCCGGGGCCGGGAGGCCGTGGTAGAGGGGTGGCGCCGGCTGTTCGAGGGCCCCAACCAGCCCTTCTCATGGGCGCCGGAGGCCGTCGAGGTGCTCGAGACGGGCACGCTGGCGCTGAGCAGCGGCCCGGTGCGGGATCCCACCGGCCGGCGGACCGGCACCTTCAACTCGATCTGGAGGAAGGGGGCCGACGGAGCCTGGCGGGTCATCTTCGACAAGGGCTGTCCGGTCTGTGACTGTGCCGCGAAGCCGTAGCCCGAGGGCGGTGCGATGACCCCGGTCCAGGCGGCGCTCGGGTTCACCGGCGTGGCGGCCGTCCTCACGATCACGCCCGGCCTCGACACCGCGCTGGTCCTGCGAACTGCGGCGGTTGAGGGGCCACGTCGGGCGCTGCTGGCAGGAGCCGGGATCTGCCTCGGCTGCCTGGTTTGGGGGCTGGCCGCTTCAGCCGGGATCGGAGCGCTGGTCGCGGCTTCCTCGGCGGGCTTCGAAGTGCTGCGCTGGGCCGGTGCGGCGTACCTCTTGTACCTCGGGGGGAAGCTGCTGCTTCGTCCCTCCCTTGGGCAGTTCCCGGACGCGCGAGCGCCCGGGCCAGCCTCGCCGGGCGGCTGGTTCCTGCGGGGGCTGCTCACCAACCTGCTCAATCCCAAAGTGGCGGTCTTCTACGCGACGCTCCTTCCCCAGTTCGTCCCCCCGGGGGTACCGGCCACCCCGTTCAGCATGCTGCTGGCGGGAATTCATGCCGCGGAAGGGATCATCTGGTTCGGGGTCGTGGTCGCCGCGACCCGGCAGCTCTCGGTCTGGCTCTCCCGGCCCCGGGTTACGGCATGGCTCGATCGGGCCACCGGGCTGCTGCTGCTCGGATTCGGACTCGGACTGGTCCTGGAGCGAAGCCGCTAGGCCGCTTCCAAGATCGCGACGAGAGAGGCAACGACCTCCTCGAGGGGACCTGACGCATCCAGAGCGGCGGAAGCCTGCCCGTAAGCGGCCTGGCGAGCTTCGAGGAGGCTTCGGAGCCGAGCGGCGCGATCGTCACCGGCAAGAAGGGGCCGACTGGCATCTCCAGCCAGACGGCGGGCCGCCAGCTCCGGGTCAATCCTGAGATAGACGGTGAGGGCTCCCCTCGCCCGAGCCGCGGCCAGATTGCCGGGCGCGGCGATCCAGCCGGCGCCGGCGGCGATGAGGTGGGGAGGCCGCGCCAGCGCCCGGGCCATGGCGGCCCGCTCCAGGCGTCGGAATTCCGCCTCACCGGCCCGGGCGAAGATTTCCGCGATCGGCCGCCCGGCTTCGAGCTGGATCAGCTCGTCGAGGTCGGCGAATTCGGGGAACAGCAAGGGCGATCGGGCCGCGGCCAGCCGGCCGACGGTGGTTTTCCCGGCTCCGGAAAGTCCCACCAGGATGACGTGCCGGTTCACGGCTCGGCCGGACCGTCCCTCCGCAGCTCGGTCCAGCGCCGCCCCAGCCCGGAGACGTAGCCGTCGTAGTTCCGGCGCAGCTCGGCCAGGGAGTCGCTGCCGAATTTTTCCAGCATCGCGTCGGCCAGGACCAGCGCAACCAGGGCCTCGGCGATGACCCCCATGGCCGGCACCGCCGTCACGTCGGAGCGCTCGCTCTGGGCGTTGGCAGCTTCGCCGCTGGCGAGGTCAACCGTCTTCAAGGGGCTCATCAGGGTTGAAATCGGCTTCATCGCCACCCGAACCACCAGGGGCTCGCCGGTGGTCATGCCTCCCTCCAGCCCGCCAGCATTGTTGCCGAGCCGACGGAAGCCTCCCCGGGGATCGGTAGCGGGGCCGCCCATTGAATCGGCCTCGATCGGATCGTGCACCCGGGAACCCGGCAGCCGGGCCGCTTCGAAGCCCATCCCGATCTCCACGCCCTTGACCGCGGGAATGGACATCAGCATTCCGGCCAGGCGGCCATCGAGCTTTCGATCCCAGCTAGCGTGACTGCCCAGGCCCAGGACGACGCCGGTGGCCACGACCTCCACCTCACCCCCCAAGGTGTCCCCGGCCTTTTTGGCTGCGTCAATCCGCGCCATGATCGCGGCCCCGGCGGCGGGATCGAGCACCCGGACCTCGGAGCGGTCGGCGGCTTCGTTGAGAGGGTTGGGGAGCGGCCGGGCCGGGGCCGCCGGGATCCCGCCGAGCGATACGACGTGGCTCCCGAGGTCCACCCCGAACTCGGCCAGGAGCTGCCGGGCCAGCGCACCGGCGGCCACCCGCGCCGCGGTTTCCCGAGCGCTGGCCCGCTCCAGGATGTCCCGGGCATCGAGGCGATCGTACTTCAGTACCCCGACCAGATCGGCGTGGCCGGGGCGGGGCCGGGTCACTCGGCGCCGGCGAGCCTCGCCCGGAGCGCCCTCGGCGGCCATGACGTCCTGCCAGTTGGCCCAGTCGAGGTTTCGGATCAGCATCGCCACCGGCGACCCGATGGTCTCTCCGGCGCGCACCCCGGCCAGCCACTCGACCCGGTCCTGCTCGACCTTCATCCGGGCGCCGCGGCCGTACCCCTTCATCCGGCGCGCCAGCTGGCGGTCAACCGCCAGGGAGGTGACCGGCAAACCCGCGGGCAGGCCCTCGACGATGACAACCAGGGCCTGCCCGTGCGATTCGCCAGCGGTTGTGAACCGGAGTCTCACTCCGGGAAGTTAGCTCCCCACGACCCTCGGCGTCACGAGGATGATGAGGTCCTTCCGGTTTTCCCGGGTGGTGCTGAAGCTGAACAGGCTGCCGATGAGCGGCAGGGAGGAGAGCAGCGGAATCCCGGACTTGGACTTCTCCACGGTGGTGACCGTGAGCCCTCCGATCACGGCAGTCTCCCCATCCGCGACCAGGAGCTGGTTGCTGGACTCCTGCTTCGAGATGATGAAGCCCAGATCGGCCGCCGCGAGGGTCTGAATGCTGGATCGCTCGGTCTGGAGGTTGAGGGAGATGTGCCCGTCATCGGTCACATGCGGGGTGACCAGCAGCCTGATGCCGGTTTCCCGGAACATCACGTTGGCCCGAGCCACGGTTCCGGCGGCCTGCTGGGCCGCGGCGAGGTCGATCACCCGGACCGGGATGTCCTCGCCGACCCGGATCAGGGCCGCCTTGTTGTCCAGGGTAGTGATGGTCGGTTCGGCCTGGACGTCCGACAGCTCCACCTGCTGCAGAGCTTGCAGGAAGCTCGTAATCGAGAACCCACCGATCGCGGTCGAGAACATCAGGTCGATCGCGGGGGAGCTGATGATCGACTGGGCGTTGCCCACCGCCGCGATCTGGTTGCCCCCGAGGTCCACGATGCTGCGGACCGGCGCGTATGGTTGGGCTCCGCCGGTGGCGGGGTCGGGGCGGGACACGACCGCGTTGTAGAACTGAGAGGCGCTGCCGATGTCGTACTTGAAGCCCAGCTGCTCGAGGTCGGTCCGGTCCACGAAGATGATCTTGGCCTGGATCGACACCAGCTTCGGCTTGAGGTCGAGCTGGAGGACGAAATTCTGCACGCCCTCGATGTTGGCCTTGGTCTCGGTCAGGATGATCGAGTTGGAGGCGGTGTCCACGGAGGTCTTGCCGCGCTTGCTCAGGACCCCCTCCACTGCCTTGGCCAGCTCGGCGGCCCGGGCGTAGTTCACCCGGATCACCCGGACTTCGGCCGGTTCGAGCGAGTCAATCTCGGCCAGCTTGGCCGGGTCGTCCACCCGGAGAATGCCTCCGGGCATCTCCTGAACGACAAGTCCCTGGGCCCCGAGAATCGCGTAGAAGGCCTCCGGCCAGGGCTGGTCCACCACCTTGGCGGTGATGGTGCGCTCTCCGAGATCCTTGCCGAGCACGATGGACCGGCCGCTGATGGACTGGAACCCCGCAACGACCTCCTGGAGATTGGCCCGGTCCCAGTCCACCGTGATCCGGCGCACCTGGGCCTGCGCCTGCAGCGCCGGAGCCGGTCCCAGTACCGGGGAAACCGCTTCCGGACTCGCCTCGGGCAGAGCCGCCGCCGGGCCGTTACCACCATTCCAGGCGGAAAAACCGGGCGAGGCGGCGAAGGAAACCCTGATGGTCTCGGCGCCGCGCTCGATCCGATAGGGCACCAGGCGCTCCAGGTCGAGGACTACCCGCACCACGTTCGGGGTGAACTGACTCACCCGCACGTTCAGCACCCCGGCCCGGGCAGTGCCGTCGTAAGCGCGGGCCATCCCCGGCGCGAGCGTGGCACCCGCGAGGTCGAGCACGATTCGATCCGGGTCCGCGAGGGTCCGGTCGGTGATCTCGACCGAGCCCCGAACTTCGATCACCAGCTCGGCCCGATCGGCGGCGGGGACCGGCACCAGGCTCACCGCCCGGACCTCCCCGTCCGACGGCTCCGCGCCGGAGCCCGGCGGCACCAGGAGGGCCGCACCCAAGAGCAGGGACCAGGAACCTCGTATCATGGCACGTCCTCCCGCTTTCGCATCGCCAGCGTGACTTCGCGCTGGGTGCCGAAATCGTCGATGGTGAACGTCACGGTCGTCGCTCCGACACTGATGACCCGGGCCCGGCCGACCCGCTCGCCTTCCCGGGCGGTGTATTGCTTGCGGTTCACCCGGTCTCGCAGGACGGCAGCGCTCGACTCGGGGTTGCGCTCAACGTAGATCAAGCCGACCACATCCAGATCGCCGAGCTCGGGCCCGATACTCTTCCCTTCCAGGAGGGACGCGAACGGGTCCCGGTTGCCGCCACTGTAGCTGAAGTCCTCCCGCACCAGCTCGGAGCCCGGCTCGGGAATCAGGCTGGAGTCCATGACCGCCGGTGCGGCCACGGCGGAGTCGCGAGTGCCGGGGGGGGCCAGGGCGGCCTGGTCTTCTTCGGAGTCCGGCGCCACGGCGAGGCGCGCCTCCCCGCCACCGCCCCCGCAGGCGGCGAGGCCGAGCAACAGGAAGAGGGGCGCCCGGGAACTACTGGCCACTTGGAGCACCTCCATCGGGACCAGCCTTCACGTAGGTCTTGACGGTCAACTTGGCTTCCAGCATCGCGGTCGAGGTATCGCCCAGCGCCCGAGCCGAAGCCGGGTTGGCGGGGATCAGGGAGACGTCAACCGGCACGATGATCCGACGGAGCCCCGCCACATCGGCCAGGAAGGCTCCGATCTGGTCGTAGCGGCCGATCACCGAGAGCTTGTAGCGGTAGGTGTCGAACGGCATGGGCCCGGGCTCCACGGGGTCCGGGTTGAAGACCGCCAGGTGGACCCGCCGGGACTTGGCGCGTCCCGAGATGGCGTCAATGAGCCCCGGGACCTCACCCCGATCCGGAACCAGCTGCCGGAGGTCGTCGAGGATGACCCGATAGCCCTCGGTCTTCTTCTCGAGATCCTCCGGAGACCCAGTGGCCAGCTCCCGCCGGACACTGTCGTTCTGGGCGGTGAGGGTGGCGATCGAGTCACGCGCCGCAGTCACCTTCTCCCGCTGGCTCCGAAGCCCCGAGAGCCCGAAGGTCGTGAGGCCATCTCCAGTGTACGCCATGTACCCGAGGAGCCCGGCGATCAGGATCGCCACCACGCCTTTGTTGCGGGGAGAATCGAGCATGGCCATGGCTCAGTCCTCCGGGGACGGGGCGGGGGGGGGAGAAGCGGGGGGGACTGTCGCCACCGCCTGAGCGCGGACATAGCTCGATTTCAGGGTGAACACCGTGACCGCCCGACCGTGGTCGATCTCGGTGCCGGTAGAGATCACCGCGATATCGTTGAGCCAGGGAGAATCCTCCAGTTGACGCATGAACCGAGTGAGGCCTCCGATGTCCATCGTCCGGCCCACGATCTGGACCCCCACGGGCACCGGGGCCATGGTCGTGGTGTCCGTCGTCGCCGGGGTGGTGGGCTGCAAGTCAGTCAGCCAGGTGTAGGCAGGAAGGGCCCGGGCGACCTCGTCGAGGATGTGGGGCCACACGTATCGGTCCCCATCCACCAGCCGGATCGTGGCGATCTGGTTCACCACCGAATCCCGCGCCGCCTCGGCCCGCCGCTTCTCGGCCAGGGCAACCCGATTCCGGCGATGCTCGGCGCGCTTGGCGGCTAGCTCCTCCTCGAGCCGGCCCATCGCCAGGGCCGATCCGATCCAGACCCAGCCCAGAAAGCCCGCCACTATGACCCAGGCTGCGACTCCCGCGATGGGCCAGGGATCCCTGATCCCCTTGAGCCGGCCGGGCAGTGCCTTGAGCCCCGCCAGGGACTCGGCCAGCCCGGGTCCGGCCTTGGCGCGCTTGGCGCCCGGTTTGAGATTGATCGTGATCATCGGGATCAGCCGGTCCGGAGCGCCAAGCCCACCGGGAGCATGAGCAGCGGCGCCACCTCGTCAATGTTCAGACCGTTGAAGGCCCCCGGATCAACCATGAGGCGCTTCAGCGGGTTAGCGACTTCGACCGGGAGGCGAAGCCGGTCGCCCAGGGACTTGGGAAGCCCGGGGATCCGGGCGCCCCCGCCGGAGAGATAGAGTCGGGACAGGCCGCTCGATGAACGGGCCGCGGTCTGCAGGAACGCCGCCGCGCGCTCGATTCCCACCGCCAGCTCCTCCCCACGGGCCTCCAGGAACGGGGTCAGCGTATCGCTCGGCTCGAAACCCTGGAGCAGGGCATCGGCATCCGCGGCCGAAAGGCCCCGCTCCCGCTGGAGGTCCTCCCGGAACCGCCGGGTCCCGACCGGAAGGTCCCGGGTCAGCACCGGAACCCCCTCGTCGAGGATGTTGATGTTGGTCATCTCGTGGCCGATGTTCACCAACCCGACCACGCCGCCCATCCCCTCGGGATAGCTCAGCTCGAAGGCGTTGTGAAGCGCGAATGAATCGACGTCAATGATGCTGGACGTGACGCCGATTTCGGAGAGCAGGGCGATCTTGTGGTCAATAAGCTCTCGCTTGGCGGCGACCAGCAGGACCGTCATCTGGAGCCCTTCACCCTCGGGATCGAGGATCTGGAAGTCGAGCTCCACGTTGTCCATGTCGAACGGGACGTGCTGCTCGGCTTCCCAGCGGATGACCTCCCGGGCTTCCTGCTCCTTCATACGGTCCATGGGGATCTTCTTGATGATCACGTCGCGCCCGCCCACGGCGGTGACCACCTGTTTGGACTTGATCCCGGATTCCTGGAGGAGTCCACGGACGGCGGCGGCCACGATCCCCGGGTCCATGACCTCGCCCTCGACGATCGCATCGTCCGCGAGGGGCGCGAATGCGACCTTGCTCAGGACCGGCTCGCCGCTCCCGTGGGTAATGACCGCGACCTTGATTTGTCCGCTACCGATGTCCAGGCCGACTGAGGTCCGCGTCCGGCTGAGCAGCGCCATCGCTATTCCTGTTCGCGGCGTGGGGAGTGCAAAAAGTTGCCTGTTACAATAGGGCTTGAGGTCGAGCTGGGCAAGTTATTTGTCCGTCAGGGTTTAGCTACTACTGGTCCAAGCACATCCCCTGGCTCTTGCCCGACTCGCCTGCCCGCCCTTGCACCCGGATCAGAACGGAGCGGGCAACGGCTATGCCATGAGCCGCTTTGAACGCCATAATCATTTGCTACGGAACGTCTTACGGCACGAGCCCAGGACCCCCCCGTTGGAGGTCCTCCCGGAGGGCAGGGGCCGTTTCGCAACGCTTAGGGCAGAATCCTCCACCCGCGAGGGTACTTGCGGGGTTTGACCATCGAATCGGGGCCCGCAGAATCCAGCAGTACGAGCAGCTCGATCGCAGCGAAGCCGATTGCATTCCCGTCCCGGTCACGCCGGGCCCCTTCGCCGCGAAGCAAGTAGACGGGTCCGCCGAGGTTCCGGACCGTGGCGACCCCCGACGCGTTGCCGGGAAGCGCGACTCGCGCGAGCTCCACCTCCTCACCAATGCCCGTTGGGGTCCGACTTGCCTGCCAGCCGCCGAGAGCTTCCGCGAGGGCGGATTCTGCGGCGCCGAGCCCCTGGACCCGGGCCAGCGCGGCTTGGCCGGCCCGGTTCTCGGACCGGGCCAGCGTGTAGGCCGTGACTGAAACCGCGCCGAGGGCGGTGAGCGTACCCAGGGCAATGAGCAAAGCCGCGCCCCGCCGGGTACGCGGAGCCGGGAGGGCCGTCATCGGGAGCCCCGAAGACCGACAAATCCGCGCGCACTGTCCTTGGCCCCGGCCGATTCGACTACGGCCTCGATGCGAAATCCGACCGCAGCGGCTTCGGAAGCCAAGGCGGTCTCGCGGCCGTCAGCGGTGAAGTATTCGAAGCCGGTGCCAGCTCGTGCAATCGGGCCGGCCAGCGGTTGGATCGCCTCGCCGGTTGCCGCGAGCCGGACGCCGATCCAGTCCGATGCCGAGCTCGAGTAGATCCGGAGCTCGACCGGCTCGAAGAACCGGAGCGGGCTCCCAGGCCCTAAGGCGTCCGATGCGACGCCGTTCAAAGCTGCCGGGAGGGCGAGCCCGGCGGCCCCATCGGGGCATAGCGTCGGGGTTGGATCGGACCTGAGGGCCACGGCGTGCCACCCGGGCTCCGCGAGCCTGCCGATAAGCAGGGTGTCTCGCCCCGCCACCGGCTCCCGAACCGCCTTCCACCACGGGAGCCCTTGCCGGACCACGACACCCGAGGCAGACCAGCCGCAAACGACCCCGGTGCCACGGGTTACCCGGACCGTGAATCCCGTGGGCGTGGCCATGGCCAGGTCTTCCCCGGACACCCCGTCCTGGAGCAGCCCGCGCACCGCACCGCTGGCAACGCGAACAACGTGCTCCGCGGCGGCCCGGGCCCTTCGGTTGCGGACATGGGTCGCGGACCGGGTCAGGATCGAAGCCGTAATCGAGGCCATGACGCCGGTTACCGCAGTCGCGACCACCAGCTCCACGAGCCCGTACCCCTTCCGAGTCAAGGGCACCGGATCCGGCTCAGCGCACTGTCGGGAGGGCGAGGCCGGCCCTCCACGCGAGCGGTAATCAGGATCTCCACCAGGTCGCCCTGAACGGCGCTGTGCCATGACTCGACGACTCCGTCGGGCGATCGGGCGGTTCCGGAGGTGGCGGCAGGACAGCTGTCGGCTCCAGCTTCGGCCCGGATCCGCTGGAGGCGGGATTCCATCGCCATGGCGATCCGGCCCTGCTCCCGCCCCTCTGCCGCCAACCGAGTCAGCGGGGCGAAGGTCCCAAGAAGGGCGAGTACTCCGACCGTGACGATCAGGAGGGCGAGCAGGACCTCTATGAGGGTGAAGCCGGCGCGGCGCACGCCCCAAATTGGGAACGAGCCGCGGGAGCTGGGAACCGAAGAAGCGCGACCCGCGGCCGAAAAGCGCGCTAGGTGATCCCGTACCGCCGGATCTTGTAGAAAAGCGTGCGCAGACTGACCTGGAGCAGGCGGGCCCCTTCCCGCCGATTGCCCTTCGCCGTCGCCAGAGCCCGGACGATTGCCTCGCGCTCGATCGCCTCGACTTGAGGCTTGAGGGCCAGGCTCCCCGGTCCACTGAGGGCGGCATCGAGGCCGAGGCTTGGGAAATCGGCCCGATCGAGGCGCCCGGTCGGGCTCAAGGTGGCGGCCCGCTCGACCACCTGCTTGAGCTCCCTCACATTGCCCGGCCAGGTATGGGTCGAGAGCAAAGCCAGGGCCTGGGGCGTGATGCTGATGGGGCGGCCGGTCCTCGAGGCGATCTGCTGCGCGAAGTGGGCGACCAGCGCGGGAATGTCCTCGGCCCGGTCCCGGAGAGGCGGGAGGGGCAGCACTGCACCGGTGAG
>Ga0209109_10002256_pt1 | contig 10587 bp, 9 predicted proteins | sample Rifsed10ft2_FD_184004 | JGI IMG/M metagenome (GOLD analysis project Ga0209109, IMG submission 184004) | Soil microbial communities from Rifle, Colorado, USA - sediment 10ft 2 (version 2) | ecosystem: Environmental > Terrestrial > Deep subsurface > Rock core/Sediment | place: Rifle, Colorado... | reverse complement strand
GTCGTACAAGAACGTCATCAGGGCCGCCGAAGGCGAGCCGCACCGAACACAACTGAGAACCATGGTCAGCACGGTAGAAGTCGCCCCATCCCCATTCAAGGACCCAAGGCTTCGAGGGCTCGGTCCGGCCGTCCCGGATAGAGGGTGGAACCGTCCGTATCGCTGACGATCAGAGTCGCGGGCACGGCGTGCACACCCAGTTCCCTGAATATCTCCGGTTCGGATTCCCAACTCAGCTCCACGAAGGCGGAGGGCCCGATTGCCTCGCGTAGAACACGACGGGCGCTTTCACAGTCGGGGCACGAGGCCGAACTGAACAGATAGACCCCGATCCCGAGCTTTGACTGTTGGACTCGTACAGGGCGGTGACGCCCCGCTCTCTGTCGAAGTATCAGGGTCACGGCGACCGCCGCGACCACCGCCCCCGACACCCAGGCGGCCCGAGCACCGACTTCACTCATCGGCTATAGGGGCGGCCATCCCGACAGCAATCGAGCCCCCGATCGCCGTTGACCAGCTGGCTACGAGCGGGCCATTGCCGTTGATCGTGTAGCCGAGAGCGGGATCCCGAGCCACCACCACCTCGACAACTTCACCGGCAGGCACCGCAACGACCAGGGTCTCCGAGGTGGATCGCACCGTGGTGACCTCGACGCTGACATCCTCGAGACCAGGGTTGAGAAGAGTGATCCAGCCCGATCCTCCAGGGATTGAACCGGCGCCTGGCAACAACAAGCCCGAAGCCGGCATGGTGGAGCCCGAGGTCAAGGCGACAGCCGTGGCATTGGTGATGCGGAGAAATGCCCCGACCGGGCCGGTGGTGACAACCCGAATCGCCGAGGCGATCGGCGTCACAGCTCCGACATCGACGACGGCCTGGCCCCGCGCCGTAATCTCCCCTGTCTCGGAAGCCTCGACCACGCCGTCTGGGCCGTAGAAGTCGACCTGATACTCGACGTCGGAATCACGGGCGGCGATCACGACCTGCCTCGACTCGAGGCCGTGAGGCACTGGCACGAACCACTCCTGCGCCGGGGCCACCGCGTCCCAGACCGCACTGTCAGTGCCCACGCCAAGACGACCCACGGCCAACACGCCTCCTGTGTCCACTTCGATCGCAACTGTCATCCACTCCCGACCGGGGAGGATCTCTGCGAGGTCGACCAGCACGGTGGCCCGGGCCGGGATGATCACCGAATCCAAAACGGAGTTTGACTCCAGACCGGCGTCGGACTGGACAACGAAGGTCACGATGGCCTCGCCTGCGAAGGGATTCATCAGCTGGACCTCGAAGCGCTGATCGCTCAACGTCGAGCCCCCTCCGAGAATCAAGTCACGCCCTGACTCAGTCGGGCAGGTGTCGATCGACAATGAGCCCGCACCGGCCACGACCGAGGCTGCAGCCGAGCTGCTGACCGGAAGCTCGAGGAGTGCCCCCCCGACACCAACGGCGGCGACATCGGCGATGGCGATCGATGAAGCTCCGAACTCGCCGGTCTCAAAATCAACATGGCCGACAGCAGATCCCGCTGCGAATGCGGTCAGTGTGCCCGGCCCGTCCACAGTGGAGGCGACACTGACGGTTGTCGACCGCCCGCTTCCCTCCTCGATTGCACAGACCGCCATCGCCGGTGTGTCGACGGCAGCGGCCGGGGCTGTCTGGGGAGGATCGAGGGCCGGCACAGCGAGGGCCCCTGCTGCAAGGGCCACGACCAGGAGGGTCCGGGCCAGTTCCTTCATCGCCGGGCTCTTCCGACAACGATGGCGCCAAGTGCCAGACCGAGAAGGCCCACCGCTGCGAGGGGAATCACCAGCAACACCGGGTCGGGTTGGTAGCGGGCATCCCCCTCCTCACCCGACACCGACACAGCCCAATCCGCTGCAGTGGGATCAGGAGACCACCCCGGGTCGGCGCTGACCGAGAGCCGGATCCGATCCGACGTCCGATCCCCGGCGAATCCGGCGCCGTCCCTGGCCCAAATCGACCCGGCACCGGCAGCCATCGGCAGCGCACCCGGGTTCTCGTACACTCGCGCCTCAGGATCGAGGGGAGTCGGGACCAGGTCGAGTTGAACCGCGAGCACCTCATCCAAGTAGGACTCCGGGCCGTCGATCACCACCCAATCGACCGAGAACTCGGCCAAGATCTCGCCCGGCCGCAAGTTGGATCCGGAGGCCATTTGTTCGATCGCCTCACCGAGCTTGTCATCCCCGGGTCGCGGATCGGCAAGCCATACCTCATCCTGGGTCATCCCGGACCCATCGATGAGTCGATACCAGAGACCCGGGCCGGAGCGGGCCTCACCGGGGATCGACGCTCGATCAACCGAAAGCAGGAGGATTCTGCCTGGTCCTCCTTCCCCGGCCAATGTCCCGGCAAAGCCAAACCGCTCGTTGAGGTCCCCCGGAGGAAGGCCGAGCCGGCCGCCTGCCACGGAGCCGACCGACAAGATGAGAACCGCCGCGGCCGCCACGGCCGCCAGAGCTCGCCGGGGCTCAAAGGACAGATGATCCAGGGCAGCAGCCACCACAATCGCGGTCCCGAACGAGGCAACGACAAGTAGAGCCTCTTCGATCCCCGGCCCTCCGGCGGGGACACGCACCAGCAACAGGCTGGACAGGCTCAACATCGCGCCGGCCAGGGCCGAACGACCGATCCCCTCCTCGACGAACAGCAGCGGGAGGACGGCGACAGTGATCAGCACGGGCCACAGCTCCGCCACCTCGAGACCGAGACGACGGTCGGTTTCGAGGACCCAGCCTGGGTCCCCGAGGACGAAGGGGATGGCGACAACCGCGCCGCCCAGCCCCGCCATTGCCAGCCAGACGCGAGACCTGGCATCACCGAGCAGTCGTGACAAGAGACCGCTCACGAGCGGGACCACCACCAAAACAGGTGACATGGCGGCCAGGAGCAAAGACCAAACGATCACCCATGCGAAACGCGCCAGCTTCCCCCTCGCAGGGTCCATGGGGTGCACGAACACCGAGCGGACTGCCCATGGGACCACGGACGCCGCACCCAGCGCCAACCACGAACCGGCACCGATGGCGGCTGCCGTGCCCGGCCCAGCGAGGAGGACGAGGCCCGACAGGTAGCGACCTGGGCCTCTCAAACCGAGCCGCCCTCCGAGTCGGCCCATTCCCAAAACCGCCAGGATCGCCGAGCCGATGGTCATGACCACCCGGGCCGCGCCCTCCGCGCCAAACCAAAGAAACGAGATCAGCCCTGTGAGCCCTGTGGAGGGGTGCACCGGGTCCGGAGAGCCGAGCCCGGAGTCGTTCCAGCCTCCGAAGAAACGCGACAGGGCAACGGAGGGTGGCTCGAAGGCGAAGCTGGAGCCGATGTTGGGAACGCCGGTGAAGAAGATCGAGCGCGCCGCCACCATCACCAGAGCGGCGGCAATCAAGGCACCCCAGATCCCGGGGCTCGACCACATGCGGCGCGTTCCCCGTGCCAGGGCCTTGTCGTCGTCGAACATGAACAGCAAACGGTCGGTGACCTCGGCCCCGAGATCACGCAACCGCACCGATCCCCGGGCCTGAAATCGAAAAAGCTCCTCGTCACCGAAAGCGCGGACCGGCCTGAACCTGCGACGGGCAGAAATGGTCGAGGGCAAATGGGCGATGTTCCATGCCCAGGAAGCAGCGTGACGGGCGGAGGGCCTCCAGCGGAGGAGGACCAGATTGAACAACGAATCGACGAGCCCCACGAAGAGCAGAAACGGGATCACCCAGGCCAGGGTGATGGGTCGATAGGCCTTGAGCATGGCCCGGAGCCGACCGGCCTGCTCACGCCATCCCCGGCCCGCCTGACGGCAACGGCCCTGGTGATAGACCTCCGAAGAGGGAACGGTGATCACGCGCCCGCCGGCAAGGCGCACCCTCTGAGAGAAGTCGAGACCCGCCGCCACCGGCTCGAGAAGCACGTCCAACCCTTGCAGGCCCTGCGCGAGATCGCGACGTACCAGCATCGAAACCGAAGACACGAAGGCGACCTCACGCACGACGTCGTACTGCTGCAGATCGATCTCGCCCTCGTCCAGACCCGAGAAGGGCTCGCCGAAGACATCGGTGGCGCTTCCAACCGACTCGAGCTCGTCCCGGGTACCTGCCACGAGCAGCTTCGAGCCACCCAAGGAGGCCTCGTTGCGCTCCAACTCCGAGACGAGGGCAGCGAGTGCATCGGGTCGGGGACGGGCGTCGGAGTGGAGAATCCACAAGTAGTCAACTTGGTCGGAGGTCGAGGCAATCGCCTCCTCGAGTGTGAGTGAGCGCCCCACGCCGTCGGGCACCTCGACCGCTGGGTCACCCACAACCATGACCTCGTCGACCGAGTCATACACTTGACGTTCGACAGTGGCCAGCGCTGCCTCCAGATCCGCTCCCTCAACCAGGGTGACCACCACCTTGATCTTGGGCGTGCTCGGAGGAGCTCCGTTTGTTGTTTCCTCCGCGATCAGCGGAGTCGAGGCATCGGTCATGCGGGGGGACATTGTGAACCGGGTCGGGGCGCTGAGCAATATCGGGGACGGTCTGTGAAGGTGGTCGAGCTCTCGGGTGGAGTTGGAGGCGCTCGTCTCGCCCGAGGTTTGGCCAAGATCCAAGAGGTTGATCTCACCCTGATCGTCAACGTCGGCGACGACGAGATGATCCACGGTTTGAGAGTGTCACCGGACCTCGACACCGTGGTCTACACCCTCGCCGGCGTCGAGGGACCGGAGGGGTGGGGCCGTCATGGGGATACCTTCACGGCCAACGACGAGCTGGGCAGGCTCGGCCTGGACAATCGGTTCCGTCTTGGCGACCTCGATCTCGCCCTCAACGTCTACCGAAGCGCCCGACTTGCCGCCGGCGAGACGCTCTCGCAGGTCACCGACACCGTCCGGCGGCGATTCGAGTTGGTTCCACTGGTCCTTCCCGCCACGGATGACGTCATCCGCACCGAGGTCAAATCGGCATCAGGTGATTGGCTCTCCTTCCAGGAGTACTTCGTCCACCGGCAACATCGCGACGAAGTCGTCGAGATTCGATTCCTGGGTGCCGCCGAGTCCCGGCCCGCTCCGGGCGCGGTGGGCCACATCGAAGAAGCCGACGTCGTGGTGATCGCCCCCTCCAACCCGCCCCTCTCCATTTGGCCCATCCTCGCCGTGCCCGGGATCAAGGAGGCCGTGGCTGATCATCCCCGGGTGACCGCGATCAGCCCATTGTTCGGGGGCCGGGCGCTCAAAGGCCCCGCCGACCGTATTCTCGCCTCCCTGGGGCTCCCTGCGGGCAACCAAGGCGTCGCCAAGGCCTATGCGGGGGTGGCCGACAACCTGGTCATCGATACCGGCGATGCAGCCGACGCAGCCTTGATCCACGGCTTGGGTGTGCTCGTCGAGGACACCCTGATCAAGGACTCGGCGGCCTCGGCCCGATTGGCTCGAGCCATACTCGGGCTGTGAACCTCGAGATCATCCCCGTGACCGAAATCGGAGCCGTCGCTCCGGGCGACGATCTGGCGGCTCTGCTCGCTGTCGCCTTGGAGCCACTGTCGCCTTCCTCGGGTGACGTGCTCGTGGTCACCCACAAGATCGTCTCGAAGGCCGAGGGAGCGGTGGTCCACATCGAGGGCGACGAGGAGGGGTTTCGCCGGCGCCTGATCGAGTCGGAGGCCATCTCCATCGTTCGCCGACGAGGTGACCTGATCATCGCCGAGACCAAGCACGGGTTCATCTGCGCCAACGCCGGCATCGACCGCTCCAACACCGAGCCGGGCACCATGGTCCTCCTCCCCGAGGACCCCGACCGATCGGCTCACCGCATCCGGACCAGGCTGGAGCACCATTTCTCGGTTGATCTGGCGGTCATCGTCTCGGACACGTTCGGCCGCCCGTGGCGCAAGGGATTGACCGATGTGGCGATCGGTCTGTCTGGGCTGGAAGCGATCCTCGACCTGAAAGGGACGACCGACTGGTCGGGTCATGAGCTCGAAGTCACCGAGGTGGCGGTCGCCGACGAGTTGGCCGCGGCCGCCGATCTGGTCATGGGCAAGGCAGCGGGGATCCCGGCTGCCTTGATCCGCGGTTATGCCGGGCCACGGGGAGCGGGTCGGGGCAGGGACCTGGTGCGGCCTGCGAGCGAGGACCTGTTCCGGTAGTGACCCTGCCCGTAATTGGGAGCCACAGGGCCGTATATGACCCCTCTACCTCCCAATTACGAGGAGGTTACGCGCCTGGCCGGCCCAGCCCCCAGTAGTCCAAGCCCACTGCACGGACCGCTTTGGGGTTGAGCAGGTTGCGGGCGTCCACCACCCGGTGCCCCCGCATCACGCGTGCGACTTCGGCCAGGTCGACCGCGGTGAACTCCGGCCACTCGGTCGCAACCAGGAGAACATCGGCGTCGGTCGCTGCGGCGAGCGGATCGGGGGCCATCGTGAGGAGATCGGTAGAAGCTTCAGGGTCATAGGCCACGACCTCGGCCCCATCGGCTTGGAGGAGGGCGGCGATTCGCAGCGCAGGTGATTCCCGCAGGTCGTCGGTCCCGGCCTTGAAGGCAACGCCCCACATCGCGATCCTTCGCCCGTGAAGGCCGCCCCCGGCTGCCTGTCGCACCTTCTCGGCCACTCGCCGCCGCTGTTCCTCGTCTGCCTCGATGACGGCCCTCAGCAGCTCGAAGTCATATCCGGCATCCCCGGCCACTGCGATGAGGGCTGAGGTGTCCTTCGGGAAACAGGAGCCCCCATAGCCCGGCCCGGGCTGCAGGAAGTGGGGTCCGATTCGGTGGTCGAGGCCTATGCCCTCGACCACATCGAGGATGTCCGCACCCACGGCCTCACAGACGTTGGCCAGCGTGTTGACGAACGTGAGACGCGTGGCCAGGTAGGCGTTGTTGGCGTATTTGATCATCTCGGCCGAAGTGGGATCGGTCCTGACGATGCGGGTGTCCAAGCCGGCGTAGAGGTCGGCCACGGCATTCGCGTCTTCTTCCTCCCAGGCGCCGATCACGATCCGGTCAGGCTCGAGAAAATCCTCGACCGCCCGACCCTCCCGCAGGAATTCGGGATGGGACACGATCCGGGCCGGGCTCCCCACATCGGCGAGTCTCTTGCGAAGAGCGGAGACCGTCCCCGGGGGAACCGTCGACTTGACCACGAAGATGACATCGGCGCCGACTTCATTGGCCAACTCGTCGACCACCGCATTTATGAATCGGAGATCGGCCCGTCCGTCTTCGCCTTCCGGTGTTGGCAGACAGAGAAAGACGAGCCTGCTGTCTGCAGCTGCCTCCTTATTGGAGGTGTGAAAGCTGATCAGCTCGCGTTCGGCGGCCTTCGCCAACAGCGCGGGCAACCCATCCTCGAAAATCGGGACCATCCCATTGCGGAGCCGGTCCACTCGTTGTGCATCGGCCTCGCCGATCCGGACCCGGTGGCCCAAATGTGCAAGGCCGGCTCCCGTCACCAGACCCACGTAGCCGGCGCCGATGATCGCTACATCCATTGAAACCTCAGTCTACGAACCGCCCGTCACGCCCGCCTCCGACCATGCCTTCTGCTGGGACGATTCACGAGGCGTCGGCGCCGACGATGACAACGGCGTCGTATCCGTTATCGACATCGCCAAACTCGACTACACCAAAACCCAACTCGGAGACGATCACACGGCCGTTGGTGCTGCCGACCGGAACGACGATTGTGGTCAGTTCGTAATCGCGGGTCTCGGCGTTGCCGATCGACTCGATTGTGAAACCGCTCGCCTGGAGCGTTTCTGACATCTTGCCGGCGGCGCCACTCACGCCGTTGCCGTTCAGAACCTGGACCCGAAGCGGTTGCTGAACCGCCGTTGCGCTCCCTGCCACGAAAGCGGCGATCATCTGGGTTGCGTCGGGCTCCCTGGCCACCACCACCGAAGCACCGCCAATGGTGGCCCCGTCGACCGGGAGCGTGCTCCCCTCGATGCCACCAATCAGCAGACTTCGAGAGTCCCAGGCAAGCCCGGCAATCGAAGACGAAGCCAGGGTGGCGTCGATGGTCATGTGGCTGGCCAGAGCCGAAGTGAGATCGCCGGCGTCTGCCACAGACGCCGGGGTCTTCAACTCGGAGAGAATCGCTCTCACGACCTCCTGTTGTCGTTGGGTGCGCCCAATGTCGTTGGCATCAACGCTGACCCACGATCCGTTCCGATACTCCTGGTATTTGCGTGACCGGGCATAGGCAAGAGCCATTTCCCCGTCGAGGACCTCGGTTCCAGCCTCAACATCGAGACCCGACGAGCCATCGCGAGCGGCATAGGGAAACGCGACGTGAATGCCTCCCAGTTCGTCGACCATCTCTTGGAACCCGACGAACCCGATCTCAACGTAATGGTTCACCTCTATGCCGAGGTTCTCCTGGATGGTCCTCACCATCAGACTCGGCCCCCCATACGAGTACGCCGAGTTGATCTTGCCCTTACCCTGACCGGGGATATCGACCCAGAGATCCCGAGGGATGCTCAACATCCGCGCCTCGCCGTTGACCGGGTCGACCCGGACCAGCATGATCACATCACCGCGGGCACCGCCAAAGTCGCCGAAGTTCTCCAGGTTCTCGAGTCCCTCCCGGGAATCACTCCCCACGACAAGGAAAGTGAGGGCATCGCCCGTGGGCCGGGTGAGAGCGTCTACCACCTCTTCGTCGGTGTCGGCACCGCTCAGTAGGTTTTGACCGGTGTTCAGAGCCCAGAACAGCCCGAGCGCGACCAGATTGGCCATCACGAGGAAGGTCAAGATCGTGACCTTGAGCCATCGGGGCAGCCCACGGCGAGAAACAGGTGTCGATGGAGAGGAAGACATCGTCTGATTGGGACGACGCGCAGGCTAGCCCTGGTTCCGCAGCAATCCGAAGACCTCACTTGGTCGACCTGGAGCCGAACAGCGACCGGTTAACGTTTGGCCCATGGCCGTCCTGGCCCACGAGGGCATCTATCCGATCATGTATGGGGCGTGCCCGATCCCTTTGGGAAACGGGCACCGCACGGGATACCTGGCCCGTCCTGACACAGCCGGGAGGTTTCCTGTCACCTTCGTTCTCCCCGGTCTCGATGGCTTGGGCAGCTTCGAAAAAGACCTCTGTCGGCGTCTGGCTCGTAACGGGATCCTCGCCATCTCCCTCGATTTCTATCGCCAGGCCGGCGATCCTCTGGACGGGTACAACACCCTGTCTGACGCCCGGGCCATCGCCGATCTCGACGAGCTGCACGCCTATGTGGTGTCAGACGACCTGGAATGGGCGGTCGGCGACGAGATCGCAATGCTCGGTGTCGATGTCGGAGGTCGCTTCGGCCTGATCTCGGCTGCGACCAGGCCCTGGGTCCGGTCCCTGGTGCTGGCATACACACCACTGACAGGAGACGAGGACCGCGAGTACCAGGTCGCCGACTTCCTCGATCACCTACCGGTTCCCGTCCTCGGCTTGTACGGCGCCGAAGACGACCTCGTCCATCCCAGCACCGTCGACGAGGCACAGAACCGAAATCAACATGGCCAGTGGCTCTTGTATCCGGGGGCCCGTCATCGATTCCTCGACATCGATGCCCCCGAGTACAACGCTTCGGCGTCAGAGGATGCAATGGGCCGGATTCTGGTCTTTCTCGAGGAGACACTCCCGCCCGCTATCGAAGAGGAGCTCGGCTAGCTCCTGATATGCCGAACCACGCCGGAGTGGAGCTCGCTCCGCTGTGAGCCGTCATCGATCAGCAACGCACCGGATTCGGCGACGTCCACCGCCCTCCCGGAGCCGTCCGGCTCCCAGGAGATGTCACGACCCAACGTGACACAAGCTTGGCGATACTCATCAATCGGCCATCCCTCGGCCCTCAGGATGCTGAGGAGCTCCGCAGCCCACAAGGCGCCGATCTCGACGTGGCGGTCGGGACCGGGGTCCTCGTGGAGCAGGGCGCCAATAGCATCGGGAGCATCCGGCCACCAGAGATTCAGCCCCATCCCCGCCACGGCCACCCCATCGCTCTGCTCCACGAGGATGCCCCCGATCTTGTTCTCGCCGATCAGGAGGTCATTTGGCCATTTCAATCCGACGATGTCGCCGAGGGCTCTCCTCGCCGCGACGCCGGCCATCAAGGATATGGGACGACCCTCTCCTGGATCAGCTCGCAACGCAATCGACACGGCGAGGGCGCGCGGCGCCGTGACCCACTCGGCCCCGGAACGGCCTCGTCCCGCAGTCTGGGCAGCGGCTATCACCACCACCGGGATGGTCTCGAGCTCCGAGCGCGCCAGGTCCTGGGTCGAAGGAACCTCGTCCCGGCGCAACTGCCAATAGGGTGTAGCGATATCGTCCTCCGGCGAGTCGAAGTGTGAGGATACGGAGAGAGTTTGGGCACCGAGGCGCGGATCGAGAAACTCAGAGAGCTCCGCGAGGAGGCGCTGCATGCGGGGAGTCAGCGGGCGGTCGCACGTCAGCACGAGCAGGGCAAGCTCACTGCACGCGAGCGCCTGGATGCCCTCCTCGACAAGGGCTCATTCCAGGAGATAGACCAATTCGTCAGGCATCAGGCCTCCGGGTTCGGAGTCGAGGACAAGAGGCCCCTCGGCGACGCCGTGGTC
>Ga0209109_10002254_pt1 | contig 10592 bp, 8 predicted proteins | sample Rifsed10ft2_FD_184004 | JGI IMG/M metagenome (GOLD analysis project Ga0209109, IMG submission 184004) | Soil microbial communities from Rifle, Colorado, USA - sediment 10ft 2 (version 2) | ecosystem: Environmental > Terrestrial > Deep subsurface > Rock core/Sediment | place: Rifle, Colorado... | reverse complement strand
CATCCTGGCCTTTCTGCGGTATGGTGCGATCACGCCGCTGCCCACCCCGTTGCTCGGGTCGCGCCTGCTGGGCGCGGCCGCCAACGCGGTCGCCGACGAGCTCCAGTTCCGCTCGATCGTGCTGGGCATGCTCCTCTTTGCCGAGGTGCCCGGCGGGGTCGGCCTGGCGATCGCCATCCAGGCGCTCCTGTACGGCCTCGTCCACCGGCGCCTGTGGAACGACCGCGACTGGTACTTCCTGGCCGCGGCGGTGCTCCTTGGCTACGGCGCCGGCCTGGCCACGGTGACGACCGGGTCGGTGATCCCGGCCATGGTCGGGCACTTCGCGGTGAGCGCATCGCTCTTCGCCTTCGCCGGGGGACGGCTGCGCACCCGACCGATCTAAGGCTCGTTTCGCCGCGCCGGACCTGACCGCCTCGCCCACCGGCATCCCCCACCCACCACCGGGGCTGGTGATATCGACGGTTTGCGGGTCGATTGCCCCCACCTACGCATGGGCGTGGTACTAGGCGAGAACCAAACGCGCTGGCATGCGTCCAGAGACGCCCTTCACGCTCAGCCGAGGCAGCCATTGCCGGCGTCGATGCCACGAAACCTGCCTAGTACTACCCGGGTTGGTAGATGGGGGGCGGGTGGCGTGCCAGGCAAGCCATGCGCCACCGCCACTCCGTCCATGCCGAAGACCCGGCGGCGACCCTGCGACGGGTCGAGGAGCTTGGCGGGCGGGTAGTCATGCCGCTCACCGAGGTCGCCAAGGACACGACCGTCGCGCTCTTCGCCGACCCCGAGGGACACATCGTCGGCCTGATGTAGGTCGAAACGCCCCTCGCACTGGGGCTCGCCCCGGACCTGCACGCTGTAGGCTCGGGGCGATGGTTCTTCCGTCGCATCATCTCTACGTCCACGTCCCGTTCTGCCGGCTGGTGTGCGCCTACTGCGATTTCGTGACCGTGGGCGGCCGTGCCACCGAGATCCCCCGGTACGTGGCTGCCCTGGAGGCTGAGCTGGCGCTCCGGCCGGCAGAAGGCGAGCTGGCGACCATCTATTTCGGCGGAGGCACGCCATCGCTGCTCCCGGCCGATGCGGTGGCAGACCTGGTCGCAGCGGCACGTGCGCGGTGGGCCGGCCGCCCGGCCGAGATCACACTGGAGGCCAACCCCAGCGCCCGCGAGTCGCCCGATTGGGCCGGTCTCCGCGCGGCCGGGATCAACCGCATCTCGCTGGGCGTGCAGTCGCTTCGGGACCCCGAACTGGCCACGCTGGCCCGCGGGCACACGGGGGCGGAGGCGCGCGCCGCCTACACGGGCGTCCGCGCGGCCGGCTTCGAGAATGTGTCGGTCGATCTGATCTACGGCATCCCCGGCCAGTCGCTGGCCGATTGGCGTCTCGGACTGGCCGATGCGGTGGCGCTCGAGCCCGACCACATCTCCCTGTACGCGCTCCAGCTTGCCCTGGCGCCCGACGAGTGGGCCGCACCGCCGCGGCCCGGCGCGCTTCGCTGGCGGCAGCGCATGGTGGGGCGGCAGGACGATGGCCTGGCCGTTTCCCAGTACCAGCTCGCCGAGGCGCTGCTCGAGGCGGCCGGCTTCGACCATTACGAGCTCTCGTCCTGGGCCAAACCGGGATTCGATTCTCGGCACAACTCGGCCTATTGGGAGCGTCGGCCGTACACGGGTATCGGGGCGGGCGCGCACTCATTCGACGGGGCGACCCGGTCGTGGAACGACCGCGACCTCGACCGCTACCTCGCGGTGACCGAGTCGGGCGCACGCGCGCTGGCCGGCAGCGAAACGCTCGACGAGGCGATCCGCGCCTTCGAAGCGGTGTCGCTGGGGCTGCGCCGCGTGGCCGGCTTCTCGCGCGCGGCCTTTGCCGACGAGTTTGGACAGGATCCCCTGGACCGCTTCCCGGCCGCGGTCGATGCGGGGGTCGAGGCCAAGTTGCTCGAGGTGATCGGCGACGACGTTCGACTCACCCCGCGCGGGCGCCTGCTGGCGAACGAGGCGCTCGTCGCCTTCGCTCCGTAGGGGCGGTGAGGGGAGGCGACCGCGACGGCTGGGTCGCGTTGACATAGGTCCGGCACGGTTGGTACGATGCCGTTCACGCACGATTAGCACTCTCACCCTTAGAGTGCCAACGCACAGCCAGCGGAGATTGGACTTGGTCGGCGAGCAGAGTTCCCACAGCGACACGACCGCGTCAACCCGCTCCGGCCTCGACCTGACCGAGCGGCAGCGGACGGTGCTGCGCGCCGTGGTGGAGGACTACGTGCTCAGCGCCGTGCCGGTCGGGTCGCGCGCCCTGGTCGACCGGTATCGGCTGCTGGTCAGCTCCGCGACCGTGCGCAGCGCCATGGCCGAGCTGGAAGCGCTGGGCCTGCTGAGCCACCCGCACACCAGCGCCGGGCGCGTGCCGTCGGACCTGGGCTACCGCGTGTACGTCGAGTCGCTCATGCGTGAGGCGTCGCTTGACCGATCCGACCAGCTGATGATCCGCCACCAGTTCTCGCAGGTGCAGCTGACCAGCAACGAGTGGCTCCGGCTGGCCGCCTCGATTCTCGCCGGGAGCACCCGATCCGCCGCGGTAGTGACCCCTGCCAAGGCGCGCCGCGCCCGATTTGGCCACCTCCAACTCGTCGAGCTGGGCGACCAGACGCGATTGGCGGTCCTGGTGCTGGCCGATGGCAACGTGGTCCAGCGTCGCCTCGACCGGGCCGTGCTCGAACGCGCCATGGCCGGCGAACCGCTGGGCCAGGTCCACCTGGATGCGGCGGCGGCGACCATCAATGCCGACTTCGCAGGCCTCACTGGCCCGCAGATCCGACGGCGCGCGGCGAAGCTCACCGGTCTGGCGGCCCACGCCGCCGAGGTGGTCGCCTCGCTCGTCGAGGATGCTGACACCGTGGCGGTCGAGGAGGTCTTCACCGATGGCATCGGCAACGTGCTCGAGCAGCCCGAGTTCGCCGAGGGGGCGAAGCTGCGCGGCGTGCTGGAGGTCCTGCAACGTTCCGACTTCCTCGAGCAGCTCGTGCCGGTCCTGGCGCGGCGCGGCGGTGTCACGGTGATCATCGGTCACGAGAACGCGAATGACGCCATGCACGAGGTAAGCTTGGTCTTCGCCCCGTACGGCGCCCCGGACGGTGCCCTGGGGCTGCTCGGCGTGCTCGGACCGACCCGCATGCCGTACCCACGGGCGATCCCCACGGTTCGCTACCTGGCCACGCTCATGAACGAGCTGATCACCAGCCACCACGGCGGTGACGCATGAGCGATCGCGAGCGCGATTCTCGTGGCGACGGACACCCCACCAACGGCGCGCCGGCGCCGGACGAGGCACGGCACGGCCGCGGCCCGTCGCGCGGAGCGCTGATTGCCAAGCTGGAGGAGCTGGACCGAGAGCTCGAGGAGGCACGAGCGGCCGCGGACGAGCAGCTGCGCACCGCGCAGCGGGCGACCGCCGACCTGGCCAACTATCGCCGGCGAGTCGAAGAGGACCGCGGCGCGTCGATGGGCTTCGCCAATGCGCTGCTGATCGGCAAGCTGCTGGCGGTGCTCGACGACTTCGATCGGGCCCTCGACCACGTCCCGCCCGACGCGCACGAGGGCTGGCTGGATGGGATCCGCCTGGTGGAGCGAAAGCTGCGTTCCCTCCTCGAGGCCGAGGGCGTGACCCAGATCGAGGCGGCGGGCCAACCATTCGATCCGAACCTGCACGAGGCGGTCGTCCACGAGGAGACCACCGAATTCCCCGATAACCAGGTGATCGGCGAGCTGCAGCGGGGCTACCGCCTGCACGACCGGGTCTTGCGCCCGTCGCTGGTCCGCGTCGCGAACAACCCGAAGGAGCACTGAGCGCATGGGCAAGATCATCGGCATCGACCTCGGAACCACCAACTCGGTGGTGGCCGTCATGGAGGGCGGCGAGCCGCAGGTCATCAGCAACGCGGAGGGGGGCCGGATCACACCATCGGTCGTCGCCTTTGCCAAGAGCGGGGAGCGGCTGGTCGGGCAGGTTGCCAAGCGCCAGGCGATCACCAACCCTGAGAACACCATCTTCTCCATCAAGCGCTTCATGGGTCGACGCTTCGAAGATCCGGAGGTTCGCCACAGCAAGGACCTCGTCCCGTACAAGGTCGAGAAGGACCCGAAGTCGGACGGCATCGTCGTGACGCTGGCCAACGAGAAGACCTTCAGCCCGCCCGAGATCAGCGCCATGATCCTGCAGAAGCTGAAGGCCGATGCCGAGGCCTACCTGGGCGAGAAGGTGACCGAGGCTGTGATCACCGTCCCGGCCTACTTCGACGACACGCAGCGCCAGGCCACCAAGGACGCTGGTCGGATCGCCGGGCTCGACGTCAAGCGCATCGTCAACGAGCCGACCGCATCGGCCCTCGCCTACGGCCTGGACAAGACCAAGGACGAGAAGATCGCGGTCTACGACCTCGGCGGCGGCACCTTCGACATCTCCATCCTGGAGCTGTCCGAGGGCGTCTTCGAGGTGCGCAGCACCAACGGCGACACCCACCTGGGCGGCGACGACTTTGACCAGCGCGTGATCGACTGGCTCTCGGCCGAATTCAAGAAGGAGCAGGGGATCGACCTGTCGAAGGACCGGATCGCCCTGCAGCGCCTCAAGGAGGCCGCCGAGAAGGCGAAGATCGAGCTCTCCAGTACCGCGCAGTCGGAGATCAACCTGCCCTTCATCAGCGCCGATGCCTCCGGGCCCAAGCACCTGGTGATGAGCCTTACCCGCGCCAAGCTCGAGGACCTGGTGGCCGACCTGATCAGTCAGACCGCCGGGCCGGTGAAGAAAGCGATGGCCGATGCGAACCTCAAGCCGACCGATATCGACGAGGTGATCCTGGTCGGTGGCATGACCCGCATGCCGGCGGTCATCGAGGCGGTGAAGGGCATGTTCGCCGGCAAGGAGCCGCACAAGGGGGTCAATCCAGACGAGGTGGTGGCGGTTGGCGCTGCCATCCAGGCCGGCGTTCTGGCCGGCGAGGTGAAGGACGTCCTGCTCCTCGACGTGACGCCGCTCTCGCTGGGGATCGAGACCCTGGGCGGCGTGGCCACCAAGATGATCAACCGCAACACCACCATCCCGACCAGCCACACGCAGATCTTCTCGACCGCGTCCGACAGTCAGCCGTCGGTCGATATCGTTGTCCTGCAGGGCGAGCGCGAGATGGCGACCGACAACAAGAAGCTGGCCACCTTCCGGCTCGATGGCATTCCACCGGCTCCGCGTGGCGTGCCTCAGATCGAGGTCACCTTCGACATCGATGCGAACGGCATCCTCAACGTGGCGGCCAAGGACAAGGCCACCAACAAGGAGCAGAAGGTCACCATCACCGCGTCCTCGATGCTCGCCAAGGAGGATGTCGACAAGATGGTGCGCGACGCCGCCGAGCACGCCGAGGAGGACCGGGCGCGCCGGGCGGAGATCGAGTCACGCAACGAGGCCGACGCGCTCACCTACCAGGCCGAGCGGCTGATCAAGGACCTCGGCGACAAGATGAGTGACGACGATCGCAAGGAGATCACCGCGCGCATCGAAGCCGTTCGTGAAGCCCTGGCCGGGACCGATGCGGGCGTCATCGACTCGACCAAGCAGCAGCTCGCCGAGGTCCTGCAGAGGGTCGGCACCAAGGCCTACGAGACGTCCGGTGACGCCGAATCCTCGGATGGGTCCGATGGTGCCGGCGACGGAGGCGAGACCGACGGGGCGGGACCGGACAGTGAGCCGGCCGCCGACGACGAGGGCGAGACGATCGAGGGCGAGTACAAAGAGGTGTAAGTGGGAGTCGGGGACCGATCCTTGGCTGGCTGGCGCAACAGCCTGCGGACCGGCCCTCCCCTCCCCTCACCGCTCCCAGCCCGGAGAATCGTGCGGCCGAATTACCGAGCCCGGGGTCCGAGCAACCGCCGCGACTGCGGGCAGCCGGCGCAGGTCGCCCACTGCCGCGGATATCGTCGTTCCAAGGCGTCGCTGACCGCGCACACTGTCCCTGTCTGACCCCGCCGCGAGGGGTGCACCGGACGGGAGGAGCCGCCTGATGCGTGGTTACCGACAGAGGAGCCTCCGTACGCGGATCGCTGCCGGCGTGTTCGGCGGGCTGGCTGTGCTGATCACCGTGTTTGGGCTGCTGGCCCTGCGAGCTATCAGTCTGAGCACAAATTTCGCGCTCGAGGAGCGCCTCCGCCTGGCGGAGATCAGCGCTGACGCGGTCGACGACCTCATTGACCACACTGCGCAGCAGCTCGAGAGGACAGCCGCCTTCGCGGCAACCTGGGCGAGCGAGGAGCAGGAACGGCAGGTCGCGCACGTCTACGATCTGCTCACCGAGTTCGAGCGGATCGCGCGCTTCAGTCCGGAGGGTGACCTCCTGTGGGAGGTCCCGCGGCCGACCGAAGATGCCAGATGGGCGTTCGGCGACGACCCCGCGGTCCGGGATGCGTTCGGTCGCCCCGAGACGAGCATCGTCGCCCCGGCGCGCGGAGAAGAGGCGGATGACCTGATAGCTATTCTGATCACCCCGCTCGATCGCCAGGATGGCTCGGCCGGCTTCCTGGCTGGCGAGCTGCGTGCCTCGCATGACGACATCAGCCTCTTGTCGCTGCCACAGGGCGAGGCCTCGCTCCGCTCCGAGATCGTCGATGCGGACGGCTACATCGTCGTCCACTCCGGCGGGGAAGAAGACTATCGCCCAGACGAGCATGTCGGGGTCCTCGCCCCCATGATCGCCAGTGGGAGACCCGGGACCACGATTCATCATGAGGAGAACGGCCCGGACCATGTCGTTGCCTATTACCCGTTTCGCCTCCGTCCGGGTGGCTTCGTCGTCGAGCAGACCAAAGATGCCGCGCTCGTCCTCCCGCAGCAGATGCAGCGGACCATGCTCGTGTACGGGATAGGCGCACTGCTGGCCGCCTCGGTTGCCGCCTGGCTGCATGCCACCTCGGTGGTTCGGCCGATCCGGCGCCTCACCGGCGATGCCGCGCGCATGGCCTCCGGTGACCTGGACCATCCGATTACGGTCTCGCGCGGCGACGAGATCGGGGAGCTCGCCAGCCGGTTCGACGAGATGCGCGTCAAGCTAAAGGCCTCGCTCGAGGAGAGCGCCCGGTGGGCCGAGCAGCTGGAGCACCGCGTCGAGCTCCGCACTCGTGAGGCAGACGAGCGGAACCGTGAACTCCACGCTCTGAACCGGATCCGGCGCCAGCTCCTGGCCAAGACGATCTCCGCCCAGGAGGAAGAGCGGAAACGGCTGGCCCGTGACCTGCACGACGACTCCGCGCAGACGCTCACCGCGGTGCTGATGAGCCTGAGCGCCGCCGAAGGTGCGATCGTCGCCAATCCGCAGGCGGCCAGGGCTGCCCTGGCGCAGAGTCGCTCCCAACTGGAGATGGCGCTGACCGAGATTCGGAAAGCTATCGTCGATCTACGGCCGAGCGCCCTTGACGACCTGGGACTTGCATCGGCGATACGGTCCTACGCGGAAGGACGATTGCGGCCAGCCGGAATCAAGCTGTCGCTGGCGACGAGCGGCGACGAACGGCGGGCACGAGGCCCTGCCGCGACGGCGATCTTCCGGATCATCCAGGAAGCCGTCAGCAATGCGGCGCAACATTCGGCTGCCACGAATGTGCGAGTCAGCCTGGACTTCGAGCGCAAGGAGATACTCGCCCGCGTGGAGGACGATGGCAGCGGCTTCGATCCCGCGAGCCTCCGCCAGCCGCAGGAGAGCGGCCGTGGCCTCGGCCTGCTCGGGATGCGCGAGCGCGCCGAGCTGTTCGGTGGCGACGTCGAGATTGAGTCCCAACCAGGGGCGGGGACCTCGATCCGCGTCCGGATGCCTCTCGGGTAGTCGATACGCCATGAAGCGGATCAGGATCCTCATCGCGGAGAACCACACCCTCGTTCGCGAGGGCCTCCGAGCGCTCCTGCAAGGTCATGACGACTTCGAGGTCATCGGAGAGGCGTCCACGGGTCGCGAGGCGGTGGACGGCGCCCTCCGCGAGCGGCCCGACGTGGTGCTGATGGATATCGGCATGCCCGAACTGGATGGGTTGACGGCGACGCGTCGAATTGTCGGGGCCAATCCGGCGATTCGCGTGCTGGTCCTCACCGTGCACGACTCGGTGGACTACTTCTACCGTGCCCTTGAGGCCGGCGCGCACGGTTTTCTCGTCAAGGACACGGCATCGAGCGCCCTGGTGATCGCGGTTCGGGCGGTGCACGAGGGGGGCGTGTTTCTCTATCCGCCACTCGCGAAGCTGCTGGTGGAGGACTACCTGCACCGCGTCAGCAGTGGCGAGGAGCGGTCGACCTATTCAAAGCTGACGCACCGAGAGCGTGAGATCCTGGCGATGATCGGGACCGGGCAGACCAACCTGGAGATTGCCGCGCGGCTTTCCCTCAGCATCAACACCGTCCAGACACACCGCAGCCACATCATCGACAAGCTCGACCTCCACAGCCGCGCCGAGCTGATGCGCTATGCCTTGCGAATAGGCGTCCTGCAGGAAACGCCCGAGCCGGACCCGCAAGCCTCCAGTTCCACCTGATCCACCCTCGCTCGCGGCTACTCGATCACGAAAAGACCCTAGCGTGGGGCGGGGCGTCGCCTCATCTGTTGGGGTGATGCGCTCTGGACGGTCAGGCTGAATGATGGTCCAGAGATGGATCGGCCGATCGATCGACCTACCGAGGATCGGGCGGGCGAAATACCGCCAGAGCAGATCGTGCCGCCCGAGCAGGCCGCCACGCCCGACTCGTCGCCCAAACCGTGGGCCGCGACCATCCCGCGTCGCCGGCTGCTGCGCATGCTGGGACTTGGTGCGCTGTCGGTCGCACCGATGTCGGTGCTTCCCGAGCTGCTTCGCACCGTCGGACCCGGTCGGCCGGTCGAACCGGTTGACGGGCCCCGCAAGCCGGCGACCACCCGCGATGGGCGAATCCGGCAATGGACCATGATCATTGACCTCCGCTCGTGCGATGGGTGCCAATCGGTTGGCGGCCCGCCGCGCTGCACGGCTGCATGCATCGAGGGCCACCTCGCACCCGAACCGATGGAGTGGATCGAGGTCTACGAGCAGGAGCTCGCCGGCGACGGCACGCGCTTCGTCCCCACGCCCTGCCAGCAGTGCCAGAACCCACCGTGCGTGAACGTCTGCCCGGTGGGCGCCACTTTCTCGACGCCCGAGGGGACGGTCCTGATCGACCAGGACCGCTGCATCGGCTGCCGGATCTGCATGGCTGCATGCCCGTACGACCGGCGCTTCTTCAACTGGGGCGAGCCGCCGATTCCGCCGGCAGCTCTGCTCGCCGACTACTCGGCCGAGCACCAGGTTCCGGCGCGCAAGGGGACGGTCATGAAGTGCGACTTCTGCCCGGACATGGCACGTGCCGGGACGCTTCCGTATTGCGTCCAGGGCTGCCCGAACGATGCGATCTACTACGGTGACCTGGAAGAGGACATTGCGACCAACGGGCGGGTGGTAGTGGCGGCGTCACGGTTCCTGGCGGAGAACGATGCCTTCCGCCAGCGGGAGGAGCTCGGCACCAAGCCCCGCGTGTACTACATCCCCGGCCACGGTGAGGCGGTTGGACGAGACGTTTTCACCCCCGGCCGCGCTCCGACCGAGTGGCCATGGACCGACATCGTTGACTGGGCGGAACCATGGCAGCGCTGAGCGAGTGGCAGGAGCGCCTCGAGGCGACGGCGCTGGCTCCTGTCAGGCGGACCAGCAGGCGCTTCTGGGCGCTGGTCGCCGCCGAAGTGGCCGTCATCGGCTGGGCCCTCTACGCGTATTCGCTTCAACTGCGAGACGGCCTGGTCGTCACCGGCATGCGCGACCGGATCTCATGGGGTCTCTACATCGCTACCTTCGTCTTCTTCATCGGTATCAGCCATGCCGGCACGCTCATCTCGGCCATCCTGCGTGTCTCACAGGCGCGCTGGCGCACGCCGGTCACGCGGATCGCCGAATTCATCACCGTCGTGGCGCTCATCTGCGGCGCCGCCTTCGTGGTCATCGACCTGGGCCGGCCCGACAGGGTTCTGTTCGTCTTCATCTACGGCCGATGGCAGTCGCCGATCATCTGGGACGTCCTGGCCATCACCACCTACCTGACCGCCAGCATCGTCTACCTGTTTGTCCCGATGATCCCCGACCTCGCGCTCTTCCGCGACAGCCTGAAGGGACGGACGTCGCGCTGGCGTGCATGGCTCTACCGAACGCTGGCGATCGGGTGGAACGGCAACGTCGGCCAGCGCCGCTCCCTGGCCGCCGCCATCGGCGTCCTGATGATCCTGATCATGCCGATCGCCGTATCGGTCCATACGGTCGTCTCCTGGATCTTCGCCATGACCTTGCGGGTGCCCTGGAACAGCGCACTGTTCGGTGCCTTCTTCGTGGCAGGTGCGATCTTCTCGGGCATCGCCATCCTGATCGTCGTGATGGCGATCCTGCGCCGCGCCTACAAGCTGCATGAATACGTCACCGAGAAGCAGTTCCTGTACCTGGGGTACCTGCTCGCGGCGTTCGCGGCGATCATGATCTACGCCAACATCAACGAGCTCCTGA
>Ga0209109_10002251_pt1 | contig 10595 bp, 7 predicted proteins | sample Rifsed10ft2_FD_184004 | JGI IMG/M metagenome (GOLD analysis project Ga0209109, IMG submission 184004) | Soil microbial communities from Rifle, Colorado, USA - sediment 10ft 2 (version 2) | ecosystem: Environmental > Terrestrial > Deep subsurface > Rock core/Sediment | place: Rifle, Colorado... | reverse complement strand
CCCGAGCCGTTTCGAGGTCACCGCCTTGCTGCAGCACCTCGAGAACCGGCGACAATTTCCAGCCCTGCTCTTCGAAAAGCCGTTGAACCTCCACGGCAGGCCCTCTTCGTTTCCGGTTTTGAGCAACCTCTTCGCCACGCGCGAGCGCTGCGCCCTGGCCTTGGGTCTCGACCCCAAGGATAGGGCTCTACCCTTGAGCCTCGAGTACGCAAGGCGCGAGGAGCGGCTGATCCCTCCGGTCAAGGTGTCCGCCCGCGAAGCCCCGGTCAAAGAGGTCATAAAATGCGACAAAGAGGCGGATATCTACGAGTTCCCGATTGTGCGCCATCACGCTATGGACCCCGCTCCCTACATCGACATGACTCCTGTGATGAAGGACCCGGAGGATGGTTTCTACAACCTGGCCTTTCTCCGCAACATGGTGAAGGGACCGAGGCGGCTCGGCATCCATATGTCCCCGCGGCACAACTGGCAGATTCACCGGAAGAACGAGGAAAAAAAGCGGCCGACGCCGGTCGCTATCGTGGTCAGCCATCACCCTTCCTTCTATCTCGGGGCGCTGAATGTTTCTCCGTTCGGTGTCGATGACTACGCCCGCGTCGGGGCCATCATGGGAGAGCCGTTGCGGCTCACGGCATCCGAGACTTGGGGAGAGGATTTTATGGTGCCGGCGGACGCGGAGATTGTCATCGAGGGGCACGTGCTTCCCAATGTTAAAGAAGTAGAGGCGCCGTTTGGGGAATTTCCCGGCTATTATGGCCCCCAGCGGCTCCGGCCGGTGATCGAGGTGACGGCGATCACCCACCGGCGCGACGCCGTCTTCCAGCACATCTTTGTCGGCCACCGGGACAATTGGATTCTGGGAGGAATTCCCAAAGAGGGGAGCCTCTTCAATTTGATACGGGGGATCGTGCCGACGGCAAAGGCGGTCCATTTTCCCATCTCAGGCTGCGGCCGTTTTCATTGCTACGTCTCGATCGACAAGAAGATCGACGGCGAGACCAAGCAGGCCGCGCTGGCGGCGCTGGCGGGATGCGATTTTGTCAAGCACGTGGTGGTCGTGGATGCCGATATCGATGTCTACAATGAAGAAGAAGTGATGTGGGCTGTCGCGACGCGTGTGCAGGCGGACCAGGACGTGGACATTTTAAAAAATGTGAAGGGAAACATGCTGGATCCGTCGCAGACGGACGACATCATGACCGCCAAGATGATCATCGATGCGACCCGTCCGGCGAAGAGGCCCTTTGCCGCTCGAGTGCGTGTGCCTGAAGAGGCCCTGGCTCGAACTCGGATCGAGGATTTTATCCCGCCGGCGATTCTTGATCGCCTGCCTAAGACCTAGGGCGGATCAAACAGGGAGGAAGAGGCTCATGGCGAAAATATTCTGGGTTACCTGCCCCCGATGCCAGGGAGAATTCTATTGCCACTGGGACGAGCTGAGACACAAGGACATAAAGCTTCTCTGTCCCTTTTGCAGCCATCAGTTTCTGGATAAGGAGAGCCCCAAGATCATGGAGTAGGGCTAATGTAGTGGAAGGAGAAGCTACGTATGACTCGTATTCTAATAGTAACCGGGGATGGTTCCACTCCTGATCTGGATTATGCGGTTTTCCGCATGCGCGAAGAAGGCTTTGATGTAACCATCGCCGCGCCCAAAAAGAAGCGTCTGCATGTCGTGATTCATCAGCAGGAGGAGGGCTGGGATACCTACATGGAGAGGCCGTGGTACGCAATGGATGCGGATGCTTCTTTCGACGAGGTCGATCCCTCCACGTTCGACGGTCTCCTGCTGCCGGGAGGCCGGGCCCCGGAGCAGATCCGGAATATAGAGCGCTGCGTCGAAATTGCCCGCCATTTCGTCGAAAGCAACAAGCCCATAGGAGCCATCTGCCGCGGCCCGCTTGTTCTTCTCGAGGCAGGGGTGAAAGGGAGGCGACTGACCGGCAATAGCCTTATCAAGCCTCGCGTCGCCATGCGTGGTTGCACCTATGTGGAGTCGCGAGGTGAAGCCGTAGTGGACGGGAATATTGTGACAGTAATCGGAAGACCTTATTACCATGTATGGATACGGGCGTTCCTATCTATGCTGAAAGGAACGCCTGTTTACACCGGGACGGGAGTGCTTCATAGCGCTCGTATTCTCATGATTATCGAGGAGTCTACCAGCTCCGGCCATCATGATTACGGGTATTTCCGCATGCTGGAAGAAGGCTTTGATGTAACCGTCGCTGCGCCCAAAAAGAAGCCGCTTAGAACTGTCGTTCACATGCCGTTTGGCCTGGATGGCACCTGGGATACCTTTCAGGAACTGCCGGGGTTCATCATCGTGCCGGATGCCTCTCTCGATGAGATCGATCCGTCGGCATTCGCTGCTCTCGTCATACCAGGAGGTCGGGGCCCGGAGCATCTGCGGGTCGATAATCGTTGTCTCGACATCGTGCGCCATTTCCTTCAGACCGACAAGCCGATGGCATTCATCTGTCACAGCCCGCAAATCCTTACGGAGGCTCTTGCCTCATTAGGGATCAAGGGAAAGCGATTGACCGCGATACATCATTCGGTGAAGGCCGACGTCATTGCGGCTGGATGCATCTGGGTGCAAACCCGTGAGGCGGTAGTGGACGGGAATATCGTGACGGCGGGGAGGAGACCTGATTACGACGTATGGATGCGGGCGTTCGTATCGCTGTTGAAAGAGCGGGGCATTAAACCCGCATAAAGGAGGAATAAAAATGGCAAACGGGGTTTTTAGAGGTTTCCAGCTGTCTATTTTATTCGTAGCCGCGCTGCTGGGACTCACCCGATTGGGGCAGGCGCAAGAGCGATTCAATATGAGCCACAGCGCGCTCACCGGCTCCCAGGCGATCCTGTTTGTCACCAGGGACGCCGGCATCTTCCGCAAGCATAATCTGGACCCACAGGTCATTTACATCACCGGGGCCCCTCCCAACATCGCCGCGCTTTTGGCCGGGAGCGTTGATTTTGTCGTCTTTGCCGGACCGGCCGCCATCACGGCCAACCTGGCGGGGGCCGATACGGCCGTCCTCATGAGTTTCGTCAATACGATGGAACATTATATTTTTTCGCATCGAGCCATCAAAAGCCCGGCCGACCTCAAAGGAAGAAAAGTCGGCGTCAGCCGGCCGGGATCTTCGGATGACTACGGCGCCAGGGTAGCCGTCAGAAAGTGGGGGCTTGAGCCGGACAAAGAGGTATCCTTCGTCTCAGTCGGGGGACCGCCTGACCGCTTTGCCGCCCTGCAAACCGGCAGAGTTGACGCGGTTTTGATTCAACCGCCGTTGACCGTCAGGGCGCGAAAGGCGGGTTTCAATGAGCTGGCCTCCCTGGCGGATCTCGGCCTGGATTATCTGGGGACTTCTCTGGTCACCTCGCGTTCCGTGATCGATAAAAAAAGAGATCTGGTGCGCCGGGTCGTCACGGCGTTTGCCGAGGGAATTCACTTCTACAAGACGAACAAGCAGGCGAGCCTGGGCTCGATTTCCCGGCTGATGAAAATCAACGATGCGGAAGCGATAGAGGAATCCTACAATGCCTACGCCGTCAAGTTTATGGCGCGGCTCCCTTATCCGGATCCCAAGGGAATCGAAGTTATCCTGAAGGATTTGGAAAAGGCCAATCCCAAAGCCAAGGGAGCTGATCCGAGGTCGTTTTTAGAAACGCGCTTTTTAAAGGAACTTGAAGACAGCGGGCATATAGCGAAGCTATACGGAGAGAAACAGTAAAGAGGGGGAAGAGAAAATGGCGTTTTCCGACTTACGGGAGTTTATCGCCGCATTGGAAAAATCGGGAGATCTCGTGCGGGTCAGGAAAGAGGTCGACTGGGATATGGAGGCGGGCGCGATCAGCAGGCGCGTCTTTGAACAGGCCGGCCCCGCGCTCTTGTTTGAGAAGATCAAGGATTATCCTGCCGGCTACGCGATCCTCAATGGACCCGTGGCGACCTGGCGCCGGGTCGCCATTGCGCTGGGTCTGCCGCCGGATACTCCCGTCCGTCAGATTTACGCGGCGTATGAGGAGCGGCGCGAGAAGAAACTGAAGCCCGTCGTGGTGAAAGCAGCGCCCTGCCAGGAAAATCTCATGGCCGGTCCCGATGTGGACATCTATCGCCTGCCGGCGCCGATGGTGCACGACGGGGACGGCGGCCGGTATATCGGGACATGGGACATCGTCATAACCAAGGACCCGGACACCGGGTGGAGCAATTGGGGCATGTATCGTTTCATGACGCACACGCAAAATATGCTCACCGGCTGGCCCCAGGCCACAAGCCAGCTTGCGATGATGATGAAAGGGAAATACCTCCCGCGCAAACAGCCGATGCCGATCGCGATTGTCGCCGGCTGCGAGTCTCTTTGCCACATGGTCGCCACGGACCCTTATAAACCCGGGGAGAGCGAAGTGGAATACGCCGGCGGCCTGAGGGGAGCGCCGGTAGAGCTCGTCCAGTGCAAGAGCCAGGACCTGATGGTCCCGGCCCATGCCGAAATTGTCATTGAAGGAGAGGTGCTGCCGGATAAAATTGCCCACGAAGGGCCGTTCGGGGAATATCCCGGATACCGCAGCGGCACCATGAGCGAAGGCGTTCTGGTGCAGATCACCGCCATTACGCATAGAAATAATCCTATTCTCACCCTGAGCACCCTCGGCGTCCCGCCTGACGACAGCTCTATTGCCGCCTCTCTCACCGCAGCGATCGCCATGAAGCGCGGGCTGAAGCGCCATGGAGTTCCAGTAAGGGAGGTCTATGTCCCGCCCGAGGGCGTGACCCACCTTATAGTAGTGAGCGTCGAGCGCGGCGGCAGCCGTGTGGCCCGGCAGGTGCTGGACTATTTCACCGCCCGGCGCGTGATGGTCTCGAAAATAATCGTCGTGGACAAAGATCTGGATCCTTTTGACATGAACCAGGTCATCCATGCCTTTGCCACCAAGTGCCACCCGGCGAAGGGGATCACTGTGGAGCATTACGAGGGGCGGGCCAATGCCTTAACCCCATGCTTCAGCGCCGAGGAGCGCCGGCGGCTCAAAGGCGCCTCCGTGGTCTTTGACGCCACCTGGCCGGAGGACTGGGAAGAAGAATCTATCCCGGTAAAGTCATCGTTTGAAACCACTTACCGCGAAGCGGTCAGGCGGAAGGTTCTTGCCAACTGGGAGAGTTATGGGTTGGGAGGAAAGCCGTGAAAAAAGAATATGTGACTTTTGTGCGCCGATTGAGCGATCTGAGCGACGGGAAACGGGCGCTCTTTATTAAGGACCTTACCCCCGGCCCCCGTAAGTACGATACCAAATTAGTCCGGGCCGAGCTGTCGCGCAATTCAGGGAATCTCCCCGACGGGGATACCCTCTGGATTCGCTCCGAGACCGGGCACCTTCATCCGCAACCATGGAGCATCAAGATATTAGAAGAACTGCCCCCTTACGTGCCCGGCCAGCCGTGGCAGGATGTTTTCGCTTCCCTGCGGCATCTTAAATCCTAGCGCGCCGGTTGCAAAAATGTCTCGCCCTACTCGCCTGACAGACGAGACCGTCAGCGACTATATGTGCCGGGGCGCTTGGCAGTCTTTTACGCTTTCGGACTGCTGGGATCGCAATGCGGCCCGGGACCCCGGAGGCGTTGCAGTCAGTGACGGACGGCGCCGGCTATCGTGGGCTGAAGCAAAGAGCTGGACGGATCGGGCGGCCCTCGCCCTGGTCCGCCTGGGACTGGCCCGCGATGAGGTGCTGGTAGCGCAGCTTCCCAACTGCGCGGAGCTGCCGCTCATTCGGGTTGCCTGCGAAAAGGCTGGGATACTCTGCCTTCCTGTCCCGCGGACTCTGCGGGAAAACGAGATGAGTTATTGCCTGCGCTACACCGAGGCGGCGGCGGTGGTCATTCCATGGAGGTACCGGGACTTCGACTACTTCGGCATGATCGAGGAGTTAAAGAAGGGACTGCCTCGCCTGCGTCAGATTCTCATAGCGGGCGACGAGGCGCCTGCGGGGGCGCTTTCGTTGCATCAGGTGGCACAGGCTCCCTGGGAAGAGAGCATTCGTCCGGCGGCCTTGGCAGAGCGCCGCTTTAAGGCCGGCGAGGTCTCGCTGATCAATTCGACCACGGGGAGCACGGGTCTGCCTAAATTTTCAGAATATACCGCGGCGGCGCGACTGCTTTACGGTCGTGGCTACATAGATGTCCTGAGGCTCTCGGAGCACGATGTGCTGGCGGCTCTTTCGCCGGCGGCGGGAGGGCCCAACATCCCGGTCTATTTCGCGGCCCCGCAAATCGGCGCAAAGACTGTTTTTATGACTCACTTCGAGGCCGAAGCGGCCCTCGAACTTGTCGAGCGGGAGAAAGTCACGGTGGCTTGCCTTGTCCCGGCTCAACTTGCCCTGATGGTGCGATATCCTCATCCCGATCGTTACAATCTCTCTTCGGTCCGTTTCTGGCTCAGCGTCGGCGCGCCTCTTGCGGCTCTGCTGGCGCAGGAAGCCGAAGAAAAGCTCGGCGGCATCGTGCTCAACACCTATGGGGCGGTGGACTGGGGCGGAGTGGTCTTCACCTCCCCGGAGGATCCTAAAGAGACGCGCTACCATACTGTGGGGAGACCTAGGGTCGGCACAGAGGTGCGTCTGGTCGACGAGGCAGGCAATACCGCCGCCCCCGGGCAAATTGGAGAGGTTCAAGGCCGCGGGCCCAGTTGCTCCTCAGGCTTCTATAAGGACCCCGAAGCGACTCAAAAAACCTGGACCTGTGATGGCTGGCTGCCGTTGGGAGATCTCGGTCGATGGAACGGCAGGGGAGATCTCATCATCGCAGGGCGAAAGAGCGAGGTCATCATTCGCGGCGGCCAGAATATCCAGCCCGGTGAGATCGAAGATCTGCTCCTCGCCCATGGCAAAATCAGGCAGGCGGCCGTGGTCGGCATGCCCGACCCGATCTTAGGCGAACGGGTTTGCGCTTACGTGATCCCGCGTGGCGACGACCGGCCCACGCTCGAGGAGGTCGTCGCTTTCCTTCAATCTAAAAAAATCGCTCCTTACAAGCTTCCCGAGCGCCTCGAGATCGTGGAAGACCTGCCCATGATCTCTGACACGAAGGTCAATAAGCGGTTGCTGTCCGAGGACATTACCGCCAAGCTGCGCTCAAAATCTTCAATTGCTTGACATCTTCAATCCTTCTCTGATACAGGCATCCGATACTTTATGAAGAGACGGTCGCGGTTTTTTATCCCTGAATGCGCTACGGTTTCGTCATCGACCAGAACCGCTGCATCGGCTGTCATGCCTGCACGGTAGCCTGTAAGGAAGAGCACAATGTCCCGATCGGAGTCTATCGGACCTGGGTCAAATACATCGAGAAAGGCGAGTTTCCCGACACCAAACGTTACTTTAGCGTCTTAAGATGCAACCACTGCGATGACGCCCCCTGCATAGAGATCTGCCCGACCGTAGCCTTGTTTCGCCGCTCCGACGGCATCGTCGACTTCGATAATAGCCGCTGCATCGGCTGCAAGTCCTGCATGCAGGCCTGCCCCTATGACGCCCTGTACATAGATCCGAATACCCGGACCGCGGCCAAATGTAATTTCTGCGCGCACCGCGTAGAGGTCGGGCTCGAGCCTGCCTGCGTGATCGTCTGCCCCGAGCAGGCGATCCTCGCCGGCGATCTGGATGATCCCGGAAGCCGGATCAGCCGGACCGTAGCCACGCAAAAGACCAGCGTGCGCAAGGCGGAGAAGGGGACGAAACCGAAGCTCTTTTATCTGGGCGTGGAAGGCGACCTACTACAGCCCACGATGATGGAACCGCAGAGCACCCACCTCTGGGCGGACAAAAAGCCAGGCGAAGATCTCTATGCCTTGGCTCGCGAGAAGAAGAATGCATCTACGCCTGGGGCGGCGCGTGAGGTTTACGATGTACCCCATCCGCAGCTTTGGGGGTGGAAGATCGCTTCCTATCTTTGGACCAAGTCGATCGCTGCAGGAGTACTCCTCATAGCGGCTATTCTTTTGCAGACGAGGCATGAGGGAGGCCCGCTCTTGAACGTGGCAAGTCCCATCTTGGCTCTGATCTTTTTAGGGATCACGACTCTCCTTCTCGTCTTCGACTTGAAGCGGCCGGAGAGGTTTTACTACCTCCTCACCAAACCCAATCTCAAATCCTGGCTTGTCTTGGGAGGTTATGTTCTCTTGCTTTATGGTCTCTTCGCGTTCCTTTGGCTTTTCTCCGGCTTTGTAAAAGGATCTGTTTCCAGGCTTCTTTCCTGGCCAACGGCGTTTTTTGCAGCCCTTTCCGCCTGCTACTCCGCCTTTCTCTTCGCCCAAGCAAAGGGAAGGGACCTCTGGCAAAGCCCTCTCTTCCTCTGGCATTTGCTGGCTCAGACGCTCGCAGCGGGCTCTGCGACTCTAATCCTTGCCTTCCCCCTTTTTCCTGAAGCTGGCCTCGCAGGAACTCTGGGCAAAATTCTTGCCCTGTCGTTGGCCTTCAGTCTCGCCATGATTCTCGCAGAGATCTACCTTACTCATGTAAGCGAGGATGTAAAGAGAGCGACAGATCTCTTGAAAAAGGGAGCTTTCAGCCAAAGTTTTTGGCTGCTTGTGATTGGTGTAGGAGGATTTTTTCCTCTTGTCCTCCTTATCTCATCTGGATTTCAGGAAGGGGAACCAAATTTATCCTACGTTTTGGCCTCGCTCTTTGCTCTCATAGGGCTTTGGGTCTTTGAGGACCTATGGGTTAAAGCCGGCCAGGCAGTTTCCCTAAGTTGAATGGAGAAGAGTGCATGAAAGAAAATTCTCAACCCCTCCATCCCGTAGCTGGGGGATTAGAGCCTCCGGCGGAAGGCCTGGCGAGCTATCCTCCGGTCGAGCGCTGGGATGACTGGACAGAGTATGACGCGGCTTCATGGCCCAAAAAGGTCGCGCGGCGCTACAGCCTGATCCCGACGATCTGCTTCAACTGCGAGGCTGCATGCGGTCTGCTCGCTTATGTCGACAAAGAGAGGCTGAGCGTAAAGAAATTCGAAGGCAACCCGTTGCATCCGGGAAGCCGCGGCCGCAACTGCGCCAAAGGGCCGGCCACGATCAATCAAGTGACCGATCCGGAGCGGATTCGCTATCCGCTCAAGCGCGCGGGAAAGAGGGGAGAGGGAAAATGGGAGAGGGTAGGCTGGGATGAGGTCCTTGACGATATCGCCGGCCGGGTGCGCAAGGCGCTTGTCGAGGATCGCCGCACCGAGATCATGTATCACGTCGGTCGGCCGGGCCACGAGCTGGTCTATCACCAGAGGATTCTCCACGCCTGGGGAATCGACGGCCACAACAGCCACACCAATGTCTGCTCCGCCGGGGCGCGCGCCGGATACGCCTTCTGGCACGGGCTGGATCGCCCGTCGCCCGACCACGCCAACGCCCGCTTCATCCTGCTCCTAAGCTCCCATCTGGAAACCGGACACTACTTCAACCCGCACGCCCAGAGGATCATCGAGGCGAAGATGAAGGGGGCGAAGATTTGCGCCGTCGATACCCGGCTCTCGAACACGGCCTCGATGGCCGACTACTGGCTTTCGCCCTGGCCCGGCAGCGAGGCGGCGCTGCTGCTGGCGATGGGCAACGTCATTTTGGAAGAGGGACTTTACGACCGCGCTTTTCTCGAGAAGTGGGTCAACTGGGATGAGTATCTGCGCGAGGAGCATCCCGGTAAACCGCAAGGGTTTGAAACCTTCACCGCCGTTCTGAAACAGATCTACGGCCAATACACGCCGGAGTTCGCCGAGAAGGAGTCCGGCGTGAAAGCCGGTCTGATCGTCGAGGTGGCGCGCGAGATCGGGCGCGCCGGGTCGGCGCTGGCCACGCACGTCTGGCGCAATGCCGCAGCCGGCAATCTCGGCGGCTGGCAGGTGGCCAGGGCGCTCGAATTTTTGACCGTGCTGGTGGGTGCGGTGGCGACGCCGGGCGGCACCGCGCCGAGCGGCTGGAACAAGTTTATCCCGGCGCCGCCTCTGATGCCTCCGCCGGCGAAGATCTGGAACGAGCTACTCCTGCCGCGCGAGTATCCTCTGGCATTCTTCGAGATGAGCTTTCTCCTGCCCCACTTCCTGAAAGAGGGGCGGGGAAAGCTCGCGATGTACTTTACCCGCGTCTATAACCCGGTCTGGACCAATCCGGACGGCATGAGCTGGATCGAGGCATTGAGCGACGAGAGCAAAGTCGAGCGCCACGCCTGCCTGACGCCGACCTGGAGCGAGACCGCCTGGTTCGCCGACTACGTGCTGCCGATGGGCCACGCCTCGGAGCGCCACGACCTGATGAGCCAGGAGACTCATGCGGCGCGCTGGATCGGATTTCGCCAGCCGGTGCTGCGCGTGGCCCTGGAACGACAGGGGAAGAAATTCAACTTCACCTACGAGGCGCATCGGGAGGCCGGCCTGGGTGAGATCTGGGAGGAGGATGAGTTTTGGATCGAGCTTTCCTGGCGCGTGGATCCGGACGGCTCGCTCGGCATCCGCAAATACTTCGAGTCGCCTTTCCGGCCGGGAGAGAAGCTCACGGTCGAGGAATATTACCGCTGGATATTCGAAAACAGCGTGCCGGGCCTGC
>Ga0209109_10002248_pt1 | contig 10601 bp, 10 predicted proteins | sample Rifsed10ft2_FD_184004 | JGI IMG/M metagenome (GOLD analysis project Ga0209109, IMG submission 184004) | Soil microbial communities from Rifle, Colorado, USA - sediment 10ft 2 (version 2) | ecosystem: Environmental > Terrestrial > Deep subsurface > Rock core/Sediment | place: Rifle, Colorado... | reverse complement strand
CGCCAAGGCCTCCTGCAGCGGGACCCAGCACACCTCATCCACCTCAAAGTCGTGCTGGCTCGGATCTCCCCCGGTATGCTCGAAAAGATAGAAGTGGACCCGCTTGTGGATGCGATGCCTTGCCTCGCGGTCCACAAACCAGTATTCGATCTCCCCCACCTTGCCCATGCACCGAGCGGTAAGCCCCGTCTCTTCCCGCACTTCACGAAGGGCTGTCTCCTCGGGATCCTCGCCCGGTTCAACCACCCCCTTGGGCAAGGCCCATACCCTGCCGCCCTTCAGGCTGATGAGCGCGACCTCCATCCCATTGGAACCGTGGCGATAGACGACGCCTCCGGAAGAGACCTGCTGGCGAACCGGCATCCTTGCCGTGCCGGCTTGTCCCTTCTCCCCCGCGACCCTGGACTTTGGACGTCGGCTTGTGGTCAACTCTGACCTCTGGCAGATGGCGCTCGTCTGACAGGACGCCCGGGCGTGCCCGCTGGGGCTCAGCCGGTCACGGCCCCCTCGGAGGCCGAGGAGACGAGACGGGCATACTTGGCCATCACCCCCGAGGTGTACCGTGGCTTCGGCGGTCTCCACTTCGCCAGCCGCCGCTTCATCTCGGCGGCCGAGACCTCGATGTCAATCCGGCGCCTCTTGACATCGATCACGATCGAGTCGCCGTTCTTGATCGCCGCGATCGGCCCGCCGACAGCGGCCTCCGGGGCCACGTGCCCCACCATGAAGCCGTGCGTCGCCCCCGAGAAGCGGCCGTCGGTCATCAGCGCGACGGATGCTCCCAGGCCCGCGCCGACGATTGCCCCGGTCACGCCAAGCATCTCGCGCATCCCCGGGCCTCCCTTTGGCCCCTCGTAGCGGATGACCACGACGTCGCCCGGTTTGATACGCCCGCGCTTCACCGCTGCGAAAGCATCCTCCTCACGGTCAAAGACCTGCGCCGGACCCCGGTGGACCGTGCGCTCGTGCCCGGCCAGCTTAATCACACACCCTTCCGGGGCGAGGTTCCCGCGGAGGACAGCCATTCCCCCCGTCGGCTTCAAGGGACTCCTGACCGTGCGAATGACCTCCTGTCGCGGGGCTTCCTGAGCGGCACGCGCCTCCTCGCCGATGGTCCGTCCGGTGACCGTCATCGCGTCTCCGTGGAGCAGCCCGCCTTCGAGCAATCGCCGGGCGACGACCGCCATCCCGCCCGCGCGGTACATTTCGGGGGCGGTGAACCGGCCCCACGGCTTGAGGTCGGCCAGGACCGGGATCCGGCGAGAGATCCGGTCGAAATCGTCGATCCCGAGGCGCACGCCCGCTTCGCGGGCCACCGCCAGCAGGTGCAACACGGCGTTGGTCGATCCCCCGGTGGCCATCACGCCCGCAACGGCGTTCTCCATCGCCTTGCGGGTGATGATCTGCCGGGGGGTGACCCCCTTCCGGAGCAGGTCCATCACCATCCGGCCGCACTCGAAAGCGACCTCGTCTTTCCGGGGATCCATGGCGGGGACGTCGCCCAGCCCCATCGGCGAGATCCCCAGCATCTCGAAGGCGGTCGCCATGGTGTTGGCGGTAAACTGGCCGCCACAGGCGCCGGGGCCGGGACAAGAGGAGTCTTCGATGGCGCGGAACTCCTGGGCCGAGATCCTCCCGGCATTGAAGGCCCCGACCGCCTCAAAGACGTCCTGAATCGTCAGCCGACGTCCCCCGTGCTCGCCGTACATGATCGAGCCGCCGTAGAGCATCAGGCCCGGGACGTTGACGCGGACGAGTGCCATCACCGTTCCGGGGATTGTCTTGTCGCACCCGGACAGCGCCACCACAGCATCGAACATGTTGCCCCGGCTCACGAGCTCGATGGAGTCGGCGATGACCTCGCGACTGACGAGGGAGGCCTTCATCCCCTCGCTCCCCATGGTGATCCCGTCGGAGATGGAGACCGTATTGAACTCCAGGGGGGTCCCGCCCGCCGCACGGATTCCCTCTTTCACCTTGGCCGCCAGGCGGCGGAGGTGGTAGTTACACGGCCCGATCTCGATCCAGGTGTTGGCGACGCCCACCAGGGGCCGCTCTAGATCCTGATCCTTGAAGCCGATCGCCTTGAACATCGCCCGGGCCGGCGCGCGATCGGGCCCCTCGGTAATGGCACGGCTCCGACGCTTCGGATCCACCCTCATGGCACACTCCTCCCCGCGTTGCCTCCGCCCGTCCCTCTCCCATCCCCGGGAAGATCAAGAGCGGGGCTAGTATACCTCCTCACAATACCCCGTCAATACAGGGTGGTCCTCTTCAGTTGCCCTGCCGCGCCGAACCGGCGACGGCGGCCTGCCTCTCGCCCGCCACCTCGAGCGGCGGCACCAACGACCAGTCAAAGTCGGTGCAGTGCCCGGCGCCCAGCCGTTCGACATGCTCACGGTATTGCCGTTCGACACGCTCACGGCATCTTGCGATGCGCTCCAGAAACTCTCGCAGCTCCACCCCACAATAGCGGGGGGTGTGGGGCGCCACCTTGGCCCACCCGTTTCGGAACATGCTCAGGGCGCCGCGGTAATTGTTCCGTTGCACGTGATAAAAAGCGACGCCGAGCTGGATGAGGCCCTGGAGAAACCGCCGCTCGGGTCCCCGCCAGTCCATCCAGATCCCCTCCAGCAGCTCATGGAACTCGAAGAAGAGGCGGTGTCGCCACAGGAGTGCCGCTTGCTGAAGCGCCCCCGGGAGCCCCGAGGGGTAGGTCCGGCCGTGCAGGTCTCTGAGGAATTCCCAATAGGCCGCTGCCCTGGCGCAGACGAGCGGAAGCTCTTTCCGGTATCGCGGGGCAATGGCCACCTGTTCTCTATCACGGGAGTGAAAGAGGCCCGAGTCGGAGACGAGTCTTCGCCCCCAACCCTCGCCCGGGTCCCCACACCACCGAAGCTCCGTCCGATGGCCCCCGACGAAGCGCGCCAATCGGACAAAGGGCACGGCCGGGGGATCGCGCCCCTCCGCCATCCGGCAGTATGCGTGAAGCCAGAACACGAGCAACGACCGCTCGCGGTGCCGAATGGCCTCCATCAAGAGCTCCGCCACCTTGTCGCGCAGTTCTGATCGCATCACGGGTGCCCCAAGCGTGCCAGCAGGCCGTCCACGTCGAGCGATGCACTCACGCGGGAGAGGTCGTACGAGGCTTTCGGAAAGTAGGGGATACGACCCAGGAGGGGTGTCGGGAGCCGCGCCGCGAGCGCCTCGAGGTTTGCCTCCTCGCCAGGGTCGGGCGGGCCGGTCGGACTATTCAGGACCACCCCGAGGATGGACAGCCCCTTCTGTCTGGCCCAATGACAGGTGAGGAGGGTGTGGTTGATCGTCCCGAGGGAGGTTCGCGTCACCACGAGGACCGGTATGCGGAGTTTCTGAACCAGGTGCGTGGTGTCGGCCATGTCGGTGAGCGGAACCATGAGTCCCCCCGCCCCCTCCACGAGCGTCAGTTGATGACGCGCGGCGAGATGCTGGAACCATCCGGCAATCCGGTCAAGGTCGATGGCGACGCCTGCCGCTTCCGCCGCCACCGACGGGGCGGCCGGCATCTCGAGCGCATAGGGACAGATTTCGTCCAGCGGATCGGCCGCTCCCGCTCGCTCCTTGAGATAGAGCGCATCCTGAGGCTCAAGCCGCCCATCCCGCCACGGACATCCCGTCTCGACGGGTTTCATCACGCCCACATCGATGCCGCGGGCCCGCAAGAGGCTCGCCAGGAGCCCCGCGACAAAGGTTTTCCCCACGCCGGTGTCTGTCCCGGTGATGAAGAGACCCTTCCCCATGCTCCCTCGATGGAGCTGTCAGCCGTCAGCACAGGACCCGTTCCCCGAGTGACGGTGACAAGGACCTTCACTCAACCGTCAGGGGGTCCCTCCTGCAAACACCTGCTCCCGGTACGCGGCCCGAAGCGCGCCCGCCCGATCGAAGGGGCAACGCCCCGCAAAAATCCCGGCAATCTCCCTGACCGACACGACCTCGATGACGGCGTTGGAGAGGAGGATCTCATCGGCCCCCTGCAGATCGGCCGCTGTCACCGGGCGCTCCTCTGGCACGAAACCCTGCCCTTGGGCGCAGGAAAGCAGGACACTCCGCGCAATCCCCGGCAAGAGCCCCGCGGACACCGGAGGCGTGACCAGATTCCGTCCCCGAAGGAGGAAGAGGTTCGCGGCCGTCGTCTCGGTGACCTCCGCCCGCTCGTTGAAAAACAGGGCGTCGTCATACCCCTGAAACCGGGCCCATTGCCGAGCATAACTGTTCTCAAAATAGTTGGTGGTCTTGAAGGCGAGCAGGGGAGACCCGGAGGAGCGGGCGAAGGGAGCTCTGATCAGACGCACCCCTTCACCCTCATCCGTCCCCCGGAGCGGCGCGGCGTGGGCGACGAACCGGGTTTCCGTCGGGCCTTCCTCTCCCCAGACCTCCAACGTCACCCGGAGGCGCGCCTCGGCCTCCTCAGAAATCCCTTGAAGTCCCTCCTCGACGGCCCTCCTGAAGGCTGAGGGCAAGAAGGGAAACCGGAAGAACTCCGCTCCGCGCGCCATCCGCCGGCAGTGCACCTCGAGGAGAGGGACCTGGCGGCCCCGATACACCCGCAGGGTCTCAAAAAGCCCTTCGCCGTACAGCAACGTACGATTAATGCGTTCACAGTTCATGGATCAGGTTTAACCGTATACAAGACCGGAGACTGGAGCAGGGAGACACGAGACTTAATCTCCGGTCTCTCGTCTCCGGTCTCCAGTCTCGTTCACCGGTCATCGGTGTTCGGCCACCCGTGCTGACGGCCAGCCGCTTACCCTCTCCCATCATCCTCGGTGACCGTTGTGATCGCCCGATAGACCACATGAAGGAGGGTGTCAATCTCGTCTGTGGTGACCGACAGGGGTGGCATCACGACGATGACGTCCCCGAGGGGTCGCATGATGACGCCGTGTCGCCGCGCCTCCATGATCACCCGGTGCCCCATCCTCCTCCCGGGCGGGTAACTCCGACGAGCCGCTACATCCTCGAAGAGCTCGATACCCGCCATCAATCCGACCTGACGGATCTCGTCGACGTGGCGCAAGGATCGCAGCCGTTCGAGGCCCGCCTTGAGGAAGGCGATCTTAGATTCCAGATGCTCGAGGACCCGATCCCTCTCAAAGATCTCCAGGCTGGCCAGGGCGGCCGCGCAGCCCAAGGGGTTTCCCGTGTACGTATGACCGTGGTAAAAGGTCTTCTGCTGCTCCACCGCGCCCAGGAAGGCGTCGAAGATCTCCTGGGTGGTGAGGGTAGCGGCCAGGGGCAGGTACCCGCCGGTGAGACCCTTGGCGATGGCGAGTACATCCGGAAAGACCCCTTCGTGCTCGCAGGCGAACATCTTCCCCGTCCGACCGAATCCGGTGGCCACCTCATCGGCGATGAAGAGGATCTCGTGATCCCGACACAGCTCCCAGACCGCTCGCGTGAATCCCGAAGGGTAGGGTCGCATCCCCGACGCACCCTGGATGACTGGCTCCATGATGAGGCCCGCAACCTCGCGATGGCGCGTTTCAATCGTCCGTTGCGCCTCCTTCACGGCCGCCTCCCGCTCCGCCGCGCTGTAGGGGGCAGGCAAAGGCAGGGCCTCGAAGAGCAGGGGCTTATAGAGGTGCTGGAAGAGGTCGATACCTCCCACACTCACGGCGCCCAGGGTATCCCCATGATACGCCCCCGTGAAGTAGAGGAAGGTGGTCTTCCCTCGGAACCTGTCAGCGCCCTTCTGCTGCCAATACTGAAACGCCATCTTCAGGGCAATCTCCACCGCCGTCGCCCCGTTGTCGGAGTAGAAGATCTTCGTGAGGCCGGGCGGGGCGATCTCGACCAACCGTTCTGCTAGGAGAATCGCGGGAGGGTGGGAGAGGCCCAGGAGGGTCGAGTGGGCGATCCGCCCAAGCTGTGCGATGATCGCCTCATCGATCTCACGCCGGTTGTGCCCGTGCACGTTGCACCAGAGGGAGGAGACGCCATCGAGGTAGCGGTTGCCATCGATATCGATGAGATAGTTGCCCTCCCCCCGCTCAATGATCAACGGCTCTTCGGCAAACCACTCCTGCATCTGCGTAAAGGGATGCCAGAGATACCGATGATCCTTTGCCTGCAAGACCCCTTTGGAGATCACGGGCGACTCCTGCCTGGCGGGCCAGAAAGGCTTGCGCTATCCGTACGATACCGGGGCGGCTCGTCCGCGTCAAGGGTGGCTCCGCCTCACCCGGAGAAATTCCTCTTGACAGTAATCGTTGAAACGATTATATTCTTCATACCATGGCTGGACGGCTGCAGGCAGAGATCAAACAAAGGAAGCCCTTCCGGACGCTGGAGCAGGAGGCGTTTTTGAACCTCTTGCGGACCACCGATGCGTTACTGCGCGGCCAGGCAAAGGTCCTGAAGTCGGCCGGACTTTCACACCCCCAGTACAACGTGCTCCGCATCCTGCGGGGCGCCGGTCCCGACGAGCTCGCCTGCCGGGAAGTGTGCGAACGCATGATCACCCGTGACCCCGACGTCACCCGCCTCCTTGATCGGCTCGAGGCCCGCGGACTCATCGCGCGGGAGCGCAACAGGAAGGATCGGAGGGTCGTCATGGTCCGGATCACGGAAGGGGGACTCCGCCTCCTGCGGCGCCTCGACGGTCCGATCGTTCACCTGCACACGCAGCACCTGGGGCACCTGGGGACGAAGCGGCTGCAGGCGCTGGTCGAACTCCTGGAGCTCGCGCGCGAGAAGACCGCTTGATTGAGCAGGGAATCAGCCCACTGTCACTGGAGAGGTAACGCGCGTGATCAAAATCCTCAAAGCCAATGAGCGGCACCACAGAGACCTCGGGTGGCTCTCCACCTACTGGCACTTCTCCTTTGATGATTACTATGACCCCGCCAACATGAACTGGGGCGCGCTCCGCGTCTTCAACGACGATATCATCCAGCCGGGCCAGGGATTCGGTGCCCACCCGCACCGCGATATGGAGATCGTCACCTACGTCCTGGATGGAGAGCTGGAACACCAGGACAACCAGGGAAACCGCGGGGTCATCCGTGCCGGCGAGTTTCAGGTGATGTCGGCCGGCACCGGGATCGTCCACGCCGAGTATAACCACTCCAGAGAGCGTCCCCTTCACCTGCTTCAGCTCTGGATCACGCCCCGGACGAAGGGGCTTCCCCCTCGATGGGAGCAGCGTCGGTTCACGGTCGAGGACCGCATGGGAAAGCTCTTGCCGGTCGTGTCGGGGGGCAACGTTGCGGAAACACTGACCATCGACCAAGACGCAGTCATCTACGTGTCGAGCTTACGGGACGGACAGGAAGTGACCCACAAGAGTCGGCCGGGCCGGAAGGCTTACCTCTTTGTGATCACGGGTAGCCTCACAGTCAACGGCACCCCCCTCGCGCCGGGCGATCAGGCCCGAATTGCCGACGAACCGGAACTGGCGCTCCAGGCCAAGGAAGCCGCGGAGCTGATCCTCCTGGACCTACCGTAGGGACCATGCTTTGGTCTCCGCGCATTGAACTACCATTGGAACGTTGTCGGGCCGCAGTTCCATGACCTGCACAAGTTCTCGACGCGCAGTATGAGGAGCTGGCAGAAATCGTAGATGACGTGGCCGAGCGGGCCCGGTCCTTGGGGGGACCGGCCCTCGGCACCTTGGGGGAATTCCTGAAGCAGACGCGGCGAACCTCCTCGCCGACCACGAGGCCCTGATTCGGACGCTGCGCGTGGATCTCGAGGCCTGTGCGGAGCGATATCACGATATCGGCACGAACGACTTCCTGACCGGCTTGATGGAGAAACACGAAAAAATGGCCTGGATGCTCCGGGCATGTCTAGAGGGCAAATCGGTGTGACCGCCATGACCAGCGAGGACAATCAACCATGCGGAAACTTGCCGAGACCCGATATCCGATTCACGAGCTGCTGCGGGAGCGCTGGAGCCCACGTGCCTTCGCCGATCGGATGGTCGAGCCCGAGGAGCTCCGCAGTCTTCTGGAGGCGGCGCGATGGGCGCCCTCGTCCTTCAACGAGCAGCCCTGGAGCTTCATCGTCGCGACCAAGCAGCACCCAGGTGAATACGAGCGCTTGCTGAGCTGTCTCGTCGAAGGCAACGTCCGATGGGCGCAGCATGCGCCGGTCCTCATGCTCTCGGTGGCCAAGCTGGCCTTTGAGAGAAACCAGAAGCCGAATCGGCACGCCTTTCACGACGTCGGTCTGGCAGTCGAGAACCTGGTCATTCAGGGGATGGCCCTCGGCCTCTTCGTCCACCAGATGGCCGGATTCCACGCGGACAGGGCGCGGGAGGTGTACGGGATCCCTGAGAGCCACGAGCCGGTCGCGGCCATGGCCATCGGCTATCCCGACGATCCGGGCCGGTTACCAGATGACCTGCGTGAGCGCGAGGTGGCCCCGCGGATCCGCAAGCCCTTGGAATCCTTTGTCTTCTCGGGCCAGTGGGGCCAGTCCTCGCCCCTCGTAGATGGAAAAGCTCGATGAAGTAGTATGCCGAGGCGACTGTGGCGCCGTTGGGGCACTGATCCTGCCCGTCCCACGTTGGCACATCCTGCAAGGAGGAATGTGAGATGCGACATCAGCGACCTCCCACCATGGCTCTCCTCGCCTTATGTCTCATGGTCGTGGTGCCGGCCAGTGCGCAGACTTTCACAACGGTGCCCGACCTTGACGTCCCCTTTTTCGTCACTCCGATGCCTGTCGTCGCCGAGATGCTACGGGTGGCGAACGTGAGCGCGGAGGACGTGGTGTACGACCTCGGCTCCGGCGACGGGCGGATCGTTATCGCCGCCGCGCGCGACTTCGGCGCCCGCGGAGTCGGGATCGACATCGACCCGCAGCGCGTATGGGAGGCAACCCATAACGCGGGGAAGGCCGGAGTCGCGGACCGCGTGCGGTTTCTGCAGGGAGACATCTTCAAGGCCGACATCCGCGAGGCGACCGTGGTGACGCTGTATTTGCTGCCCTCGGTGAATTTCCAGCTGCGGCCCAAGCTTCTGCGCGAGCTGCGGGTGGGGACACGAATCGTATCGCACAACTACGATATGGCCGACTGGAAACCGGAGAAAACGATCACGGTGACGGTGTCGGGCAGCCAGCACACGATCTACTACTGGGTCGTCCCGCCCAGCGATGGCCGTTGAGGAGCCAAGACCATGCGAGCTGCAGTGGTTCCCGCCGTTCACGGGAAATGGGAAGTCAAGGAGGTTCCAACGCCGAACCCCGGTCCGAACCAGGTCTTGATAAAGATCCGCGCCAGCGGCATCTGCTACACGGATGTGCACCAGACCCGGGGCGAGCTGCCCGGAGATTTCCCTCGCATTCTGGGCCATGAGCCGGTGGGCGAGGTCGTCGCGGTGGGACCCGGGGTCACCACCCGCCGGATCGGAGACCGGGTCGGCGTCCCTTTTCTTCAATCCTCGTGCGGGCGGTGCGAATGGTGTGCGCGCGGCAAACCCATGTTCTGCGCGCAGCAGATGGGCACGAGTGGGCAGATGTCAGGCGGCCATGCCGAATTCATGCTGGCCTATGCGGCAGCCAGCGTCCTATTGCCCGAGGGCCTTTCCTACGAGCAGGCTGCGCCGATTCTCTGTGCCGGCTATACGGTCTGGTCCGGGTTGCGGATCGCAGAGCCGCAGCCGCACGAGCGCATCGCCGTAGTCGGCATCGGTGGCCTGGGCCACCTCGCCGTCCAGTACGCGAAGGCCGCCGGCTTCACCGCGATCGCGGTCTCCCGCTCGCCGGACAAGGACCGGTCCATCCGCGATCTAGGGGCCGATGAGATCGTCCGCGACGGCCAGGGCCTGGCCGCTATCGGGGGTGCCGACGTGATCCTCGGCACCAGTAACTCGAACGACGCCATGGCCGACAGCATCCAAGGACTACGCCCTGACGGGCGTTTCGTTCTGATGGGCTACGAGGCCAAACCCTTTCCGGTCCCGCCAGCCGACGCCATCTTGAAGTGCCTTCGCATCATCGGCTCACAGCAAAACGGGACGGAGTTTCTCTACGAGGCCCTTGACTACGCGGCCAAGGGCAAGGTAAAGGTCATCGTCGAAACCTACCGGCTCGACGAGATCGACAAGGCCTACGACCGCGTCGCTGAGGGCAAGGTTCGCTTCCGCGCGGTGATGACAACCCCGTAAGAAAGGAATGGGGAGCAGGGGATGAACATCGGGATTGTTGGCTCAGGCAATGTGGGCAGCACGCTGGGAAAGGCCTGGGCGCAGCGCGGCCACAAGATTCTCTTTAGCTACTCGCGGGACTCCAAGAAACTGGAGAGCCTCGCCACGTCGGCCGGCCCCAACACTCGGGCCGGCACCCCTGCCGAGGCGGTACAGTTCGGCGAGGTGATCCTTTTTGCTCCTCCGTGGCCTTCCGTGGACCACGCCCTCAAAGCGGCTGGCTCCTTGGCCGGCAAGATCCTGATCGACTGTACGAATCCCCTCAAGCAAGACCTGAGCGGCCTTGAGATTGAGCACAGCACATCTGCTGCCGAAGAAATTGCCAAGAAGGCGCCAGGCGCTCGCGTCGTGAAGGCGTTCAATATGACCGGCGCCGAAAACATGGCGAAGCCACACTTCGGCGCCGAG
>Ga0209109_10002246_pt1 | contig 10606 bp, 7 predicted proteins | sample Rifsed10ft2_FD_184004 | JGI IMG/M metagenome (GOLD analysis project Ga0209109, IMG submission 184004) | Soil microbial communities from Rifle, Colorado, USA - sediment 10ft 2 (version 2) | ecosystem: Environmental > Terrestrial > Deep subsurface > Rock core/Sediment | place: Rifle, Colorado... | reverse complement strand
GGCCAGCCAGGGAGTTACGCTGAGAACTACCGGCGACCTGACGCCGGAGATGGTCGGGGGCGCGGTCGCAGTGGCCCCCGAGCTATTGGACGACTTCACCCCCGAGCTGATCCTGGCCACTGCGCCGGAAGTCCTGGCGGCTATCCCCCAGGAAGTGGTCTCCCAGCTCACACCGGAACAACAGCAGGCCCTCGCCCAGCAGCTTGGGGGATTCGTTCCGAACGAGCCCGCCGAGACCCCTGGTGAGCTGCCGGCCGTGTGGCAGCAGGCCGGCCAGGCGCAAGGAATCCAGCTGGTCGTTCCCGAAGACGTCACCCCGCAGATCATCCAAGGGGTTGGCCAGCTCGCTCCGCAATTGCTGGATCTGCTGACCGCCGATCACTTGCGGCGCTTCTCGCCCGAGGTGCTGGCATGGCTCCCCGCAAGTTACATCGAGAGCCTGGATGCCGACCTACGCACTGAACTCGAGGGCCTGGCCGAGCCGGCGGGGGGATTAGGAGCGCTTACAGCGGCCCCCCCGGCTGCCGATCAGTTCTCGGACGCGCCGCCGCTCGCAGGGGAATGGCTTCAGCCGCCTCAGAACAATCCGACTGCGCCACCGTTCTTTCAGACTGCGGCCAACCTGCTGCAGAACGGATTCACGACGACAGCCGCAGAGTTCCTCAACCTGCTCGTCAGCAACAGCGACGCGTCCACTCCCAAGCTAATGCGGGACCTCTCTCCAGAGGTCATCCTCTGGCTCGCGGACAACGAAGATGGGTTCTGGGAGAACCTGAACCCATCCGTGCTCCGATTGTTCTCGCAGGAAACACTGACCGCTCTACCCGATAAGTTCTATGAAAGTCTGGATCCCGCGCTTGGGGCGGAACTCAAGGCCATCGCATCCGGGGAGCTGGAGGCCTTCATCCCAACCGCGACGATCAACCGGGTAAACGGCAATCCGAGTCTGGGTCTGCAGCTCTTCAAGACCAGTGAGGCCAACACGGTTGGGGCCTCCCACGAAGCCTTCAGCAAGCTGGAGCAGTTAGAGGCCGCTCGGGCCGGGCTGCAGTTCAACGTGGTCTTTGAGCAGGCTACCTTCATTGAAGAATCGATTAACGGTGTGGCTCGCGAAGGAGGGCTGGGAGCAGTCTTTGCGGTGATCGTGATCCTGATGTTCCTTAGCGGCACCGTCGACGGCAAGTACCGGCTGTCCTGGCGCAGCACGCTAGTCACCGCCGTGAGTATCCCGCTCTCCATCCTCATGGCATTTGCCGCGTTCCGCTGGCTCCCGCCGGTAGCCGATCTGGTGCTAGGGCCGCTTGATACAGCCACCCGCGGGGTCGCTATATTTGGCAGCGTGGTGACGGCTCTGCATCGGCTCTTCCCGCTTGGAATCACGTTGAACATCATGACTCTCTCGGGGCTGACGGTGGCAGTGGGACGGGTGGTTGACGACTCGATTGTGGTGTTGGAGAATATCTATCGCCACATTCAACGCGGCGACGCGCTGGACCAAGCCGTCCTGACCGGAACCCGCGATGTCGCCATCCCGATCCTCGCCTCCACTGTTACCACCGTCGTTGTGTTCCTCCCCATCGGACTGCTCGGCGGTGTGGTCGGACAGTTCTTCCTTCCGTTTGGGGTAGCGGTAACCTACGCGCTGGCTTCCAGTTTCCTGGTGGCGGTGACCGTCGTTCCGCTGCTGGCTTTCCTGTTCATCCGCAAGCAGCACCTGCCACCGGAAGCCGAGACCAGCATGCAGCGGGCGTATACACCACTCCTGCAATGGGCCTTGGGCCATCGAGGCCAGGCCTTGGCGATCGCCGGGGCGCTCTTTGCCGGCAGCCTCCTCCTGTTGAGCCAGCGGCCGCAGGCCTTTCTGCCCGAGCTAGGCGAGGCGCAGATCACGACCAGCGTTTCGCTGCCCGACGGCACGGCCATGGCGGAGACGGATCGGATGGTCGCTGAATTCGAAATCGAGCTGGCCGATATCGAGGGCCTCGGGACGATCTCCTCTGAAATCGGAACCGCGGGCGGCCTGCAGAACCTGCTTCTAGGTGCCTCGATCGATCAAGGCGCTGCCACGGTCAGCGCCAGCCTCGAGGAAGGGGCGAATCTCGATCTGTTGACCGCGGAGGTCCGCCAGCGAGCCGTACAGGACTTCGGGGAGGAAAACGTGATTGTGTCTGGAGGCACGCTCTCCGGCTCCGCGTTTGGTGGGTTTGCCCTGGTAGTGTCGGGCGACCCGGCCCTGCTCGAGGGCTTCAATAATCAGGCGCTGGCCACGCTCGAAGAAGTGGAAGGGCTGGCCAACGTTTCCAGCAATTTGGGCGACGTCGAAAGCATCCTGCGGGTCGATGGGCAATCAGCGGTGCGTTACACCGGCGAACTGGAGACCGTCGACACGCTGGGGGTGTCCGCGGCCGCAAAAACTGAACTCGAGGGGATTGCCCCCGAAGGCCTCACCGTGAGTGAAGGCTTCGAAACCCGACAGCAAACCGAAGGCTTCCAGCAGGCCGTGCGAGCGGTGTTGGTTTCGATCCTGGCGGTCTACCTGGTGATGGTGATCACCTTCGGCTCGCTCGTCCAACCCTTTGCCATCCTGTTCAGCCTCCCGTTAGCGCTGATCGGGGCTGCGGTCGCCTTGTGGCTGACGAATCGAGTGATCGGGATCCCGGTCTTGATCGGCCTGATGATGTTGGTTGGCATTGTGGTGACCAACGCCATCGTGCTGATGGCCCGAGTCCAGGCCAACCGGAAGCTGCGCCGCATGGGTGCGCCGGAAGCCTTGATCGAGGGAGGGCGGACCCGACTGCGCCCGATCCTGATGACCGCGATCGCGGCCATTCTGGCCCTGCTGCCCCTTGCGCTGGGACTGACCGAAGGTGCGATCATCGCCTCCGAGCTGGCCACCGTCGTCATCGGAGGTCTGTTGACCTCCACGCTGCTGACGCTGCTGGTCGTGCCGGTGATGTACAGTCTGCTCGATCGGCTGGCGGGTGCCCCCAAGGCGGTCGGCGGCTCAGCCGGCCGCACCGGTTGACCCTGGCCCCGGGCCCAAGTAAGATGGATCCTGACGGTAGGTTGGCCGGGCGATCGCAGGCGCATCCTGAGCTTTCCGATGGATGCGCTTGAGGAAAGTCCGCGCTCCGCAGAGCAGGGTGCCGGGCAACGCCCGGGCGGGGAAACCCGCGGATCGGGCCACAGAAAACAACCGCCGCCGGCAAGCCGCAGTTGTGGACCCGGCGGCAAGGGTGAAACGGTGGTGTAAGAGACCACCGGCGTTGGCAGCAATGCCGCGGCCAGGCAACCCCCACCCGGAGCAAGGCCAAGCAGACGCGTGGCCCTTCGGGGCGGGAGACGGCTCGTCTCCGTCAAGCGTCGGGTGGGCCGCATGAGCCGCGCGGTAACGCGCGGCCCAGATAGATGATCGCCCAGGCCGCAACCGGCGGGATGAAGGGTTCGTCCTTCGACAAGCTCAGGATGCACCCGTAAACCGCCGGAGGCGGCTGGACAGAACGCGGCTTACAGGCTGACCGCCGTCGAACCCTGGCACGTTCGAAGCTCGAGGGTGCCGGGAGAACCACATCACCGGGGCGAGTCATCGACTCGCCCCGACCTTTTTCCTCTGCCCCAACCTTAAAGTTTTCGGAACTGCCGAGCAGGCCAACTCGGAACTGGCGCCACCTCGGCGCGCCACCACCACATGCGGTGGTTTTTGGCGCGGGCCGCGGCGGGTGCTAGGACACAAGTACCCGAGTTCGCGTGGCTCGCGCGTTGCAACGGGTGGAAAACTAGGTATATACTGTGGGGGCTTGTGGGGGGTAGTGGGGGGGTGTGGGACGCCGCCTTAGCCGGCGTCCCATCCTTTCTAAACTACCACCGAACGAATGTTCTTAGGCCAATTCAAGTATACCACCGACACCAAAGGTCGGCTAACGGTCCCCGTTCGCTTTCGGGCCGCGCTCGCTTCCGGCGCGTACCTCATCCAGGGATTCGAACGCAACCTCATCGTCCACACCTCCGAAAACTTCCACGGGATCGCCAAGAAGGCCTCCGCCCTCAGCTCCACCCAACCGGGGGCCCGCGCCGTCCGGCGGGTGATCTTCGGCGGAGCGACCGAGGTCGCTCTCGACTCGGCCGGCCGAATCAATATCCCGCCCTTCCTGCGCGACTATGCCGGCCTCGACGGGGAGGTGTACCTGGTGGGGGTCGGGGAGTCCTTCGAGATCTGGCGGGCCGAGGAGTGGGAAAAACAATTGGCGTCGGTGACCGATCCGGAGGCGAACGCCCAGCGGTTCGCCGATTTCGAGCTGTAAACGGGGCAGGCGGTGGATCGGCGTTCGCCCGAGCCGCACACCCCGGTTCTTTACCAACAAGTGCTCAGCGCCCTCGACCCGCAGCCCGGGTGCTTAATAATCGACGGCACCATCGGAGCGGGAGGCCATGCCGAGGGGATTCTGGAGCGCTCCGCGCCGTCCGGGCAGCTGTTGGGCCTTGACCGGGATCCGGTCGCACTGCCGCTGGCCCTTCAGCGCCTGGAACGGTTCGGAGCCCGCCTCCAGCTTCGGCAGGGTTCGTTTCGAGACCTGAGCGCCCACGCCGCGGCGCTCGGCTGGCAGGCGGTGGACGGAATCCTGCTCGACCTGGGGCTGTCCTCCATGCAGCTGGCCGACCCCCGCCGGGGGTTCTCGTTCCAGTCGGAGGGGCGGCTGGACATGCGCTTCGACCCGGGGCAGGAGCTGGAGGCGGCCGAGCTGGTCAATCGGCTGCCCGAGCCGGAGCTGGCGAGCTTGATTGCGCGCTACGGCGAGGACCCGCGGGCCCGGCGAATTGCCCGGGCGATCGTGGCGGCCCGGCCGCTGCGGACCACCACTGAGTTGGCCGAGGTGGTCGCCCGGGCGGTCCGCAGCCGGGGCAGCCGGACCCATCCGGCCACCCGCACGTTCCAGGCGCTGCGGATCGCGGTCAACGAGGAGTTGACCGCCCTGGAGCAAGCGCTTCCGCAGGCGGTCGAGCTGCTGAAGCCGGGCGGGCGGTTGGTGGTCATCGCGTTTCATTCGTTGGAAGACCGGCTGGTGAAGCGGTTCTGCCGGGAAGCCAGCCTCAGTACTGAAGAACGACCGGCCCGGTTGCGGCGGATCACCCGCAAGCCGGTTCGAGCGGAGCTGGAGGAGCTGGAACGGAACCCGCGGGCTCGCAGCGCACGGTTGCGGGCGGCCGAGAAGATCGGCCCAGGCTGAGGGTTCCAGGGTGGCATGAAGCTTGCAGAACGTTATTGGGAAAACCATGCCCCAGGCCTTCAAACAAGCCCCATGGCGGCTCCAGATTCGCGCCACGAGCCGGACGGCGCTCTGGATCGTGGGGCTGCTTGTGTTGGGCGGCCTCTACCTGGCGGTCAACGCCAAAGTGGCCCGCGCCGGACGGGAGCTGCTAGTGCTTGAGCGGCAGCAGGAACTACTGGCGCGTTCCAACGCCGAGTTGAACGCCAGCTACGCCGAACTGACCGCACCGGAGCTGATGATGGCCCGGGCCGCCTATCTGGGGTTCCGCCCAGTCAAGCCCGAGGAAGTGGAATACGTCCGGGTCGCGGGGGTCCTGCCCGACCCGGCCTTTCTCGCCCCCCGGCCGCCGCGCTCGGACACCAACCGCTTTGGAATGCTGTCCCCCAGCTACACCGAAACCCTGGGCGAGCGGCTGACCGCCTTCCTTAAAGGATTGGGCGAGTGAAGCGGTTTCCCGGTTTCAGGCCGCGAGGCCCGCGCACCGCGGGCTCCAACCTGCCCGAGGGCCCGCTGGGCGCCAGTGGCAAGATTACCGCGGCCTCTTTCCGAGGGACCGGCGAGCAGGCCGGCGATCCGCCCGCCGCGGTCTCCTCCGGCCGGATACGGATGGTGATGTTTGGGATGGCGCTGCTCAGCGCCGGGCTGCTGGTCCAACTGGTTCGGGTGCAGTTCGGCCCCTATGCACCGGTGTTCGCTGCTCGCAAGGATGAGGGGGTCACCCGGCTCGAGCAGGTAGTCCCCGCCCGCGGCCTGATCTTCGATCGCAACGGCCGCCTGTTGGCGGGCAACACCACCTCCTACGTGATCGAGATCGAAACCCGCCAGTTGACTCCGGCCAGCCGCCTGTCCATCGCCGAGGTGCTCTCCAAGACCCTGGTGCTGCCACTCGAGCAGCTCTATGCCCAACTGAGCGTGGATTGGGTCGCCCGCGGCCAGTATCGCATCCGACTGACCCAGCCCGATGCGGCCGGCCAGCCCTTGCCGATCACGGTCGACAAGTTCGTCGCCAGCGCGCTCAATGGTTTCCTGGCCGATCCGCTCGCGCCCGACCTGAGCGGGCTCGCATTGGTGCCGGCGCCGACCCGGGTGTACCCGGCCGGCAGCCTGGCCGGACACGTGCTTGGATTCGTCAACCAGGAGGGGCAGGGGTTCTTCGGGGTCGAGGGCTACTACGATGAATGGCTGGCGGGCAAACCGATCACCATCGCCCGCCCAATGATTGCACCGGAGGCCCGGCTGCAGCCAGACCCGCCCGCCGGGGTCAACCTGGTGCTCACGATCGACACCGACATTCAGCAGATGGTCGAGCTGCAATTGGCCAAGGCGATCGAGGACTCGGGGGCCGAGCACGGCGAGATCCTGGTCATGGATCCCAGCAACGGTGAGATCCTGGCCATGGCCTCCTGGCCGATTCTGGATCCCAATGCCTACGAGCCGTGGCTCACCGTCGGCGGGGACGAAGAGCCGGTGATTGCACCGGCCGTTGGCGCGATGTACGAACCCGGATCCACCTTCAAGGTGGTCACCATGGCCGCGGCCCTCGATGCCGGAGTGGTGAACCCCGACACCGAATTCATCGACACCGGCCAGATCGAAGTCGGCGGCAATACCATTCGCAACTGGAACGGGGAGGCCTGGGGCCCCCAGGACATGTTGGGCTGTTTGAAGCACTCGCTCAACGTCTGCCTGGCCTGGGTCGCCTCGGATCGGCTCGGGGCCTCGACCATGTACAACTACTTGCGCGCCTTCGGGGTCGGGCAGCTGACCGGCGTCGACCTGGCCGGCGAGGTGCCCGGCCAACTGCGCACGCCCCGCCATCCGGAATGGACCGAGTCCGATCTGGGGACGAATGCTTTCGGACAGGGCGTCTCGCTCACTCCCATGCAGCTGCTGGTGGCGGTGGGGGCGGTGGCCAACGGTGGCCTCATGCTCCAACCCCACGTGGTGCGAGAAGTCATCGGCCCGAACGGGGCCTATTCGCCACAGACCACCGTGATCGGCCGCCCGATCTCCGAAGAGACTGCCGCGACCCTGACGACGATGCTGGCCGCCAGCCTGACCGGCGAGACGGCCTACGCCAGCGTGCCTGGCTACGAGATTGCCGGCAAGACCGGCACCGCCCAAATCCCGACCGAATTCGGATACGACACGCACTGGACCATCGCCTCCTTTGTCGGCTGGGGTCCGGTGAGCGACCCGAGCTTTGTGGTCCTGGTCCGGCTCGACAAGCCCGAGGCTTCACCCTGGGGTTCGGTCGTCGCCGCTCCGGTGTTCCAGGAAGTCGCCCGGCGGTTGGTCGTTTTCCTGGAGATCGCGCCGGACGCCATCCGGATGGCCGCTGGATGAGGGTCGCCGATGCTTCGCTGGAGCTGCTGCCTTCCTTCCTCACCGCGGTCGAGCCGGAGAGCGAGCTGGCCAGGATTCTGGACCGGATCGCCCGAGGACCGATGCTGACCCTGGGAACGATCATTGAAGGGATCACCGGGCGCCGGTTGGAGGGCCTCGATCAGGTCATTACCGATGCCGCCTTCGATTCGCGCCTGGCGATTTCGGGCAGCCTGTTTGTGGCGCTGCCTGGCGAGCGCAGCGATGGGCATACCTTCGTGGCGGAGGCCTTCCGCCGCGGTGCGATCGCGGCGCTGGTCGAGCGCCCGATGGGGGCGGATTTCAATCAGCTGGATCTGCGGGGCGATTTCGATCCGGCCAGCCTGAGGCTGCCGGTCTGTCTGCGGGTCGATAACTCGCTGCTGGCACTGCAGGCCGCCGCCAGACACTGGCGGGCCCAGCTTCCGATGCGGGTGATCGGGATCACCGGCAGCGTCGGCAAGTCGACCACTAAAGAACTCACCGCCGAAATCCTGCAGCGCCGCTTCCGCACTCACAAGAACCGCGGCAACCTCAACAACGAGATCGGCTTGCCGATCAGCCTGCTGCAAGCCTCCTCCGCCCACGACCGGGCAGTGCTCGAGATGGGGTTCTACGTGCCGGGGGAGATTGCCTTGCTGTGCGAGATCGCCCGTCCGCAGGTGGGAGTCGTTACCAACGTCAGTGAAGTGCACCTGGAGCGGGCCGGCAGCCTGGAGGCGATCATCCAGGGCAAGGCCGAGCTGGTGGAAAACCTGCCGCCGGCCCCCGAAGGGGTCGCCATTCTCAATATCGACGACGAGCACGTGCGCGGGATGGCCGCCCGCACTCGAGCCCGGGTCTTCTTCTACGGGCTCTCGCCCGAAGCCGACCTGTGGGCCAGCGACGTCGAGGGCCTCGGACTGGAGGGAGTACGCTTCCGGCTCCACCACCTCGGCGAGACGTTCCACGTCCGGGTGCCGCTACTGGGGCAGCACTCGGTCCACACCACGCTGCGGGCCGCGGCCGTCGGACTCACCGAAGGCATGAGTTGGGACGAGATCATCGCCGGGCTCACCCAGACCCACAGCCAATTGCGGCTGGTGGCGGTCACCGGACCCGGCGGCTCCCTGTTGCTCGACGATACCTACAACGCGGCTCCGCCCTCGGTGCTGGCTGCCCTCAAGCTGCTCGAAGAATTGGAAGGCCGCCACGTCGCGGTGCTGGGCGACATGCTGGAGCTCGGCGAGTTCGAGGAGCGCGGCCACCGGATGGTCGGCGCCCGAGCGGCCGAAGTCGTCGACGAGCTGGTGACGGTGGGTGAGCGGGCCCGCTGGATCGGAGAAGAAGCGCTGCGGGCCGGGCTGCCCAAGCCCAAGCTGGCCTCGCTTCCCGACAGCAAGGCGGCGGTCGAGTATCTGCGAGGCCGGATCGGCTCCGGCGATGTGGTCCTGATCAAGGGCTCCCGCGGAGTCCACATGGACCAGATCGTGAGCGAGCTGGAGGTGTCCGATTGACGCAGGCGGCAGCCGCCCTCTCACTCGGTGGGATCACTTTTCTGCTGACGGTGATCTGGGGCGGGCCGCTGATCCAGGTGCTGCGGTTGTTGAAAGTCGGCAAATCGATCCGCATCGAAGGTCCCCAGCGCCACTTCACCAAACTCGGCACCCCCACCATGGGCGGTTGGCTGTTTATCGTCCCGGTGCTGCTGATGACCGGGGTGCTCAACCTGGTCTCGATCCTGAGCGAGTTGACCGTCATCGGCCAATCGATTCTGCTGCCGATGGCCATCATGCTGGGCTTCGCCCTGATCGGGGCGTTCGACGATTGGCTGGGGGTGCGGGAAGGTGGGCGCGGCGAGGGACTGCGCGGCCGCTGGAAATTCTCGGCTCAGGTGGCGCTGGCCTTGGTCGCCGCAATCGTGCTCAAGTATGTGCTGGGCTCGCCCGACCTCTTCCTGCCCAACGTGCCGGAGGAGATCGAGCTGGGGATCCTGTACGTGCCGATCGCCATGTTTGTGATCGTGGGGGCCAGCAACGCGGTGAATTTGACAGATGGATTGGACGGGCTGGCGGGGCTGATCTCGGCAACCGCCTTCGCCGCCTTTGGCGCGATCGCGCTGCTGCAGGGTCAGGTCTTCCTGGTTCGCTTCTGCTTCACGGTGGTGGGGGCCGTGTTCGCCTTTCTCTGGTTCAACGCCCATCCGGCGGAGCTGTTCATGGGCGACACCGGATCGCTGGCGCTTGGGGCAACCCTGGCGGTCGTGGCGCTGATGACCGGGCAGTGGGCGCTGCTGCCGGTGATCGCCATCATCCCGGTGAGCGTTACCGTGAGCGTCATGCTGCAGGTCGCTTATTTCAAAATCACCAAGGGCCGCCGCTTATTCAAGATGGCGCCGCTGCACAACCACTTCGAGCTCAGCGGTTGGAGCGAGACCCAAATCGTCCAGCGTTTCTGGCTGGTCGGGCTGCTGTCGGCGATGGTCGGGGTCGCGCTGGCACTGATCTAAGTGAATCGTTGAGAGGGACCGGATGAACATCGGAATGCTCTGGTACGACGACAGCCCGCTGGACCTGAAGGTGCGGATCGAGAAGGCGGCCGAGTATTACTCCGAGAAGTACGGCCACCAACCGAACCTGGTCGTGGTCCATCCGAGCATGCTGGAGACCGAAGAACTGCGGCTGAACGGAGTCCTGGTGCGCCGGGGACCCAGCGTGCGGCCCGGTCACTTCTGGATCGGCGTCGAAGATGAGCCGGCCGAAACTCCAAAGTCGGCGCGTTCTGCTCGCAAGCGGGGCCCAGCCAAGTCGGCCAAGCCGCGCCCGGCCGTCCGGACGAAGAAACCTGCCCGCAAGCGCGCCGGGCGGTCGTAGGCCGACGGATGTGGACGGATCGCGGGTGGTGGTGCTCGGACTGGCCCGCCAGGGAAAGGCCCTGGCCCGCTACCTGTCGGAACGCGGCGCGCGGGTCGTGGTGAGCGATATGAAACCGGAGGT
>Ga0209109_10002245_pt1 | contig 10607 bp, 9 predicted proteins | sample Rifsed10ft2_FD_184004 | JGI IMG/M metagenome (GOLD analysis project Ga0209109, IMG submission 184004) | Soil microbial communities from Rifle, Colorado, USA - sediment 10ft 2 (version 2) | ecosystem: Environmental > Terrestrial > Deep subsurface > Rock core/Sediment | place: Rifle, Colorado... | reverse complement strand
TCGTATCCTGTCACTTTGAGGATCAAAGCCGATGTGAGCAAGTGACTGACGTACGACAGCTCCATCGCCCGCGAGTTTCGCCCGCAGTTTCCGCAGCCCGACCAGGGCAAGTTGCGTGGCAGTGGCCTCAAGCTCCTTGACCGAAGGCCGACCGCGAGCAGGGTATCCGGAGAGTCGCGCCGACCATTCCGTTTCGCTTACAACCAGCTCGGCCCATTTCCGATGTGCTCGATAGAAAGCATCTGCGCCGCCCGAGGAACTCCAAACGAAATAGGCACGATAGGATGACGGCAGCTGGTTTGCGACTAGCGCGGCAAGAACCACCGCCTCCAGTCCGCTTGCGGGAAACGAACCATCAAACCCCAATATCACCAGAGCGGCGGCGGCATTGTCGACGACGGAGATCAGTGTCCGTGCATTTTCGCTCCTTCTTGCCGCTTCCCTGAAAGCTTGCGCCGGGCACAAGTGCGCATAGCCACTCGTACTCCCGATCGCTGCTACGCGGGACGCCTGCACCAGAGCATCAGTCGGTATTGAGAAAAGATCGGTGGCAAAGCTCAAGACCTTTGTCACCTTGAGCAGCTTTCGATGCTGCGCAAGCAGAATTCCAAACCGAACTGGATCGACTTCGTTCACAGCTTTGATGAGCGAGGCTGGCGGGGTCTCCTCGGTCAGGTCTTGGTCGACCGCTATCAGCTGTTTTAGATCGTCAATTGAATTCACCCCAAGGTCTCGTGCCTCGTCAATTGCCGCCGTAATCTTAACATCGGTCCCACGCAGTCTACCTGACTTGTCATGCACCTGGCGAGCCGGGCGCCTTACATTAACGGACTTTCGCAACGACTTCGAAGTTCCAATGACTTCAGTGAAGCAATCGATGAAAGTTTGGGTTGCCGCGGCCAAGGCGTTCTCGATCGCGCGTTGAATATTCGGGTCGGCAAGTTCACGTGGCATTTCTCCCTGAAATGCTTCGGGGAGCTGCGCAATTGGACGTTCGGAAGGCTCGCCCTGCTTGTTGCAGGTCTGGCCAGGAGAAGATGCTTCTCCGCGATCTTTGCGCGGTGCAAACATCTTATTCAGCAGCGCCACTTGGCCGCGGGCATCGAGCGGTGTTTGTGCAAGGAAGCGATCGCCAGCGGCCCTCGCAACACCGCGTTTGGCAGCAGCTCTCGCTTGCTGAAGATCGTTTGGTTTGATCCCCAGAGCGGGACTTTCAATGTCTATTTCGCGGGCTGCCATGCAATGCTCGCCTGCACGCTCACGTGCGAGCGTACACATCACGAAGATTGGCACGAACTTGTCAACGTGCAGTTGAACTAGACAGAGACTTTGTGGAGTTCGTGCAAACAAATATTAAGAACTAACGAAGGCCCAACTACTGATTGTATTGAGTGACTTCCACAGGGTAAATAACTGATTGCTCAAGACGACACGGATCTGTGTTCGTACTCGACAGGATCACGGCAAGCGGGCCGCGTCGCCTTTGCGCTGAAGGCACTTTTCCCACTTGTCATGGGTGCATGATGGCCGCAAATTCACCCTGCCAATGCTCGGGAGCCTCGCGTGCTCCTACTATTGCCATGGATATTTTCGGCAGGCCGGAACTTGGCCTGCGCTCCGCTCAACGAAATAGGGCGCTGAAAAAATCTTGCCTCGGTTCTGTCTGACGAAATGCCTCTTCCTCGCTCTCGGATCAATCTGCTCACCGCAATGTCTCGCCAAACCAATAAACGGTGGATTTCATCACCTCGTGAAAGACCTTGCCGAAATAGACGTCATAATGGCCGCATTCCTTCAGCACTATGCCGAAAATAGCCTCCAGAGAATTCTTCGCGAGAAAGGTGCGAAATTCTCCCTTTGCACCCGACATCCTCTTGTCTGACCAAGTCCGCTTCTGACCATCTCAGATGTGGGCGATATATGACGTGGCGAGGGGAGCCGCGGTACTAGGTGCAAGGCCATGTTTCGCATCTCGGGAAATTCTCAGGTGGCCATTTTCAGGACGATCACGACTCTACCCGACAACGATTGTTCACGTTCAATGTCGGGGTTTCGCTGGCCAATCGCTGGTCGCCTATGTTCCAAATTGGGAATTGCCGATTTGAGTAGCGTTGAATTCATTTCTGCGGAACTTTTTCGGCCTAGCGTTCGCCCTCGCTAGCCATGGGAGCTTGCATGTGAGCGACCGCAGGCGCGAACAGCGGATTCCGACGCTAGAATTCGGAAAGATCGTTTTCGGCCGTGAATTGAGTTCGGTCGATTGCATCGTCCGGAATCTTTCGGCGGGAGGCGCATGTCTGCAACTCGAGAGTACCGATGGCCTACCCCAGGATTTCTTCTTGAAGATCCCCGTTGAAAACCTAAGGTGCTTTTGCCGAATCGCTTGGAAAGCCCAAGACCGAGTAGGTGTTACGTTTCGTGGGCGCAACGCTATGACGGACCAATCGAAAATAACCGCTGGCTGATACTGAACTTTCTAAGAGTGCCTAAGAAAACGACTATTTCGCGATCAGTCTCATCGAATATCCGCTTCGGGTCAGAAGCGGACATTGGTCGTCTGCACGAAAAGGTCTGCTTCTGACCCAAAGCGGACATCGGTCGTGCCCGCGGAAGTATACTTGAATCCGTTTTCAACTCCTATCAAAGTACTCGGGTTGACCTCGTTTGTAGCGGTGGAATTTGTACCCCGCTCAAACGCACACCGGCCCTTACGCAATATTGGTGGAGTAACGGCTATGCCTATCGAGCAATCTCGCGACTCGAAGAAATTTTCCGCTTTCGAACTATCGGGCTGGGACACCAATATCCGCGGCTACGATTCGGCCTTCGGCGCGGTGGCACGCCAGACGGTGGTGTCCATGCTCGATGCGGCGAGCGTGAAGCGCGGCATGCGGGTGCTGGATATCTGTTGTGGCCCCGGCATGCTGGCGGCGGAGGCATTGGAACGCGACGCGGAGGCGATCGGACTCGATTTTGCAGTAGAGGCGGTCGAACTCGCCCGCAAGCTGGTGCCCAAAGGCCGTTTTCAGCAGGGCGACGCACAGGCCCTGCCGTTCCCGGCGGCGAGCTTCGACGCCGTGCTCTGCGGCTACGGTCTCATGCACTTGCCGGAGCCCGCAACGGCACTGCGCGAAATTCTACGCGTACTGCGCCCTGGTGGCCGAGCGGCGCTCAGCGTTTGGGATGCAACTGGCGCAGGCTTCACCTTGGTCTATGAGGCGGTTCGCACCCGCGGCAGTATGGACGTGGCCTTGCCGCACGGACCCGATTTTTTCCAGTTTGGATCGCCGGAGCGCATGCGGGCGGCGCTGGAGGAGGCGGGCTTCGCTGACGCCGCGGCGTATTCGTTCCATCAGGACTGGCACGTGGCCAATGCGGACCGTTACATCGAATCTATCCTTACCGGCACTGTTCGCGCGCGCGCCGTACTTGCGGCCCAATCGGGTGCCGCGGCGGCTGGCGTGCGCTCTTACATCGCCGACTATCTGGCACGCTTCCGAGCATCCGGCGGCGAATTGGTCGTGCCGATGCCGGCGATTATTGGCAGCGGCGCGCGGCCTGGCTGAACCGTGAGCCAATTGCCGAACGATGGCTACTTCCGCTGTTGGCACGAAGCGGAAATCGGCAGTGCATCGCCGGATGTCTGCTTCGTGCCAGGAGCGGACTATGGTCAACGACGCTGACGACTGGCGTCCAGGCAGCTTTGTGTTATGCGCCAGTCGGTTGTATTCTAGCTCATTCGATCTCGTCGAATTTGCGAGCGTGAGATGAGCAAAACTGGGCGCGGCCGGGCCGATATTAATTCGAACCCACCTGCGCCGGCCTCCCAGGACGTTCCGTCTTCGGCGGAAGCACGCCTCGCCCTAGTTACCGAGACAGCGACCGAGGGCATCTACGATTGGACGGTGCTTACCGACGCTCTCTACGTCTCCGACCGGTTGCGAGTAATTCTTGGCATTGGGAACGCCGATTTCACCAGTCTTGAATGGGGCGAACGCGTCCATCCCGACGATCTGCCGGGCTACAGGGCAGCAGTTGGCAAGCACTTCAAGGGTGAGACGGAAAGGGTGAGCCATGAGTATCGGATTCGCCGCGTTGGCGGCGACTACATCTGGATTGCTGACAGTGCGCGCTGTATTCGTGGCGAGGATGGGCGCGCTGTTCGCCTGATCGGGGCGATTCGTGACATCACGCGACGCAAACTGGCGGAGTTCAAGCTCATCGCCGCGAGTAAAGCCGCAGAGAATGCACGGCAGCAGCTTAACGACGCTTTGGACGCGATGTCCGAGGGCCTCGTGCTGTTCGACGCCGAAGACCGCATTGTGATCTGCAACTCGAATTACCGCCGCTTCTTTGCCGTAGCAGGCGGCGAGGATGTCGCAGCTATGGTCAAGCCCGGCGCGCTGTTGTGGGACATCATGCGCACCTCCCACGCCAAAGGCATGTTCCCGCTCTTGAAGGGAGCAGACATCGAAGCGCACATCGAGCGCCGCAAGGCGCTGCGCCACACTCCGGGCGGCACAATCGAGCAGAACCTTTCCGATGGACGCTGGCTGCAGATCAACGAACATCGCACGGCAGACGGCGGCACCGCTTCCGTCTATACCGACATCACTGAGGTCAAACGGCGCGAAGCCGAGCTCGCTTCCAAGACCGCGATGCTCGAATCGCTGTCGTCCAAGCTTGCCAAATACCTGCCACCGCAAGTCTATAAATCCATCTTTTCCGGCGAACAGAGCGTCGATGTCGCCCCCAAGCGCAAGAAGCTGACGATCTTCTTTTCGGATATCGCCGGCTTCACCGATACGGTCGAGGCCTTGCAGTCCGAAGAACTGACGAGCTTGCTCAACCAGTACCTCACGGAAATGTCCAAGATTGCGCTGGAGCACGGCGCAACAGTCGGCAAATTCATCGGCGATGCGATCTTGGCCTTCTTCGGCGACCCCGTGTCGCGCGGAATGAATGAGGATGCGATCGCCTGCGTGCGCATGGGCATCGCCATGCAACGGAGGATGCGAGAGCTGCAGGCCATCTGGCACGGCGGCGGTCTCGAACAGCCCTTCGAGCTGCGCATCGGAATCACAACCGGCTATTGCACTGTCGGCAATTTCGGCAGCGAGGATCGCCTCGACTACACGGTGATCGGTCACGCAGTGAATCTGGCGGCGCGCCTGCAACAAGGAGCCGAGCGGGGTGCGATTCTCATCGACGGCGAGACCCGATCCTTGGCCGACGGCGCCGTGCAAACGGAAGAACGCGGTGCGATCCAGTACAAGGGCATCTCGCGCCCGATTCAGGTGTATGCCGTGATGGGTCTCCATGACGATCGGGAAGCCGACAGCCGCGTGATCGCGATGAACCGCGACGGCATTCGACTCTTGATCGACCGCGACAAACTTTCTGGCGCCGACAAGGACGAGGCCATCGCTGCGCTCAAAAGCGCGATCGAGAAGCTAGGGGAATAATCAGTGTCGCTATCGAGAACTTGGCCGAGCACTTTTGCTCAAGCTGATACCGTCAGAGCATTCACCATGTTCTTTGCGATTCGTGAGTGATTTGAACAGACATTGATCGCCGCTGTTGCCAGGTCCGCTCGGTGCCAATAGCGGACATCGGAGCGTACGCGATCAAGACTGATTAGACGGAATACAACTTTTTGAACCCGGGTGGCGGTCTGTCTTTTTTAGTTCGCCACAGTCCTGCGACACATTCGTTGCTGGCCAAAAATCAATGACATTTTGCCGCGCCCAAATTCGTAATGCTTAATGAATCATTAATTTGGCGACGATAGTCATATGCTGTCACGGCGATCGAGGGCGCGATGGCAATTGAACCCGGATTTCAAGTTCGTCTTGGAATCTATCGAGTTGATCCAGGCGTTATCGCGAGCCGGTCCGAAATTTGGATGCTGCTCGCGCCGCACTTGGATGCGACTATCAGAGATCATAGTGCGAACGTAATCAAATGCGCCCCCTTCTACGAAGAGAGGATCGAGAAGGGTCGGGCTGCGCACGCACATACGATAAAGACCTACACAGAAAAACTACTGTGTAATCCCTTTGATGAGCAATGGGTCAGGGATGCCTATGACCGCGCAGCCTTCGAGATTCAAACCGGCTTCGATGCCCGCTCTCGAGGCGCAATCTCCAACTCCATTCTTGTCCATTTGAACGCTTTCATTTTAGAGCGCTACCGGCTCTCCCCGCGCAGGGCTATTCGCATTGCAGACGCGGCTAGCCGCATCTTCATGCTGGACGCAGCCAACGCGGTCGCCTGCCACAACAGTGCCGAAGTTCAGCAAGCAAAATCACGAACGGACGAACTCGGACGTGCCATTCAAGATTTCAGCCATGCGGTCGAAGGTGTGCGTCGGTCGGCGGAATCAGCGGTACAGTCCCTTGAGACGACTTTGAATCAGCTTGATCAGCTTGCTAGCGCAGCCTCAGGCCAGACAAATATGGCGACACGGGCTGCAGAGGATACGGCGTTCAAGATTGGCGCAATTGCGGAAGCAGCTGAAGAAATAAATGCTGCTATCGAAGAGATGCACGCGCAAACGACGGCAAGCGTCGGGACAGCGCAGGAAGCCGTATCTCACTCGAAGCTCACCGATGAGAATATTCGCTCACTTTCCGAGGCCATAGAAAAGATCAGTTCGGTTGTGGCTCTAATTTCGAAGATCGCCGCGCAGACGAACCTTCTAGCGCTCAATGCCACAATCGAAGCTGCACGGGTAGGCGAAGCGGGCAAAGGATTCGCCGTCGTCGCTTCAGAAGTTAAATCGCTCGCCGTTCAGACTGCAAAGGCAACCACCGATGTTGCACAGCAAATCAATGTGATTCAGGAGGCGATGCGTCAGTCAGTTGGTGAGATTGCATTGACCGGCGATTCAATTGCGGAGATTTCCAGGGCTGCTGATTCGATCGCCGCAGCCGTCATGCAGCAGGCCGCGGCCACCAATGAGATTGCTAAGAACGCGAGTGGGGCGACCACGAATGCTACAAAGGTGACTGACGCCTTGAAGGCGATACAAGACTCGGCGCAGCGTACCGAGGAGGCAACAAAAAAGTTGCTAGATTTCTCGGGAGATCTGTCGAAGCGCTCAAGAGAAATCGGCGATGCTATGGACGCTCTGTTCGAAGCAGCCGCGCGAAGCTCGACAGTAAAGGAATTTGCGAACCTCGCCGCCGCTCAGCATCGGTGACCCACTGAAGTAACGCCATAACTCGGTCTGACCGACCTGGCAGACCGGGATTTCCAGATCACAGAGGTCGGCAGCTTCGTCGCCTTAGCGGCCTTCGTTGAGTTGTCGTCTGATGTCCGCTTTGTGCCAGGAGCGGACACAGACGGATATCGCCCTATCGGACGGCTACGAGTACACCAAGGGCCGGCAGCTCGAAGGCAAGAGCCACGCGCTGCCCGGCGAGGCAGTCTCAGCGTTCAAGCCGGGTGACAAGGTGCTGATCAAGGTCGATCCGGGAAAGCCGGAGGAGAGCTTGTTCGTCGGGCGGGCATGAGCGACGCGTTCCGGCAAAAACGAAGCAATTGCCCCACCGACTGCGGCGTCACATCGAACTTCTCGCTCGCGCGCGTCAGTTCCGCACGCGATGCAGCGTCAGTGACAAAATTGAACGCGAGGGGTATGGCGCACGCGTGGCTATTGACGCTCTTTCGCTTTGTGAATCGTGACGGTGCCCTCTTTCGTGAGTTCGGCCTGCGTCCATCGGGGGAGCGGAGTGGACTCCCCGTCTCGCGCCAGAACGCGAATGCGAGGATTGGCGAAAATCGACGCCAAGGCATTGTACGGCACAGTACCGGGCGGGCCAGTCCCGCTAGGCCCTCCTGCCGGAGCGCACACTTGAGTGTACACCCAGACCGATCGGCCCACCTGGCTCAAATCCAGCCGCAGGTTGTCGCCCTCGCGGCTGCCTGTGATCTCGACGTCAAATTCACTCGGCGTAATCTTGCGGGTATAGGTGCAATGGATGCTCCTAATCGGCTCGCTAGTCACAACGACATGACCACGGCCGGTGATCGTACCGTCGGGCGCTTGGGAAACCGCGTAGTCGATGTCGGCCGTATCATTGTAGACGTTGCCTTTGACAGACGCCTTGATCGTGCCGTACCAATCGCCCTCGGTCGGGAACTCGCCGACGTCGGTGTCCATGAGGCCAACGTGATCCTCGGCGAGCGCCGCAAGCCGCACGATCGGCGGCGGATTGGATGGCACCGTGTAGGTCGCCACCGCGCGCCGCTCTAGCGGCAAGGCGGTGCAGCCCGGTGGCGCCCGTACGAAATTCTCCGAGGCGATGAACCGGCCGCCTTCGCTCTTGGCCACGAGCTGGATCGTCTTGATGCCGGTCTGCCACCGATTGGCGTCATCGCGCGCGACCATTGTCACCTTGATCTGATCGCCGGGCTTCACCTTGGTGCCTTTGGGCGGGACCGAAGTGGTGTGGAGCTTCGGCGGCTCCTTATCCTTTGCGGTTTGGGCGCTGAGGAACACTATACTGACCAAACCTGTTGTGGTGTTTGCATTGATCAGCACCGAAGGGCCGAAGCCTTGTAAGACGCTCGTGATCGCGTCCTGCCGCGCCATGGCCAGAGCCTGGATGTACAAAAGCCCCTGCGGATGCGGCCCCCCCATGACCGTGAAGTCGACATCGACCGGGCATTGCGAGCCGGGCGGCTGCGCCTGCTGCGCCTGTTTGACGATGTTCACAAGCCGGTTGACCCCGAATCCGACCCCGGCCTTGAAATCCACGCTTTCCGGCCCAGTGAAGAGATCGTCGGCCGCGACCGCCTGCGTCGGCCCGCTCTGCGCCAAGGCGGCGGGAGCAAGTACGGACATGCCGATCGCGAGGGTCGCGCTCAGGAGCGAATGGTTTGGTCTGCACTTAAGCATGGCAAGCCTCCAATAGACTGCCGCCCACTGCGGCTTCACCTCGAACACTTCGCCCTCGGTAGCCCTCCTAATTGCTCTGTGAGAAGCGCGGCGACCGCGGTCACTGCGTCTGCACCGTGATCTCCACGCGCCGGTTCTTCTGCCGTCCATCCGGGTTGTCCGCGCCGTTCGGCATGGTGTTGGGGGCGACCGGTTTCAACTTGCCCCAGCCGCGCGCCGTCATGCGCGTGGTGACGCCATTGGCAATCAGCCAGAGCCTCACCGACTCCGCACGTCGGTCCGAGAGCCGCTGGTTGTACTGGTCGCTGCCCTTGCCGTCGGTATGCCCGTAGATCGTGGCGGTGGCGCGGGGATAGGACTTGAGAACCGCCGCTACCTTCGCCAGCGCGGGCCCGGCCTCGCGCCGCAGATCGGCCTTGTCGAAGTCGAACAGCACGTCGGCGGCGAGGTCGATCTTGATCTCGCGACCCTGCACGCGCGCCCCGAGGTCCTTGAGCGCCGCCTGCAGCGGATCGATGCGGCCGCCGAGCGGCGTGACGACGCCACGCAGCGGCAACACCACCACCTTCAGCTCCAGCACTTGTCCGGACAGCGGCCGGACCTCAGCCTTGGCGCCCGGCGGGATCGGGTCGTCTTCCTTGTAGTCCTGAGCGGGCGCAGGCTGCGCCAGCAGGATCGCAAGCGCCACAAGCGCGGCGATCCGAGAGATCAGACGCCCCATTGGCACGCCCTCACTGGCTCACGGGGACGTCGTCGAAGGGCGCGAAGTTGGGAATCTGGATGGTGATCTTGGTCGAACTTGCGGGCGGCGCCGGGAACTTGGCCCAGTTCAGCCGCTGCTGCCCGGGGGCGATACTGCCGTAGAAGACTTCGAGGATTCTCTTGCCTGTGGAATCTGTGAGGAAATTGTACTTTTTGTTCTCGGCCGGATCGATGAAATAGATCTGGTCCCAGCCGAAATCATATGTGATCGGCTTTGCCGTAGTGCCGGTGAGTCCGCCGCCCTGGCCCGCGGTGTTGACGAGGCGCCAGCGGATGTTCAGCGCACCGCCGCTCACGCGCTTGACCTCCAGAATGTCGCAGCGCAAATCCGGATCAGCGGAAAACTGTGCGCTTGCCAACACGCCCGCCGGCGATTGCGCCAGCGCAGCGGAGATGCCCGCCGTGGAGAGGCCAAGGATCAGCGCAAATGCAGCCAAATACATCTTCGTCGTGGTCATGGTTTAAGCTCCCCCTCTCGCGCGGACGAAAGCCGCAAATGGTCCGGAGCAATGCTAACGCAAATGCCCCGCACCGCCTACCTCATTTGCGGGAGGCCGTTCCAGTCGCGGCTCAGTTTGCTGTCGTTCTCGGTCGCGCGCTTATTCGGGATGGGGGGTGCGGATTTGCCGGTGACGCGAAAGCTTCCGCCGCATGTCCGCTTTGGGTCAGAAGCAGAAATCAGCAAAGCTTCGTTGAGCGTCCGCTTCTGACCCACAAGAGACATGGCGTAGGGCCTGCGATTTACGGAGTTTGATTCGGCTTATTCAACGCGCATCGCAATGTAGTATCTGCTGCTTTGACGCGTATGCTATCTTGAGACGCTGTCGGACAAGACATCCTGTATGAACGTTCTCACGGTCATCTCGCCCGGGCTCAAGGTTCTCTTCGAGCGCATCGGCAAGCCGGAGGTCGTAAACCGGCCCGACTTTTTTCGATTCGG
>Ga0209109_10002243_pt1 | contig 10609 bp, 10 predicted proteins | sample Rifsed10ft2_FD_184004 | JGI IMG/M metagenome (GOLD analysis project Ga0209109, IMG submission 184004) | Soil microbial communities from Rifle, Colorado, USA - sediment 10ft 2 (version 2) | ecosystem: Environmental > Terrestrial > Deep subsurface > Rock core/Sediment | place: Rifle, Colorado... | reverse complement strand
AGAAGCCGCCGCTCCGCTTTCTTTCCCAATTTTTTCTCCAACAGATCGATCAGCGTCAACAGCGGGACGGGACTGTGATTCCCGATATTGTAGAGGCGATACGGGGCGGCGCTGGTCGCCGGGGGCGCCGCTGCGCTCAATCAGGTAGCCGAGCGGGATCTCGACGAGCATCAGCGATCCGTCGGCGCTCTGCCGGGCGGGCAGCGGGGTGCCGAACGCCGGGTCGTCGCCCGCCACCGCTCACGCTCGGCATCGGGTTGCCGGCTGTCGCCCTTCGTCATCCGACCACCACGAGCATGCTGCCGATCTCGACCGTCCCGCCGACCCCGACGCCGACCCGCAGCACCGTGCCATCGCTCGGAGATCGGATCTCGTTCTGCATCTTCATGGCCTCCACCACGAGGAGTCTGTCGCCTGCTGCAACGATATCGCCCTCGGCGACGTCGACGGCGACGACGCGGCCGGGGATGACCGAATGGACCTCCGCTCGACCCGCGTGGGCCCCCGCCGCAGCCCCTCCGCGAGCGCGCTCGCGGAGGGCGGCCCGCTCCTCGTCCTCGACCCTAAGCACGAATCGCCAGCCACCGACCACGACCTCGAGCGGCCGCGGGTCACCCTGCGGGGCGGGATCGGCGTGAATCACGAGCTCCACGATGCGCCCGTCGGCCGTGTGGAGGCGGGCGCGCCCGTTCCCAAGGTCCTCGAGAAGGGAGTCCCCGTCCGGCACGACCGTGACGGTCGGCCCGGCCTCCTCGGAAACGCGCAACGCGCGGATCGATGTCATCGCGGCCAGCGGTCGATCGCCGCTTGGCGGACGGCCTCGCGCCGGCGGGTCGAGGCACCCGAGGGGTGAGCCGCCTTGGTGGCTCGGCCTCCGTCACGGCGCGGCCCGAGGTGTGCCGCGGCCGCGACGGCATCGACGCGGGCTCGGTCCCGCTCCGTGCCACCGTCCCATCGATCCGCGACCCAGTCGGTCGAAACGGAGCCAGCCAGGAAATCGGCGTCGCGAACGACGAATCGGTGGAACGGAAGGGTCGTCTGGAGGCCGGCGATCTCCGTGTCGTCCAATGCGCGTCGCAGGCGACCCAGCGCTTCGTCCCGGTCGGTGCCGTGGACCATGATCTTGGCGATGAGGCTGTCGTACATCGGGGCGACCGCCTGCCCCTCCTCGATCCCGGCATCCACGCGTACCCCGGGTCCGACGGGCATGACCCAGCGACGGATGGTCCCGGGCGTCGGCGCGAAATCCGCCGATGGATCCTCGGCACCGATGCGCACCTCGATCGCGTGAGCGCCCGGGTCTGTCGCCGTGGCGGCCGCGGCCAGTGCCGCCACAGACAGCGGCCGACCGGAGGCCAGGAGGAACTGCTCGACGACGAGATCCACCCCGCCCACAAGCTCCGTCACGCCATGCTCCACCTGGAGGCGCACGTTGACCTCGAGGAACCACATGTCGCCATCCCGGTCGAGCAGGAACTCGCACGTCGCGGCATTCTGGAGCCCGGCGGCCAGACCGATCCGGATCGCCCATTCGTGAAGGCGGCGACGCTGGGCGGGCGACAGCCCGGGAGCCGGCGCCTCCTCGACCAGCTTCTGGTGGCGCCGCTGGAGCGAACAGTCGCGCTCGCCGATGGCGATGACCGTTCCCATCGCGTCGCCGAGCAGTTGGACCTCGACGTGGCGAGCCGGGCTCAGGAGCCGCTCGAGATAGACGGACCCGTCGCCAAACGCGGATCCCGCCTCCGCGGCGCCTGCCGCCAGGGCAGCCGGCAACTGATCGGGGCGATCGACACGACGCATCCCTCGTCCACCGCCGCCCGCGGCGGCCTTGACCAGGAGGGGGAAGCCGATGCGTTCCGCCTCCGCCTCGATCGCGTCGATCCCATCCGGTCGCGACAGATCCAGGGAGTCCAGCGTCCCGGGCACGGCCGGGACGCCCACCGCCGCGGCCACCCGGCGTGCCGCAATCTTGTCACCCAGGGAAGCGATGACGGTGGCCGGCGGCCCGACGAAGACGAGTCCGGCCTCGACGCACGCGGCCGCGAACTCCGCCCGCTCGGCCAGGAATCCGTAGCCGGGGTGGACGGCCTCGACGCCAGTGCGACGGGCCGCGTCGACCAGCGCGTCCACGTTCAGGTAGCTCTCCGCTGGGGAGGACGGCCCGATCCGGACCGCCTGGTCGGCGACGTGGACGTGGAGAGAATCCGCGTCGGCATCCGAGAAGACAGCGACCGTCTCCATGCCGAGGCCGCGGGCGGCCCTGATGATGCGCACCGCGATCTCACCGCGATTGGCGACGAGGACCCGCCTGAATGGCCGCTCCGTGTCTCTGCGCAAAGACACCCTAGAGCGGGATGTTGCCATGCTTCTTCCGCGGGTTGGTGTCGTGCTTGTCGGCCAGGATCTCCAGCGAGCGGACGATCCGTTCTCGCGTCTCGGACGGCAGGATGACCTCGTCGATGTATCCGCGCGCGGCCGCGATGTACGGGTTGTTGAAGTTGTCCTCGTAGTCGGACACGAGGCCAACGCGTTCCCTGGCGGGGTCACTTGCCTCGGCGATCCGATCCCGAAAGATGATGTTGACGGCTCCCTCGGCCCCCATGACGGCGATCTCGGCGGTTGGCCAGGCGAAGTTCATGTCGCCGCGAATGTGCTTGGAACTCATGACGTCGTAGGCGCCACCGTACGCCTTGCGCGTGATGACCGTGATCTTCGGGACGGTCGCCTCGCAGTAGGCATAGAGCAGTTTGGCACCGTGCTTGATGATGCCGCCATGCTCCTGGGCGACCCCCGGCAGGAATCCCGGCACGTCGACGAAGGAGACGATCGGGATATTGAAGCAGTCGCAGGTCCTGACGAACCGGGCCGCCTTGACGGAAGCATCGATATCGAGCGCGCCGGCCAGCATCGACGGCTGTTGGCCGACGATCCCGACGCTCCGGCCGGCGATGCGGGCGAAACCGACGATGATGTTCTGGGCATACGCCCGCGAGATCTCGAGGAACGTGCCCGGATCGACGACCCGACCGACGACATCGTGCATGTCGTATGGGTGCGACGGGTCGTCCGGAACGATGGAGTCGAGCTCGGACGACGCTGTGGCCGCCGGCTCGACCCCATCCACGATCGGTGGGTCCGAGAGGTTGTTCGAAGGCAGGTACGACAGCAGCCTCCGCGCAGCGTCGATCGCTTCGGCCTCGTTCGGGCGCGTCAGGTGCGCGACCCCGCTTCGTGTCGCGTGGACGGTGGCGCCGCCGAGTTGCTCAGCGTCGACCTCTTCGTGTGTCACGGCGCGCACGACGTTCGGACCGGTCACGAACATGTAGCTCGTGCCCTCGACCATGATCGTGAAGTCCGTCATCGCGGGCGAGTACACGGCACCACCCGCGCACGGGCCGAGTACCAGCGACAATTGTGGGACCACCCCGGAGGCCAGGACGTTCCGAAGGAAGATGTCGGCGTATCCGCCGAGCGATACGACACCCTCCTGGATGCGGGCTCCGCCCGAGTCGTTCAATCCGATGATCGGGGCGCCGACCTTGAGCGCCAGATCCATCACCTTGCAGATCTTCTCGGCGTATGCCTCCGAGAGGGACCCGCCGAAGACCGTGAAGTCCTGCGAGAAGACGAACACGAGCCTGTCATCGATGGTGCCGTACCCGGTCACGACGCCGTCGCCAAGGACGATCTGCTCGGCCAACCCGAAGTCGCTGGCGCGGTGTGTCACGAACGCATCGAGCTCGACGAAGGACCCAGGATCGAGCAGGAGCGTAAGCCGCTCGCGCGCCGTCAACTTGCCCATCGCGTGCTGACGATCGACCCTTTCCGATCCCCCACCCGCCTGCGCTTGCTCGCGCATCGCGCGGAGCCGCGCGACTCGGTCCTCGTTCGTCGGCATCGTGGACTCCCTCGTTCGAGCGACGGCCGTCTTTGCGCACAGACAGCCGGGGCGGGCCTGAGCGCGCCAATCATAGTCGGTGGCGTTATCCACAGATTCGGTGCACAACTGGCGCCGGATGTGGATAAACCCGTGTCGTGACCACCGAGGTGCTGTAGTATGGGCGTCCATCCCCCGCGATCCCGCACCTGCGGATCGTGTGCGTCGACTCCAGCGTTGCATCAGCTGCGAGGTGTGCCGGTGACACAGATCATCGCCATCGCAAACCAGAAGGGCGGCGTCGGAAAGACGACGACGGCGATCAATCTCGCCGGCGCCCTCGCCGAGGAGGGCTACCGCGTCCTCTGCATCGACATGGATCCCCAGGCCAACCTGACCGCCGGCATAGGGATCAATCTGAACACCGTCGAGCGATCGATGGCCGATGTCCTCGCCGACGGACGTGCCGCGATCGACGACGTCGTGCTTGCGACGGAGATGGCCGGCATCGACGTCGCCCCCGCCCACATCGACCTTGCGTCCACGGAAGGCGAGCTGTTCACCGTGCTTGGACGCGAGTCGGTCCTGCGCGACGCGCTGGAGGGGCGGATGGAGACGTACGACTACGTCATCATCGACTGCCCACCGAACCTCGGCCTGCTGACCGTTAATGGGCTCGTCGCCGCCGACGGCGTCATCATTCCCGTCCAGACCCAGTACTACGCGATGAAGGGCCTCAACAACCTCGTGAAGCTCATCAACACCATTCGCCAGAAGGTGAACCGGGATCTGCGGATCCTCGGCCTGCTACCGACGTTCTACGACATGCGCACGAATCTCGCCCGCGACATGCTCGACGAGCTGCGTGTCGTCGGCGACCATCACGTGTTCTCGTCCATCGTTCGCAATACCGTGAAGTTGGGGGAGGCGCCGCTTGCCGGCCGTCCGATCACCGCGTACGCTGGCCGCAGCGAGGCCGCCCGGACGTACCGTGAGCTCGCCAGGGAGGTGATCGACCTTGGCCAGGCCTGATTTCCGCGCCGCCGCGGCGCGCCGCCTTGCGGAGGATCGCGAGCTCTCACCCGCGATCATCAGCCTCATCTCATCCGATGCCGTCGGACGCGCCACCGGCGTTCGGACGATCCCAGTCGCCAACATCGATCCGAACCCGGAGCAGCCTCGCGTCATCTTCGACCCGGCCTCGCTCGACGAGCTCGCCGCGTCGATCCGCGAGCATGGCGTCCTCCAGCCGATCCTCGTCCGCCCCCTTGGCGGCAACCGCTATCAGCTCGTCGCCGGCGAGCGCCGCTGGCGAGCGTCGAAGGCTGCCGGCCTGGTAACGCTGCCCGCTCTCGTCGAGAACATCGACGACAACACCGCTCTCGAGATCGCGCTGATCGAGAACCTCCAGCGCGAGGACCTGTCGCCGCTCGAGGAGGCGACGATGTACGACCGGATGATCCGCGAGCATGGCTACTCGGTCCGCAAGCTCGCCCAGAAGCTTGGCAAGGACAAGGGCTATGTCGAGAACAGGCTTCGCCTGGCGGACGCACCCGATGAGATCAAGGCCTTGGTGTCCGTACGCAAAGACACCCTGTCGCATGCATATGAGCTGCTCAAGGTCGACAACCCACGTCGACGCAAGCGCCTGGCCGATCAGGTTGCGAGCGGTGAGCTGTCGCTCGTGAAGCTGCGCGACCGGATCGAGGGTAGACGGAGCCGGCTTCCACGACAGCAGCTCGAAGAGGTGGCTCAGTCGGTCGATCGCAGCGACGCACCCCACTCGGTCGCCGAGGTGGGCGACGACGGCTGGACCGGCCATGCGAGCGGGGACCCGATGACGGACGACTCGCTCCTCTCGGCCAAGCGAACCTTCGCCGACGCGCTGGAAGACCTCGTGGACGTTCTGGGCGCCGTCGAGCGCACCGACATCACCGAGGTCGACCGGGCCAACCTCGCGAAGTACCTGACGATCGCAAGGATCCGCCTCGATAACGCCATCGCCCTCATCCGTTCCGGCGGTAGCCGAGCCTGACCTCGCGGACGCTCCTCCGACCGGGTCTGGACGTATCCGCCTCCGAGCGACCGATCAGCCGGTGCCCGTCGCCGCCGTGAGCCAGGCGATCCCCAGCATGGCGAGTCCGGCGGCGTCGAGCTCCCAGGCGAGCTGAGACCGGCGCGGCGGGCGCCACGCCAGGGCGACACCCGCGCCGACAAGGCAGAGCCCGGCAGCGCCCGTGATCACGGCGACCGGCCCGGGCCGGAAGCCGACCATCGTCGCGATCGCGGTGACGGCCACAGCGGCCAGGATCAGCGTGACGAGCACGTTCGTCCGACGTCGACCGAGCCGAACGGCGGGAGTGCGGAGACCGCCCTCGGTGTCACCCTCCCGATCGGCTGCCGCGTTGGCAAGGCCAATCGCCACCCCCCCGGCCGCCCCCAGGACGACGATCGCCAGCGGTGGTGACTGACCCGTCGCAACGACCCACGCGAAGGTCGGCAGCAGGGCGATCCCGACCGCGAACGGGACCACCGCGACGGGCGTCCCCTTCGTCCAGCGCGAATGGGTGTACCCGCATCCGGCGCCGGCGGCCGCGATCGCGAAGGCGAGCGAGCCGAAGGTCGCGGCCAGGATGAGGCCGACCACCAGCCCGCCAATCGTCACGCGGACGGCGGTCGTGTGCGACACCAGGCCGGCTGGGATCGGCTTCGCCGGTCGGCGGCCGGCGTCGAACGGAGAATCCACGAGGTCGTTGTAGGCGCCGATCGAGACCTGGAGGGCGAACATCGTCGACCCGGCCGCGAGCGAGGCGATCGGCTCCGCGCCGGCGATGAGGGCGATGACCACCGTCGTCACCGAGGTGAGCGTCGTCGGGAACGGGTGGACGAGCCGAACCAGACCTCGAAACCGTCGCAGGGTCGGCTGGGCGGGGCCGGCCGGCTCAGACGAAGACGATGTCGTGGAAGCTCGCGACAAGATAGTCGATGAGTCTTCCGCGGGCGTCGGCGTGCTGCGCCCGCAGGCCGGGCACAAGTGCCCAGAGGCTCACTGCCGGGACGATCAGGTGTCCCTCGGCATCGTGGCCGACCGTCGCCGGTGCACCACCTCCAGATGCGAACACCCGTTCGAAATCTGCCTCGGAGAGACCCGATGCCTTCCGGAAGCCGGCGACGACCCCGACGACACCGCTGCGCTTCGCCATGTCGCGCATGAGCTCCGATGCCCACGAGTCGACCTGGTCGTCCGTCTGCTCGTCAAGGCGCGCCCGGTACTCGGTCGGGTCGGCGGAAAGGCCGGTCGCTGCCACGCGTCCTCCATCGGTTCGGGGTCGAGCCGAGTATGCCAGAGGCCTATGCCGGACGCTCCCCGCCCGGCCACTCGTTGTTCAGCTCGGTCAGCCAGCGCCCGAACGGCCCGGGCCTCGGCGGATCGGGATAGCCGCCGGACAGTTCGACGAGGGCGGCCTGGGCACGCGAGGTGAGGGTGGCGAGCGCCTCGCGGGTGGGCCGGGCTCGAGCTGGGATCGGCTCACCGATGCTCACGCGGACCCGACGCCCGAAGGCAAGCCACGTGGAGCCATTGATCGCCACGGGCACGATGGGCAGACGTGCCCGCAGGGCGAAGTAGGCGACCCCTTCATCGAGCGGGTGGATCTCGGCCTCGTGGGCGTGGATCCTGCCCTCGGCGGCGATCGCGAGCGATCCGCCGCCATCGAGGATGGCCGCGACTCGTCGCGTCGTATCGAGCAGATCGCTCTTGCCGGGCTTGTACGGAACGGCCACTCCCGTCAGCGCCATGAGCAGGTTGTTCCCGCCGGCGGCCATGTCCTCCTCCTTCGGTCCGAAGAAGTACAGGCGCGGACGGAACGGCAGCGACCCCATGAGGACGATCGGATCGGTCCACGACGGATGTCCAAAGCAGTAGACAACCGGACCGGCGGGAATCCTCTCGCGGCCGTGGACACGGAGGCGGACGTAGCACCGCACCCCGATCCAGCAGACGATCCGCGTCAGCCAGTAGCGGCCGGGGACGGTCACTCCTTGGGTGCGGGAAGCGGGATCGGCTGTCGTGGAGGGCGCCGGCTCGTGGTCCGGACTCGCTTGGCGACCGGCCGGATGTGACTGTCGCTGAGGATCGGTCGTCCGTCGATGGCGTCGTAGATCGTCAGGATGAACGACGCCACGCGGTCGGCGATCTCGTCGACGCCCTTCAGCACGAGCCCCTCGAGCTGGCTCGTCACCAATCGATGGCCGTGCGAGACCTCGACCGCCAGCTCTCCGACCTGGACGCGCCCCCACCGGACGACCTTGCCGGTGGCTCGTGGTCCCTCGCCGGGCACGTTCACCCGGACGTGGCATTGGGCGAGACCACGCAGTGTCGGGGCAAGGATCGAATAGCGCGCCGACGGGTCCTCGCCCCAGTAGACCCAGCAGTCAGGGTCGTCGGGAGCGCCGAGATCGACCAGCACGGGTTGGACGACGGCCAGCACCTTCTGGCTCATGGCCTCACGTGTCGGCGCCTCGGATCGCCACTGGCTCAGTCGCATCGGCCCACCGTGCCGAGGCTAGCACACGGCATCGACGCCAGGCGACCGATCATCGCGTCGTGTAGGGTGGAGGAATGAGCACCGCTCCGCCGATGCGCGGCGTCTGGAACATCGTCCCGACCCCCTTCGAGCTCGACGGGAGCCTCGACACGGCGTCGCTGCGGACACTGGCGGACTTCGTCGTCGGGACCGGGGTGGACGGCATGACGATCCTCGGCGTCATGGGCGAGGCCGCTCGCCTGTCCGACGACGAGCGGTCGAGGGTCATCGGCTCGATCCTCGAGGCAGTCGCCGGTCGGATCCCTGTCTGCGTCGGGGCGACCCATGCGGCGACCGATCGAGCCGTCGCGTACGCCCGTGAGGCCGTCGCCGCCGGCGCCCATTCGATCATGCTCGCCCCGCCCGCCCTGGCACGACCGAACGACGCGGCCGTCAGGCGACACTACTTCGCGGTCGCCGCCGCGGTCGACGTCCCGATCGTCGTCCAGGACCATCCCGCCTCATCGGGCGTCTGGATGACCGTCGAGTTCCTCGCCTCGCTGGCGGCCGAATCGCACAAGTGCCGCGTCGTCAAGCTCGAGGATCCGCCGACGCCGCCCAAGATCGAGCGGCTGCTCCACGCCGCACCGGAGGTGACCGTCCTCGGCGGCCTCGGGGCCGTCATGCTCCTCGAGGAGCTCGGTCGAGGAGCCGCCGGGACGATGACGGGTTTCGGATATCCGGAGGTCCTCGTCGATGTCGTCCGCCGCTGGTCGTCGGGCGACCGGGAGGGAGCGACCGCGGTCTTCGACCGCCACCTGCCCCTCATCCGGTTCGAGAACCAGGATGGCCTGTCCCTCGCGCTCCGCAAGCACGTCTACGCGCGGCGCGGCGCGATCTCGACGGCGCACGTCCGCGCTCCCGGTGGTGCCGTCGACGAGGGGTCCGTCGCCGAGCTTGACGCGATCCTCGAACGGATCGGTCTCGGGAGCCCGCGTACCGCTACGATCGCCTAGGCTCGGAGGACACCCGTTGAGATCATTGTCTGCGCGCCTGTCGGCCAGCGAGCCGTCGGCGACCGTCGCGGTGGCCGATCGCGCCCGTCGCCTCAAGGCGTCGGGCGTCGACGTCATCAGCCTTGCGACAGGTGACCCTGACTTCTCCACCCCGGCCCACATCGTCGCTGCGGCCGAGCGTGCGATGCGCGACGGCGACACCCACTACCCACCTTCGCGTGGTCGGGCGGAGCTCGTCGAGGCGATCGTCGACAAGCTCGCTCGAGAGAACGGCGTCGGGGTCTCGGCCGGTCAGGTCATCGTCACGCCCGGCGCGAAGTGGGCCCTCTTCATCGCGCTTGCCGCACTCCTCGATCCGGGTGACGAGGTCGTCGTCCTCGACCCGTCGTGGGTGAGCTACGGGCCGATGGTCACCCTCAACGGCGGCACCCCCATCCGGATCGGCCTGTCCGCCGCGGACGACTACGCGATCCGCGAAGCCGATCTGCGGGCGGTCGTCGGCGAGCGCACGAAGGCGATCCTCGTCAACTCACCGAACAACCCGACCGGTCGGATGCTCACGGCCTCCGAGCTGGCGGCCATCTGTGCGGTCGCCCGCGACGAGGACCTGTGGGTCATCTCGGACGAGATCTACGAGCACCTCCGTTACGACGAACGCGAGCACGTGTCGCCCGCCACGCGGCCCGGGATGGCCGAGAGGACGATCATCATCAACGGCTTCTCGAAGGCATACGCGATGACCGGCTGGCGCCTGGGCTGGCTGGCGGCGCCCGAACCCGTCGCGGCCCTCGCGATGAACCTCCACAGCCAGGGGGTGACCTCCGCCGCCTCGTTCGCCATGGCCGGCGGTGTGGCGGCCCTGACCGGGCGACAGGACTGCGTCGCGGACATGGTGGGCGAGTACGCCTCGCGGCGGACATACATGGTCGGGGCCTTGAATGCGGTACCGGGCATCCGGTGCGCCGCGCCCGATGGCGCGTTCTACCTCTTCCCGCGCTTCGCCGCCGGACCGGGCGAGCGCATCGGCCCGCGCGACTCGGTGGCGACGGCGGAGGCGCTCCTCGAAGCGACGGCCATCGCGGCCGTGCCGGGCATCGCCTTCGGCGAGGCGGGCGAGGGCCATCTGCGGTTCACGATCGCGACGGCACGAGCGGACCTGGAGCGGGCCATGGATCGACTCGAGCAGGCCG
>Ga0209109_10002242_pt1 | contig 10610 bp, 10 predicted proteins | sample Rifsed10ft2_FD_184004 | JGI IMG/M metagenome (GOLD analysis project Ga0209109, IMG submission 184004) | Soil microbial communities from Rifle, Colorado, USA - sediment 10ft 2 (version 2) | ecosystem: Environmental > Terrestrial > Deep subsurface > Rock core/Sediment | place: Rifle, Colorado... | reverse complement strand
GAGCGCGGCAATGGCAGCGGCGACGGACATGGGCATCGAGCCGAGATGGACAGGCATGTGGTCGCCCATGGCAAGAACCTGGCCGGCGGCGTCAAAGACGGCGCAGGAGTAGTCGCGGCGCTCTTTGATGTTAGGCGAGAAAGAGCTGCGGCGAAGAGCGGCGCCCATTTCTTCGGCGACGGAGTGGAAGAGGTTCTTGAAGATTTCGAGGCGCGTTGGATCGAAGGACATGGCTACTTCCCTTCCCTGGACAGAACCAAGCTTTCGTGTGAGTCGACGCGGGCGAGCCAGCCGGGCGGCAACACACTGGTGGCGCTGTACTCCATGATGATCGCAGGGCCGCGGAAACGATTGCTGGCGCGGAGCTTTGCGCGGTCGTAGATTGGCGTTTCGACGGCGCGGCCGGAGAAGATGGCGCGGCAAGTACCGGAGATGGCGGCACGGGCATTTGCGCCGGATGGACGCGAGCGAGGCAGCGCGGGCTTGGGCGTGCGGCCGGAGATGCGGGCGCGGACGGTGACGATTTCGACGGGGCGTCTTGGGTCGGAGTAGCCGTAGCGGCGCTCGTGGGCGCGATGAAAAGCGGCAACGAAATCGCCGGACGCAGGCCCCCGCACCATGCGGGGCGGGCCGGGGACGGTGAGTTCGAAGGCTTGGCCGACATAGCGGAGGTCGAGGAGGCGCTGGGCATAAATTTGCGAGGAAGAAAAACCTTCGGCGCGCATTTCGTGGGTGCCGCGGCGCTCGAGCGAGGTGAAGACGTGGGCGAGGCGCGCATGGGCACGGCGGAGGGAGTCTACGGGCCAGCGGACGGTCTGAGAGAAATCGCGGACGACGTCGGCGCGGAGGATGCCGAGAGCGGAGAGCGCTCCGGGAAAACGCGGGATGAGGACGCGGGGCATTTCGAGAGCGGCGGCGAGGTCGCAGGCGTGGAGTCCGCCGGCGCCGCCGAAGGCGACCAGGGTGTAGTCGCGCGGGTCGTAGCCGCGCTCGATGGAAATGACGCGGATGGCTTTTTCCATGACGGCGTTCGCGACGTCGAGGATGCCCTGAGAGAAGCGTTCGAGCGAGCGCATGGGCGCGGAGGCGCGGCGCATGAAGTCGAGGGCGCGGCGCTCGTCAAGGAGAAATTCGCCGCCGAGAAAACCCTCGGGAGCGATGCGGCCGAGGACGAGATGCGCGTCGGTGACGGTGGGCAGCTCGCCGCGGCCGTAACAGATGGGGCCGGGGTCGGCACCGGCGCTCTCCGGGCCGACGCGCAGAGCGCCGGCGCGGTCGAATCGGGCGATCGAGCCGCCACCGGCGCCGACGGTGTGGATATCCAGCATGGGCACGGCGACGGGAAGGTCGGCGACCTGTGACTCGCTGGTGGTGCGGAGGTCGCCTTCGACGAGAGCGACATCAGTGGAGGTGCCGCCCATGTCGAAACTAATGATGCGCGGGAAGCCGGCGAGGCCCGCCACATACTGCGCGCCGAGAATCCCGCCGGCGGGGCCGGAGAGAATTGTGCGCACGGGTTCGCGGGAGGCCACGGCGGCGGAAACGATGCCGCCGCTCGACTGCATGATGCGGACCTGCGGGCGAGGGGCGGACTTCGAGGATGAGGTGGAGGACGCGGCCTCGCGCGCGATTTCGTCGAGGTAGCGGGTCATCATCGGGGCGAGGTAGGCGTTGACGACGGTAGTGGCGGTGCGCTCGTATTCGCGGAATTCGGGCAGAATCTCATGGGAGACAGAAACGAAATGGATGCCGCGGCGGCGCAGGGCGCGGGCGAGAGCCTGTTCGTGGGCGGGGTTGGCGAAAGAAAAAAGCAGGCAGACGGCGACCGATTGCGCGGTTGATTTTTCGACCAAGCGGACGATGCGGGCGAGCTCGGCGCGCGAGGGTCGAAGGAGCGGGCGGGCGTTGGCGGCGATGCGTTCGCGCAGGCCGAAACGGCGCTCGCGCGGGACGAGCGGCGCGGGGCGGTCGACGAAGAAGTCGTAAAGGCGCGGGCGGGCCTGGCGGCCGATTTCGAGGACGTCTTCGAAGCCGGCGGTGGTGACTAGAGCGACGCGGCCGCCGCGGCGTTCGAGCAGAGCGTTGGTGCCGACGGTGGTGCCGCAGGTGAGGTCGAGGGTATGCGAGTTCTTCCGTGGGGGCACGATATATCGTGCCCTTACAAGAATCCTTTGAAGAGCGTTGCCGATGGCTTCGGCAGGATTGCGTGGCGTGGAGGGGACTTTAAGGATTTCGAGGCGGCCGTCACGGACGAAGACGCAGTCGGTGAAGGTGCCGCCGGTATCTACGGCAATGCGCATGGGGGCGAAATTGTACATCACCGGACAGAAGACAGGGAGCAGGAGGAAGTGGAGCTTGACAGGGAGAAGCGAGATGCGGCAAAGTGCGCAGCGAAAGGAGAAAGACGCTCATGAAGCAAAATGTTATGAGACTCGGGGTTGCGCTTGTGGTTGTAATGATGCTGGGAATGGCAGCAGGGTGCGGATATCAAGCACCGGCGCCGGCCACACCAGCGGTTGATCTGGCGGCGGAGGAAAAGGCCATTCGGACGGCGGCAGCCGAATGGGGCGCGGCGATCAAGGCAAGGGACCTGGAAAAGACACTGTCATTCTACGCGGCAGAAGCGACCATTCTGCCGTCTAACATGATGCGGGCTTCGACGCCGGAGCAGCGGCGGAAAACTTGGGAGGCGTTCTACAAGGATCCAGCGGAGCTGGCATCGATCGAGACCACCGACATCACTCTGTCGCATCACGGCGACCTAGCGTACGAAACGGGGAACTTTACTCAGTCCGTGAAAGACAAGAAGGGCAAGACGTCGACGGTGGTGGGGAAATACCTTGTCGTGTGGAAAAAACAGACCGACGGAACATGGAAAGCGGTAGTCGATACTTGGAATATGGATAGCTAAAGGCGACTATTGGAGAACTATGGCCGGCACAGAGCCGGCCGCTACAAGAAGCTTCTAGGCGAGGGGGAGAGAGGCTTCGGCGTTGAGGTCGAGCGAAGCGCGCTCACCGGCAAGGAAGCGAGGGTAGGCCGCGGCAGCAATCATCGCGGCGTTATCGGTAGAGAGCGCGCGGCTGGGGAAGAAGACGTCGAGGCCGCGCTTCCCTGCTTCTGATTCGAACGTGCGGCGGAGCTGGGAATTTGCGGCGACGCCGCCGGAGACAAGAATCGAGCGGGCAGTGGATTCTTCGGCGGCGGCAAGGGTGCGGCTGACCAGTTCGTCCACCACAGCATTCTGAAAACTCACCAATAAGGCCAGCGCTTGCGGGGTGCAGAGCGGGAGAAGCTCGGCGACTTTGCGACGTCCTTCGCGCAGTGCTTGAGCGCGCGCTTCGATCTCCGGGGCAAGCTCGGGATGCGCGCGGACGTAATAGAGGACGGCAGTTTTCAGTCCACTGAAGCTGAAGTCGTAGGGATTGCCTTTCATCTTGACTCTGCCGAAGCGGATGGCGTTTGAGGCCGCGAGGGCGTCCTTCCCTGCCCCGGTGGCGAGCTGGTCGATGACCGGTCCGCCGGGAAAGCCGAGGGCGAGGAGTTTGGCGACTTTGTCGTAGGCTTCGCCGGCGGCGTCGTCGCGGGTCTGGCCGATGCGACGGTAGGAGAATTGCGTGACGCGGCCGCCGTCAGACGCAGCGGCGTGGACGTCGTAGAGAACCGTGTGGCCGCCGGAGACGATGAGGCAGACGGCAGGAAGCGCGGGCTCGCGTGCGGCGAGATGCGCTTCAAGCAGAACCGCGTGGACGTGGCCTTCGAGGTGATTGACCGGGATAAGCGGCTTGCCTGCGGACATGGCCAGGACTTTTCCGTAGGTGACGCCGACAAGCAGCGAACCGATGAGCCCGGGACCACGGGTGACGGCGATGGCGTCGAGGTCGTTCAGCGAGAGGCCGGCCAGCTCGAGGGCTTCGCGGACGACGGGAACGATTTGGCGGAGGTGCTCGCGGGAGGCGAGCTCAGGGACTACTCCACCGTACTTTGCGTGCAAGTTGATTTGAGAGGCGACAACGTTGGAAAGGATTTGCCGGCCGTCGGCGACAACCGCAGCGGCGGTTTCGTCGCAGGAAGATTCGATGCCGAGAATGAGGGTCATTGGATCATTGAATCATCGGATCATTGAATCATTGCAAAGCGTCAAGCCTGGATGCGAGGTCCAATCGTCAAGGATTCGATGAGCCAATCGTTCAATTCTCCATGTTAGCATACGCGCGTGGACAGCAAGCTAAAGCGCGAGTTGGAAGCGATTGGGCGAGACCGGACGTCGGGTGCGGCGGAGCTGGCGCTGCGGGCGGCAAGGGCCCTGAATGCGTGGTTGCGGCGCAAGCCTACCGCAAGAGAGACGGAGCTGATGGAGGTGGCGCGGGCGCTTCTAAATGCACAGCCCTCCATGGCGCCACTGATCCGCCTGGCCAACGAGGTAGCTTTATCAGTTGACGCGCAAGCCTCTATCGAAGCACTTGCAGAATCGCTTTCGCTTTTCCGCAAGGTACTCGAAATAGCCCCGATGCGAATTGCCCAGCACTTTTCCAAAGCGCTTCGCCGCAAGCGACAGTGGACCCTCGCGACCTACTCCTATAGTTCGACCGTCCTGCGGGCCATCTGTCAATCAAGAAAAAAGGTGGGCATAGTCTTGTGTTCGGAAGGGCGTCCTGCCGTAGAAGGCCGCCGGACTGCCCGGGAATTAGCCCGGATGGGGCTAATCGTTCATTTCACAACGGACGCCGCATTGACTCGCGATCTTTGCACAGCTAACGTGCTTGTGATCGGAGCCGACAGCGTCAGAGCACATGATCATTGGATCCATTTCCTGAATAAGGTCGGCACCCAGGCACTGGTCGATAGCGCACGGTTCTTCGAGAATCCAGTCTGGATCCTGGCCGACACGACGAAATTCCTGCCGCGGGAGCTGGCTATTCTGTCCGACTACAGAGAAAGGGCAAGGCCAGCAAGGGAGGTATGGACACGGCCGCCGAGGAATGTCGTCGTCTGCAACTACTATTTCGATTTCGTTCGATACGAAACGGGTATGCATGTGCTTACAGAAAAGGGCTGGCTGAAATACAATCAACTTCGACGCGAGCTGGCATCCGTCCGCGTTTCGCCGCGGTTGAAGGAGTTCGTGAATTGACAGGGGCGCGGGGGCCGCGTATTTTGCGAAGGCCGAACCGAGAATAACCACCCCGACAGGGTCGGGGCAGGCGCCGACACAGAGGCAAAGGGAAGAGAAGGGCAAATGACGAAGACGAAAAGAGTGAGGAAGGCGGTGCTGCCGGCGGCGGGGCTGGGGACGCGGTTCCTGCCGGCGACGAAGGCGCAGCCGAAAGAGATGCTGCCGGTGGTGGACAAGCCGCTCGTACAGTATGTGGTCGAAGAGTGCGTGGCGTCGGGGATCGAGAGCATCATCATCATCACCGGCCGGAACAAGAAGGCCATCGAAGACCACTTCGATGCGGCGCCGGAGCTGGAGCAGTTCCTGATGGAGAAAGGCAAGCCGGAGCGCGCGAACATGGTGCGCGAGCTGGCGGACATGGTGCAGATCAGCTACACGCGCCAGAAAGAGCCGCTGGGGCTGGGGCATGCGGTGCTGATTGCGAAGGACCTGGTGGGCGATGAGCCGTTTGCGGTGCTGCTGGGCGACGTCATTATTCCGGGTCCCAATCCGGCGACACGGCAGTTGATTGAGGTTTATGAGGCGACAGGCGTGGGCGCCATTGCGGTAGAAGAGGTGCCGCGGGAGAAGACCCATCTCTACGGAATCGTGGGCGGTGAACGAGTGCCGCAGGGGCCGTGGGGCGAGCGGCTGCTGCGCGTGCAGACGCTGGTGGAGAAGCCGCAGCCGGCGGAGGCGCCGTCGAACTTGGGGATTACTGGGCGGTACGTGCTGCCGCCGGAGATTTTTGATTGTCTCGAGCGAACGAAGCCCGGAACGGGCGGCGAGATCCAGTTGACCGATGCGCTGCGATTGCTGGCGCAGGAGAAGGGTTTGTGGGCGTACATTTATGAAGGGATTTCGTATGACGCCGGCGACAAGCTGGGGTTTCTGAAGGCGACAGTGGAGATTGCGCTGCAGAACGAGGAGTTGGGGGAGGCGTTTCGGGGGTATTTGAAGAGTTTGAAATTGTAATTGAGAAGCAGGTTGAAAAGGATTTAGGGTGCAGGGTGTAGAGAAGGGAAAGAAGAGTCAGGACTTTTTTGTGGAGGGCTTGGAGTCTTTTGAGGAAGAGTCGGATTTAGAATCCTTCGATTCCTTGCCTTCCTTACTTTCCCTGGTTTCCTTTGAATCGGACTTCTCGGATTTGGATGAGTCGCCGGCGGAAGATTTGCCGCCGTAGTCGGTAACATACCAGCCGGAGCCTTTGAACTGGATGGCGGGCGAAGAGGCCATGCGTTCGGCTTTGCCGCCGCAGGTGGGGCACTTTTTCAGGTGCGGGCCGGAGAGTTTTTCAATGCGCTCGTGGCGCGCGCGGCATTTTTGACACTCGTATTCGTAGAGGGGCAAGCAGAAGCTCCTTCCGCTGTGTCTCGAAACAAGTGATTCTAGCATGGGCGCGCAGGAGCGACGAATCGGCGCGGGAGAGGTTGCAAAAAACGACACCCGCAATTCGAAATACGTGACTCGTGACTCGTAAATCAAAATTCGTAATTCGTGATTCGAAAAGCGGGAAGGAAAAAGCAGATTCCTCGCCCCTCGCTGCGCTCGGAGCTCGGAATGACATCCAGGGCATGTGGTGACGCAGGACGCGCCGAGCCGAGGAGGGAGGCAAAGCGGCGGCATCCCTCGGCTTCGCTCGGGACAAGAGCCGCCGCACTCCAAAGGCAGCGGGCAGGAGACGTGGTAGACTGGCGCGGACGGAGATGAAGAAGCGGGCACAATGATGAAGAAACAGAAGCCGACGGAGGAGAGGACGGGTTGCCTGTACCTGGTGGCCACGCCGATCGGGAACCTGGAAGACATCACGCTGCGGGCGCTGCGCGTGCTGAAGGAAGCGGACGTGATTGCGTGCGAAGACACGCGGCAGACGCAGAAGCTGCTGGGTCACTACGACATTGCGAAGCGGCTGGTGAGCTACCACGAGCATAACGAAATGACGCGGGCGGCGGAGCTGGTGATCGAGCTGGAGCAGGGCGCGCATGTGGCACTGGTGAGCGACGCGGGGACGCCGGGAATCTCGGACCCGGGGCACCGGCTGGTGACGCTGTGCCAGCGGCACGAGATTCCAGTGGTGCCGGTGCCGGGACCGTCGGCGCTGGTGGCGGCGCTGGTGGCGTCGGGGCTGCCGACAGATGAGTTTGTGTTCGTAGGCTTTTTGCCGGCGCGCGCGGGAGAGCGGCGGCGGGCGCTCGGACGACTGGCGGGCGAGCGGCGGACGATTGCGTTCTATGAGGCGCCACACCGGCTGGCGGAAATGCTGCGCGATGCGGCGGAAATATTGGGCGCGAGGCCGGCAGTGGTGGCGCGCGAGGTGACCAAAGTGCACGAGGAGTTTGTGCGCGGGACGCTGGCCGAGCTGGCCGAGCGGTTTGGAGCGAAGCCGCCGAAGGGAGAAATTACGCTGCTGGTGGGGCCGGGGGAGGCGGCTGCGCCCGCCGTGGATTTAAATGTATCGTTGCCGAAGCGAGTGGAGCAGTTGATGAGGGAACAGCAAATGGATCACAAGGCCGCGCTCAAGCAGGCGGCACGAGAGCGCGGGCTATCCAAGCGTGACGCTTACAAGGTGGTGTTGAGCGAGAGACAGTAAGCACTCTTCTGTATCAGACAACCCCTCCGGGGAAGAAATCCCGCCAAGACAAACCGTTTTCATTCAACACAGCGGACACAGAGACAGAGTAACAGAGAGAGCACAGAGAAGAGGAAACCGCGCCGCGTTGTGTCAGTCGGCGGATTCGGGAGCGAAGATGCGGTGGAAGCGCGGGCCGGTGAATTCGACGCCGACGATTTTCTCGCGCTTGGTTTTGCCGGGCATGACGTGAACGATGCGACCGACGGTGGCAAAGTCGGTCTCGCCCTGACGGCTCTGGCGAGGCATGGCGATGGTGATCTCTACCGTGGCGCCGAGTTCGATCTCGCGGCTGATGACGAAGGCAGTGCCAGTACGGCAAACGTTTTCGGTTTCGGTGGATTCTTCGAAGGCGATGCCTTCGCTATCGGTGCCGCGGACCTGAAGGGGCAGATGGACGGCGATGCGGCGCTCGGCGCGGCGTTCGAGGGCGGTCCCTGCCCCACCAGTTGCACTCACGAGTCACCTCCAGCAAAGGCGGTTTGGGAGAAGAAGGAGTCAACGCGATCGAGGACTTCGGCGGCTTCGCGGGATGAATGGACCTGGCGGCGAAGCTCGGCGCCATTGCGGACGCCATGGGTGAACCAGCAAGCGAACTGCTTCATTTTGCCGAGGGCGTCGGGCATGCCGGAGTCGGCCAGATTGCGAAAGTAGCCGGAGAGCAGGCGATAGCGATCGGCTTCGGTGGGTTGATCGCAACGGCCGGAGGCGGCGTACTGCTCAATCTGGCGGAAGATCCACGGATTGGTGGCAGCGGCGCGGCCGATCATGACGGCGTCGCAGCCGGTTTCGCGAACCATGCGGGCGGCATCTTCGGGGGAGTTGATGTCGCCATTGCCGATGACGGGCATGCGGACGGCCTGCTTCACGTCGCGGATGATGCTCCAGTCGGCGCGGCCGGTCAAGCCCTGAAGACGCGTGCGGGGATGGACAGCGATGGCTTCGACGCCCACCTGCTCGGCCATGCGGGCGACGTCGGTGGCGACGATGGAGGTGTCGTCCCAGCCGGCCCGGATTTTGATGGTGAGCGGGATACGAACGGCGGCGCGGACGGAGCGAAGAATCTGTTCGAGGAGCTTGAGGTCGCGCAACAGGCCGGAGCCGCCGCACTTGACGACTTTTTTGGCCGGGCAGCCGAGGTTGATGTCCACGATGTCGAAGCCGAGCTGTTCGACGAGCGCGGCGGCCGAGGCCATGACGTCGGGATTGGCACCGAAGAGCTGGGCGGTGATGGGGCGCTCGTCGGGCTGGAAGTAGAGGTAGTGGAGGGTGCGGGCGGCGTTGCGGGTGACGCCTTCGGCGGAGGTGAACTCGGTCATGATCAGGCCGCAGCCGCCGAGGGAGCGGATGACGCGACGGAAAACAGTGTCGGTGACGCCAGCCATGGGAGCGAGGACGGTGGCGGGGCGGATGGTCAGGTCGCGGATTGTCAGTGAAGCAGGGAGCATTTCAGAAACGTAATCCGTGACTCGTAATTCGTAACTCGCAAGGAACCATTAGAGCAAGCTATCGTCGAGGCGCGTTGGAGAAAAAATCGTTGCGCGATCTTCGGGGGCTTCCACTTCGTCCTTCGCCAGTTGAGAAAGATGGGCGCTGGAAGCGTCCGCAACATTTCCCGACGCGACGCGAGGGCGATCAGAGCGGGCAGGGCGCACAGGCCTCGCGGGCTGTTGTGAGGCGAGAGCGGCGTCGGGTGAGGCGGAGAGGTGGGCAGCGAGGGCGGTGGAGGAGCCGTCGAAGAAACCTTCGACGAGGCGATCGACGGCGTGGGTGCGGGCATCTTCGGCAGAAAGATTGGGGCGGTAGAGCCAGGCGCGGCCGGATTTGCGGCGCGTGACAACGCCCTTGTGGGCCAGGCGGTCCATGATGGTCATGATGGTGGTGTAGGCACGCGGGCGCACGGGGACGAGCTGCTGTTGGATATCGCGGACGGTGCCTTCGCCGAGAGGCCAGAGCGTGTTCATGCACTCGAGCTCGAGAGGTGCAAGCTCGAGGAGGGATTTGCCGAGGCCGGTGTCGCGGGGCTCCTGGGCGGCGGGTTGGGGGGACGAGGCCATGATCAGTCTTTGCGACCGGAGCCGCCAGCGGCGGCATCGAGCTTGAGCTGTTGCGGGGCTTGCTGGGAGGCGGGGGGCGCGTCGGCTTGCAGGAAGCGGTCGACGCGGAGGAGGCGACGCTCGAGGGCGGAGCTCCAGGCGGTCCAATCGCCATCGCCCTTGTCGGAGGCCAGTGAAGCGCGGATGGAAGCGAGCTTGGAGTCGAGATCGTCGAGATAGTGGAGCATCAGGGCTTCGCGGAACATGGGCAGCTTGGGCGAGCCAAACTCGTAGCGGCCGTGATGGCTGACGATGAGGTGCTGGACGAGCGTCTTGAGTGGCGGCGGGAAGCCTTCGATGGCGTCCATGCTTTTTGTGAGTAGCTCAAGCTCCATGATGATGTGGCCGAGGAGCTGGCCCTGGTCGGTGTAGCCGAAGGAGCGTTCGTAGGAAAGCTCGTTGATTTTGCCAATGTCGTGGAGGATGGCGCCGGTGAGGAGAAGGTCAGGGTCGGCTTCGGGATAACAGCCGGCGACGGCGCGGCAGAGGGTGCAGAGGCTGACGATGTGCTCGAGGAGGCCGCCCAAATAGGCGTGGTGCATGGTCTTGGCGGCCGGGGCGCGCTTGAGGCCGGGGGCAATGGCCGGGTCTTCAATGACGCTCTGGCAAAGACGCCGTAGCCAGGGGTTGGAGACGGACGCGGCAAACTCGCGGAGGCGGGCGAAAAGCTGTTCGACGTCCTGCGTGGTATGAGGGAAGAAATCGCCCAGGTCGACTTCCTCAGAGGTGG
>Ga0209109_10002240_pt1 | contig 10613 bp, 15 predicted proteins | sample Rifsed10ft2_FD_184004 | JGI IMG/M metagenome (GOLD analysis project Ga0209109, IMG submission 184004) | Soil microbial communities from Rifle, Colorado, USA - sediment 10ft 2 (version 2) | ecosystem: Environmental > Terrestrial > Deep subsurface > Rock core/Sediment | place: Rifle, Colorado... | reverse complement strand
CCGTCAGCACCGTGCGCGTGTCTTGACCGAGAACGATATCGACGGCGTTAGTCAGCGAGTAGGCCCCCGGTGCGCCGCCGACCACGTCGTACATCGCGAGCGCCGCCGGGTAGGTGCCCGTGAGCTCAGCGCTGCTCGACGATAAGAACTGCACGACCGAGCCGTCCGCAAGCTGCGCCGTCACGCCGTTCAAGCTCACGAACGGATTCACGACGTCGAAGGCGGTGGCCTCGGCGACGACGAGCTTGCCGAGCGCCTGCGTGTACTCGGCCGGGATATTGAGCCCGAGATCGTGCAACAAGCTGATCGCGTAGCCCGACCAACCGACCGCGACCACGGATGCCGCGAGGCCGTACTCGAGCAGCAGCAGGGATCCCATGATCCAGGCGCCGAACTCGCCGACCGTCGTGTAGGAGTATGTGTAGGCCGATCCCGACACGGGCAGCACGGAAGCGAGCTCCGCATAGCAGAGTCCCGCGAACGCGCACACCACGCCCGCAATGACGAACGAGATCATCACGGCCGGCCCCGCGTGCAATGCCGCGGCCGTGCCCGTGCGCACAAAAATTCCGGCGCCGATGATGCACCCGATGCCGAGCAGCACCAAGTGGATCCGTCCCAACGAGCGCCTGAGCTCGCCGCGGTCGTACTCGGCCTGAACCTGATCGATGGACTTCGTGCGCCAGACCATCAGCAGCTCCCCTTACGCGACAGGTGGATTGTAGGGAGGGTGCCGCCATTGTCCAGCAAACCGAGTCCGCAAGCCGTGCTTAAGCGCCTGCCTTCCGTGCATTCGCGCGGATTGCGGCGGCCAGAAACTGCGTGAGCCCGGCACCGTGCTTGTCGATGTTCGCGGCGAAGCGCTGATCGGCCTCGTACATGTCCGCAAGCCCGCGATGCATCTTGAGCCCGCACGGGTAGAACCAGCGATCGATCGAGAGTCGATGCCGCTCGGCGACGTCCATGGCCGCGGGATCGTCCGGACGCTTGCCGGCCTCGAGTGCGGCAAACGCATCGGCGTAGATCGCGTTCTGCTCGTCGCGGAACCGGTTCCAGTCGGCTTCAGTGTACGATTTCGTGCGTTGCATCGAAATCTTGTAGGCATCGGTGTCGCCCCAACGCTCCTTCGCTTCGTCGGCGTATTCGTCCGGATCGAAGCCGTCGAAAATCTTCTTCATGTCCACTTTGCCGTCCTCCGTTTGTGTTTCGTCGATGACTGCGAGCGCCGCGTCGATTGCACGAATCATCTCCGTCGCGTGTCTTGCGCGTTGCTCGAGCTGCGCCCGCTGATCGAGCAAGGCTCGACGCTGATCGAAGCGCGGATCGTCGAGCGAGCGCCGGATGTCCTCGAGCGCGAGCCCGAGCTCGCGACCGATGAGAATCTGCTGCAGGCGCATGAGATCGTCGTCACCGTAAAGGCGATACCCCGCCACCGTGCGCAGGCTCGGAACGAGCAGACCGATCGCGTCGTAATGATGCAAGGCGCGTATCGTGAGCCCGCTGAGCTCGGCGACTTCGCTGACTTGGTAGGTGGGCCGAGATTTCATGGACGGGCACTCTACAGCCTCACGTCGCGTGAGCGTCAAGTCTGGCGGTGTGCCACGTTGCGCGGCGCGAGACAGCGGTGTTCAATGGGTCGTTCGGCAAAGAGGCGGGTGCGCAACGATGGCCAAGTCGATCGGCAACAGCCTCGCATGGGGCTTCGCAATCGCGGCTCTCGCAGGCTGTGCGGACCGCCCGGAGCCTGCCGAGGTGGCGTCCGAGGCGACGGCACCGGCGAGCTCCGACACCGCCGCAACGCCGCCGTTCATGCCCGTCGCGACCGTGCTCGAGCTCATGGAGAGCGTCGTCGCGCACTCGGCGGAAGTGTACTGGGGCTCGGTGTCCATCATCGTCGACGAGAACGGCATCACGGAGAACTATCCCCAAACCGACGAGGAATGGGAGGAGGTCTGGGCCGCGGCGATCGGCATCGCGGAATCCGGCAATCTGCTCATGATGGCGCCGCGCGCCGTCGACAACGAAGCATGGATTGAGATGTCCGCCGCGCTCGTGCGTGTCGGCGTCGACGCAGCCGCCGCCGCGCAGGCCGAGGACGCCGAGCGTGTGCTCGCCATGGGCGAGCAGATCTACAACGCGTGCCTCGCGTGCCACGCGCGCTACATCCCGGAGACGCGCGAAGACTGAGTCTCGAGACTCTGATACTCTGGCGCCGCCCCGCTCACAGAGCAAGAACGGAGAATGGCCGATCCGAGCCCCGCTTGCGCGACATGGGGGCAGTAGGTTCAGTCCTCGGCGCCGGACCACTCCGCGAAAGCAATCAACGCCGCCTCGGTAAGCTCGTTGCCGTGAAAACGCCTCGCCAAGGCGAGGCGGCGCTCCGCGCGCGTCAAGCCTTGCGGAAGCGAAGCCGCAACGATGGCGCGTGCGTCATCGAACATCGCGGACGCGATTTTGAGGCGGTCCTCCGCGCTCATGCGGCGGTGCCGCTCCGCTGCCAAAGCCGCAACCTTGGAAGCGGTGTCGCTCATCTGGCGATTTCCTTGAGCAGGTCTGCGACTTCGAGAAGGGCCGCCCACTGCTGGACGTACGTTTGGTCGTAGGGTCCGTCAAGCAGCGCTTTGACGTCGCGCCTTTGCAGCTCGGAGCTCGCGTCCCGCGCCCATACGAGCTTCGAGAGAATGAGATCTTCGCGGCTGACGATCCAGGTTTGGATTCCGTTGAGCTCGATCGGTTTGCGGCGCGAGAATTCGAGTCGCCGGTATTCCGAGTCCTTGCGCACGATGAAATCCACCTTCACGCCGCTCTCGAGGTGCAGAAGGTTGAATAGCTGCTGCGTCCGCACGGCGGAACGCGCATCGTCCGCATCGACATAAAAATCGTGCGAGAACGCCGCCACGAGGCGATCGACATCTTCCCAGCCCAATGCCAGCACCAAGTCGAGGTCGCGTGTCATCCGGGGTGTGGCGTAATACGCCATCGCGTACGAGCCGGTGAGCATGAACGAGATCCCTACGGCGGCCAGCCGCTCGCTTACGATCCGTAGGACATCAAGCTCGCTGGTCATTGCATCTATATAGCACAACGCAAGAGCGGCGCCGGGGGCGGCCGCTCGACGGGCGCTCGGAAATCCGCGCCGAGAGTAGACTGATGTCATCACAAGCCGATGGGTGATCGCAAATGATCGGTAAGTTCATAGGCTCCATTGCTTTCGCAGCGGCGCTCATTCTTGGCGCTCTAGCCCAAGCGCAGGAAACGGCCGCCGAGCCGACGCTCGCGGAACGAATCGCGACGCTCGAGCGCCAAGTGGCAAGTCTCGATACTCGATTCGCGGCGCAGAGCACGCTCGACAACGACGACGATGCCGATCGTGGAGTGACGCTCACGAATCGCGTCGACGCACTCGAGCGCTCGCTCGAGCGAACGATCTCAGACCTCCATCGTATCGAGCGCCAGAGCGAGAGCGCGTTGCGCGCAGCGGAGCAAGCGCAGCGTGACGCGGCGACTGCGCAGCAACTCGCGCGCGATGCCGCGAGCCGCTTGCGCTAAAGGTGAGGCCGGACCTTAGGCGGCCTGCCGGGCTGCCGCCGAATCCGGCTGCGACTCGAGAGCGACGGCAATGCCGTGCATGACGGCCGCGATGCGCACGGCGCTTTGCACGGCTTCCGCGCTCAACCCGGCTTTACGCACGACTTTCTCGTGCGCGGCCATGCAAGCGCCGCAGCCGTTGATCGCCGACACGGCGAGCGAATAGAGCTCGAAGTCGGTCTTGGCGACGCCCGGGTTGCCGATCACGTTCATGCGGAGCTTCGCCGGCAGCTTCGCGTACTCGTCGTTGTCGACGAGATGCACGAAGCGGTAGTAGACGTTGTTCATGCCCATGATCGAAGCCGCCGCACGCGCGGCCGTGATCTGCGCCGTTTCGAGCGTGCCCTTCGCGAAGGCTTCCACTTCAAAGAGCAGCGCCGGGTTGCGCGCGGCGATGCTCGAGGCAAGCGCGACGCCGAGGATCTGCTCCTGATTCAATCCCGGCGCGCCCTCGCTCGAGAGCACGCTCGCAAGATTCAATTTGAGATCTTTCGCATGCTCCGGAATCAGATTCTTGATGGTCGTGACGTCCATAGTCGATGCTTCCTAAGCCGCCTTGAGCGTTTCGTCGCCGCGCTGCCAATTGCACGGACAAAGCTCGTCCGTTTGCAGCGCGTCCAGCACGCGGACCACTTCGTTCACGTTACGGCCGACGTTCATGTCGGTGACCGATGCAAAGCGGATGATGCCTTGCGGGTCGACGATGAACGTCGCGCGTTTCGCGACGCCTTCCTGGTCCAGAATCCCGAGCGCGGAGCTCAAGTCCTTGCGCAAGTCTGCAAGCATCGGGAACGGCAGACCCGTGAGATCCTTGTGATCCTTGCGCCATGCCAAGTGGACGAACTCGCTGTCCACGGAAACGCCGAGCACTTGCGCGTCGCGTTCCGCAAACTCGTCGTTCTTCCTGCCGAATTCCGCGATCTCGGTGGGACACACGAACGTGAAGTCTTTGGGCCAGAAAAAAACTACGAGCCACTTGCCCGCGTAGCTCGCGTTCGTGAGAGTCGTGAATGCCGTATCCAGATCCTCGGACACCGTGGCCTTGAGCGAGAATTCCGGGAACTTGTCGCCTACTGTCAGCATATATCCTCCTGATTTCACTGGTGTTTAGCAGCTCGAAGGCTGCCGAGGTGGACCATGCTAGAAGGTCGTCAATGATATATCTAACGGATTATTACTATCAGAACGATCGATTATAGGAATCTCGCGGATTTTCGGCCGTGTGCAACGATCAGCGCGGTCGAGGGGCATACGAGGCCACGATCTGCTGCGCCGCAGTGACGACTTTGGCGCGCAATTCGACGGGCTCGATGACCTCGACGTCCGCGCCGAAGCCGAGCGCAAACTGCAGCCCCTCTTCCTCCGCATCGAAGCGCAGACGGATGCGCACGCGATCGCCCTCTTTAGTCTCCTCTTCGAGTCGCCAGCCGCGGTATCGCGCCCAGCGCATGACCGGCGGCGCGACGAGAAAGGTTGCGTAATAACGCGGCAAGTGCGCGCGAAACTCCGTCGCCGATTTCTCCCAGTGCGCCGCAAGGTCGAACTCGGCTGGACGGCGGCTCGGTTGCTCCTCGACTCTTGCGTCCCGCATGCGTGACACGCGGTACGTGCGAAGCTCGCCGTCGCGGCTCGCGACCAGGTACCACGTCCTGCCGCGCGCGACGAGCCCGAGCGGATCGACGAGACGTTCGCGAGTTTCGGCGAGCGCACTTTCGTAGATGAAGCGAACCCGACGGTCGCGCCAAAGCGCGTCGAATACCGCGGGCAAGCTCGACAGCGATTCGGACGCCTCGCGCCAACCGCGCGCGTCGATCAGGACGCGCTCGCGCACGAACTCCGAGTGCCGGCGTGCTTCCAAGGGTAGGGCTGCCTGCAGCTTGAGCCACGCCGCTTCGGCGGCCTCGCCCAAGCCGAGATCTGCCATGAGCTTCGGCGGGCGCGCAAAGAACAGCGCGCGAATCTCGGGTGCCGTCAATCCCGTGAGCCTCGTTTCGTACCCATCGACGAGATTCCAACCGCCGCTCGCGCCGCGTTCCGCGACGACCGGCACGCCGGCCGCGCTCAATGCATCCATGTCGCGCAGGATCGTGCGCTCGGATACCTCGAGCCGTCGCGCGAGCTCGCGGGCCGTGAGCCGCCCCTTGATCTGAAGCAGCAGCAGAATCGACACGAGGCGGTCTGCGCGCATTGCCGCAACCTTAGCAGAAATATATGACATCAGATGTCAGGAATAGGCGTCTAGACTGCCCGACATCATGAGACGAGTTCGATACAGCGTGGCGATGAGCCTCGACGGATTCATTGCCGGCCCCAATGGGGAGTACGATTGGATCGACGTCGATCCGGCCGAAGCCGCGCCGTACTTCAAGGCGTTCTACGCGCAGTTCGACATTGCCATCATGGGCCGCCGGACTTTCGAGGTCGTAGGCGGGGCCGTCGAGCGCATGCGCACCTATGTTTTCTCGAGGACGCTCCCACCTACCGCCCACAAGAATGTGACGGTTCTCGGCGAGGACGGCATCGCGCGGCTCGCGGAGCTGCGTGCCCAGGACGGCAAGGACATCTGGCTTTTCGGCGGGGGCGTACTGTTCGGCAGCTTGGCGGCGGCGGGTCTCGTCGACACGGTCGAGGTTGGGATCATCCCGATCATTCTCGGTGGCGGTGTGCCGCTCGCGGTCGTTGCGAATCGCGTCAAGCTCAAGGTCCTGGACTCCGACATGTCGTTCCCCGGCACGTTACTAAGCTATTCGGTCGAAAAGTGAGCACAGGCAGACTCCGCGCGTGACTACGGCAGCGAGGCGCGTTGCTCTCGGCGTTGCCGCTCACATGGGCTGGGTCGCAGTCGCCGTCGTTGCACGCAGCGGTCGTGCGATCCGAGTGATTCGAACGGAGCGCATCGACACTGCCGGCCCCGGCGATCGCGAGGCGATCGAGCCGTACCACGTCGCCGCCGGTTTCGACGGACTCGAGCGCGTGCCGCGGCCGTCCGACGCCGCCGCCATTCTCAAGCGCGGCCTCGCGAAACAGCGGCGGCACACACTGGCAGGCTTCCGCAAGCTATGCCGCGAGCTTCGCGATGCAGGGCATGACGTGACCAACGCCGCCATCCTGAGTGGGCGCGGCCGCATGGCCGCGTCGCTCGACAATGTCCTCGCGTCTCATGCGCAGATACACATCGCCGAAGGCGTCGCTGTCCGTGAGTCAATCGCGACGGCGCTCGTCGAGCTCGGATTGACGGTCGAGCCCATCGACAAGCAATCGCTATACGACAGCGCGGCCCGAATACTCGGAATTGGCCGCGATGAGATTGCAGCGGCCTTGAAGGCGGCGCGCCCCGAGAACCTCGGCCCCTGGCGGCAGGATCAGAAGCTCGCTGCGCTCGCCGCGTGGTGCGTCGCGAACCGGCCGGCCCGCGCCTGATTCGATTCGGCCGCCGTCGCGCGGCGTGACGGCGCTCGTCGAGCTTGCCTTGACGGTCGACCCTATCGACAAGCAATCGTTATCCGGACGCGTGTTCGCATATTCACGAGGTGACGCATAAATGACGACAGACACATCCAGAGTGACAATACACATGGTTTCAAGTCTTGACGGCTTCATAGCCAAGAAAGACGAAAGTGTTTCGTGGCTTCAAACATCGGACAGCTACGAGAAAGGAGTCATCGGAGAAAGCGCGGAAGAATTCATCAAGACAATCGGCTGCTATGTAATGGGCTCCCGGACCTATGAACACGCGCTGGAGCTTTCGCGGACATTTGGGTGGGCCTATGGTGATGTGCCGACCATTGTATTGACCCATCGAGAACTGCTGTCCGACCGAAAAAGCATCGAGTTCTACTCAGGTGACCTCAACAAACTCGTCAACGATCGACTAAGACGAAACTACAAGAGTATCTGGGTCGTAGGAGGCGCTGCGGTTGTCAGAGACTTCGTCCGCTTGAAACTCGCGGATGACATAAGACTGGCCATTGTGCCCGTTGTTCTGGGCGACGGAACGCCGTTTTTTGACGACATCGGACGAGAACAGGCGTTACACCTAAAGGACGTGACGGCTTATCAGAACGGAATGGTCGAGCTCTGGTATGAAATAAGAAAGGAATAGAAATGGGCCAACCGAGGAGCGGGGCGATCGTCGGCGTGTCGGACCACGGCGGCTGGGCCGTGCTGGTGACGGTCGCGGGCGACGGGACGCTGCTCGACCGCCGCCGCGTCGAGCTCGTGGACGAGGGCCTGCCGAAGCTTCCGTCGCGCATCCTCGGCGTCGCGATCCGCGAGTGCCCGCGGCTCCCGCCGACGACCGCAGAGCGTATCCGGAACTATTGGGCGCAGAACCGCGCGGACTCCGTCATGTGTCGTGAGGCGCTCGCTGGCGCGGCGGAATCGCGCGGCTGGTCCGTTCACTGGTACGACGCGAAGAGGGTGCTCGACGCGGCGTGCGACGCGCTGCACGTCGAGGACCTCGACGCCCACTTCCTCCAGGTGAGGAGGTCCATCGGGCCGCCCTGGGGTAAGGACCACAAGGTCGCGATGGCCGCGGCGATCGTCGCGGCGAAGGCGCGTCAGCGCTAGGCGGCGGGTATTATGAGCTGCCCGCGCTCGCCGCGTGGTGCGTGCGGACGAACCGGTCCGCGCGTGATGCGCTTCGGCCGCCGTCACGCGACGTATCCGAAAGCTACTTCTTCGCTTTCGTCGTGCGCGCTTTGCCGGCTTTCGACATCGCATACGCGGAGTCGCGCTTCATCGTTTTGATGAACTCGACGCGCCGGAAGCGCGCTGCCGACCAGTCCTCGTCGATGGCGACCATACGCACGCCTTCGAATCCGGCTTTGCCGAGCGCGTTCCAGCCCGTATCTCGGTTGATCTCGCACTTGTAACGCTTCGAGGTGCCCTTCGGATACGCGAACCAAATGACGGCGTCGCCTTCGGCCGCTTTCGCGAGCGCCTTGGTGAACCTATCGACTTCGGACTGTTGCGTCACGAACGCGAGCGCGAAGCCGACGCGCGATGCGCCTGACAATTGTCGTCGCACGTCTACGCCTTCGAGCCGCTCGAGCTCGGTCTCGAAGCTCGCGGGGGAGTTGAACACGAAGATCTCGCGCTGATCTTTGAGATTGAGCTTGGCGAACAACGGTGACGATGCCATTCGATTCTCCTCGCGGGAAGCGCAGTCAAGCGCGGCTCACGGACTACAAGCGCTCGACATCGGCGAGCTTGGCCATGTCCCGATCGAAAGTGCCCAAGGGAATGTGCCCGGCCTTACGAGCGATCTCGAGGACCAGACAGTCGGAGAATCCGAGCGCAGGCCGTTTGCGGAAGAGATCGAGAGCGGCCGCGATGACCTCGGAGTCCTGCAGCGTCAGGTCTTTATGATTGAGCAACATGTCGACGGCCGTACCGATCTGCGCCGACGACCGCTCGTACACGGCGTCGAGAACCCAGACAGCCTCCGCCAAGACGAGGTGCGAAACCCACGCGCCCTTGGAGACGAATTGCTCGGCCGCGAACGCCTGATCGGCGTTGTCGCGCGCAACGAGCCGCACGAGCACATTAGTGTCAACTGCGCGCACGGCGCTTACGGACGTACTTGCGGATTCCCTCTTTTACATCAGTAGCGCGCTTCGGCTTTGCGCCGCTCGCACCGAAAATCGCCGCGTGCACGTCAGACGAGCTATAACGGCCTGCTCGGCGAACGATGACTTGGTCGTCTTTTTCGTCCCATTCGAGCACGGACCCGGGACCGACGCCGAGTTTCTTGCGAACCTCGGCCGGCACGGAGATTTGACCTTGGGCAGTGAGCTTGGAGTGCGCGATGGCCATGGGGCGATATTACCACGGTAATGAGAGCCGGCCAATCGCCAATGAGCATCGCCAGCTACCGGCCAACATCGCGCCGTTGCCGGGTGACCAAGCGCAGTCACCGTTTGGCGAACGGAGCCGTCTGTGGTATCAATACCTCCATGATTGCTTCCCGCGCGCGCTTTTACTTTTGGTACTACGCGTTTCCTATGCCACTGGCGGAGGAAGGGTTGCGATCGGGCTGACAAATCCAGTCGAGACTTTTCAAAGGAGCCGCCAGCGAACCTGGCGGCTTTTTTGTGCCGTCGGGAATTGCGGGCTCCGCGTGTAACCGGAGACTTTCATGGTGCCCTACACCGACGACTTGCGTATCCGCAGCTTCGAGCCGCTGATAACGCCTGCCGAATTGGTCGATGATTTGCCCTGCGACGAAGCCATGTCGGACACCGTCGCAAACGCGCGCAGGTGCCTACACGCTATTCTGCACGGCGCCGACGATCGCTTGGCCGTCGTGATCGGGCCTTGCTCGATACACGATCCTGCCGCGGCGATCGAGTACGCGACGCGTTTGCGGCCCATGCGCGACGCGCTCGGCGATGCGTTGGAAATCGTCATGCGTGTCTATTTCGAGAAGCCGCGGACGACCGTCGGCTGGAAGGGCCTCATCAACGATCCCGATCTCGACGGGAGCTTCAAGATCAACAAGGGACTCAATCTCGCGCGCAGTCTGCTCTGCGATATCAATGCGTTGGGGCTGCCGGCGGGATGTGAATACTTGGACGTCACTTCACCGCAGTACATCTCCGACCTCGTCGCGTGGGGAGCGATCGGTGCGCGCACGACCGAGAGTCAAGTACATCGCGAGTTGGCCTCCGGCCTGTCGTGCCCGGTCGGGTTCAAGAATGGCACGGACGGCAACGTCGCGATCGCCGTCGACGCGGTTCGCGCAGCGGCGCATCCGCATCATTTCCTCGCCGTGACGAAGGACGGGCGCTCGGCCGTCGCCGCGACGCGCGGCAATCCGGACTGCCACGTTATCCTGCGCGGCGGCAAGACGCCGAACTACGATGCCGACCACATCGAAGGCGTGAGCCGGCTGTTGGAGAAAGCCGGCTTGCCGGCACGGCTCATGATCGACGCGAGCCACGCGAACAGCGGCAAGCAACCCGAGAACCAGCCCCGCGTGATCGAAAGCGTGGCGGCGCAGCTCGAGACCGGCGAGCGCCGTA
>Ga0209109_10002235_pt1 | contig 10625 bp, 7 predicted proteins | sample Rifsed10ft2_FD_184004 | JGI IMG/M metagenome (GOLD analysis project Ga0209109, IMG submission 184004) | Soil microbial communities from Rifle, Colorado, USA - sediment 10ft 2 (version 2) | ecosystem: Environmental > Terrestrial > Deep subsurface > Rock core/Sediment | place: Rifle, Colorado... | reverse complement strand
ATCAGTAACTTCTGCGGGGCCGACCGGGAGCGAGCCTGGTAAGTCTCAGACCGGACAGCTTATTCTCGAGCCAGCGCCTCACGCTGGCCGAGCGGCCTTTTCGCAGCCTGCGCACGCTGGACCGCCGGAGGTTCCGCCTGCAGGGCCTCGGCACGACGGAACGAGATCAGCGGTTCTTCAGCAGCAGGGGCACCAGGCGCTCGGAGATGGCCTCCGAGGCCTGCTGTAGCGCCTTCTTCCCAGCAATCTCCCCCGAAAGATCCACGGCGACCTCGGTCTGTCGGTCCACCGCAACCACCGCATGGCTCGCCCGGTGGACGGCTTTGATCTCGACGCGCCCGCTCGCCGAAACCAGATTTCCCCGCCGCGAGCCTACCTCGCTGAGCGCCGCTCCCGTGATCTGGATGTCGGCGCGGACGTTGGGGTGGGAATTGACGAGCGGAAAGCCGAGCGCCGTGAGGATCCGCCCGATCTCGGTTTCGGCGGCCGGATCGAGCGCGGCACGGCCGGTATGACGCTCTGGGATCGAGACCGACACCGACGGCAGCTTCTTGCCCTTGGTCATCCGTGTCAGACGCTCGAGGCGGTCTTCCGGAGTGGGCGGAGGCGAGACGAGCGTGTTCCGGCGCTCCGGCAGGGGTGACATCAGCTTCTCGGCGAGAATCTCTGCGAACCGGCTGGGCGGCTCGTTGGCCGCCAGAGTGACGCTTTCCGAGTAGACGCGGCCGGTCTCCGTCCCGATCATGCGCGCGACGACGACCAGGTCGTCACCCGAGGAAAACACACGACCGGTGACGAGGGCTTTCGCGCCGATCAGGCGTCCGATCCTGGCCGCCGTATCGGGTCGGACCGTCCCGGAGATCCCGAACTCGATCTCACTCAGCACCTCATTCAGTCGCTGACGCTCGACGAGGACCAGGGTCGGATGCGTCGAAAGCTTGCTGGTGAGGAGCTCGGTCACGTGCTTCGCCGTCGCCTTGATCTGCGGAGTGTCGGATTCGAAATCGAGTACGGCGACCGCGAGATGTCGCTCGTCACCGGACGGTGCGGCAGCGGCGAAGGGAGCACAGATCAGGAATAGCGAAAGTACCCATCGATTCATCGGTCATGACCTCCCAGTGACTGTCTCTCGTTGTTGAGGACCTCGAACAGCTCGAGAAAGATCTTCTGCGCGAGGGGATCGACGGCCAGGCGGTCGAGCAGACGCATCTCGACAGTGACGGCCGTTCCTTCACCCTTGCGCTCGACCAGAAAGCGCGGAATGTCTGTCTCTCGCTCGGCGAAGAGGACGACCGCTTCGCCCGGCCGCAGGGGGGCGAGCGCACGCGCGCGAAGCGCCCGGGCGCCCGCGTAGAGCGTCACGCCCCGATCGTGGCGGAAGCCCTGGGTTTCCCCGCCGACGACCGGGATCTGCTGCCGGCGCAGGAACTCGATCAATGCCCCCTGATCGTCCTTCACCCGTAGCGGGTGAGACGTCGCCCACCGGCGGACAGGACCGAGCAGATCGCCCGCATACACCCGCAGCGGGATGCGACCCGCCGCGTGCCAGCCCTCCTCGCCGGCCCGGCGAGAGCTGAACCGCACCTCGAAGTCCGTCTCTCGCTTCACCGCCGGCAGTGGGATGGAGAGCTCGATCTCGACCCCGGGACTCGGAGACGCGCCTGTCGGGAGCGGCACGTCGAGCGCGGCGCCGATCGGCGCCGCGACGCCGGAGGCCAATTGCAGGAGCTGCGCGTGGAGGGCGAGCCCTTGGGGCTCAGGCGCATGGACCAGCAGGGGCACCGCCACGGTTCGGTCCGCGAAGAACCGATATGGCTCGGCTCGGCTCGCGCGAGGTGTGACCGACGCGGGACTCCCCGGCGATCCGGCCGCTGCTCCCGAGCCGAACGCCAAGACCAGGGCCAGCGCGCCGGCTCCGATTCGCGTGCTGAGCGCTGCCTCTCTTCTCAAGGACGTGAGCACGTGATGCCTCTACTCCTTTGCCGAAGCCAGGAGCGCGGCCAGCTCCCGGATACGCTTCACATCGTCGGCGCTCAGATGTTTCTCGCAGGCGCGCATCTTGGCCTCGATTTCGCCCTGCCGGAAGTTCCTCGAACCGCCAAGCGTCAGCCTGGTCAACTCGAGATACGCGTGGGCGTATTCCGCTTGGGCCAGGTAAGAGTTGGCGAGCCAGAGCCGAGAGATATCGGCCAAGGGCTTTTCTCGTGTCGCTTGCAAGAATTCCGCGAGCGCCTGATTGTACCGGGCGCTGTAGTAGTACCCGAGACCGCGCATGAAATGCAGATTGGAGAGCGGCACGTCGTCGATCTGATCCGCACGCAGATCGGGGAGCCGCCTGCCCAGGTCCCGGACCAACCGGCGATACAGCTCGCTCACCAGCCGGCCGACGTGACCGGCCGGACCGCGGGCCTCGGCCGTGGCGGTGACCATTCCCGACTCGAGATCGGAGGCCCGCATGGTGATCAGAAGGTCCTGTCCGTGCTTCACGAAGCTGCCACCGATCATCACCGTCGCACCGAGGAGCCTGCCGACCTCGTGTCTGGTCTTCGGCGCGATCAGCCCCTCCAGCGTCAGGGACTGTTCGGCCAGCACCTGGTTCAGGTGCTGCCGATCCACGACGGCGTGCCGATCGGATTGGGACATGGCGACAGCCAGCAGCGCCGGGATCGCCTCTTCCAGGTGTGCCACGGACGCATCGGCCTCTGGATTGTCGAACGGCAAGATCCAGAGACGTGACGGGCGATCGCCGGCCCATGCGAGGTGCAGTGCCATCGCCATTAGAAGGACCCCACACCCATGCATCTTCCAGCGCCTCATCTATTCCGTGAACCTCCGATACAGAGCACGGGAGCTCGTGGCCAGGAGCATCGGCTGTTGCCGCTCAAAGTCGAAGACCGGGCGGATGCAGATGAGTGATGCGTCACGAACGAAGCACTCCGCCTCCTCGGCGTGATGCATCACCTGCAGCTCGGAGCCGATCGGGCGCAGGTCGCGCGAAGGCGACGCCGTCAACCACTTCGCGAAGAGATTGTTGAAGGCCACGGCGATGCCGATCTGTCGTTCCGAAACGGGGAAGGCCCACAGCCCGCTCGGTTGACCGGGGAAGACGAGCTTGCCGGCCGCTTGCCATTGGACGCCATCGACACTGCGGCTGACGCGCAACTCCGTGACGTGTCTGTACTGTTTGCCGTCGACCACGAAATAGCCGTGAAGCCAGTCGTCCGGCGTGTAGGGCTGACGCCCGTCCGACGAGTTCTCGTACGCCGCCCAGAGGGTCCCATCGCGGGTTTTCACGAGACGATTGCGAGCGAGGTCCTGCGGGATGACCTTCTGGGGCGGGCCCCAGTGCCTCAGTTCCGCCGAGTACCGCATGAAGCCTTGGGCCAGCAACATCGCGTAACCCTGGCGGACGGCGACCACGTTGGTGGTCCGCTCGAGCGGCTCCGCCTGCGCATAGGTGTAGCCGATATTGCCGGGTGATTCTTCGAAGACCATGCGCTGCGGCGTCTCCCAGCGCAGCAGATCAGCCGAGAACGCCACGAAGCGCCTCGCGTGTCTCTTGCCGGTCCCGCGCGCCCAGAGGAGCGCATACCGACCGTCGTGGGTACGGACCAACGAGGGGTCAAACTCCAGGTCCCTGGTGTTGATCGTGATCGGTAGGTCGATCGTGAGCTGCGGGTCGCGTCGGTGGAAGATCCGAATGTCGCCGTCCAGGGCATACACGAGCCAGTCTTCGGCGTAGACATCCAGGGAAGGAGTGCCGGCGTAGACGACCGCCGGCGGCTGTCGGACCACAAAGGTGCTTTCCCAGCCGGCGGCGTAGCGGTCGATGAGTCTTTGCATCGGTGCGCCAAGGGGCGTCGCGACCCCGGAGTCCGGCTTCGGCGTCACGCCCCTCTTCGGGGAGACCGCGAACGACACCTGCCACCACACGATGTCTGGGCCATCCTTGGGCCCAAACCGTTGATGGTGCAGCACCTCCGCCAGAGTATTCTCGAACAAGCCGGGGCCCCAGCTGGTTCCGATCGAGAAGAATTCCGTCCCCGGAGGCAGCGCCACCGTGCGCTCGTAGCTGCCCCGCGTCGAGAATTTGAACTCCGTGAACCGCCTGGAAAGGGAAAACTGCGGCGGCCAGCCGGCGGCATGCGGCAGGCTGAATCCGAACGCCGCGATGCCCTCGACCTTCGCCCGCAGGGTGACCGCATCGATCTGATGGCCCGGGGGCGCTGCGAAATCGAAATACTCGTAGCCCCGACCCTCATATCGGGACGCGACGCGGGCGCGTGCGTCCAGACTGCGATCTTTGAAGTCGCGCGTGAAGACGAGCCCGGTCTTGACGACATTGAGTCTGTTGACGGCGCTCAGGGCATGATCCCGGATCAACCGGCCGGTCTTCGTGTAATGGTGGAGCACCATGAAATGGGCTTCCGTCCTGATGGGATCGCGAAGCCTCCCGTCGGAGAGGGGGTGTCGGGTCAGGAAGTCGACCTCCGCGAGCAGCGCCCCATACTGATCCAGCGCCCGTTCGATGCGACCCAGGCGGGCATAGGCCCGGGCCAGCGTCTGCTGCGCACGAACCTTCCACATGAGCACGGAGGGCTTGGGCACCGGCCGCTTGACCCACTGGCCGTCGTGCAGTACCGAGGTGCCTCCTCGTGCCTGCTCTTCGACTCTGCGCTGAAGCTCCGTTTCAATGTCGCCAGGCCACATCCGATACCGAATGCTGCGATCCGCCAGGATCTTTTCAAACGATTCGTACTTTCCCGTTTCGCGGAGTTCGTGAATCTTGGCCAGGATGGACTGCTTGGTCCCCGCAATCTCTCCGGTCTTCTCTTCATGCTGCTTCACGAGGCGTAGGAGCTTCTGCAGCAGGTGAATCGCCGATGGGGTGTTGTTCAGAGGATCGAGGCTCTGCTGGGCGGCCGCAAAGTAATATTCCAGGGCGCTCGGGACATCGCCCGCCGCTTCGTAGGATCGGGCCAGCGTGTCGGCGAAGAGGACGGCATGCGCGCTCTGGCCGAGGAGGGTGTACATCTCGAGGACGGCGGGATAGACCTTGACGAAGTCGCGGGCCTGCCGGGCCGCATCGAGATAGTGGGCCAACGCTTCGGGATAGTGGCCGTCGTCGAATGCGCCCACGCCGGTGTAGTAGGATTTCGCCACGTCAATCGTCCTCGGGATCTCCTTCTCGATGCCTCCAAGCTGGGCGGGATCGACGGGCTGCCCGAGACGCGCGAGGAGCTCCTGGCTCAGGGCTCGGGGGGCGGCGAGGACGTTGACATGCTGGTCCGTCCAGATGGCCTGGGCGAGGATCTGCTGGTCCGCGATGCGCATCACGCGCACCTGAACGGTCAATCGATCCTGTTGCCGGGCGAAACTTCCCAGCAGCAGCAGCTCGGCCTTGGCCAATCGGGCCTGGCGGAGCGCGGTATCCATATCCACCAGCCCGCTCGCCGCCAGACCGTGCTCAATCAAGATTTCCCTTAGATGCTGGCGCTCGATGACCTGATACGGGCCGATCCGGTTCATGGTGCCGATCATCATGTCGGCGAGTCCGCGCTGGAGCCAATCGAGACTGGCATCATCCCCGAGCCGGTTGAAGTCGAGGATGCACAGGGTCTGCGGTGCGCGTGGTTGGGCGACGGCCATGCCCTGCCAGGCCGTCAGCAGCACCAGCAGGCTGGCAATCGAGAGCGCCATACCCGTTAGACTGGGAACGGTCGTATAAGTTCCAGTTCGAACCGTCAAAAAAGTTCCTCTTCGATTCCGCGTTTCCGCCGTAGACAGGCGACTCGAGCCCAGGGCGGAGCAAGAAGCATGCCTGCAGCCGGTTGGAGCTTTCAGCTTCGGGAGAGCGGTCTCGAGGACGGCGAGAGTTCCGGGAATTCGGCCCCGCCTGACCCGCCGGCGGCGCCGTGGGCTCCGTGCCGCGCGGTCAGCCGAGCAACTCGTCCACCGTGAGGGTTAGATCCGGGAACGCCAGCGGGCTCAGGCGCTCGCCGCGGCGGAGGACGCGCACGTCGCCGTAGCCCGCGTTGGTCGGCTCGCGATGGACTTCGTGATACACGCGGGTCCACCTCGCCCAAGGGCGGCTTCCGCAGGGAGGAGCTTCTCGCCCCGACCGCTGCCCGTAGGCGGTACCATTCCCCCATGGCGGACTTCGGTCTTCCGGGATTGCCGATCCGCCTCCGGCGGCGCGGCTGGCGGCGGCCGGCTGCGGTCGTCGTGGGAGGCGTGGCGCTCCTCGCGGCGGCGGGCTACGGGGTGCAGCTCTGGCGGTACTGGGCGCGCCACGTCTCGACCGACGCCGCCTTCGTGGAGGCGCGCGTGTCGCCGGTCAGCGCGAAGGTCCGGGGCACCGTGGTCGAGGTCCTCGTCGAGGACAACCGCGTGGTGAAGCAGGGGGACGTTCTGGTGCGGCTCGATCCCCGGGACTACCAGGTCAAGCTCGAGCAGGCGCGCGCCGCCGTCGCCACGGCCCGAAGCCGGGTGAGGGGGGCCGCCTCGGGCGTGCCGCTCACCGACGAGTCGACGCGCAGCCAGGTCGCGCAGGCCGCGGCCGCCGTGGAGGCGGCGCGGCTCGGCGTCGACATGGCGCGGCGCGTGCTCGAGGAGCGCGCCGGCAATCTCCGCGCGAAGCGGGCTGCGGTCGAGGCGGCGCGCTCGGAGGTCGAGGCGCACGAAGCGGGCTTCGACCGGGCGCGGCTCGACCGCGGGCGCATGGGCGAGCTGGTGCGCCGCGAGCTCATCGCCCAGCAGGACTTCGACCACGCGGAGGCCGCCTTCAAGACGGCGCGCGCGGCGCTTGAGTCCGCCCGGCAGAAGCTCGACATGACCCTCGGCGAGCTGGCGCAGGCGCAGGCCGAGGTCGAGAGCCGGACGATCGCCATCGCCCAGGCGCAGCGCCGGCTCGAGGAGGCCGAGGCGGCGCTGGCCACGGCGCGAAGCCGGCGGCGCGAGGTCACGATCCGCGAGGCCGATGCGGGGATGGCCGAGGCGCAGCTCACCGAAGCGCTCGCGAACGTCCGCGAGGCCGACCTCGGCGTCGAGTACACGACGATCCGCGCGCCCATCGCCGGGCGCGTGACGAAAAAGACGGTCGAGGTGGGCCAGGTCGTCCAGCCGGGGCAGCCGCTGCTCGCCATCGTGAGTCTCGACGACGTCTGGATCGTCGCGAACTACAAGGAGACCCAGCTCACGGACGTGCGCCCGGGCCAGCCGGCGACGATCCGCGTGGACACCTATCCCGGGATCGTCCTCAGGGCGCGCGTCGACTCCATCCAGAGCGGCACCGGCTCCCGCTTCACGCTGCTCCCGCCCGAGAACGCCTCGGGCAACTTCGTGAAGGTCGTCCAGCGCATCCCGGTGAAGCTCGTGCTCGAGCCCGGCGAGAACGGGCGGGAGCTCCTCGTGCCCGGCATGTCCGTCATCCCGACGATCGAGGTCCGGTGACCGCGGCCGCCGGCGCCCCGCCCGCCGCCGGCGCCAACAAGTGGATCGTCGCCGTCTCCACGATGATGGCGACGATCCTCGTGATCCTCGACGTCACGATCGCGAACGTCGCGCTCGACCACATGCGCGGCTCGCTCTCCGCCGCCGTCGACGAGATCACGTGGGTGCTCACGTCGTTCCTCATCGCGAACGCGATCAGCCTGCCCATCACCGGGTGGCTGACGGACCTCCTCGGGCGCAAGCGGCTCTTCATCGTCGCGACGGCAGCCTTCACGCTGACGTCGGTGGCCGCCGGCGCCGCGCCGACGCTCGCCTTCATGGTGATCGCGCGCTTCCTCCAGGGCATCGCGGGCGGGCCGCTCGTGCCGCTCTCCCAGTCCACCATGATGGAGACCTTCCCGCCCCACCAGCGCGGGATGGCGATGGCGATCTGGGGGATCGGCATCATGTTCGCGCCGATCGTGGGGCCGACCCTCGGGGGCTGGATCACCGACAACTGGTCGTGGCGATGGATCTTCTACATCAACGTGCCCATCGGCGCGCTGGCGATCTTCCTGGCGCAGCTCTTCATCGGCGAGTCGCTCGCCGAGCGGCCCTCGCTCAAGCGGATCGACGTCCCCGGGCTCGTCTTCCTCGTCCTCGGGGTCGGCGGGCTCCAGTTCGTGCTCGACCGCGGCCAGCGGGAGGACTGGTTCAGCTCGCCGCTGATCACGCGCGTCACGATCGTGGCTGCTCTCGCGCTCGTGCTGCTGGTCGTCCACGAGCTTCGGACGCGGGATCCGGTCGTGGACCTCCGCGTGCTCCGCCACGGGACCTTCGCCGTGGCCACCCTGGTCATGTTCGTCATCGGGACGGCGTTCTACGGCGTGATCGTGCTCTCGCCCCTCCTCACGCAGATCCTGATGGGGTACACGGCGTTCCTCGCCGGGCTCGTGCTCGCGCCCGGGGGCGTGGCGACGCTCCTGGTGATGCCGATCGCCGGGCTGCTCATCAACCGGATCGATTCGCGCTGGATCATCGGCATCGGCTGCCTGCTGAACGCCTACGGCATGTACATGATGGCGACGCTCACGCTCGAGGCGAACTTCTGGCAGGTCATGTTCCCGCGCTTCGTCCAGGGGCTCGGGATCGGGCTCACGTTCGTGCCGCTCTCCACCGTCGCGCTGGGCGCCGTGCCGCTCGCCGACCTCGGCCACGCCTCGGGGCTCTTCAACTTCATCCGAACGATCGGAGGCAGCATCGGCATCGCCGCGATGGCGACCCTCCTCGAGCGGGGCGCCCAGGTCCACCAGGCGCGGCTCGTCGGCCACGTGAGCCTCTACGAGCCCGCGGTCTGGCAGCGCTATCAGGACCTCGTCGCGATGTTCGTCACGCGTGGCGCCGACCCGGCGACCGCCGAGCAGCAGGCGTGGAAGCTGCTCTACGACGGCGTCCGTGAGCAGGCGCTGTTCCTCGCCTTCCTCGACGACTTCTGGCGCCTGTCGATCATCTTCGCCTCGGTGATCCCGCTGCTCGTGTTCCTGCGGCGTCCCCGCCGTCCCGCGGCGGTCGGGGTCGGCGAAGGCGAGCGCACGGGCGCCGTGCTGGAGACCTGAGGCGCCCACTGATCACTCCGTCCGGCGGACCCTCCGGACGAGCCACCACTCGGCGAGCCCGACGATGCCGATGCCGAGCAGAGGGAAGAGGTAGGCGCTCACCGGCGTCGGCGACTCCAGGACGACGAAGTGCCACGAGGAGAGCGCCATCAGCAGCCCCGTTTCGCCGTTGGCGCCGTCCCAGGCCTGGACGGCGAAGGGGATGAGCCGGCCGGGCTCGAAGGTCACGTCCTTGGTCGGGTCCTTGGGGACGCGCGGGTGCGTCATCACCACACGCCAGCGCCCCTCAGCCCACGCGCCGCGACCGCTCACGTCCTGCGCGTCCGCTGGCAGGTCCGCGATGGGCTTCTGGAATCCTTCGGCGCGCTCCTTGACGATGGCGTTGCCGCCGCGCTCGTTCAGGTCGGCGCGCCAGTGCCAGAGGGTGACCGGCTGGCCGGGACTGCCGAGGAGGAAGTGCGGGCGCTCGGGGCCGGTCGGGATCGTCACGGGGAACTGCAGGCGCACGGCGTCGCGCAGCGTGTGCGTGCGTTCGGGGTTCAGGTCGATCCGCGGATACGTCCACGGACGCAGCGCGGGCTCCGGCCCCGGCCGGTGCTCGACGTTCTTGAACCAGTCGTCCCACTCGAGCAGGAACGCGATGGCGCGGTCGTTGTAGAGGGCGCGCGCGGTGACCGCGTCCACCGCGTGGTTCTGCCAGCGCGGTTTCGCGATCACCTGGCCCGCGAGCGGCATCACCAGACGGGGCGCCGCCTGCCAGCGGGGATCGCCCGGGGCGGCGGGCAGCTCGCCGGCGACGCGCGCCGCGCGCAGCACGACCGCGGCCGACGGCTCCTCCTTCGTCTGGAGCGACGCGACGTAGTGGGCGAGCGCCCAGCGCTCGTCCTCGGCGAGCGAGTCGGCGTAGGAGGGCATGGGCGTGCCGTCCACGCCCGTGGAGAAGCGCATGAAGATGTCGCGCGGCTCGCGCCCGCCCTTGATGAGCCAGCCCTTCTGGAGGTTCGCCGCGCGGATGGCGTCCTTCGCGTCGTCCTTCAGCGTCGGGGCCGACGGACCGTCGCCGCGCCCGCTCTCGCCGTGGCACTCCCAGCACTTCGCCCGTTTGTACACGTCCTTGCCGCGGGCCAGCAGCTCGGGGGAGGCCGACGGCTCCTTCGCCGGCGTGACGACCGTGCCCTTCTCCTTGAACGCGTCGCTGAACTTCTTGACGTAGCCGATCACGAGCCAGCGCTCCTCGGCCGAGAGCGTGGTCCAGCCCGACATCGCGGTGCCGGGGACTCCGCGGGTGATCACGCGGAACAAGTCCTCGTCCGTGGGCGGCTCGCCCGAGCCCGTCGTGCGGAACTTGTAGGCACCGAGCGTGAAGTCGCGCGGGCGCGGGTTCAGGTACGGCGCGACGGGACCCTGGCCGTCGCCCTTGTCGCCGTGGCAGGCGAGGCAGCGTTTGGCGTAGATCTTCTTGCCGCGCTCGAGGCTCTCGGGAGTCGCGGCGGGCTTCGCCTGCGCCCACGCCGACCCGACGAGCGCGCTCTCGAGCTTCTCCGGCTTCCGCGGCTCGACGCCCGCCAAGTCGTAGGC
>Ga0209109_10002234_pt1 | contig 10627 bp, 9 predicted proteins | sample Rifsed10ft2_FD_184004 | JGI IMG/M metagenome (GOLD analysis project Ga0209109, IMG submission 184004) | Soil microbial communities from Rifle, Colorado, USA - sediment 10ft 2 (version 2) | ecosystem: Environmental > Terrestrial > Deep subsurface > Rock core/Sediment | place: Rifle, Colorado... | reverse complement strand
GATCCATCCGGATCTTTGCCGACACCCTGTGGCGCGATGCCGCGTCACCGGCTCGTTCCGAGGAATCAGACTCGCGGACGGCGCCCGGACCTCACGCGTGAGCGCTCCTCAGAGGGTCGATGGTGCCGACGACTTGCCGTCGAGCCTCGACCTTCAGGCACTGTTTCATCGCCTGAACAACCAACTTGGGATCGTTCTCGCACACGCCGAACTCCTCGAAACCAAGGCCGCTGACGACGTAAATCGGGCTCGGGCAGCCCAGGTCGTCAGTAGCGCCCTTGACGCCATGGGCACCGTACGCGTGCTCCGTCAAAGAACGGAACCTTCGGCCTAGTTGTCGCTTCGTTTCGGCACATCTCAGGGCCGGTCTCGAGAGCCCTGATTCATTCCCGCTGATCTGCTCAGAACTGTAATTTTGCTGTCAGCATGTTGGCGAAGGGGTTGGCATTTCGTCAAACAGTTGGCGGTGTGGACCCGGAACCGACCAGGGGCACCTGCCGACAGGCCCTCAGGTGAGTGCTGCCAAGTATCTGTTCTGAAGTGACTTAGAGAGAATCTGCTTACGGGATTGCACTGGGATGCCCGTCGATTCGCCGGGTTGGTACCACGGTTGCCTTATGTGGCGCCGGAGGTCACATTCATGCGCCCCCAGATCAACTCTGAGAATCCACGTGTTCTGGCCAGCATTCCGTTCGTCGAGCAGCTCGCCCGCCGCGTCGCAGCCACGATGCCCCACTCGATTGACATCGGGGACCTGGTTCAGGATGGCGTCATCGGACTCATCGACGCCGCACATCGCTTCGACGAGGCGCGCGGCATCAAGTTCGAGACGTTCGCCGAACGCCGCATCCGAGGGGCGATGATCGACGCGCTGCGCAAGGATGCCTGGCCGCGCGGCGTTCGCCGCCAACGGCGCGAACTCGAGGCGGCGCGCGAAGAGTTGAGACGGGAATTGGGGCATGAGCCGTCGCTGGCGGATCTGGCGGCCAAGGTGGGTTCGGATGAAAAGCGACTCGGCCGCACGATCGTGCGAATCAACGCAATCGAATCGACCTCTCCGCTTGCCAACAACGATCACCTCGACGAATCGACGCTTCCAACCGCATTGATCCCTTCTGAGCCGGAACAGCCAGACGCTGCGTACGAGCGACAGGAAACGAAGGACCGCGTGTGCGCGGCGATCGCATCGCTTCCGCCCCGCGAGCAGAAGGTGATCGGCTTGTACTACTACGGTGAGGCGACGATGAAGCAGATCGGCGCCGAAATCGGCGTGAATGAATCCCGTGTATCGCAGCTACATGCTCGGGCAATCCGCCGGCTTCGTGATGCGCTGGGAACCCTGGTGCCGGGAGCCGAGGTGGTGAAGGTCATGCGGACCGCGATCCTGGAGTTCCAACAGAAGCCACGAATGGCCAAGGCGACCCTGGAGAGCCGGGCGTTGCCTGGCGGAGTGGGACGACCTGGCGTCGTCGTCAACTACGCGAGCGCCTCACGAACGTTGCGCAGCAAGTCACCGAGCCGGAAAGGCTTGGCAAGCCAGCGACAGCCGCTTTCCTCGAGAAAGCGCTCCGTGTCTGCGCCAGCCACATCGCCTGTCACGAAGATGACGCGGCGTGCGAGCGCCGGTGTTGCTGCGGCGATCGCCCGGTAGAGCGCGATCCCATCGACTTTCGGCATCTTCAGGTCACAGATGACGAGGTCGTAACTCTTGTGACGGACGCGGGCGAGCGCCTCTTCGCCATCGCCCGCGTGATCGACCTTCAATCCAGCATCGGTCAGTGCCTCGCTGACAGCCATGGCGAGGGCGCGCTCGTCCTCCACCAGCAGTACCGAGGCCCCCTGCGTGACGTCGCTCTGCGACGTGGTCCCACGTCGCGGTCGCGCTGCCAGATCCGCCACGCTCGCAGGCAATTCCACCGTGAAGGACGCCCCCCCGGATGGCGGGGAGTCGACGCGAATACTGCCTCCGTGTTCTTGAACGATGGCGTACGCCACCGTCAGTCCCAGCCCTGTGCCCTTTCCGGTTCCTTTCGTGGTGAAGAAGGGGTCGAAGATCTTGCTCTTCACGTCGGCCGGTATTCCGGGACCGTCGTCGGTGACCTGCAGCACAACCGCGTCACGCTCGGGATCATGCCAGGTCCGAAGCACCATGGATCCTCGGCCGTGTGCGGTGAGCATGGCCTGCTCGGCGTTGATGGTCAGGTTCAGGAGCACCTGCTGGAGCTGGTGAGCGTCACCGAGCACAGGCGGCAGGCCGGAGGCGAGAGCCGCCACGACCTCGATCTGGTTGCCCCGCTGCTCGTACGCGCGGAGGGCTAGAGTCTCACGCACGACTTGATTGAGATCGAGGAGCGAACGAGTGGACTGGCGCTTTCGCGCGAACGTGAGGAGGTTGCGGACGATACGCGCCGCCCGCTCGGACTCGCCAAGAATCACGTCGAGCCCACGCTTGGTCGTCTCGTCACTCGCCCTCTCGGCCAGGCGCTCGGCCCAGCTGAGAATCGTCGCGAGGGGGTTGTTCAGTTCATGGGCCACGCCGGAGATCGTCTGGCCGAGCGCGGCCATCTTCTCCGCCTGAAGCAGTTGTTGATAGAGGTCGCGGGACTGATCGTCGAGCCGCTTTCGCTCGCTCACGTCGCGAACGAGCGCTTCGACCCTGAGGGACGCGCCACGCCCGTCGTCGTCGGTCCGGGCCGTGACCTCGACCCAGACCGGGTCGCCGTCCCGCCGGCGCAAGCGCAGCAGATAGTCGGTCACCGATCCGTCGTTCGAGAGTCGGTTGAGAAAAGCGGTCCGGGCCGCCGCGTCGACGAACCGCTCCGGTGCGAAGGGCAGGACATCCTGCTCGAGTGTTTCCGGCGGGTATCCGAGGATCAGCTTGAGGTGCGGATTGGCGGCGAGCGTTTCACCGGCGCAACCCTCCCCCGTTCCATCGATGGAACCGATGTACACGCCCTCGTGCACATCCTCGAAGAGGCGCGCGAAAGCGTTGGCGCGTCGACCGTCTGGAGCCCGTCGCGATACTGCCGCCACGAGGAATAGATTATAGGCGTCTACCCGCTCCCTGTCCCGCTAGGGTCGCGGCGTGAGTGTCGATGAAGGATAGTGTGATCCGTACTTTTGGTCGATCGCAGCCCGAATCTGCGAAACCTTGGCGCCCGCGTTGAACAGCGTGAGGGCGTCCCTGCCTACGTCGAGGCAAATCGCACAGCCGATGCCGTGGGTGTCCCACTCGGTGACGGTTCCATTGGCAGCTCGCGATTTCACGAAACAATCGTGGTTTCCATTGTGACCGATGCGTTCGCAGCCGCAGTAGCACGGAATGTACTGAAGGACCTCCGGATGACGGGCGGCAAACTCGTACACCTGCCGGACAACCGGCGTGGGACGGGACGGCGTGAACGGGACGGGCGGAATGGCCGGCAGAGGCCCGCTGTGAGCCTTCATAGGGGCCAACCGCTGCGGCCGACCCTGAGACACGGTGGAATGCGTGTGCTGGCCCGTGCCGATTCCGGCCGTGATGAGCAGAATCGCGAGGAATACCAGCCCGGTTGCTGTGGGAGATCCACGGGGCATATAGAGCATGGTAGCCGATCCGGATTCCGTTGGAGAAGGGATACAGCCGGGCTTGCCCTGAGCCGATAAGGCCTAGAAGGCAGGAGCGAGGGCCCATGCGATTGATGGGGCGCAACGACGTGGTCCTGATGGTAGGACTGACGGTTGCGCTATTCGTGATCTTTTCCCAACCAGTATCACGCCTTCTCGACTACGTACGCGAAGTCGAGGAGACCCACGGGCTGCACCTGCTACCGGCGCTCTTCATTCTGGCGACGGTCTTCAGCTTCCACCAGATCCGGAAGCGGCAGGAGATGCGGGACGAGGCTCACGTCGTGTCGAAGTCCGCCCAGGACGCGACTGAACGCGCCTCCGAGATGTCGAGACTCGTCGCGTTCGGCCACGGGCTGGCGCGGGCGATGGACAGCGAATCGAGCGACTCCATCCGCGACGTGACGGCCGCGCACATCCCCTTGCTTGTGCCTGGTCGCGGCGCCTGGGTGATGACTCGGGTCCGGAGTGGGCACTGGGAATCGCTGACGGCCGTTGGGGAGTCGTCGCCGGCGGACCGCGAGCGTGCCGCGCGACGCGCGCTCGGTGAGGCCGATCCGCTCGTGGAGTCGGGGCCGAGCGAGATCTGTTTTCCGATGATCGTCGCCGGCACGCCGGAAGGCGTGCTCGGCGTCGCTCCGGAGCCGCCTCTCACCGACCACCAGCGAAGCGTGCTCAGCGCCGCGGCGGCGTTGCTGGCGGTGTCGCTGAAGAACTCACAGTTGTTCCGGGAGGTTCGCGAGAACAGCGTTCGCGACAGCCTCACGGGCTGCTTCAATCGCGCCCACGCGCTCGAAGTGCTCGATGCCGAAATCCGGCGCGCGAGGCGCTCCAAGCTGCCGCTGTCGCTCATCATGTTCGACCTCGACGGCTTCAAGGAAATCAATGATCGCCATGGACATCTGTGTGGTGACGCCGTGCTCGCTGCCGTTGGTTCGAAGATGAAGTCCGAGCTCCGAGGAAGCGACCTGAAATGCCGTTGGGGCGGAGACGAGTTCATGGTCATCCTTCCCGACACGCCGCTCGGAGGCGCGAGGCAGGTGTCCGAGAACCTGCGGCGAGAGCTCGAGTCGCAGGCGGTTGCCTGGAACAACGAGCACGTGAAGGCGACGGCCAGTTTCGGCATCACCGTCATGAACCCGACCGATCAGGATCCCCTGACCGCGATCGCGCGCGCCGATGCGGCCTTGTATCGAGCCAAGGAGCGCGGCCGAAACAACGTGCAAGTCGAGGAGCAACCGGCGGCGCTCGTCTAACCAGCGTGCTCGGCCGATGTCCGCATCATCGGTCCGAGCGCGAACGTCATCGTGCCATCGACGACGACGCGGCCGTTCACGCGGGCGCAGCCGTGAAGCTGCCCGACGCGGCTTCGAAGACTCTTGACTGTCGCCTCGATTTCGACCACCTCACCAGCGTAGACCGGACGCCTGAATCGAACACGCTCGATCCCTCGGAAGAGGGGAATCCTCCCACGATTCTCCGGCTTGGAGAGGATCAGGATCGCGCCGACCTGTGCGATGCACTCGGTCAGGATCGTCGGAGGCAGTGACGGCAATTCGCCCGGCTGATACGCCAGGCAGCGTTCGTTGAGTGACACGTTCTTCAGGCCCACGATCCGCTTGTCCGGCTCCAGCTCCGTGATGCGATCCACCAGCAGGAACGGGAAGCGGTGCGGCAGGATGCGCTCGATCGCGCTGTGGTCCAGGGGCAAGGTCAGGGAATCCATTGAAGGGCCAGTATAATTCGATCCGCTGCGACGATCAGTCGGTTCGTTCAGCCCCTCCATGAGTGACCATCTGCCAGAGCCGTCGCGTATTGCCCGCCTGCACGGTGGCCGCGTCCCGACGGACACCGAGCTCCTCTCGACGCTGTTCGATCTTGGCCACGAGGTGACCTCGGTGATCGACCTCGAGGAGCTGTTGGCCAAGATTCCGCAGATCATCGCGAGGCTCACCAGTTTCAATGCCTTTTCCGTCTACCTGCTTGACGAGAAACGGCAAGAGCTGCGGATTGCGTACGCAGTCGGCTACCCGGCCGACGCCTCCAACATACGTCTGCCCCTCGGTCAGGGCGTTGTGGGCGCCGCAGTTCAGGAAGGCCGCCCCATCCTCGTCAACGACATCCGCCAGGAACCCCGCTATCGTGGCCCGCTGCGCAACATGCTGTCCCAGCTCGCTGTGCCGCTCCGGCGGAAGGGCGAGGTGATTGGTGCGCTGAACCTGCTCAACGAAGTCGAAGGCGCCTTCAGTCCCCAGGATGAGGCGCTCTTGCGACAGTTCGGGGCGCACGTCGCCGTGGCTATCGAAAACGCCCGGCTCTTCAAGTCGGAGCGCCACTACGTGGAGACGCTCGAGACGCTGGCGGAGATCGGGCGCGAGATGTCATCGATTCTGGATCTCGACGCGCTCCTGACGCGCATCGCCAACCTGACGAAGCGGCTCATCGACTACCGGACGTTCGGCATCCTGCTCCTCAACGAGGAGACCAAGGAGCTGGAAATGAAGCTGGCGGTGCGGTATGGGAAGGGCGCCGAGTCCAAACACCTGAAACTGGGCGAAGGGCTCGTCGGTTGGGCGGCTCTCCACAGAGAGCCCGTGCTGGTCGCAGACGTATCCCAGGATCCGCGGTACATCAATCTGGTCGCGGACGCCCGCTCCGAACTCGTCATTCCGATGCTCATCAAGGATCGCTGCATCGGCGTGTTTGACCTCGAGAGTCCCGAGCTCGACGCCTTCGGCAAAGATCACCAGGAGTTGTTGACACTGCTCGCCAGCCAAGCGGCGATCGCCATCGACAACGCGAGGCTCTACGAAGAGGTTCGACGCAACGAGGAACGGATCGAAAGGGAGTTGCGGTTCGCACGGCGTGTCCAGCTTGCCCTGCTCCCGACTGGTCCCCCGAAGGCGCTGCGCGAGGCCGACGTCGCGGGACGATTCGAATCAGCCCACGAGCTGGGAGGCGACCTTCACGACTTCCTGACGCCGAAGCGTGACACCCTGGTCGTCGCCGTTGGCGATGTCTCAGGCAAGGGTGCGCCCGCAGCCTTGTACGGGGCGTTTGCCGGTGAACTCGTTCGCTCACGTACGCAGCGGCGGCGGTTCACGCCTGAGCGGTTCAGCGTGGCGGGGGTACTTCAGTCGATCAACACCACGCTGCACGAGCGGCAGCTCGAGGCGTACTACTGCACTCTGTGCTACGCCTTTTTCGACTTCTCGCGGCGCGTGGTCACGCTCTCGAATTCCGGCTTGCCGTACCCGATTCATTGCTCCGCCACCACATGCGGGCAGATCGAGCTTCCTGGAGTGCCCCTGGGATCGTTTCCAGACATCACCTACGACGAGGTGACCATCCAGCTCGAGAAGGGGGACCTCTTCGTCTTCTGCACCGACGGCATCTTCGAGGCGGTCAATGACGAGGGCGCCGAGTTCGGTCCCACGCGTCTTGGTGAAGTCGTGCATCGTGCTCGTGGGCAGTCGGCGCGAGGTATCGTCGACGCGATTTTCGACGCGACCACATCGTTCCGCGGAGGCCAGCCACAGTCCGACGACATGACAGCCGTCGCGGTCAGGATCACGTCGTAGGCTCTGGATCCGGATGGCGGGAATGGTCGCGTCCGGATCGTGAACGTGGTGTCAGGGTCCGGAGTACGGCGATGCCAGCGCCTGCCTGAAGTTACGTACCCCGGTGATCCGACGCGACCACAGTCCGGTAGTTCAAGATGCGTGCCCCCCGCTTCAACGGTCGAATTCTGGCCAATCGGAGGTTCGCGGCACGCGGACGTCCTCCGGAGGGGCCATCGAGACTCGCCCTCGAGGTGTCGTTCGACCTCCCTGGGCGACAGGTGATTCAGGGTTTGGCCCGTTCACCAACCTTCGAGCCGCTTCTGGCGTCTGAGTAGCTGGCACCCTTCGAGGGGCCACACCGGGCTGAGAGGTCATATGAAGAAGGTCATTGTCGCCGGCGGCATCCTGACCGCCGTGCTCGGAGCAGCCGTCGGTTTGTTCGCGTTTCGCGCCTCCGCCCAGGAGCGGGGTCGCGCCATCGTGAGCGCCCCCTTCCTGCCGTTGGAGGGCCTCGGCTCGTCCATCGGCGTTTCGGTTCGCGACACGGATGCAGATGAGTCGCGACGCGCTGGAACGAACGGAGTCGTCGTCCTGGATGTCCGCGAGGGGACCCCTGCGGGCCGTGCAGGGCTGCGGAAGGGCGACGTCATCGTCGAATTCGACGGAGAGCGCGCGCGGAGCGCGCGTCAGCTCACACGTCTGGTTCGAGAGACGGCTCCGGGGCGCGCCGTGAAAGTGACCGTTGTGCGAGATAGCTCCCGACAGTCCATTGACATCACGCCGGAAGCCCGCGGGTCCGCCGCTCTTCAACTTCCAGACGTCGTCACGAATATCCGACCCAGGCTTCGCGGCATCCAGCCCAACTTCTCCTTCGATTTCCTCACGCCAGACGGTCTGCTTTCGCCACGACGGCTTGGCGTGACGGTGACGCCGCTCAGCGATCAGCTCGCGACGTTTTTTGGCGTCAAGGCAGGCGCGTTGGTATCCGAGGTTGCGGCAGGGTCACCGGCCGAAGCCGTTGGAATCAAGGCGGGGGACGTCATCACGTCGATCAACGGTCACGCCGTGTCTTCAACCAATGACGTGGCCAGGGAGGTTCGCGCCGCGGGAGTGGGCAGCGTCGAGATCCGCGTGACACGCGACCGACGGGAGATGACGATGACGCCGAAACTGTCGGATCCGAGCCGTCCGCCAGCCGTGGTCGGTGGGCGGCCCATCTAAACCGACGCTCCGGCCGCCCTTTCGAACGGCAGCACATCGGCCGGCGCCGAGCTCCCGGCAGGCCAGGGAGCCACGACCGCCGACAATTGCGCGGCGATGAGTGTGGCCGCGGCCTGAGTGCTGACGTCTGATTCACGACCTGGAGACAGCTCGATCGCCAGCGCACCGATGCAGCGGTCGGGTCCGAGCATCGGCGCAACAATTGCGCCTCTCGACGTTGACTCGCCAGCCACCGTCTGAAGGCGGCCGGTTCGCCATGCGGCAGCCGTGGCATTCACGGAGCCCGGGCCAATTGAGCCGAACCGGCCCAGCTGCTCCAGGTCATAGCCGTGCGCTGCAGCTGGAATCAGTTCCTCACCCGCGGCCATCCACACAACCACGCCGGAGGCGTCGAGAAGCGTTCCGGCTCGTTCGAGCAGGCCTTGAAGATCCTCCTTCGACTTGAGTCGACCCACAGCCGTACAGAGTTCCGCCACAGCCCCCTGGTCGATGGAGGCCGGCGACCCGCGGGAATCCGCGGCGGGCGTCGATGGAGCAGCCGCGACGGGTATATGAGGATGACGTGACGCTCGAATGAGCGCCCACGTGCACAGCAGCATCGCCACCGCGAACGCCCCAGCGGCCTGTGTCAGATCCAGGAATCGGGCTTCGCTCACCGCAGCGGCTTCTGCCGTTCGCAGTACGCGCAACTGTTGCCGCATGGTGCGACGAGTCTCACGTGTTTCGGTGAAGACCAGATCGGCAGCCATGAGATCGAGGCCGCCGCGCAGGTTGTCTCGGACGCTGGAGTCGAGAGCGGTCATCGCGGCAGACGCGTCAGCCACGGCGTGCGCGGATGGCGCTTCCGCGGCCGTCAGCCGGGACAGGAGCAGCGGGGTTTCCGACGCGATATCGCGCATCGCGCTCGAGGTTCGCTCGAGCGTCGACTGGTCGAATCGGCCTGAAGCTGCGTAAGTCAGCTCCTCGTCGGCGAGCTCGTCGAGCCGGGTCTCGAGGCGATCGATTGAAGCGATGCTCTCCTGGCTGGTGCGTTCCCTCTCGTCAATGTGCCGCGCGAGAGTCGATGCCCAGAACCCCGCGCCGCCGCCGGCTGCCAGGAGCGTCGCCGCAAGGAGAAAACGGACGAGCCGCGCGCGCATGAGGACATCGACAGAATACCAAAGGTCGACCTGACCGTCCCGCGCCGATTGAGGTGCGTCAGGTCAGAACTCGACGTGCGTCTGAAAGAGCAGCCGGTTTTCGTCAGGCCGGCCATCCCCCTCCCCGTAGGCGACCTGCTCGTTCGTGGCAACGAGTCCGAGCCGCGCGCGGTTCCATCCGAACCAGTACGCAACGCCGCCGATGACTCGACGACGCGAATCGTCCGTCACCGCGTCATTCGGATCGAATGACTCGACGCGCGCGAGAGCGGCCCATCCGGTGGGGCCTTGTCGAGGCTCGATGAAGACAGACCATCCCGACCGCTCTGTGTCCACGGTTGCGAGCGGCGAAGGACTTTCCGTCGCGTCCAGACGCTGCACGGTTGCCACGAGATGAGGGTGCTCGTAGTGCGCCATGACGATGCCTACCCGCCGGGGCCTGTCGGCGTCGTACCATCCCGCGCTGTAAAAGCCCGAGACGCGGAGAAACTGCGCCAGACCACGGCCGGGCAGCGGCCGCACGGTCAGCCGGCCCTGCACGCTCTTGTACTTGTTGGCTTCGGGCTGAGCGTAGCCCTCGCCGTTGTAGAGACCGACGTGAAACTCACCGTAGTCACCGGGCAAGGACGAGAAGTAGCCGACGCCGAAATCAGCGGAGCCGGGGATCAATCCCTCGCGTTCCGAGAACATCGTCCCCTGCACGCGGTAACGATTGACTGCCTCCTCGAAATCGAGCCACGGCGTCTGGGCCATGCCGAAGCGAATCCACGACCTCGGGGTCGGGTTGTCGAGCTGAAGGAAGGCGTACTTGACCCGCACTGTGAGCGTGCCCGCGAGGCTGCCGTCGGTGGCGCGCCTGACATCGGGCGTGAACCGAAAGCGCACACGGCTCGACAGCTGCCCGTTGACGTTCAAGTACGCACGCGTCACATCGAATGCGTTCAACCCCTCACGGTTTTCCAGCTCTGCGGCGTATTGCAGATACGACAGCACGCCAACCCGAACGATCGGGTATTCCGGTGGGGTTGGCGGTGGATTCTGCGGAGTGGCTGTTTGCGCGAAAACCGGACTCGAGGCAGCGACCAGAAGGAGCGAGAG
>Ga0209109_10002233_pt1 | contig 10634 bp, 7 predicted proteins | sample Rifsed10ft2_FD_184004 | JGI IMG/M metagenome (GOLD analysis project Ga0209109, IMG submission 184004) | Soil microbial communities from Rifle, Colorado, USA - sediment 10ft 2 (version 2) | ecosystem: Environmental > Terrestrial > Deep subsurface > Rock core/Sediment | place: Rifle, Colorado... | reverse complement strand
CACCCAACCCTGCTTCATCATCGAAACGGCGACGTCGCGACCATCGCGCACCACGTGGATGAACAGCGCGTCAGGAATCGTGGCCTTGATGTCGGGAACGTGCAGGACGTGCACCGGGGTCGTTTCCGCCCAGCGGTCCGTGCCCTGCGCGCGGCAAATCGCCTCCATGAACAGCCGGAGGAAGTCGCCCGCGCTTCGGCATGACGCTTCAATCTCACGGCGAAACGCGCCGGCATCGAGGCCGGACACGCGGAACATGTCGCTGCGAATGAAGGCCTCGGCCATCGCCGAGCGATTCGCGGCGTGGCCGGGATCTCCAAAACGCGGCAGCAGGACGTTGAAGAGGTGCGTCTCCGCCCGGTAGACAGCGAACCGTCCGGCGGACAGCAGCATGTGATACAGTAGCGTCGTTCCGGATCGTGGCGATCCCACCACGAACACCGGGGCGCGCGATCGAGGGCTCGCAGCGGTCCGGCCGACCGTCGTCGTGATCGAGCCGGAGTCGGGCGGACGCGGTGTCACGCGCCGGACCGCGTCACCTAACGACGCCGGCCGTTGCGGAGTCGACTATCGCCCGGACCCTTCCCGCGGTCGCGGCATCGCGTTCGTCGGAGACAAATCCGGTGCCCAGCGGATACGCCGTGCGCTGGGGCCCGACGAGGATCATGCGCTCCCAGATCGCGCCGGGTAGCCCCTTGTTCAGCGACGCCGTCCCGGCGGCGGTGCCGGATGCCATCACGCCGTACCGCCCCAGCGACCACACGTTGTCACGGAACGCGCTCTGCGTGGTCGGACCCCGGTTGTCCAGCATCATCACCGCGTCGAGCGATCCCGAGATGATCGTCCGCTCGATCGTGATTTCGCTCATGCTGCCCAGGAGCTGCAGGCCACGCCGGTCCCCCGTGTATGGCGCGGCGCCGAGATTATCCATCACGGATTCCGTGATCAGGATGCGTCGCGCCGTCGTGTCCACGTTGGGGTTGTCGCCCTTGGCGGCAATGTTGATCCCTGCGCCCGCGTTCCTGATCAGATTGCGGCGAAACGTCACGTCGGTCGTCCGACACCACCGGCAGGCACCGCTTTGATTGGCGGATTTCAGGATGATTGCCCATCCAGTCTGGGCGTCACCCCATGAGCCGTCGAAGACATTGGCCTCGATCAGCACGCGGCTGGCGTTCTTGAACTCGAGCAGGTTCTTCCGCGTCCATGTGCCCTTCCAGGCAATAGGCGTATGGACGTAGTTCCGGCGGATCTCGATGTCGCTCGGGACAAGACCAGGAATCGCGGGGTCATAGCCGCCGAACATGATGTTCTCGCCCGCTCCTTCGAGCGTGTTGTTCACGATCTTGTATGGGCCCGGGCCGTTGCCGCCCCAGATGGCCTGCGAGTCGTAGCCCTTGGCGTGGCACTCCGTGAGGTAGCTGTCGCTGATTTGAGTGCGGGCCGAGTTCAGCGCCACGCACCGGGTGATGTTGGTCGTCGCCTGGGCGTGGATGTACATCCGGTCCAGGACGAGATCCGACGGAACGCTCTCCAGCGTCGATTGTGCCTTGCCGGATTCGCCGAGGTATATCAGTCCGTAGTGCACCTGCGTCACCGTCGGCGCGACGGTCACTTCCAGTCCGACCATCCGCCACCCGCTCGCTCCGGCCTCGAGACGGAATGCCGGTCCGGTGTTCGGCGTGATGACCACCGGCATGAGAATCCCGTCTGCCGGCGCGACCCGTGTGCCTAACAGCGGGAGCCGATCCGACTTGTCGCCGCGAATGGTGATCCATCCGTCGGCGGCCGTGCCACCGAGCGCCGGCAGCTTGAAATTGCCCGTGAACTGGGCGCCGCTGGCCAGAACGATTTCATCGCCCCGCCGGGCCCTGTTCAGGGCGGACTGCAGGTTGTCGCCGGCGTCCACCTTGATCGACTGGCCGGTGACCGCCGGATAGGGGAAGTCGAGAAGGACCCGGGGCAGAGCGGGCGTCCCGGCTCTCCCCTTCTGGCGATCCGGTCGCTGCCCATCGAACGTTGGCACCACATCGATGGGGACCGTCCCGACCACCGAGTCCGCGCTGGCGGCGATCACTGCCCGGCCGCTGGCGCGAGCCACGAGCGTCCCGCGGTCGTCGATACGAACGAACTGGGAACCTTCGAGCACCGTCCAGCGCACCTTCAATCCGCGGATGGTGGCTCCACCGCGATCGACGATCCTGGCGCGCGCATGCGCTTCCGATCCAATGGCGAGGATCGGGGTGTCGAGCGTCACCACGACCGCGGAAGCGGCAACCGGCGGCTTCAGGTCCGGAGACGTGCTACCGGAATCAGCGCATGCCGCCGGCGAGAGCAAAGCGAGGACCGTCCAGATCATGTGAGCTCCATGCATATCGCCGTCCACCCCGACCCGCCGCACGGGACCAAATGACAGCTTTTTGGCGAGTCGAGAAGCCCGGAGCCACATCGGGCCCCAACGTATGGAAGACGGTGCCTATTGTCCATGACGAGTTGCCAGATCTCCATAGAGCGATTCCAGTGATCTCATGACGGTGCTCTCGTGATACAGTGAACGCGCACGCAAAGTGCCCCCCGCGCCCAGCCTGGTCCTCAATTCAGGGTCGCGGAGGACCCGGTCGAGCGCCTCCGCCAGCATTTCGTCGTTCCCCGGTTCCACCAGAATCCCGGTTTCTCCCTCGACAACGGCGTCCGGAATCCCGCCCACGCTCGTCGCGACCACTGCCCGACCCGCGGCCATCGATTCCACGACCCAGTTCGGGAAGCCCTCCTCCCTCGAGGTCAACGTGCTGACGTCGAAGATCCCGGGGAGACCCGGCTCGTGAGCGATGCGTCCCGGCATCAACACGCGATCGGCTATTCCCAGGTCATGCGCGATCTTCGCCAGGGTGTCACGCTCTCTGCCATCTCCCAGTAGCACGAATCGCACCGCCGGCCACCGCCCTGCCAGACGCGCGGCCGCCCGCAGCAGCATGGCGTGATTTTTCACGGGAGACAGGTTGGCCACGACCCCAACCGCCAGGTCGCCGTGGGCCAGTCCGACCTGCCGGCGAAGGGCCGCGCGGCGGGACTCCGGGAGAGGCGTGAATGCCGCTTCCTCGACGAAATTGGGGATCACGACCAGGCGTTCGCGGTCCACCCCTTCCTCCCTCACCACCAGCTCACCAACCGCCGGACTATTCGCAAGTACCCGGTGCGCAAACCGATACGCCAGCCGATTAGCCATACGCACCTTCGGCCGGTGCACGTCCCGCCACCAGCGGTGGCTGGCGATCACCGCTCCCCGGCCGGCCAGGCGAACCGACGGCGCGGCAAGGAAATTCGCATACGGGTCATGCGCGTGCACCACGTCTATCCGCTCTTCCCTCACCAGGTCGCGAATCTCGAGGCCACGGCGCAGCGCGGACGCGCTCATCAGGCTTGTGATAGAGATCTCGCGAACGGAGATGCCGGCGGCGTCGAGACGCGCCCGAAGGGGCCCGTTGGCCTGCAGACAGAGAAAGCGAACGTCGAACCGGTCGCGGTCCAGCCGCTCTGCGGTCCGCACAGCGTTCAGCTCCGTGCCACCGGTATTGAGGCTGTCGAGTACATGAACGATTCGAATTCGCCGGCTCTCACGCGAGGGCGCCGGCCGATCGGTCATGGAAGCGCGGCGCGCGCCGGAGGCACTTCACGGTCACGCGTGAAAACGAACTCGTTGCATCCGCTGCCGAGCGTTGAGATCAGCCGGTCCAGTCGGAACCCGCGTGACCGAAGGAAGTCGAACGTCGCCGTGGGCGCTGCCACCTCGAACGGATAACCACCCAACCAGTCCACCCAGTCGCGCACGACCGACATCCCGCGATTGGCACGGTACTCCCGGTAATGCTCCAACGGGTTCCGGCCGCGCGCCACGTCGCTCACAAGCCGTCGCAACACGAAGTAGGGCACGCAGACGGTCGTCACGAATGCGCGCCCGACTGCGTTGCTGCAGTACAGGCGCTTGAGCCCACGCCAGACGACGGACCGAAGCCCCTGATCGTTGTACAGCGCAATGAAGAACCGGCCGCCTGGAGCGACGGCCCGTTGCGCAAGGTCGATAGCGCGCCACATCGCCCCCGTGTGGTGCAGCACTCCCCAGGAGTACACCAGGTCAAACGTTCCCAGTCCCGTGACGAAGGATTCATCGAGCACGGATCCCTCGCGCACGTCCCAGTTCCGGTCGTCGGGGAAGTAGCGCCTTCGCAACTCGGCGGTGCAGGCCACCGACTGTGGATCGAAGTCAAACGAAGTGACCTTCGCGCCAAGCCGGCGCGCCGCAAGGCTGAACAATCCGCTTCCCGACCCCGCGTCGAGGAATGTCCGGCCATCCAGTCGGTTCACTTCCAGCATGGATTGGAGCGAGGCCTCGGCCACCGCGATGCGCCGTTCATCCAGGAGTCGAAGGAACCGCTGCCAGTTCGCGCCGAACTGGAAGCGATCGCCCGCCTTCACCTGCTCGGCATGCCGGACGGTCTCCCCTGTGGGCATTGGCGTCGTGTCGGGCATGATCATCTGATTCCGCTCACCAGCAGATCCCGTCATACGTGCGGCCATCGCTGCGCCGCGAGCCAAAGGCGCGGACCAGATCTACCACCATCTGCCCGGGCTTCAGTCTGGGCTCAATGCCCCGGAATTCGGCCGAACCGTTCCCGATGATCACGGTTTCGGAATGAGCCAGCACGTCGTCGACGGCGGGACGGAACAGCGACCACACGTGGGGGATCTCGCGCTCGATGAAGTCCTTGTTGGCGCCGATCAATTTCGCCTGCGACACCTCGCGATCGTAGATCGCGACATCGATTCCCTTGCCGATGAGCCGCTCGACCAGTGCCACCATCGGTGATTCGCGGAGGTCGTCGGTCCCTTCCTTGAAGGCGAGCCCCAGGACGCCAACCCGCCGGTGCCCGGTGCCCATCACCATGTTGAAGGCGCGCCTGACCTGAACCTCGTTGCTTTCGAGTGTGCCGCTCAGGATGGGTGTCGACACGTCGAGCTGGCGGGCGCGATAGGTGATCGCGCGCAGGTCCTTGGGCAGGCACGATCCACCGAACGCAAAACCCGGCATCAGGTACGCCTTGGACACGTTCAGTTTCGTGTCCTGAACGAAGAGTCGCATCACCTCGTGCGAATCGACGCCGAGCGCCTTGCAGATGTTCCCGATCTCGTTGGCAAAGCCGACCTTCAGTCCGTGGTAGGCGTTGCAGGCGTACTTCAGCATTTCGGCGACGCCGGTGGCAACCACGTGGAGCGGCGCATCGATGCCGTCATAAAGCGCCGCGACAGAGCGACCCGTCTGCTCATCGTCGGCACCGATCACCGTGAACGGCGGCGCGTTGAAGTCGCGGATCGAGGTGCCCTCCCGCAGGAACTCCGGGTTCATCGCGAGCCCGAACTCCGCGCCGGCGCGCTTGCCGCTGGCGCGTTCGAGCGCCGGGCCGGCCAGCGTCGCGGTCGTGCCGGGAAAGACCGTGCTGCGGATGACCACCGTGTGGCGGTCGGTCTTCCGCCGCAGTGCCTCGCCGATCTGCGTGCACACGCGCTCGACGTAGCTGAGGTCGAGGTTGCCGTTAGGCTGGGACGGCGTGCCGACACAGATCAGCGAAATCGCCGTGGCCTCGACGGCGTCGGCCACGCTGGTCGCCGCGCTCAGCCGGCCCGCGGCATGGCCCGCGCGAACCAGCTCGGCGATTCCCTCCTCCACGATCGTCGCCTGCCCTGAATTGATCAGGTCGACTTTCGACTGCGTGACGTCCACGCCGATGACGCGGAAGCCGCGATCGGCAAGACACGCCGCGGTAACACATCCCACGTATCCGAGTCCGAAGACAGAAACGCCAGGCATCGTTTTCATTCGATTGGTCGGTGCGAAGCGTACATGTCGATCCATCTCAAGGTGGCTTTCCACTCGCCGGCGATCGTCTGATCGTCGGCAAAGAACAGTACTCCGTCACGATCCTTCCAGCGCATCCTGATCCCTGGCGCGCCCTGCGAAGTATCGGCGTTCGCGCGCAGGGACAGGCCTGGCTCGCACAGTACGGTGGTGAGTGCCGCGCGTCCGATGCCGCGCACCGAGCAGGTCACGTGAGGCGCGATCTCGCGTGTGCCGTATGCGGGCGAGACCCAACCGTCAGCGAACCGCCAGATGGCCGCCTCGACGACATGCAGGTCGAGCAGATCGGATCTGCCCTTGAACAGGGTGAGCGATCCCGCGCCGCCACGGCACGCCAGTCCCGGGGCGCCCTGCCAGTGGACCGTCAGCTCGTGCTCGCCTTCGCCCCGAATCTCATCGCGGACGACCCAGACATCAGGAGCGAACCAGGCGATGTAGCGACGATATCGGATGCGCGGTCGCAGGCGCTCAAACCCGTCGTGTGATCCGGAAAACAGCACGACGTCACCACCCGCATCCCACACCTCGCAACGGGACTCGGCGCGGGAAGCCCACTGGAATGGCCCAGCCACACTCGCCGATCCGCATCCATCGACCGTGACCGCAGAGTGCGCGGCCGTTTCTCGAAAGGAGTCGCGCCAGGTGGGTGATGTCGTGTAGGTGAACGTTCCAGGGTCGACCAGAACCTGCCGGCCCCGGACGGTCAAATCGACGGAAAGCGCGTCGGCGTGGGCGTGACCACCATTGAGGAAGCCGTGAGGCCCCGCATCGATGGTCATCACACTCGCAGTAGCCCCCCAGTCGGAGCGCAACACGTAGGTCCCTCCCTCTACGAAGGCCCTGGCCGTCGCCGCCGGGAAACGTGGGGTCAGTCCCTGAAAGGCCCGCAGACCCGAAGGTCCAAGGAGCCAGATCAATTCGGTGCTCGGCGTGCCGGCAACGGCAGCGAGGTCGGCACGACCAAGGAGCGCGGCCCCCTCGGCAAGGGGCGTCCGTGTGTCATGCGCCGTTCGCTCGTCCAGAAACAACAGGCGACCTCCGTCATCGTCCCCGATCAGCGGCATCGTGCCGTCGGGCCGGGTAATCCACATCAGGTGCTCCAGCAACCCGCCAAGGGCCGGCTCGATTCGCGAGCGGACCGGAATCCCGGCTCGCTCGGCCAGCACGAGGAAGTGCAGATAGAAGTCCGTCGTGTAGCGATGGTACCACGTGGACTGCTCGACGTAGCTGCCATCTGCGCGCACGTGCCGGTCCACCCAGTTGAGGAGGATTCCAGCGCCCGTTCGTTGCCAGGACATCGCCTCGCGACACTGAGGAAGCGCGGTCCCGATGGCGAACAGTCCAAGTGCTTCACCCGTGAGGTGCGTATTGGGACTGAACCACGTCGACAGGTGACGCTCGATGTGCCGTCCGGCCACGGCGAGATGACCGATGACGCGGCGCCTGAGGTCGGGCGAGATCACGTCGTCGACGAGCGCCAGGACCCAGAGCCACGCAATGCACCGGAAGGAGAGTTCCAGACTGCTCGTCCAGTGTACGCCCTGCTTGGGCGGGTTGGCGTCGAGCCAGCTGGTGAGCAGCGCAAGGCAATGGTCCGCATAACGAGAATCGCGCGTGCACCACCAGGCCTGGCCAAGCGTGACCAGTGCGTTATGCCGGCCCAGTTCCCAGAGGAGCTTGTGATCGCCGACCCGCGTCGGATCGAGGAAATCGATCCTGCTCCAGTGCTGGTTTGGCGCACGGAGTCCAGCCAGCGGCTCGAGCCACCAGTCGATCGGGTTGCCGAACGCCAGGTCCCGGTGGCCGAGGAGATCGTACTGCCCGCCTAACAGTCTGTCGGCGCGTGCTCTCAACGAGGATTCGAAGGCCGGGTCGACCGAACGGAGGGCCCGCAACGTCGCATCGCGATCGTCGAACGAAGAGAAGAACGCTCCTCGAATCGCCGGCGACGACGCTGCATCCTGCACGAAGAGCCGGGCGGGCCGCGGTTCGCCAATGTCACCCAGTCCGCGCCGTTCCAACCAGCGAGCCGCACCCTGCCTCGCACGATCCAGAAACTCCGAGGCCGACCGCCCGCGCAACTTTCCCAGGCTGAGAGCCATCAGGCCGGCGCGTGACCCATTCGCCGGCTTGGGGCGGCCAGCTCGCGATAGACACGAACCCAGGCCTCCTGGACCGCCGGCCAGGTGAAGCGCTCCAGACACGTGGCTCGAGCGGCGCGTGACAATCGCAGCGCCAGGCCGGGCTCGTCGAGCAGGCGAAGCGCCGCTCGCGCCATCGCTTCGTCGTCCCCGGGGGGAACGAGCAACCCGGTTTCCCCGTCTGTCACGATGTACGGTATGCCGCCCGTCCACGTGCTCACCACGGGGAGACCCGCAGCCTGCGCCTCGATCAGGGAAAGCGGCATGTTGTCGATGTCAGGGCTGTTCAGAAGGATGTCCGCCTCATTCAGGAGGCGACCCATTTCACCTGGCGACACCCGCCCGGTGAATCGGACGTTCCGCAGCTCCAGCTTCTTCGCCAGGTCCTGGAGTAATTCGCTCTGGGTGCCGTCGCCGGCCACGATCAGCGACGCCGAGGGAACCCGTTGCTGCACGCGAGAAAACGCCCGCAGGCAGCAGGAAACATTGTAATGCGCCTCGAAGTTGCGGTTACTCAGAAAGATCGGCCGTAGATTCGCGCGTTCCCGGTGAGGAATGGAATCGGCATCGACGAAGTTGTGAATCGCCTCAGCAGTCAGTCCAAACCGGCCGAAGACCTCGGTCAGGTAACCGGAGGGAACCACGATTCGATGTGCCAGTCGCGTCAGTGGCACGGCCGTGCGCCAGTTCCGGAGATGGTCCTCGGCCTCACCGCTGTGGTAGTTCAGCAACGCCCCACGTCCGAAAGCCCTCGCCACGAGCAGCGCCGGCACCGGGCCCAGCAGGAAGGCCCAGTAGGAGGGCGAGAACGCGTGGACGACGTCATACCGGCGAACGCGCGAGAGCAGGAGCACCCAGTAGGCAATCGAAGTCGCGATCGTGCGAAGATATTTCACCCGCTGAAGTAACCGTAACGGCCCTGGGAGCCTCGGGTTCATCGGGAGGAATCCGACCTCGAGCCCTGGGGTGTTTCCGAGTCGACCCTGAAGGCGCGCGAGTTGGACGGCCTGACCGCCAAGAATGTCCAGAGAAGGCCCGACAAGGCACACTTTCACGGTGGTCGGCGGGGAGATGCCCGTCACCTTGCTTTCAGGCTGCAGGCCGGATCCTCGGTTGCTGGCGGTTCCGTCAAGGCGTCCACATTCGGTGCGGAAGTCATTGCCATATTAGCTTTTTCACGCCCGCCGACCTCCTGACTCGTCGGTCGTCGGAAGCGTCACTGAAGGTCAGCCGGCTCATCGTTGCCACCCGAAAAGGTGTTGCCTGATCAATGAAATCGAGAGTGCTGGTTACCGGCGGCGCTGGGTTCATCGGATCCCACCTGGTGAGGCGTCTGTTGGAGGAAGGCCACGCTGTCCGCGTCGTCGATAATCTGGCAACCGGCTTCCGGAATAACCTCGAGGAAGTACTGGAACGTATCGATTTCATCGAAGGGGACGTCTGCGACCCTTATGTGTGCACCGACGCCGTATACGGGGTCGACGTCGTGTTCCATGTAGCCGCGCTGCCGAGCGTTCCGCGCTCCATGGCCGATCCGGTCGGAACGCACAATACGAATGTGAACGCCACCCTCAATCTCCTCGAGTCCTCACGTCGAGGTGGCGTGAGACGTTTTGTGTATTCGAGTTCAAGTTCCGCGTACGGAGACACTCCGGTTCTTCCCAAAGTGGAGTCAATGGAGCCACTTCCGCGCTCTCCGTACGCTGCGGCGAAGCTGTCCGGAGAGTTGTACTCCCTGGCTTATGCGCGTGCCGGACTGCTCGAGGCGGTGGCGCTGCGCTACTTCAACGTCTTCGGTCCCCGGCAGGATCCAAACGGACCGTACGCCGCCGTCGTTCCGCTCATCTTTCGCGCGGTACTCATGGACGTGCCCATCACGATCTACGGCGACGGGTTGCAGACGCGCGATTTCACGTATGTGGACAACGTGATTGATGCGAACCTGCTGGCGTCATCACAGCCCGCGGGCAAGGCGAGTGGTCAGGTGGTGAATGTCGGGACAGGGAACCGAATCACTCTTCTCGACCTCGTTGCCCTTGCCGAAGAAATCAGCGGGCGACGGATAACGGTGCGCCACTTACCAGAGCGCGCGGGCGACATCCGTGACTCGCAGGCGGACCTCGATCGCGCTCGGGCTGTCCTTGGCTACCAACCGCAAGTCAGCGTCCGCGACGGGTTGGAGCGTCTCTGGCACTGGTATTCGGCGAATCCCTCGGCGGTCATAGCCGCCTCGCCCGGATGATGCAGCGTCACGCGAGAGTCACGCCTTGAGCGCCAACAAATCCAGATCCGCGCGCGCCAACCGGGTCTGGCCCGGTTCGGATGCTGCGACGGTAGAACCGACATTTCTCAAGGCGGCAAAGCTGTGGGTGCTCACTCGGGCCGAGCGCGCCGGGGTGTTTCGCGCCGTGCGCGACAGTCGCTGGAGGAAGAGCCGGCTGCTCATCCTAGGGTATCACGGCATTTCGCTGGGCGATGAGCATGAGTGGTGCTGCACGGTGGGGTCCAGCGAGTTCGCGTGGTGCTCCGCGCGATGGCCTTGCTCCAGTTGCACCGCGGAGCCAGTGCCCCCCGTCGTCGCG
>Ga0209109_10002230_pt1 | contig 10643 bp, 4 predicted proteins | sample Rifsed10ft2_FD_184004 | JGI IMG/M metagenome (GOLD analysis project Ga0209109, IMG submission 184004) | Soil microbial communities from Rifle, Colorado, USA - sediment 10ft 2 (version 2) | ecosystem: Environmental > Terrestrial > Deep subsurface > Rock core/Sediment | place: Rifle, Colorado... | reverse complement strand
CTCCACCCGGAGCAGCCGGCGGAAACGGGGGTTCTGGCGGAGCGGATCCCACACTGGATTCGGCAACACACGAACATACTCGCCCCTCGTCACCGCGCGCTCGAGCAGCGTAAGGGCCTGCCCGGTGTCGCCCACCGTGGTCAGGGCCGCCGCGAGCCCGAGCCAGATACTCCGGCGGCCGGTCCTCTGGGGCGGGAAGCGCCGAAGCAGCGCCTGAGCCCGGCTTCCGGCGAGGGCGGTATCGCCCCCTCGTGCGGCGAGGGCCACCTCGAGGTACCCATGGTACACGCCGGAGACCGAATCGGTCACCAGGCGGGCGACCGAATCTATGTCCGCCTGGGCGCCGGCCAGGCCGCCGGCGGCGATTCGCGCCTCGGCTCTGAGGCCGTACATGTTGAGTCCTCTGCGCCCCAGGACGATCGCGCTATCGAGGAAGCGCAGCGCCCGCCCGAGATCGCCCGTCCGGAGCGATCGCAGCCCGATGATCCAGGCCGCCTGGGCCAGATCGGGTGCCAGCTCGAGCGCCCGCGCGAGGGCGGAGTCTCCCGCGGGAGAGCCCAGCTGCGACCGGCCATATTGATACCAGACCTCGCCGTTCTTGGGATCGAGCTGAATCGCCCGCGCGAGCGACCGCACTGCCTCGGCGCGGCAGTCCGGTATCCGCACCCGGCAAATCGAGCCCGAGTTCATCAGCAGCGGCGCCACCGCGAACCCTCGCCAGGCATCGGGGTCGTCGAATGCCGGCGTCAGCAGAAAGCCGCGGGCCAGCCAGCCGTCGGCGCCGTTCGAGTCCAGCTCGATGGCGCGGTTCGCGGCCGCGAGCCCGAGCGTCATCATGCTGTCCATTCCGGGCCCGGGGTCGATCCAGGGAAAGCTCGCATAGATCCCGTACACGAGTCCCATCCGGCCCAGCGGCGCGGAGAACAGCGAATCGAGCGCGAGCGCGGCCTGGTACTCCTCCAGGGCCCGGCGCCCATCGGCCTCGGAGGTACGGCGGGTCAGATAGAAGTTGCCGCGCAGGTAGTGATCGTAGGCCTCGCGACTCTGGCTTGGCCGCTTCGTCAGCAAGGTGAGGTCTTCCGGCGCCAACTGGCCCACCACCTCGCGGGCCACCGGTTGCGCGATCAGGTCGGTGAGGGCCAGGACGTCTCCCTCTTCGAGGTCGATCGGCCGGTTCCAGACCAGGCCGCCGTCCGCAGCCCTGATCAGCTCCATTCTGACTCGGAGGCGTGAGCCGGCGCGCTGCACGCTGCCGGTGAGGAGATACAGGACTCCCAGGTTCCGCCCGATCGCGGCCGGATCGTCGATAGGGCGGCCCCGAAAGCGACGGACCGCGGTTCGAGACGGCACCGCGAGCCGCTCAACCTGCCCGAGCCGCGCGATCAGCTCCTCGGTAATCCCGTCCACCAGGTAGGCGTCGGTCGAGTCGCGGGACAGGTTGTCGAGGTAGAGCACCGCGAGCCCCCGGGTGTCGGCAGCCTGCACCGCCGTGGCCTTCTCTCCACCCGTGCGATCCAGAATCAGCCAGCCCGCGGCGGCCAGCCCGGCGGCCACACCGGCCGAGGCGAGGGCCCGGCGCATCCCGATGCGCCGGATCCACGGGCGGCGGACCGGGGCGCCGCCGAGGGCCCTCTCGAACTCGGCGGGAGTGGGAAAACGGTCGTTCACGCTCTTGGCCAGCGCGACACTCACCGTCTCCTCGAGCGCCCGGCTCACCTCCGGTCGCCGCTTGCGGAGCGAGGGCACGCGCTCCAGGGTGTGCCGGGCAATCAGCGCCTGCGCGGTCGCGGCGTCGAACGGCGGCGCGCCCGCCAGCATCTCGAAGAGGACGCAGCCCAGGCTGTAGACGTCGCTGGCGGGACCCACCGGGTCGCCGAGGATCTGCTCCGGACTCATGTACCGTGGGGTTCCCACCAGAAGTCCGGTCTCGGTGAGCCTGCTCGCCCCCTCCCCGGCAGTGGCCGCGTCGATCGCTCGGGCGATGCCGAAGTCAGCCACCACCGCCTGGCCGGCCTGCAGCAGGATGTTCTCGGGCTTGATGTCGCGATGCACCACCCCCTGGCCGTGCGCGTACGCCAGCGCGCTGGCGACCTGACGGGCGATCTCCACGGCCTCCCCCACCGGCACCTGACGGTCCCGCTCGAGCCGCTCCCGCAGCGACTCGCCGGCCACGTACGGCATGACGTAGAGCAGCCGGCCGTCGACCTCGAGCGAATCGAAGAGCGGGACGATGTGGGGATGGCTGAGCTGGGCGGCGATGCGGATCTCGCGCAGGAACCGGTCGGTGCCGAGGGCCGCCGCCAGCTCTGGGCGCAGTACCTTCACGGCCACCTGGCGCTCGTGCTTGAGATCGTGGGCGAGGTAGACGGTGGCCATGCCGCCGCGCCCGAGAACCCGCGTGAGCCGCCAGCGCCCGCTGAGAGCCGCACCGAGAGTTGTGAGTTCGTCGCCGGGCAGGCAGCCTCCACGGACGATGGATGATCGATTCGGTGGCGTACCGGAATTCTATCGCACAGCCCCGGCTTCGATAAGGCCCGGAATCGGGCGGGCTTCTGGCCCGGCGCGGTGGACGCTCCGGCGAGAGCGAATAGCGCGATTCGCGCTTCGAATCGACACGCCGAGCTGGGCCATCACGTCACTGAGCCACCAGCTCCACCCGCCGGTTCAGCGCGCGACCCGATTCCGCCGTGTTTGAAGCAACCGGTGAGAGGGAACCCACGCCGTGTGCCGCGAGCTGCCCCGCCGAAACGCCATGCCGCGTCGTCAACTCCCTGATGACCGATTCGGCGCGTGCTTTGGAGAGGGCCATGTTGCTCGCGAGGCTGCCAACGTTGTCGGTATGCCCAACCACGAACAGCCTCATCGCCCCGTTCAGTTTCAGCAACTTCGCAATCTCCGTCAGCGCTGGCTCCGACTCCGGCTTGATCTCGGATTTCCCGGTGTCGAAATAGAGCCCGTACAATGCGGCGTGTCCTGTTGAAACGATGTCACTGGTCATTCCCTCGGCCGTCGCGATGACGTCCTGGTGCATGTCGCCCTTCTCGATGATGTCGAGCTGGTATTCGTACCCGGCCCCCGCATCCACGCCAATCCAGGTTTCCTGCTTGTCCTTCGTCACCTTCAGGGTCGCGCGGCTGCCGCCATCGTACACGACAGTGCCGCCGATCTTCCGGATAGCGTTGATGTGATTCCTCACCACGGCCGCCGCACTGGGCGCGGTCACACCGTTCCGGAGCGCATACCGCATGGTCACCTTCCTGCCTTCAACCGGCAAGGCACCGGTTTCCGAAGAGAAGTCGTGGCGGTCGAACGGAGAGCCCTCGCACATGGTGATATAGAAATCCGGCATCCGCGTAAGCATCGGATGGTCTTTGCAGTCCGCGGCGTCCGGTTGCGCGACCGCCCGCGCCGGAACCACAGCCATGAGCAGGCACGCGACAAGCGGGAGAATCCGATTCGTCGATCGCATGCTGCACCTTCCGGTTATGAGGGGGCCCTGCTGGTCCGATCCTTTGTAATGATACGTAGGGAAGCGATAGGAATCTCCTTCACCCTCCCGAAGCTACGGGCCGAGTCTCGGGTCGTCAACGCACGGCCCGGCACGCCACGGCGCCCCCGCTCCACACCGGCGTGGGGGTTGCCCGAGGACGATCGCGCCTTTGCCCTGCGGCTGGCCCGCTATTGCGCCCGGAACCCCGAGCGCCAGTGAGCGTCAGCTACAAGACCGGGTTATGCAGGGCCGCTCGTGGAGGGCCAGATCCGTACTCGGTGTTGATCTGCCACCCACAAGTGGCCTTGGAGTTCTTCGGACTCGAGGAGAGGGATTAGCTGCCGCACTACGGCCGCGAGCAAAGAAGGGCTCGGGACTCGTGGCCTCAGCACGACGATGCCCGGCGTCTGCTCCGGTGGATGCCGGCGGATGTCAGCGAAATCCTTGTCAAGGGTGACCAGGACCCGACTCTCCGCAGTAGCTCGTTGGGAGAGTTGCTCATCAGGCGAGCCGGTGAGCCCCTCCGCTTGGGCGGTATGGACGCTGTGACCGGCCGCACCCAGGAGGTCCGCAATCACTGTAGGAATGTTCTCGTCCAGCTTGAATTGGGCCACTCTCAGGCCGAGATCGGAACGATCCGATCACGCGCTAGATCAGCCGCGTATGCCAGTACCGCAGGAATGGCTTCGGCCGGTAGCGTGGGCCACTGCCGATGTAGCTCGTCTGGCGAAGTACCGGCAGCTAGGTTCTCGAGTACTAGTGACACGGCGATGCGGGTGCCCTTGAAGCGAGGCGCGCCGTGGAGCGTCTGGGGATCGACGACGATGTAGTCTTGCCAGCGCATAGAACCCTCCAGACGGAAAGATATAGCAAGTTACGGCCCCTGCCTAACCCATGTTGATTACCATGCCAAACGGTGCCAAAACGGCTCCGGGCGGTGTGTCGGCGCACGTGGGCGCCCCGGGGCCAGACCCCCATCCTAGTGGGATCGGCACCGGTCGAGGCGCTCTCCCGGCGGTCGCTGATACATTCCGACACACTCGTATGAAGTATTCGCCGGTTGATGTCGGTTGGACCCGACCATGAAAGGGACCTAATGAAACTCAACTCGGCCCTCATTGGCGCCCTCATCCTGATCTTGGCGCAGCCGGCGGAATCTCAGGAAGCCAGGAGCCGGCTGGCTGGCCGGGTGGTGGCCGATGACGGCACGCCGGTCGGAGGAGCGCTGGTCCAGGCGATAGCCCGGGCAGGCCCCACTCACTCGGCCACCACCGACGGGACCGGGCGGTTCAGCCTGCTGGCGCTCCCGGCGGGGGAGTACCGGGTGGAGGTCCGCCGAATCGGATTCGGACTGGCCACGGTCCCCTCCCTCGTTCTGGACCCCGGGGGCGGCCGGTCACTCCTGATCCGCCTCTCTCAGGTTCCGATCGCGCTCGACTCGCTTCTGGTTACGGCCGAGCCGGTGGTGACGGTGGACCGCATGGCGAGCGAGCGGACCCGGATCGTGAGCCAGCGGGAGCTGACGCTCCTACCGGTTGCCAATGACGTACGGAGCCTGATCGGGTTCCTCCCGGGCGTACGCCCCGACCACGTGTGGGGCGGTGCCACGGCGCAGGCCAACAATTACCGGCTCGACGGCATCCCGGTGAACCATCCCGGGCTGGGCGGCGACCTGCTCCAACCGAACCTGACCTGGGTGGATCGGATCGAGGTGAAGGGACTGGGCACCGGGGCGGAGTACGGCGACTTCCAGGGCGGCATCGTGAACGTGGTGACGAAGTCGGGAGGGGGGCGGCTGGACGCGGCGCTTCGGACCACGCTGGAGTCGCATCGCCTGAACGGCTCGAACCTCCGGAGTACCGAGATCGGGCAGGAGCCCGGCTCCCGCTGGGAGGCCGATGCCCAGCTCCGGGGGCCCCTGCTCCGGGACCGGCTGACCTTCGCGGCATTCGGCCAACTGGTGACCCGGGACGATCGGGTGCTCAACCACGTCCGCTTCATCCCGGAGGAGCTTTCTCCACAGGGGCCGGAAACGCGAGACCTCAAGCTGCTCGGCAAGCTCAACTGGTCGGCCGGCTCGGCCGGCCTGGTCACCGCCTCGGCGGCCCGGATTCACTCGCGAGTGGAGCGGTTCGGGCTCGGCGGGTTCGAAAGCCCCGAGGCCACCCAGCGGGCCACTTCGGGGTACTGGTACTACAACCTCGCCTGGCAACGGAGTTTCTCGGCGAAAAGCTACCTCGAAGTGAGGGTTGGAGGCCTTCGGGGGAGCGAGCGGCTCGACCCCTACGCCGGTTCCGACGTGCCCGGCCTCCGGACCATCGAGCCGGATCCCAAGCTCTACCGGAACGCTCCGTTCCGAGAGCGGCGCGAGCCCCGGAGTCTGACTCTGTCCACCCGGTGGGAACGGGACGTGGCGACCGGCGGCCTGAGCCACCATCTGAAGCTCGGCGGGGAGCACACCGGGGGATCGTGGCTCGCCGAGCGGCGGCGGAACGGAGGCCTGACCTGGCGGCCGGGAGACCGGCGGTTCGATCCGGTGTTCCTTCCCTCGGATCCTTCCACCTGGCCGTTCAGCGGAGTGATCACGTCCACGTGGGGTGGCGAGGTGCAGCTCGACGCCGGGCTCCAGAGCTCGGCTCTGTATTTCCAGGACGATGTGGCGCTGAACCGGTTCCTGGGGCTCAACCTCGGGGCTCGGCTGGGCCGTTGGCGGGGGAGTCTGGCCCCCGCGATCGGCGCCCCGCGCTTCAAGGCGGTGAGCGACGTCGCACTCGAGCCCAGAGTGGGGGCGAGCCTCGATCCGTCGGGCCGGGGCACGATGGCCTTCAAGGTCCACTGGGGTCAGTATCACCAGGGACTCTTTGCCGGGCTCTTCGACCGAACCCTTGGCGGGTCGGTCTTCAGCGACGAGGAGCGCTGGGAGTATTCGGGGCCGCTCTTCACCGATCCCGCCACGATTTTCACGGTGGCCCAGCGCGACCAGCTCGCCGGCCAGGGGTCGTTCAGCCAGGTGGAGGTGGTACGGCTCAGCGAAGTGGGGCGCGTGGAGGGCTATCGGCAGCCGTACGTGAACCAGCTCGTGCTGGGGGTCGAGGCGGCCCTGGGACGCGGGCAGCACTGGAAGGCGGAGGCGGTCTGGGTGGACCGGCGCAACCGGAACATGGTGGCCCTGGTGGACCGGAATCTGAAATCGAATTACACCGAGTTCGTGGGAGTGCGAGTGCTGGATCGGTTCAGCCGGCCGGTGTACTTCAGCGGAGAGGAGCTGGTTCTCCCCAAGCTGGCGGTGTCGAACGAGGATCTGATCCGGGAATGGGAACTCTTCAAGAGCGGGCAGACGCTGCGGTTCCCGATGCCCCCGGGGTGGACTGCCGCCGATTTCGAACGGCTGACCTACCAGCCCGATTTCGTCCTGACCACGGTCCCGGAGGCTCGCCGGAGCTTCCGCCAGCTTCAGCTCGTGGTCAACGGGCGGTACCCGGGGTGGTGGGTTTCGGGCTCCGCCACGGTGACGACCCTCGAGGGTAACCTCAACAGCGTCACCGGCAACGACGAGGACTCCCGTTCGGGGGCGGGGCCTTACGTCCGGCTGAACGAGCAGTACAACGCCCTGGGGATCCTGGGCAACCAGAGCAAGGTGGAGGTCAAGATCCAGGGCGGCGGCAACCTGGCGGTGGGTCTACGGGGCGGCGCCTTTTTGAGTTATGCCACCGGGGACCAGGTCACCCCTTACTTGACCCTGTCCAGCCTGCTCCTCAAGTTCGACTTCCCCGGCTACCCGGACCTGCTCCCCGCCGACCGGGTGCTGTGGGAACGTTTCGTCAGGACCGCGGCAGGGCAACGGATCTACCTCCTGCCTCGCGGCTCGCTGCGTTATCCGGCCCGGTGGACTCTGGATCTTCATCTGGAACGCGGATTCGGGAGCGGCCGGAGCGGCCAGATGGTCGTGACGGTGGACGGGTTCAACGTGCTCGGAGCGGACGTGATGACGGCGATGCAGGCGACGATCTCGACCGATGCGGTGGTCGGCGAGGACGCGGGTTACGGCCGGGTCTTGAACCGGCTGGCGCCGAGGACGCTGCGGGTAGGGGTGGCGGTACGTCGGTAGCAGGCCCGGCCTATCTCCCGTACCAATGGGCCGCCAAGCCCCGACCTTCGTTCTATGGCCGGCTCGGCCCCCGCGACAGGGCGCACTTCCGGATGGACGTCAATCCCGTGATGGGAGTGCTGGCCGGCGAGGATTTCCGCATCGTTCATCGGGTTGAATATCGGCGCCCAGAGCGACGAGTCGCACGTGGGCGGACTCGAAGCAGTACTTCGATGGCGGCCTCCGGGTCGGCGCGCGCCACCACATCGGGCGCAAGGGAGGCCCTCGACGGGAGTAGATTCCCTCCATGACCATTCCCCCCGCCAGCGGCGTGCTCGAGCTAACCGGCCGCGGCGGGGGTTTCCTGCGCCGCTGCGAGTCGAGCTACCAGCCGCTCTCGAACGACGTGCGCATCGAGGACCGGCTGGTCCGCCAGTATGGCCTGCGAACCGGGGACGACATTACCGGGGCCACGCGCAGCGGCAAAGGCAACCCGGTGCTCGCCGAGGTCACCACGCTCCATGGCCGCCCGCCCGCCGAGCTGCGGGAGCGCCCCGAGTTCCAGACCCTGCCCGCGGTCCATCCCGATCAGCCGCTCCGGCTCGAGTGCGGGCTGACCCGGCTGGGCCGGCCCGACTCCACTAACCGGATCATCGATCTCCTCTGCCCCTTCGGTAAAGGCCAGCGGGCGTTGATCGTGTCGCCGGCCAAGGCCGGCAAGACGATGGTGCTCCAGGCCATCGCCGAGGGCGTCAGCCGGAATTATCCCGGTGCCGCGCTGTTCATCCTGCTGGTGGACGAGCGCCCCGAGGAGGTCTTCGAGATCGAGGCAGCGGGGTTCGGCGAGGTGATCGCGTCAAGCTTCGATCACCCGGCCGCGCGCCACGTCGCGACGGCGGAGCTGGTGCTGGAACGGGCGCGCCGCCGGGTGGAGCTGGGCCAGGACGCGGTGCTGATCGTCGATTCGATAACCCGGCTGGCCCGGGCCCACAACGCCGCGGCGAAGGGGACGGGCCGCACGCTCTCGGGCGGGATGGATGCCGAGTCGCTGGAGCGGCCCAAGCGGTTCTTCGGGAGTGCCCGCCAGGTGGACCCGCGCCGGGGCGGCGGCTCGCTCACCATCGTGGCCACCGCGCTGGTGGATACCGGGAGCAAGATGGACCAACTCATCTTCGAGGAGTTCAAGGGGACCGGCAACAGCGAGCTGGTGTTGAGCCGGGATCTGGCCGAGCGGCGCGTGTTCCCCGCAATCGACGTGGTGGCGAGCGGGACCCGCAAGGAAGAGCTGCTGCTGTCCGAGGAGGCCCTCGCGACATCGCGGAGGATCCGCCAGCAGATCGCCCGGATGTCGCCCCTGGACGCGATGAGCGTCGTGCTGGGGGAGCTCCGCGCTAGCGCCTGAGCTTGTCCTTGAGCAGCTCGAACCAGTTCTCGATCAGGACCAGGTCACCAGTGGCGAACGCCGAGGTGCGGATCATCACGAACCGCTGGCCGTCCTTCGTCACGTCGTAGTGCCGGTGGGCCCCGTCGCGGCTGTAGGACCCCACGGAAAACAGGGTCTTCCGGGAGAGGACGCTGAACGTTCCCGTGGTGCTGACCTGAGCAACCATCAGGTCGGTGTTCCGCACATAGAAAAGCTCCCGCCCGTCGTGCGACCAGACCGGCTCCGAGCCACCATCCGTGGATACCTGCCACTTGGCGCTCCCCACCTCCGGGAACGGAGTGACGAACACCTGGGTGAGCGCGCCCTCCTGCCCCGCGAATGCGAGCCACTTGCCGTCGGGCGAAAGCGTCGGGCTGAACTCGTCAGCCGCCGAGGCAAGCAGCGGACGGACCACCGTGTCACCGGCGGCGACGACGTAGATATCTCTCTTTCCCCCATCGAGGGACCTGAGCACGAGCCATTGCCCGTCCCGCGACTGCTCGGCCTCGGTCCAGACATTCCTCCCGCTCGGCGCCTGGGGGCTGGCGGTTCCGGTACCATCGGCGCGCTTCGCCAGGACGCGGCCCTGCGCGATGTAGAGTACCGCGGTGCCGTCGGCGGACCAGCGTACCCGGCTGTAGGGTTCTTCGCCGAAGGTGATCTTGGCGAGCGGCCCGCGATCCAGCTCCTTGACCCACACGTCCTCGCTCTGGCCGTTGATCGCCGTGACTGCCAGCCGCTTACCGTCCGGCGCCAGGGCGACGGAGTTGATGTCGCCGCTCCAGCTGCTCGAATCGATCGGGGTCTCCCGCCCGTCGCGGGTTACCCAGACTGGCACGCTTAACCCGCCCGAGCCCCCGCTCTCCTGATACACCACCGTGCCGTCGTCCGCCACCGCGAACATGCCGAAGCGGGCCAGCCCCTCGACCACCGGTCGTCCCGGCCCCGTAAGCCTGAGCGAGCCCGGGTCGAAGGGCGCCGCGAGCAGAACGCCACTGCCCGAGGAGTAGAGCAGCTCACCTGTTGGAATCAAGCCGATGGGGAAGGCATCCTTCAGCACCAGCTCGGCCCTGCGGGTCTCGAGGTCCATGACCCGGATGTCGCTCGGCGAGCAACCGGTGCCGCAGGCGGCGAAGAGAAACCCGCGTCCGCGCGGCAGCGGAATCACGGACACGGCGCCCCGTCCGGGGCCGATATCCGCCGCGTTCACCACTGGCTCGGCCGTGCCGCCGTCCTCGCCGATCATCAGCAGGGTGAACGCCGGCCCCGCGAAGATGATCCGGCCGCCTTCCAGCCAGCCGCCCCAGCGGAAATTGGTGGGCGCGTCCGCCAGCGTCACGACCCCGCCTCCCCCGGCAGGGACCTTCTTGAGCCGGCCGTCGGCGAAAAAGGCGATCCAGCCATTGTCCGGCGAGAAAAAGGGCGCGGCCGCGCCGTCCGTGCCGGCAATCGCCGTGGGGCGCAGCTCGCTCCGCCGCTTGAGCCAGAGCCGCGAGGACCCGCGCCCGGCTTCCCCGGGACCGACGTAGACGAGCATGCTCCCGTCCCGGGAGAGCGCCCCGTCCACCGGCCCGGGCAGCGGCGCCTCACGAGTCGCGAATGTAAGGTAGCTCGCGGTGACGATGGGTGCGGGCTTGAGCCGG
>Ga0209109_10002229_pt1 | contig 10647 bp, 7 predicted proteins | sample Rifsed10ft2_FD_184004 | JGI IMG/M metagenome (GOLD analysis project Ga0209109, IMG submission 184004) | Soil microbial communities from Rifle, Colorado, USA - sediment 10ft 2 (version 2) | ecosystem: Environmental > Terrestrial > Deep subsurface > Rock core/Sediment | place: Rifle, Colorado... | reverse complement strand
GGAGATCATGCTGGCGGCGACCTCCGCCAACGTGCTCGACGGGCTGGAGTGCGTGGGGCCGCTCAAGACCGCCGACGATATCGTGACCCGCAAGCTCGATCTCTCGTCGGGCAGCATCGCGCTGCCTGCCGGCCCGGGTCTCGGCGTCACGCTCGACGACGCCAAGCTCGCCAGGTATCGCCTCGACCTCAAGGCGGCCGCGTAGACTTGACGAACATCTGACGCAAAGGCGCGAAGGCGCAAAGAAATTCATATTTACAAGAAGACAGATTCCTGTCCTGAATTGTTGATCTTGGTCTCCTTTGCGGCTTTGCGTCTTTGCGTCGAGATTTTCCACAATGGTCGGTAAAGCGCCAAGACAGCAGCTGCGCCGGAGGCTGATGACGGGGCCGGTCATCGTCGCGCCGGGGATTTACGACGCCTACGGCGCGCGGCTGGTGGAGCAGGCCGGTTTCGAGGCCGCGTACATGACGGGCAACGGCGTTTCCGCGAGCCTGCTGGGGCGTCCCGACGTAGGGCTGGTGGACCTCACGATGATCACGAGCCACGCCCGCCGCGTCGCGGCGGCGATCGACATCCCCCTCATCTGCGACGCCGATACCGGCTACGGCAACGCGGTCAACGTGCGGCGCACGGTGGAGGAGTTTGAGGCCGCGGGCGTGGCGGCGATCCACCTGGAGGACCAGGCGTCCCCGAAGCGCTGCGGGCAGCTGCCCGGCGCGCGACCTGTGATCGAACTCGCGGAAGCCGTCGGCAAGATCGAGGCCGCGGTCGCTGCCCGCCGCAACCCGGACTTCATCATCATCGCGCGCACCGACGCGGCGGAGGCGCACGGCCTGGACGAGGCGATCAAGCGCGCGCGGGCATTCCGCAAAGCGGGTGCCGACGTGCTCTTCGTTGAGATGAAAAGCGGCCCAACGATACTGGAGGACTTGAAGCGCGTCACTTCGGAGGTGGACGCGCCCTGCCTCGTCAATATGGGCGCGGGCGGCAAGCTGGATGAGCTGGACGCGGACGGCATTGGCCGGCTCGGCCTGCGCATCGCGATCTACCCGGGACTCGAGCGCGCCGCGGCGGGCTTTGCGATCCGCGAAGCGCTTGCCGTTTTGAAGAAGGACGGCAATACCGGCGCCTTGCGTGGCCGGATGCTGAGCCTCAAAGAGTACAACGAAGCGCTCAAGCTCAACGACGTCGAAGAGTGGGAAAAGAAATACCTAAAATAGCCGCCAGGACGCCAAGAAAGACAATAACAATAATTGAACCGCAAAGACGCCAAGAGAACAAAATACAAAATCACGAATCACGAATCACTGAGTTTGATATGGAAGTTACTAGAACCCTTGCGAAATTCATCGTCGGGCATCGCTATGGCGGTATCCCGGAAAAAGTGCGGTATGAGGCGGCGCGGTCGTTCCTCAACTGGGTGGGCTGCGCGGTCGGGGCATCGCGCCACGAGACGGTGGAGCGCGCGCTTGCGGCGCTGAGTGAATTCTCCGGCCCGCGGGAGGCCACGGTGCTCGGGCGTGGCGACAAGCTCGACATCATGCTGGCGGCGCTCATGAACGGCACGACCTCGCACACCTTCGATTTCGATGACACGCACCTCAAGACCGTCATTCATCCGAGCGGCCCGGTCGCCTCCGCTATCCTGGCGCTCGCCGAGCGCAAGCCCGTGAAGGGCGCCGACTTCGTTCACGCCTTCATCCTCGGCGTGGAAACTGAATGCCGCATCGGCAACGCGGTCTATCCCTCGCACTACGACGTGGGCTGGCACATCACCGCCACCGCCGGGGTGTTCGGCGCGGCGGCCGCGGCCGGACGCCTGCTCGGGTTGAGCGAGCAGCAGATGGTGTGGGCGCTCGGCATCGCCGCGACCCAGTCCTCGGGCCTGCGGGAAATGTTCGGCACCATGGTGAAGCCCATGCACCCCGGCAACGCGGCGCGCAACGGCCTGCTCGCGGCGCTGCTCGCCTCGAGGAATTTCACCAGCGCCGAGCAGGGGATCGAGGGACGGCGCGGCTTCGCCAACGTGCTCGCGACGGAGCGCAACTTCGCCGAGATCACCGAGAAGCTCGGCGAGACGTGGGAGATCGCGCTCAACACCTACAAGCCGTTCGCCTGCGGCATCGTGGAGCACCCGGCCATAGATGGCTGCATCCAACTGCGCAACGAGCACAAGCTCAAGGCCGACGATATCGAGAGTATCTCTCTGAAAGTACATCCCCTGGTACTGGAACTCACGGGAAAGAAGGCGCCCCGGGTCGGCCTTGAGGGCAAGTTCAGCGTGTATCACTCCTGCGCGGTGGCGATCATCCACGGCGCGGCGGGAGAGGCGCAGTACAGCGATGAGGTCGTGCGCGATCCCGGCGTGATCGCCCTGCGGGACAGGGTCACCGCGACCGTTGATCGGGCCATGCACGAGGATCAGGTGCATGTCTCGATCAAGCTGAAAAGCGGCAAGACTTTGGAAAGATATGTCGAGCATACAGTCGGCAGCCTTGACCGTCCCATGAGCGACGCCGATCTGGAAGCCAAGTTCCGCGGCCTGGCGCAGGGGATCCTGTCGAAGAGCGAGACCGACAAGCTGATCCGGCTGTGCTGGGACGTGGGCAAGCTCGAGGACGCCGGCGCAGTCGCGCGCGCATCGGTCCCGGCCGGCAAGAAGCCGAAGCGTGCGGTGGCTGTCTGGCGCAGGGGTCAGGTCTTGCATTCACGCAGGGCGTAGGGGTCAGGTCTTGCATTCATACATTGCTCGCAACCGCACCAGTTCAAGAGAGTGTAGGCGAGACTGAATGCACGAATGCGAGACCTGACCCCTGATTACTCGCACTTAGGCGGATAGCATGCTGAAAATCGGAATCCTGCTGGGCGACGACATCGGGCTGGAAGTGGTGCCGGAAGCCGTCAAGGTGATGAAAGCGGCGGCGGCGAAAACCGGGCTGCAAATCGGGTGGCAGGAGCTTCCTATCGGCAAGCGCGGGCACGAGCTGCACGGCCACACCCTGCCCCAGTCCACCGTGGATGCGTTGGCAAAGATGGATGGCTGGGTGTGCGGCCCCATCGGTCACAACGCCTATCCGCGCAACGACCCGACGTGGGTGATGCCGCCGCTGCGCAAGAAGTTCGAGCTCTTCGCCAACGTGAAGCCCGTGAAGTCCTATGCCAACATCCCGTCCGTGCACAAGGACGTCGACATCGTGTTCCTGCGCGAGACCACCGAGGGCATGATGTCGGGCAGCGTGGTGCTCGCGGGGAGCGGCGAATTCCAGCCCAACGAGGACATCGCGATTGGCATGCGCGTTGTCACCCGCAAGGGGGCGAGCCGCGTGGCGCGCGAGGCGTTCGAAATCGCCCGCACCCGCAAGCGCAAGCTTGTGACGGCGCTCCACAAGGAGCCGGTCTATCGCCTGGTGTGCGGCATGTTCGCGCGCGAGTGCCGCAAAGTCGCGGCGGAGTATCCGGACGTCCAATTCAACGAGGTTCTGATCGATGGTTTCGCGTTGAAGCTCGTGATGAAGCCGCAGCAGTACGACGTCGTGGTGACGACCAACCAGTTCGGCGACATCGTGACCGACGAGGGGGCGGGGCTCGTTGGCGGCCTCGGGCTTGCGCCGGGGCTCGTCGTCGGCGACACGCAGGCGATGGCGCAGGCCACACACGGCTCGGCGCCCGACATCGCGGGCCGAAATATCGCCAACCCCTACGCAATGATCATGTCGGGGAAGATGCTGATCGAGTGGCTGGGCCGCAAGCGCAACGAGCCGAAGGCGACGCAGGCGGCGCAGCTCATCGACTCCGCAATGGACAAGGTGATCGCCGAGGCGAAGCACCTGACCGCCGACTTGGGTGGCAAGGCCAGCACCGTCGAGATGGGTGATGCCGTAGCCGCGGCTGTCTGAGAAAACTGTGACAAATGGGGGATATCAAACTTGCGGCGGGTCGCTACGCATCCAGCGCGATCTGCCGTCGCAGCTCCTTGTAGCGCTCCCCGGACTGGTCACCGAAAACCGGGTCGCGTCCCCCGGGCGCCGCATCCATCACCGCTTTCCAGTCCGCGGGAGTGAGCTCTTTCGCCGCGCGCGTGAGGACGTCCTCTTCCTCCCTGGCAATATGGTTGCCGTAGTACACGAGATAAGTGGCGGCGGCCACCTCGATCTCTGAGCGCGGAACGATCGCTCCGGCGAGGATCGCATTGAGGTGTTGGAGCAGCGTCTCGCCGGCTTGTGCGATCACCCGGTGCTCCTGGCTCAGGCGAGCGAGGTCCGGCTTCATTTCCGGGAATCGCTTCGCCAAGCACGCAAAGGCCGCGTCCTCCCGGGGATGGTGAAACCGGTCCGCGAACTCCCGCAGATAGGAAATGATGTCGAGCATCAGCTCGTAGTTCGGCCGCTCGCCGGTGTGGAACACCTCGACTTGCCTCTGCAGCAGGGCGAGGAGCCGCCTGAAGTCGACGTGCTCCCTGTGCCATGCGGCGATCGGGTCCGCCATCAACCCCCCTATTGCGTGACTTGCGCCGACTTCAGAATCGGCGTCCAGCGCGCGCCTTCGCTCTTGACGAGCTCGGAGAGCGCATATGGGGTCAGGTCTTGCATTTCTACACTTAATCTCGCCCAGTCTTTCTTGAACTGGTGCGGTTGCGAGCAATGTATGAATGCAAGACCTGACCCCATAAGCGAGGCCAACGTATTCTTCTCCCTAAGGCCGATCCCGATATTGAGCTAGATCAAGCTTTCTGGGCCTTCAACCCGCGCAGCCGATGACCGCCAGCAGGTAAGACCCCTGGAACCGGGCGGCGGGGCGGGAAGGGGCTTGCCGCCCCCCGGCAGTTGCAATAGATTGCCCGATAGTTGACCGCTGATCCCGCTCGCGACCCGCCCGGAGTTTTGACTGCCACCTGCGGTTGTGCCAAGAAGAAACTTTCTTCGAGGCCGACGTCGAACAACTCACTCGCATTCACTATGTGGACAAGGATCCCCTTCAATGCAATTCGACGGTAAACGCGCGCTGCGTGAGCTCGAGATCAACGGCGCGTCATACGACTATTACAGCCTTCCCGCAGCGGAGGCGGCCGGCCTGTCCGGCGTGGTACGCCTTCCGTACACGCTCAAAATCGTCCTGGAGAACTTGATCCGCCAGCAGGCGGAAGGAACGGCGAGCAGCGAGGATGTGTTCGCGGTCGTCCAGTGGCTGCGCGGCCGCACCTCCGAGCGCGAGATCGGCTTCAAGCCCGCACGCGTGCTGATGCCCGATTCCTCCGGCATTCCTTTGCTCGGCGACATGGCGGCCATGCGCGATGCAATGGCTCGCCTCAAGGGCGATCCGCGGCGTCTGAACCCCCTGACCCCGGTCGATTTCGTCGTCGATCACTCGGTAATGGTGGACGACTACGGCAACCCCGGCGCGATGGCGCGCAACATGGAGCTCGAGCTTGCCCGCAACGAGGAGCGCTACGACTTCCTGCGCTGGGGCAGCCGGGCCTTCGAGCAGCTGAGGGTTATCCCGCCGGGCACGGGCATCTGCCACCAGATCAACCTCGAACATCTCGCACGTGTCGTATGGACTCGCGAGCAGGGGGGGCGGGTGCACGCCTTTCCCGATTCGGTCATCGGCATGGATAGCCATACGCCCATGATCAATGGACTCGCCGTGGTCGGTTGGGGTGTGGGCGGGGTCGAAGGCGGCGTTGCGGCGCTCGGCGAGCCGGTCGCCATGTTGATCCCGGAAGTCGTCGGCTGCCGCGTCGTCGGCAGGCCGCGGCCCGGTGTCACCTCTACCGACATCGTGCTCACCATCACGCAGCTGATGCGCCAGCATAAAGTGGTCGGAAAGTTCGTAGAGTTCTTCGGGCCGGGCGTGGACGAGTTGACGCTGCCCGACCGCGCCACCATCGCCAACATGACCCCGGAGTATGGCGCGACGGTGGGCTTTTTTCCGGTGGATGCCGAAACGCTGCGCTTTCTCCGACTGACGGGTCGTGATGCGCAGCACATCGCGCTGGTCGAGGCGTATTGCAGGACCCAGGGCTTGTGGCGCGATGCCAGCACTACTATCCCGGACTACACGACGACAGTGGAATTCGATCTGGGCGCGGTCGAGCCGAGCGTAGCGGGACCGCGGCGGCCGGACGAGCGCGTGCCGCTGCCCCGGGCGCCGCAATCCTTCCGCGGCGCCTATCCCGGCAACGCCAACGCGGTGCGCGTAAAGGACGCGCATTTCTCGCTCCGCAACGGCGACGTGGTCATCGCGGCGATTACGAGCTGCACCAACACCTCGAATCCGTCCGTCATGATCGGCGCCGGCCTGCTGGCGCGCAATGCGAGAGCGCGCGGGCTGAAGAGCAAGCCTTGGGTGAAGACCTCGCTCTCGCCGGGCTCGCGAGTGGTCTCCGATTACCTGGCCGGCAGCGGCCTGCAGCAGCCGCTCGAGGAGCTGGGCTTTCACCTGACCGGCTACGGCTGCATGACCTGCATGGGCAATTCCGGCCCCTTGGCTGACCCTGTGGTGGAAGCAATCGAAGACCACGGGCTCGCCGCCGTGGCGGTACTGTCCGGCAATCGGAATTTCGAAGGCCGCATCCATCCGAGCGTGCGCGCGAATTTCCTCGCTTCTCCGCCGCTCGTGATCGCCTATGCGCTGGCCGGCTCCATCCTCAAGGACTTGTCGTCGGAGCCGCTCGGCGAGGACCGCGCCGGCCAGCCGGTTTACTTGCGCGATGTCTGGCCCGACGGCGAAGAAGTCCGCCAGATCATCGAGAAGACGCTCTCCCCGGAAGTGTTTCGCAGCCGTTACGCGAAGACCGCGGAGGACGGCGCGAAGTGGGCACGCGGCACCACAGCCGCGGCGACCCTGTTCGCGTGGAACCGGGACAGCACCTTCATCCGCCGCCCGCCGTTCTTCGACGACATGGGGGCTGAACCGACGCCGGTGCGGGACATACGGGGTGCACGCGTGCTTGCGATGTTCGGCGACATGCTGACCACCGACCACATCTCACCGATCGGCGCGATCCCGGCGAAGTCGCCCGCCGGTCAGTATTTGCAATCGCTCGGCATCGCACCCCGGGATTTCGTCAGTTACGCCGCACGCCGGCTCAACCACGACGTGATGACGCGCGGCACCTTTGCCAATCTCCGGATCCGCAATGAGCTGACGCCGAACGTGGAAGGAAGCTGGACGCGACACCTGCCGGGCGGAGAGGAGATGTCCATCTACGACGCGGCCGAGCGCTACCGCCGGGAAGGCCTGCCGCTGGTCGTCATCGGCGGCTCCGAGTACGGGGCGGGCTCATCGCGCGACTGGGCGGCGAAGGGCACACGCCTGCTCGGCGTGCGCGCCGTGATCGCCGAGTCCTTCGAGCGGATACACCGGTCCAATCTCATCGGCCTGGGCGTACTGCCGCTGCAGTTCGCCGATGGTGCGACCCGCAAGACGCTGAAGCTCGACGGCAGCGAAGTCTTCGATATCACGGGGCTCGAAGCCGGCATGACTCCGCGCATGGACGTGTCGTGCATCATCACCCGCGCGAGCGGCAGCCGCGACACGATCCGGCTGCGTTCACGGCTCGATACGCAGGCCGAAGTCGAGTATTGGCATCACGGCGGCATCTTTCACTACGTCGTGCGCCGCCTCATCAAACAGGGAGCATAGGCATGACCCCGCGTCAAAAACTGCGTGAACTCGTAAATGGCAAGCGCTACGTCATCGTGCCCGGCGCCTATGACCCGCTGACCGCGCGGCTCGTTCAGCTCGCCGGCTTCGACGCCGTCTACCTCACCGGTGGCGGATATTCCCGCGCCAACGGCCTGCCCGACCTGGGCCTTTTCACCCTGAGCGAAAACATAGAGTTCATCTCGCGCGCGGTGGAGGCGGTCGACATTCCGGTGATCGCGGACATGGACACGGGATATGGAAACGCGCTGAACGTGATCCGCGCGATGCGCGAGTTCGAGAAGACGGGCGTCGCGGCCTTTCATCTCGAAGATCAGGTGTCGCCGAAGAAGTGCGGGCACTACGAGGGCAAGCAGCTCGTTAGCAAGGCGGAGATGGTGGGCAAGATCAAGGCGGCAGTCGATACCCGCCGCGATACCGACATGGTGATCATCGCACGCACCGATTCCAGGGCCGTGGAGGGATTCCAGGCGGCCATCGAACGGATGAACGCCTATCTCGAGGCGGGGGCCGACGTGGGTTTCGTGGAGGCCCCGCAAACCATAGAAGAGCTGGAGAAGATACCGCGCGGCATAAAGAAACCCGCGCTGGTCAACATATTCGAGGGCGGGAAGACGCCCGCCCTGCCGGCGAAGCAGCTGGAGGCAATGGGCTACCGGATTGGCATCTACCCCTCGCAAACGCATCGCGCGGCGATTTTTGCCGCTCAGGAAGTGTTGGCGGTGCTGAAGCGCGACGGGGATACCGCGGCGATCGAGCATCGCCTGGCGACGTTCAACGACCGCGAGCAGGCGGTGAATACCGCGCGCTGGCGCGAGCTCGAACGCAGATATATGGGCCAGGAGTGAGTAAAGGCGGTGAGCGGTGAGCGGAAAAGCGACACGGCTCACGAGTTACTCCCCACCCGTCCCAAAATCCAACGAAGAGGAGAGAAACATGAGATACCGTTTGATGCGCCGCACGACGTGTGTGTTGTCTATCGCATTGCTGGCGGGAGGAACGACGAACGCTGCCGCGCAGGCCACCTCGACCGGCTCGGGACAGGCTTATCCGGCGAAGCCGATCCGCGTGATCGTTCCCAGTGGGGCCGGCGGCAGCGTGGATACGCTGGCGCGCCTCGTGGCGCAGAAAATGTCGGCAAGTTTGGGCCAGCAGGTGGTGGTCGAGAACCGCTCGGGATCCGGTGGGGTGATCGGTACCGAGATCGCGGCGCGGTCAACCCCTGATGGCTATACGCTCCTCATGGCCTATGGGAGCCACGTCGTGAATCCGACCTTGTACCCCAAGCTGCCGTACGACACGGTCAGGGACTTCACGCCGATCACGCAGGTCGCCGTCCAGCCGCTGCTCGTCAACGTCCATCCCGCCCTGCCGGTGAAGTCCGTCAAGGAGCTGATCGCGCTTGCCAAGGCGCGCCCCGGGCAGCTCAATTACGGATCGGCGGGCAGCGGCAGCGGCGGGCATCTCGCCACCGAGATCCTGTGCATGATGGCGGGGGTCAAGATGACGCACGTGCCGTATAAGGGATCCGCGGCGGCGATGTTCGACGTCGTCGCGGGTAACACGCAGCTCATGGTCGTCACCCTCATCACTTCGCTGCCGCAGGTGCGTGCCGGTAAGCTGCGTGCCATCGGCATTACCAGCGCCAAGCGCTCGCCGATCGTGCCCGAAGTGCCCGCAGTCGCCGAGATGATCCCGGGTTACGACGTGGAAGTTTCCTACTTCCTGCTCGCGCCCGCCGGCACGCCGCGCGACATCATCACGAAGCTGCATGCCGAGGCAACGCACGCACTGAAGCAGCCGGACGTCGTGGAGCGCCTTGCGCGCGACGGCGCGACGCCCGTTGGCAATACGCCGGAACAGACCGCACGCTATATCGACCAGGAGATCGTGAAGTGGGGCAAGGCTGTCAAGGCGTCGGGCGCGAAGGAGCAGTGAGCTACAAGCCGTCACGCATTGATGTAGCCTCTTGAAGGTAGAACCCTGACCTATTGTTGAGACCGAGAGGCCGATACAGTCGAGCCGCAAGACCAATCTGGAATCGAAAGAGGGAATACAATGCTGAGGATTGGCATTCTGCTCGGGGACGATATCGGCCTGGAAGTCGTGCCCGAGGCCGTCAAGGTGATGAAGGCCGCGGCGAAGGCGACCGGGCTCGAGGTGCAGTGGCAGGAGCTTCCCATCGGCAAACGCGGGCATGAGCTCCACGGCCACACCATGCCGCAGCTGACGGTTGCGGCGCTCGAGAAGATGGACGGCTTCCTGTGCGGGCCGATCGGGCATGCCGCCTATCCGCGCAACGATCCCACCTGGATCATGCCGCCGCTGCGCAAGCGGCTCGACCTCTACGCCAGCATCAAGCCGGTCAAGTCCTACCCGAACATCAAGTCCGTGCACAAGGACGTGGATATCGTGTTCCTGCGCGAAGTGACGGAAGGCATGCAGTCCTCCGATACCGTGGTCGCGGGCACCGGCGAATTCCGCCCCAACGACGAGATCACCATCGCCTCGCGCATCATCACCCGCAAGGGCTCCAGCCGCGTCGCCCGCGAGGCGTTCGAGATCGCGCGCACCCGCCCTCGGAAGACCGTCACGTCGGTGCACAAGGAACCGGTCTACCGCCTGGCCTGCGGCATGTTCGCCGAGGAATGCCGCAAGCTCACCAAGGAGTATCCGGACGTCAAGCTGAATGAGGTGCTGGTGGACGGCTTTGCGATGAAGCTCGTGATGAACCCGCAGCAGTTCGACGTGGTGGTGACCACCAACCAGTTCGGCGACATCCTGACCGATGAGGGCGCCGGCGTCGTCGGCGGCCTCGGCCTCGCCCCCGGCCTGTGCGTCGGTGAGCGCCTTGCGATGTCGCAGGCGACGCACGGCTCCGCGCCGGACATCGCGGGGAAGAATATCGCGAACCCCTACGCGCTGATCGTGTCGGGGAAGATGCTGCTGGAGTGGCTCGGCCGCAAGCGCAGCGAGCCA
>Ga0209109_10002228_pt1 | contig 10647 bp, 11 predicted proteins | sample Rifsed10ft2_FD_184004 | JGI IMG/M metagenome (GOLD analysis project Ga0209109, IMG submission 184004) | Soil microbial communities from Rifle, Colorado, USA - sediment 10ft 2 (version 2) | ecosystem: Environmental > Terrestrial > Deep subsurface > Rock core/Sediment | place: Rifle, Colorado... | reverse complement strand
TTGCGGGCGAGCAGGCCCAGGTATATACTGATCGCCTGAAACGCTTGCCACAGGCCTTGCACCAGATTTATACCAACAACCACATCTACCTGTTCGAGGTTCCCCCCACCCAATGAAGCTCTCCATTGTCATCCCGGCCTATAACGAGGAAACGACGATTGCGGCGATCATTGCGCGCGTACAGGCCGTCCCGCTGAACGGTCTCGACAAGGAAATCATCGTGGTGGACGACGGCTCGAAGGACCGCACGAGCGACGTCCTGCGACAGATCGACGGCATCCGCGCCGTCCGGCATCCACGCAACGCCGGCAAGGGCGCGGCGGTCAAGACCGGCATCCAGGCGGCCACCGGTGACATCGTGATCATCCAGGATGCGGATCTGGAATACGATCCGGACGATTACCAGACCGTCATCCAGCCGATCATGGACAAGAAGGCCGATGCGGTCATGGGCTCGCGCTTTCTTCTGGAACGCCCGGTGTTCTTCGGCAAGCGGAAGTCGCCCTACCTGACGCACTACATCGGCAACATGCTCATCGTCACCGTCACCAACCGGCTGTACGGACGGTCATTTACGGACTACGAGGGCTGCTACAAAGCCTTCGCGCGGCAGGTCCTGCTCGACACCCCCGTCCAGGCAAACGGTTTTGAGTTTGATAACGAGCTGGTCTGTAAGATAATGCGCAAGGGGGCCCACCTGGTCGAGGTCCCGATCCGGTACATGCCCCGCACCTACGCGCGCGGCAAGAAGATCACGTGGCGACACGGCATGACCATGCTTTGGACCATCGTCAAATGGCGGTTCCTGCCGCTGGACTGATCGCAGGCTCGACAAGGAGCGCGACGTCATGATTGACCGGATCTGCCTGATTATCCCGCCTTCCATTTTCCTGCTGGACGAGCGGGTGTTCATGTCATTGGGCATTCTCAAGGTGGCGGCCGTGCTGGAGCAGGCCGGCCTGGCCGTCGAAGTGCTCGACCTCTCCGGAGTCGAGAATTACGAAGACGTCGTCCGCGACCATGCGCGCACCAGCGCCACGCTGTGCTACGGCCTGACCGCCACCACGCCGCAAATGCCGGCTGCCACGAAGATCCAGCGGGTACTGCGCGCGACCAAGCCGGCCGCCCGCCTCATTCTCGGGGGACCCCACATCACGCTCATCCATGCCGCCGTCAAGTACGAGCAGAAACACGGGCGGCACGGCCGCGCCACGACGGCTTATCGGAACCTCGAAGAGATGTTCGACGTGCTGGTCACCGGCGATGGCGAGCTGGCCATCTTTCACGCCCTCGAGGATCGGGCTCCCGGGCTGGTCGATGGCGACGATCCCAAATCAAACCTGTTCCTCAACAATCCCACGCTGGACGAGCTCCCGTTCCCGGCCCGCCACCTCGTGGATGCCTCCAGCTACCACTACGGCATCGACGGCGTGCCGGCCCTGTCCATGATCGCGCAACTGGGTTGCCCGTTCGGCTGCGGATTTTGCGGGGGACGCATGAGCCCGTTCCTGCGCCGCGTGCGGACCCGCTCCTCCGAGAGCATCGTGCAGGAGATGGTCCATCTCTTCAAGACCTACGGCGTCTTGGGGTTCATGCTCTACGACGACGAATTGAACGTCAGCCCCAACATCGTGGAGCTGATGAACCTCATCCACACGACCACGAAGAACCTGGGGGTGGAATTCCGCCTGCGGGGCTTTATCAAGGCCGAACTGTTCACCGATGAGCAGGCGGAAGCCATGTACCGGGCAGGCTTCCGATGGATCCTGGTCGGATTCGAATCAGGCCACGAACGCATCCTGACGAACATCCAGAAGAAAGCGGCCCAAGCCGACAACACGCGCTGCATGGAGATCGCCAAACGGCACGGTCTGAAGGTCAAGGCCCTGATGTCGGTCGGCCACCCCGGTGAATCGGAAGAGACGATCCGGGCCACCCGCGACTGGCTCCTGGCCGTCAAACCGGACGATTTTGACGCCACGGTAATCACCACCTACCCGGGCACGCCCTATTTCGATGAGGCGGTCGAAACCAGCCCCGGCGTCTGGACCTACACCTATGAGAAGACCGGGGACCGACTGCACAGTCTCACCGTGGATTACCGCGAGGTGGCGGAGTATTACAAGGGCGTCCCGGGAGCCTACACATCTTTCGTCTATACGGACCACTTGAGTGCGGAAGGTCTCGTCCGGCTCCGGGACTGGTTGGAGCAGGATGTGCGGAGCGCATTGAAGATTCCCTACCAGACCGGATCCCCGGCCGTCCGGTACGAGCATTCCATGGGACAAGGCGGCATCCCCCCCAACATTCTCAAGGCCTCTTCACCCTCCGTCCCTCCGGCGGGCCCTGTCCGGGCTCCCGAACTCCTCATGCCCAGGAAGCGATGACGGCTTGCCGGTCGATTCGCATCGGCTATGCCCTCCTCGCCTGCTGCCTGTGGCTGACCAGCCCATGGTCGGCATCAGCCCAGCATGGCCATACGGAACATCGCCGTCCTCCCGACCTCAAGCAGTACCTGGAACAACTCGATCGGCCCGAGCGGGACGAGTATCAGAAACCGGGGCAAGTCGTGGAGGCGCTTGGACTGAAGGCCGGCATGGCCGTGGCGGACCTGGGAGCCGGGTCGGGCTACTTCACCAGGCGGTTCGTCAAGGCGGTGACGGACGCGGGGAAAGTGTACGCGATCGACGTCGAGCAGGAAATGCTGGCCTACACCAAGACCAGCATCGAGCGCCTGCACATTCCGCATACCGTCGAGTTCATCCTGGCGTTGTCCGACAACCCGAAGCTCCCGCCAGACTCCGTTGATCTGATCTTCCTCTGCAACGTCTACCACCATCTGGAAGACCGGGACCGGTACTTTGCAGCCGTGAAGCCGGCGTTGAAAACCGGGGGACGCATCACCATCGTGGATTTCTATCATGACAAGCGTTCCGGCGACGTCGGGTTCCCGCGCCGGCATCTCGTGGCTCGCGAAACGGTCATGGAGGAAATGCGCCGGGCCGGTTACCGCCTGCTTCGCGAGCACGAGTTCCTGCCGCGGCAGTACTTTCTGGAGTTCGTGCCGGTGCTGTGAGCAGCACGAGCTGACAGGTTGCAGGCGACAGGCCGGACGTGTTGCTTGTCAGCTTGTTACTTGTCAGTCTGTCGACCTGTCAGCCTGTCAGCTTTCTGACTTGTCGCTGTCTGTGATCTGAACGCCGACCACCGCAACAGCAGCAAGGCCGCGCCGGCGCCGAGCGCTCCGCCGAGCACCCACCCGCCGAACACGTCCGTGAGGTAGTGCCCGCCGACATACACGCGGGAAAACCCGACGACGGCGACCAACGGCCAGCTGATCCACCCGGTCGCCGGGTACAGGACCTGTAAAAACGCCGCGGCCGCCGCCGTGTTGAGGGCATGGTTGGAAGGAAAACTATACGTCCCGCCGCAGCCGGCAAGCTCGTGCACGCCCGTCAGCGCCTGGCAGGGCCGGACCCGCTCGAACAACCATTTGACCTGCGCGCCGATGAAATCGCCGGTCCCAAGCGTGGCCGCGAGGACCGGCCCCCCGATGGCCGCTTCGACTTTCTGCACCCAGGCCCAGTAGCCGAGGGCCAGCAGGCCCGGCATCAGGAGAAACTTCGGACGGCCGAACTGATACATCAGCCAGTCCAGCCACTCGGAGTGGCCGGCCAGACCGTTGATCGCCTGAAAAATCTCGACATCCCAACTCATAACGTCCTAAGGCTACAGACAATAGGCCATGGGCTATAGGCCCGGATATTCCCGTCTTCTTCCATCGCCAATTGCCTCTCGCCCTTCGCCTGGTTTCTATTGCGTCCGAAAGTGGATCCGCACCGTCAGTTCTCCGTCCACCGGCTCATCCCCGCGCATCTGCGGATCGAATTTCCACCGTCGCAGGGCCGCGAGCCCTGCGCCGGTCAATTCCCGATGCTTGCACGGTTCCAGGACCACCACATCGACCTTGGCATCCTTGGCGACCAGAAACCGCGCCTTCATCCAGTCGTCGAGGACCTGTCCCTCAAGCACGGGCGGAATGGCCGGCCACGGCGTAGAGGTCGGGACCGGTCCCGCCTGCTGATCCTTATTGAGCGGAATGCCATGGACGTGGACCGGCGGCAGGAGGACGACGTCCTCATCGTGGTCTGAATCATGCGTCGCCCGATCCCCCTCGGCAGCCAGGCCCAGGTTGAGGTTAAGGTTGAGGCTAAGGAAGGCTATGAACAGCGCGACTCTGAAATATTCCATCTTCCGCTCCCCCTCAACCTCAGCCTCAACCTTCCCTTAGAAGAACCACTGCCCGCGGAAGAAGAAAGAGCGGGGCATCCCCGCATGCGCAACGCCGAGACCGATGCTTCCCTCACCCTGATTAATGAAGTATTTCTGGTCCAGCACATTCACGACATCGATGCCGAAGAGGATTTTCTGCCTGTTTGGGAGCGGAATGATATGCGACAGGGACAGATTATAAACCGTGTAGGACGGGCTGTGCGAGGAATTCGTCCGGGCGCCCGTTTCGGCCGCCCGGAGACCTGATCCGTAGAACATCTGCCCGGTGAAGGTCGTGTGATCCCGGAACACGTAGCTCAGCACCGCGGAACTGGTCATGGATTGCGAATGGTCGCAGAAGACGCCGCCGGAATTAATGTCGTTGATTTCCCTTTGCTCCAGCAGGAAGTGGCCGGATTGAAGCCCGTAGCCCTTGCACTGTCCCCACGCGACATTACCGCGGCCTGACAGGTGTTCCGTGAACTGCACCTTCAGTGCGGCATCGAGACCCCTTGACCACCCCCGCTCGAACGCGAAGAAATTCAGCAGCGGCGTGGTCCCGAACTGGCCGGCGTCCGACAAATAGTGGCTCAGCTTGTAGTACCCGGTCAGCGCGAGCGTCACCTGCCTCCCCAACGCGTGATAGCTGCCCACTTCGAAGTAGTGCGCCCGCTCGGCCCGGACGGTGTTGTTCGTCGTATTCTCCGGCGCCGCCTTGGTACCGGCCGTATTGAGCCTGGCAAACGAAATGGCCTCGAGGTTCGGCGGCGTAAAGAGACGTCCATAGTAGGCGTGGAAGACATTGGCCTGGTCGGCCTTATAGGTCGCGCCGACCCGCGGGCTGACCTGCCCTTCGCTTCGCAAATACTGCACGGCATCTCCGCGGACACCGATGTTGAACGTCCAGCGGTCGTCCGGGCTCCACTGGTCCTGGACCCAGAATTCCTGCCGCCAGCCGATCAGGCGGTTGTCCGCGCTGAGATTGATCACGTTGCCGGTCGGATTCCCTGCCCCATCGTCGGCAAAGGTAAAGATCCGCGTTTTATTGACGGCCTGAGTCCGATCGATCTGGAAGCCGGTCTTGATCAGGTGCCGCCGGTTCGGGGTATATGTGTGATCAAACCGGAAACCGGTCGAGTAGGCCGTGCGGTCCTGATCCGCCACCGAAAACGGCTCGATTTCATCCGGCGTGTAGACCAGCGCGTTGAACGGATCGGTCTTGAACGTCGCCCGTGTGTGACGGACATAGCCCGCCAGGCTGAAGAAGTTGCTCGCGTCCATATCGTGGCGCCACACCATGTGCGCGTACTGATTATTTTCCTTCTGAGACTCGTCGATCGCCTGCGATGCCACCGGCATGTAGGCCGGATCCTGCGCCTGCAGCAGGCCGAGGATCGTCGCGTTCGCCTCTTGGCCGGGCGACGTGGGAATCTGGTACTTGGCGGCGGAATTCAGGAACAGCCAGGTGAAATTGTTGCGATTGTCGTGCTGGTAATCGCCGCGCAGATAGGACTGGTTCCGTTCGCTCTGGCCGTGGAAGATGGAATGTCCGAGCGTGGGCGGCTCAATGCCGCGATTCGTGGCTGTATAGCTGTTGAGCACATAGTAGCGAAATTTCTCGCCGACCGTGCCTCCGTATTCGAACGAAGGGTTGACCGTCTCGTTGGACCCGCCGAACATCTGCACGGACCCGAAGCCGGGCCTTGTCCCGCTCTTGCTCGTAATATCCACGATCGCGGCCGTCTTGTTCCCGTACTGCGCCTCCATGCCGCCCAGGATGATATCCGCGCGCTCCCAGGCCCGGGGCGTGATCACGTCGGAAAACGTCGACGAGACCGTGTCGGGGATCGGCACGCCGTCGATGCGGAATTGCAGATTGGCATGGTCCTGACGGATGTGGAGTTGCTTCAGCGCCCCGTAGGTGGCGCTCGGAATCGTCTGCAGCACATCCTGAAGCTCGACGTTGTTCCCACGCGGCAGGGCTTCGATGTCTTTCCGGCTGACCGAGTAGGTTTCGCTGGAGGCCTTGAACTGGATCGGCGGCAGCGGCGAGACCACTTCCAGCGCGATTTCCTGCATGCCGGCCAGCGTCAGCCTGATCGGCGTGGGGGCCTCGGCCACGATTTTCACGATGACGTACTCGCTTCGATACGTCTCATTCACCGCGTTGACGGAGTAGGTGCCTGCCCCCGGCGCGGCCACTGAAAAGTCTCCGGCATCATTCGTGATGCCCTCCGCGACGACTTTCCCCTCCTGGTCCCGCACCTGCACAATCGCCTGCGGAATACGCCTCAAATCCTGGTTCTGCACGGAACCCGTAATCATCGGGCCGGCAGGGCTCTGGGCAAAGACATCCACCGGCCCTACTGCCAGGCAGCAGCAGGCCGCAATGCTGATCAATTTCAACGCATGCGAAATCATGATGCCTCCTGATCGCCTGAAAATAATGAAATGAAACACCGGCGGGCGAATCAGCCTTCCGTGAACGGACGGATGCCTACCGATGGATCAGGCTGAATATGATCAGGAAAGGGGCGGAGCGCGAGGAGTGGAAGACCCGGGAAGATTATAGGCAAACAGAGTGAGCGGAACCGGCTGAACCCATGGAAGCTGCGCAGGCAACGCCTGGAGGGCGGACGCATCCGCCGTCAAGGAGCTGCCGGTATGGTGCTGCACCCACTGACAAAGGTCGGTGTCGGAGTGTTGATGGCCATCCTGGTCGGCCGCCGCCAATTCATGGTGCACTTCCAGCGCAACGGCGAAGGGCGCCAATGCGAGGAGCACGCCGCTCACGGCCAACGGCAACGCCGTGCGTACCATCCACCCGCCGAACAGCCTGGCGCATAGGACTCTCATCGGGCGTGACTTGTAACAAACAATCCGCCGCCTGTCAATGTCCGGCTTTCTGAGGAGACCTCGCGCGTGCTAGGATGCCCGCACATGCTGATCGACACCCATACTCACCTGGACGACGCACGCTACGACGACGACCGCGAAGCCATGATCGCGCGCGCGCGCGACGCGGGCGTGGACACGCTCATCACGATCGGCTGCGATCTCGCCACCAGCAGGGCCGCGGTCGAGCTGGCCGACCGCTACCCGTTCGTCTATGCCTCCATCGGCGTGCACCCGCACGAGGTCCGGCACATCGGCGACGACTGGTATGACGAACTCCGGCGCCTGGCGCAGCATCCCAAGGTCGTGGCCTACGGAGAAATCGGGCTCGACTATCACTACAACTATTCCCCGCCGAAGCTGCAGCGGGAACGCTTTCGCGAGCAAATCCTGCTGGCGCGCGAGTGCCGCCTCCCCATCGTCATCCATACACGGGAAGCCCAGGAGGATACGATCGCCATCTTGCGAGAGGAACGGGCGGCCGACTCGGGAGGAGTCTTCCATTGTTTTTCCGGAGACGCGTGGCTGGCGAAGGACGGGCTCGACCTGGGGTTCTACCTTTCGTTCTCGGGCGTGGTCACCTTTCAGAACGCTGCGATGCTGCGTGAGATCGTGCAGACCGTTCCGATGGACCGGATTTTGATCGAGACCGACTGCCCCTACCTGACGCCGGCGCCGCATCGCGGCAAGCGGAACGAACCGGCCAACGTACGGCTGGTCGCCGAGGCCATCGCAAGCATCAAGGGCGCGGCTTCGCCGATGAGCGTCAGCGAAGTCGGCCAGGTCACTTCCGCCAATGCCCGTCGTCTCTTCAACCTCCCGACCGATGCACCTCAGGCCTGACTCTGACGTCCGCATAGGGGACAGATACGTCGCAGGGCAACGACCGGATAGCTGTTCTCTTGACATTCCGGGCTTTACACGAGAAAATTTTCGGGCAAGAACAAGTTTTTGCATGACCACCATTCGCCATATTCTTCTCATCGGCTCCGCCCTTGCCGTTCTCGTGGTGACGCCGGTCAGCCTCCCGGTCTCCTCCTCCGTCGATCTGGCCTTCTCGCAGGGAAGCCGGTCGTCCTCCCAGGGACCGACCGGACGGGGACGGAAAGCCAGGAGGAAACCGGCGCCGGCCATTGTCTCGCCGGCGCTGGTCCGGGATGTCCGGTACAAGTCCTATCCGGACCACACGCGGATCGTGTTGGATCTTCAACGCACCACCTCCTTCACGCAGAACCGGATGAAGAATCCCAACCGGATCATCATCGAGTTGCAGAACGCCCAACTGGGGAAAACCGCGAAAGAGAGGCTCGCGGATGCCGATTTTCCTGGCGAAATCGCCATCGCCCAACCACATCCGCGCTCGGTCACCATCTCGCTCGACATGAATGCCCTCACCGACTACAAGCTCCTTCCGCTGACCCGGCCCGATCGCCTGGTGGTGGACATCTACCAGAACCATGTTCCCGCAAAGCCGTCCGTGCCACCTCAGCAACCGGCGGTCGCAGACGCCTCGTCCCCTTCCCCGGCCCCGTCCGAGTCACCGGTCTCCGCGACTCCTTCTGTTGAACCTCAGGAAGCGGCTCCTCCGGTCCCGCAGCCAAAAGCCACGGCCAAGATCGAGGCGAGGCCCCAACGCAACGACATCAAGCTCATCGTCATCGACCCTGGTCACGGAGGGAAGGACCCAGGGGCGATTGGACGGAGCGGGATGGCGGAAAAGGACATTGCCCTCTACGTGGGGCTCAGGCTGCGGGACCTGATCATCCGGCACCTCAAGAAGGGTGTGCTCATGACGCGGGATCGCGACGTGTTTATCGAACTGGAGGATCGCGCCAAGTTTGCCAACAATATGGGCGCCGACCTCTTCGTCTCCGTCCATGTGAATTCGCATCCGCAGCGATCCACCAAAGGCGTGGAAGTCTACCACTTCGGGGAGGCGAGCGACCGGCGTGCGCTGGAAGTGGCGGCGCGGGAAAACGGCACGCCCATCAAGGACACGGGGATCGGGTGGGAGTATCTGGTGGCCGACCTGCTGACCACGAAGAAGGTGCAGGAATCGCTGGAACTGGCCTGGACGACGAAAAAAGCGATGATCGCCCGCCTGGACGACTACTATGACGTCGAAGACCACGGCGTCAAGACGGCTCCCTTTTACGTGCTCAGGTTTACGGCCATGCCCAGCATCCTCGCCGAGATCGCGTTTATCACCAATCCGACCGAAGAGCGGTTGATGCAGAGCGACGCCTTCCTGAACCGCATGGCCAATTCCATCTTCGACGGCATCAAGAGTTACCTCAAGCCGCTCCGCTCCGCCTCGAAATAGCGTGCCGACATTCAAGGCCACCATCGAATACGACGGCACGGCCTACGCCGGCTGGCAGCGCCAGCCGGGCCAGCCGACGATTCAAGAAGCCGTCGAAGGCGCGCTCCGACGGCTCACGCAGACCGACATCTCCGCCATCGCCGCAGGACGCACCGATGCCGGCGTTCATGCCCTGGGACAAGTCGTGAGTTTCAAGACCGATAAACCCCTCACGCCGGACGATTGGCTGCGCGCCCTGAACGCCACCCTGCCGGAGGACATCAGCGTCTGCTCCGTCGAACGGGTGTCCGACGATTTTCACGCCCGTTTCTCGGCCGTCCGCAAGCTCTATGCCTATCGCATTCTCCATAGGCCATCCCGATCGGGCTTGGAGCGCACGCGGGCCTGGCACCTCTACGGCGCGTTGAACCTGGACGCCATGCGCGTGGCCTCCGGACATCTCATCGGCAAGCACGAGTTCTCGTCGTTCCAGGGACACCCCACCGATGTGGACAATCCCGTTTGCGATCTCCAGCGATTGGACATCATCAAGGACCAGGACATCGTCAGGATTGAGATCGAGGCGGATCGGTTTCTCAAACAAATGGTCCGGGCGATGGTGGGAACGCTGGTCGAGGTTGGGCAAGGGAAGCGCACGCCGGAAGACATGAAGCGGATCCTGGAGGCAAAGGACCGCCGCGCCGCCGGCTATACGGCGCCCGCGCAGGGCCTGTACCTGGTGAAAGTCTGTTACTAGCCCCCTTCCCATTCTTGTATCGGCGTGATATCATGCGCACGATTTCACGCATGATATTTCACCGCTTGGCGGAGGTCGGACATGAGCGTCGCATATAAAAAGGATGAAATCCTCAGTGCGTCCCGAGCCGCCCGTTCATTCGGTAAGGTGCTGGCCGATTTGAAGGAACATCGGAAACGCCGCGTTGCCATCGCCAAGAATAACGAGTTGGAAGCCGTGATCCTGCCCATCGAAGAATACGAGACGATGGCCGAGGCCCTGGCCGTCATGGAACACGTCGAGATCTATCGGCTCGTCCAAGAGAGGAAACGAAAGGCGCCGGGCAGGCGCACGTCGCTCAATGCCCTCCTGAAAGACGAAGGCCTTGCCGTTTAACCCACATTATTCATGACGGTTCGTGACGAAACCGCCGAGACGCCAC
>Ga0209109_10002226_pt1 | contig 10650 bp, 9 predicted proteins | sample Rifsed10ft2_FD_184004 | JGI IMG/M metagenome (GOLD analysis project Ga0209109, IMG submission 184004) | Soil microbial communities from Rifle, Colorado, USA - sediment 10ft 2 (version 2) | ecosystem: Environmental > Terrestrial > Deep subsurface > Rock core/Sediment | place: Rifle, Colorado... | reverse complement strand
CTCCCTGCCCTCCCCCTGCAGAACGGGACTGCGCATCCCAGGTTGGAGCGCAGGGGGAGGGAGGTCTATCTCAAGGAGGTCGGGGGGCTTTGCCCCCCGACCTCCTTGAAAATCCTCTTCCCCCTCCCCGCCCGAACCTTCGCCGATTGTTGGGCGTTTGTCGGGGAGGGGGTAGGGGGTGGGGTCAGCGGGCGCCGGACTGCTCTTGTGTCAGGCGGTGGCCAACCGATGTCCACGCGGCGGACTGCCACTACCCGGCGCAGCGCCGGCCGCTGCAATCGAGTCGATCCCAGCAGCCGATGTCCAGTTCGGTTCACGGCACAAAGGTCAGGGCGCATCATCGGGGAGGCGGCTCGGGAGCCGATCCCAGGCCGAATGCCTGCGACTTCCTCGACGGCCAGTACAGAGAACCGTAGGGGCGGGTTTGAAACCCGCCCCTACGCATGATGCGGAGCACGCCAGACCTCGGTGCGGCGGCGTGGTATAAGGCAAAGGGTCCCTGCCCTCGATGCGGTCCTCGCCTCAGCCCTTCGCTGCGTTGTTCGTCTTCCTTGCCCTTTCCGGCTGCGCCTCCCCGATTGCGGAGACCGCGCCGCCTCCAGTGCCGAGCCAGACTCCTGCTTATCAACTCAGCCTGCCGGTGGCAGCGGAGCTCGCGCCACAACTGGAGTCCGGCGAGTGGCTGGTCCTCGGCCTCGCCGGCGCGGCGTCCCAGGCCATCGCGGATCCACACGTCTTGATCGTCCTGCGCGATGGGTCCGGCGCGGAGATCGCCCGGCGCACGATCGAGCTCCCGACCGACCTCCTGCCGCCCGCCTCGGCCTGGCCCTTTCGCGAATTGTTCCGACCATCGTCCACCCCGGCTTCGGTGGAAGCCAGATTGCTGGGAAACCTCGCGACTCTTCCGCCCGGTCCCGATCTGGCGGCTCGTGTCCTGCGGACGTTCCTCGACGCCCAAGGGAGAACGATCGCTTTGGGATTCCTGGCGAACTCCGGCCCGGCCGAGGCGATCGTCGAGCGGCTGGGCCTGCTCGGGCGCGACGCGACCGAGGGCATTCGAGAGGTCTTGTACGCCGAGCCCGTCGCAGATCGGATCGGGTCGGGCGACCGAGTGCCCTTCCTCGTCCCCCTCCCGCTCGGAGGCGAGGACCTCGAATGGGAGGTCTTTCCGATCGCCCGAGCCTCCGATGGATCGCGCCTCCCCGTCACGATCCAGGAAGTCCGCTCCGATCGCGACGATCAGGACAATCCTTTCGTCACGGCCATCGTCCACAACACCTCGCAAGAGCCGGTCTGGCTGACTCTGACCGGAATTGCCCTCGAGGGCGAGTTGTGGCTCGCCGGCGACTCGCTCTCCCTGCCCTTGCCGCTCGCACCCGGGGGCCGCGCGCCTTTCAGCCTTCGCCTTCCGGGGGTCGGTCTGCCGCCGGAGGACCCGGTGGAATGGCTGATCGTCGCCCATGCGAGTCCAGCCGAGGCCGGACCGGTGGCGGTGAGGTCGGAAGTCATCGGTTACGAGGCGGTCGGGAGCACGCTCTTTCTCCGCATCGTCCTTACCGGCGGCGAGCCGGCGGGCACATTGGCCCCTGCGGCCCGGGCGATGATCCGGGGGGACGAGGGACTGATCGTGAGCGCCGGTTGGGGCGCCGGGCCTCCGTCCCTGGCGCCCGGGGAAACGGCCGTGGTGACCGTGGCGCTGCCGCTTCCCGGCGGGTTCGATCTGACCCTCGGGCAGCTCGACGTCCAGGGCGGCGGCCTGCCATCGACCGAGCCTGGTTCCTGAGCTCCGCCTGCCGCTTTGGTATAATCCCTCGACCCCGGTTCGCCGGGGTGTTCTGTACCCATCGCCTCCCCTGCCGCGATTGGGTGTTATGCAAGGGGTGGTGAGGGATGACCGATCTGATCCGGGATCTCGACAAGGCCGAACTCCTCCGCATGTACCACGAGATGGTGCTGGTGCGGAGATTGGAGGAGCGTTCGGCCGCCCTCTACCAGGAGGGCAAGATCGGCGGCTTCCTGCACCTTTATATCGGGCAGGAAGCGGTCGGCACCGGCGTGCTCTCGGTGCGCCGCCCGGAAGATCGGGTCATCACTGCTTACCGCGACCACGGCATCGCCATCTCCTGCGGCCTCTCGGCGCGTGCCGTGATGGCGGAGCTTCTCGGCAAGGCCACCGGCGCCTCCAAGGGCAAGGGCGGCTCGATGCATCTGGCCGACGTCGAGCGCAATTTCTGGGGCGGACATGCCATCGTCGGGGCGCACCTGCCGTTGGCGGCCGGCATGGCCCTGGCCGACAAGTATCGCGGCCGGCCGGCCGTTACCTTGTGCTTTTTCGGCGACGGCGCCACCAACATCGGCTACTTCCACGAGGCGCTCAATCTGTCGATGGTCTGGCGCCTGCCCGTGCTGTGGATCTGCGAAAACAACCTGTACGGGATGGGTACATCCGTTGAACGCGCCTCGGCCGTTCAGGACATTCGGCAAAAAGCCGAGGGCTACGGCATGCCCAACAACCGGGTCGAGGGTATGGACGTCCTGGCGGTCCGCGCCGCCGGCGAGAATGCACTGGCGGCGGCGCGCGGCGACGGCCCCTTTTTCCTCGAGATCGTCACCTACCGCTTCCGCGGCCATTCGATGGGAGACCCGGAGCGCTACCGCACGACGGCCGAGGTCCAGAAGTGGCAGGAAAATGACCCGATCGGGATCTTCCGCGGCCACCTGGTCGAGGCCAAGCGCCTGACGGGCAAAGAGCTCGACGCCGAGGAAGCGGGGGTCGACGAGGAAATGGAAGACGCCGTACGCTTCGCCGAAGCGAGTCCCAATCCGGCGCCGGAAGAGCTCTTCCGCGACATCTACGTCGAGCCGGTGAGCTGATCGATGACCATCCTGACGATCCGCGAGGCGATCTCGCAGGCCCTGTGGGAGGAGATGGAGCGCGATCAACGCGTCATTATCCTCGGCGAGGAAGTCGGCGTGTGGGGCGGCACCTATGCCGTCACCAAAGGGTTCTACGACCACTTCGGGCCGGAACGCGTCCTCGACACGCCCATCGCCGAAGGGACGATCGTCGGCGCCGCCAACGGCGCCGCCATGGCCGGGCTGCGGCCGGTGGCCGAACTGATGACGATCAACTTCGCCTTCCTGGCGATGGACCAGATCGTCAACCATTCGGCCAAACTCAGGAGCATGTTCGGCGGTCAGTTTACCGTGCCGGTCGTCATCCGCGCCGTCAGCGGCGGCGGCCGACAGCTCGGCGCCACGCACTCGCAAACACCGGACGCCGTCTTCGCCCACTTCCCCGGGTTGAAGGTCGTCGCCCCCGGAACTCCCCACGACGCCAAGGGCCTGCTCAAGGCCGCCATCCGCTCCGAGGACCCGGTGCTCTTCATCGAGCACGCCACGCTCTACCAGGCGAAGGGCGAGGTCCCCGACGGCGAAGTGCTCGAGCCGATCGGAGTCTCCAAGGTCCAGCGCCCGGGCCGCGACGTGACCCTGGTCACCTATTCCAAGATGTTGCAGGTGTCGCTCCAGGCGGCCGAGCAGTTGGCCCAGGAGGGCATCGAAGTCGAGATTGTCGATTTGCGGTCGCTGCGGCCGCTCGACGTGGGGCCGGTCCTCGAGTCGTTCCGACGGACCAACCGGGCCGTGATCGTGGAGGAGGGCTGGCGCTCGTTCGGCGTCGGCGCCGAGGTCTCGGCCCGCATCTACGAAGAAGCGTTCGACCATGTCGACGCCCCGATCGTGCGCGTGGCCCAGAAGGAAGTCCCGCTCCCGTATAATCGCGAACTCGAGCAGGCGGCGCTGCCGCAACTGGCGGATGTGATCGCCGCCGTTCGACAGGTGCTGTGATGGCGACCGTCGTGACGATGCCCAAGCTCGGTTTCGACATGGCCGAAGGCATGCTGGTGCGCTGGGTGCGCGGCGTCGGGGAGACCGTCCAGAAGGGCGAGGTCCTAGCCGAGATCGAGACCGACAAGGCGACGGTCGAAGTCGAAGCCGTCGAGTCGGGCGTCGTCCGCAAGCTCCTGGTCGACGAAGGCGCGGCCGTCCCCATCGGGACGCCGATCGCCATAATCGGGACCGCCGACGAATCGATCGATGACGTCGCCGGCGTCGCGGCCGCTCCTCGCCAGCCGGCCCCCGCCCCCACACCGGCACCTGCTGGCCCAAGCCCCGCTACAGGCGAGGCGGCCGGAACGCCGCCGACCGGGACGCGGGCTTCCCCCCTGGCGCGCCGCATGGCCAATGAGGCCTCCCTCGACCTGCGCACGATCACCGGCAGCGGTCCCGGCGGCCGTGTGACCAAGCGAGATGTAGCGGCGGCCCTGGGCAAGCCGGCGACCATGGCGCTCCCCGCCTCGGCTCCGCAAGCCGCCCCTGGTCTGCCGGCACGACCGGACAAGGACGAGGTCATCTCGCCCACCCGTCTACGCCAGGCGATCTCTCGCCGCATGACAGCTGCCAAACAGCAGGTGCCGCATTTCTACCTGACGGCCGACCTCGACGCCGCTCAACTCGTGCGCCTGCGGGCCGAGGCCAACGCCGCGCTGCCGGAAGACGCCCGGCTGTCGATCCACGACTTCGTCGTGCGCGCCTCCGCCCTGGCCTTGCGGTCTTTTCCAGCCCTCAACGCCTCCCTCGATGGAGCCCGGATCGTGCGACATGCCGCCGTGCATGTCGGCACGGCGGTGGCCGTCGCCGGCGGCCTGCTGACCGTCGTCGTGCGTGATGCCGACGGCAAGTCGGTGCCGGCGATCTCCGCCGAGCTGCGGCAGCTCGTCGGCCGCGCCCGCGATGGCCGCGTTCGGCCCGATGACATCGAAGGCTCGACGTTCACCATCTCCAACCTGGGGATGTACGAGGTCGACGAGTTCATTGCCATCATCAACCCGCCCGAAGCCGCCATTCTGGCTGTAGGCGCCGCCCGCGAGGTCCCCGTGGTCGAGGCGGGCCAGATCGTCCCCGGTTGGCGCATGAAGGTCACCCTGTCCGCCGACCACCGTGTGACGGACGGCGCCGAAGCCGCCCGCTGGCTGCAGCACCTGCGCACCTACCTCGAGCACCCGATCCGCCTGTTCCTCTAGATCGGCGGCCGGCGCCGATCGCCGAACCCCCGGCCCCGGCGCCTTGGCCGGTCCGTTCGGACGGTATACAATCTCTCCCCTATGGCTGATCCGGCGAAGATCCTGGTCGTCGACGACGAACCCGACACGGTGGGACTGCTCGAGCTGACGCTGCGGACCGCCGGATACGAGATCCAGTCTGCCCGCAGCGGGCAGGAAGGCCTGCGCCTGGCGCTCGAGAATTCGTTCGATTTGCTTCTACTCGACGTGATGATGCCGGATCTGACGGGGTTCGACCTGATGCGCAGCCTGCAGGAGCTGCACGGCGCCTCGGAGAAGTCCCCGGTCGTGATCCTGACGGCGCGCGATCGCCCGGAAGACCGGGAGATCGGTCAGCGACTGGGAGCGGTCGGCTACCTGCTCAAACCGGCCACGCGGGGGCAACTGGTGGACGCCATTCACCAGGCGCTCGACTCGTCCTCGTCCCGTGACTCCCGCGCCTGACGTTCAACTTCACTGGTTCTCCACCGCCCTCGAAGAACTGCCCGCCTTCCTTCGTTCGGCCGACGTTTTCCGGCCCCTCCACCCTCCGCCGCCTGGCATGCCCCAGGACCTGAGCCTGGGTGGATTGCTGCTGGCGGCCGATGCGCTCGGTGGTTCCTCCGGCGGCCTCGCCCCCGCCTCCCGAGAAGAATGGGCGAGGGCGCGGCAGCAGTGGCAGGATGAATCTATGCGGCACGCCGCCGCGATCGAAAAGAAAGCGTCGGCGGAGTTCTCATCCCGGCTGAACCTGTGGAGAGCCTACCTGCAGGAGCTCAAGGAGAAACCGCGCCAGGCCGAGGCCTACGCATTTGAGGTCCGCCACCGTGTGATCCTCGACCGATTGCTGCCGATCCTGGAAGGAGGAGCGGCAACCAGGGTCTCGCGGTTGGCGCAGGCCGACGATCTGCTCCGGGCGATGTTCCGGCCGGGGACTTTCATCTGGGCGTCGGAGCTGAAGAGGGTCTATCCGGAGGGGTCGTTTTGGTACCTCTACGGGCGGCCTTCGGAAGCGAAGTAGTCGGCCAGGCGCGACCTGTTCCACCGGCCGCGGTGTTCCATGCCATCGCTCGAGGGATTCCTCGGCCGGTCCCTTCGGGGGTCGGCTGCCCCGAGCGGAGGACTCCGGGCCGGCCTCGGAAGGACACGCAGGAGAACCTCTCCCTCTCACCTGTCATTCCGAGTAAGGCGACACCTGCGCCGTAGTCCCGCCCGTCACGAACTTGAAACACGTCGTGCCGCGAATTCCTCGGCCAGCCCATCAACTTGCTGGAAGGGCCCTCGGAATGACAACCGAGGGCGTCGGCCGGGAATCGACTAGCGCGCGTAGTCGATCGCACGCGTCTCGCGGATGACCGTGACCTTGATCTGCCCGGGATACTGCATCCCTTCTTCGATCTTCTTGGCCACATCGCGCGCCAGGCGCGTCGCCGCCAGGTCGTCGATGTCTTCCGGGGTGACGATGACTCGAATCTCCCGCCCGGCCTGAAGGGCGAAGCTCTGTTGAACGCCGCCGAAGGAATTGGCGATCTCCTCCAGACCGCGTACCCGCTTGATGTACTGCTCCAGGCTCTCGCGCCGGGCCCCCGGGCGGGCGCCGCTGATGGCGTCGGCCGCTTCGACGATGACGGCTTCGACCGATTCCTGGTCGATCTCGTGGTGGTGCGAGGCGATGGCGTTGACCACTTTGGCGTTGACCCCGTGGCGGCGGGCGAACTCGGCGCCCAGGGCGGCGTGCGTCCCCTCCACCTCGTGGTCCATCGCCTTGCCCAAATCGTGCAGCAAGCCGCCGGCTTTGCACAACCCGACGTCGGCCCCCAGCTCGGCGGCGATGACGCCGGCCAGCTGGGCCACTTCGACGGCATGCGCCAGCTGGTTCTGCCCGTAGGAAGTGCGGTACTTCAGGCGGCCGAGTTTCTTGATGACCTCCGGGTGAATCCCCGACACGCCGGCATCGAAGGCCGCCCGCTCGCCCTCTTCGACGATCGTCTTCTCCACATCCTGGCGCGCCTGATCGACCGTCTTCTCGATGTGGGCCGGGTGGATGCGGCCGTCCAGGACGAGCTTCTCCATCGAGCGCCGGGCGATCTCGCGCCGGACCGAGTCGAAGCTGGAGATCGTCACCGCTTCCGGCGTATCGTCGACGACCACGTCGACGCCGGCGGCCTGCTCGAAGGCGCGGATGTTGCGCCCATTGCGCCCGATGATGCGCCCCTTCATCTCGTCCGACGGCAGCGGAACGACCGAGACCGTGATCTCGGCCACGTGGTCCGAGGCCACCCGTTGAATGGCGTCGGCGATCAACTCGCGCGCCCGACGCTCGCCCTCGGACTGGGCCTCCTGCTCGATCTGCCGGATGACGCGCACCATGTCGCCGCGGGACTCGCGCTCGACTTCGGTCAGCAGCAGCGCCTTGGCATCGTCCCGACTCATTCCTGAGACGCGCTGCAGTTCTTCGACCGTCTGGCGGTGCAGCGTCTCGAGCTCGTTTTCCTGCCGATCGAGGTTGCTCTGGCGCTTGTTCAGCTGCTGGTCGCGCTTCTCGATCTGCTCCACGCGTTTATCCACTTCGCCGCGCCGGCGCTGCAGCCGCTCCTCCTCACGCCCGAGCTCACTGCGCCGGCGCGAGGCCTCGCCTTCGGCCTCGTCTCGCAGCCGCAGGGCCTCGTCGCGGGCGCTGAGTTCGACCTCGCGCGCCTTGCCTCGGGCCGTCTCCAGGACGCCCTCGGCTTCCGCCTGACGTGTGAGCGCGGCGCGCTGCTCCTGCATCCGGCGGACGAAAATGCCGACGCCAATACCGACCAACAGGGCTAGCAGCCCGATCCCGAATCCGATTCCCAAGGTAGTGCTCACGCTGTCTCCTCGCTATCGCCGTCGGCCGCCGCCCGCAGGCGGTGCAACACCAGGCGGATGGTGTCGTGGTCAAAGCCGCGGCGCTGAAGGTAGGCATAGAGCTTCTGACGCCGGGCGGAAGGGTCGAGGGGGGTCCAGCGCTGGCTCACTCGCTGGACGGCGGCCCACGCCGCCTGCGGTTCGTCGACTTCGGCCAGGGCCGAGTCGATGGCGGTCGAGGGCACGCCCTTGCGGCGCAGCTCGGCCCGCAGCATGGCTGCCCCGCGCGGCCGAAAGGTCATCCGGTTCTCCACCCAGAGGCGGGCGAACGATCCGTCGTCCAGGTCGCCGTTGCGGCGCAGACGTTCGATGACGGTCTGGGTCGTTTCCGGGTCATAGCCGGCGCGCTCGAGCCGCTGTCGGACCTCGGCCTCCGAGCGCGGCCGTTCGACGAGCAGACGGCCGATGCGCTCCAGCGCCGCCGCCTCGCTCGACCGGTCCTCGATCTGCTGCTGCGCCGCCGGGTCGAGGTTCATCCCGACGCGCAAGCCGGACGCCGCGGCGGCGGGAATCGCGCGCCAGCGGCGGCCGTCCAGGTAGACCTGGACGCGCGCAGGATGCCGGGGGACAGGTTTGAGCGCGGTGATTTCGGCCATGCACGCCTCACCGCGGTCCGGAAGAATCAAGCAAGCCGCGACCCATCGTTCCGGCCACGGCTTGACACGACCGACGCCGCAGCCCTACCTGCGGGCTGCCCGTGCGACTCCGCCTGCTACCCCGACGATTCAACGTCGGAGCATGATGACGCCCCCTACTTCCCCGCTGCTCCCTTCGTCATCTGCACAGGCGACAATTCTTCCTCACCGCGGAGTCCACAATTCCTGTTGCCAGGTTCGTCGTCAAGCCATGGCTGTGCGCTTGCGCGCCCAGCTCGGTCCCGCCGGTTTCCCTCCCGGCGAGGTTCTATTTTACTCTTCTGCCGCCGGCGCGCCAGCCCCGGCCCGGGCGACTTCCCGAACCTGGGCCTCGATCGCCTGCAGCATTTCGGGGTTCTGGCGCAGGGTCTCCTTGGCGTTCTCCCGTCCCTGCCCGATGCGCTCCTCCCGGTAGGTGTAGAACGAGCCGCGCTTCTCGATCAGCCCCAGCTCCACCCCCAGGTCCAGCACGTCCCCCGCCTTCGAGATGCCCTCGTTGTACAGAATGTCGAACTCCGCCACCCGAAACGGCGCCGCCACCTTGTTCTTCACCACCCGCACCCGCGTGCGCGCCCCCGTCACTTCCTGCCCCACCTTGATGCTCTCCACCCGCCGCACGTCCAGCCGCACCGAGGCATAGAACTTCAGCGCCATGCCCCCCGTCGTCGTCTCCGGATTCCCGAACATCACCCCGATCTTCTGCCGCAGCTGGTTGGTGAACACCATCGCCGTATTCGTCTGCTTGATCGCCCCACTCAGTTTCCGCAGCGCCTGGCTCATCAGCCGCGCCTGCATCCCCATCGTGGCGTCTCCCATGTCCCCCTCGATCTCCGCCCGCGGCACCAGCGCCGCCACGCTGTCCACCACCACCACGTCCACCGCCCCGCTCCGCACCAGCGTCTCGGCGATCTCCAGCGCCTGTTCCCCCGTGTCCGGCTGCGAGATGTACAGGTTGTCCACGTCCACCCCGCACCTGGCCGCATACCCCGGGTCCAGCGCATGTTCCATGTCGATGTAGGCGCACGTCCCCCCCAGCTTCTGCGCTTCCGCCACGATGTGCTGGCACAGCGTCGTCTTCCCCGACGACTCCGGCCCGAAGATCTCCGTCACCCGCCCGCGCGGCACGCCCCCCACCCCCAGCGCCAGGTCCAGCGCCAGCGATCCCGTCGAGATCGTCTCCACCGCCAGGTGCGTCGCCTCCCCCAACCGCATCACCGCCCCGTCCCCGTATTGCTTCTTGATCTGGGAGACGGCGGACTCGAGGGCGCGGCTGCGTTCTTCGGGCATTGCGATCCCCTTCCCCGTGTGCGAGAGATTCAAGAGTCTAGCCTTCGCGAATGGGCAGGTCAAGCGGGTAGGAGCGATTTGCCCGTACCCTCTCGGAGAAGAGTCGGATCCGCGCGGGACTTGTCCCGTCGGCCTCACCCCTGCCCCCTCTCCGCCATTGAAGCCGGATTCCGTCCGAGACTTCTGAGGCGGAGGGGGGACCCGTTGTTCGAAGAGGAAGGGGGCGGCTTTGCCGCCCCCTTCCTCTTCGAGCTTCCTCCCTCCCCCGGCCCCCTGCCTTCTCCCGATGAGAGCCCTCATGCCGGGGGACCCCTCCGCTTCGCTTCGGGGGGCTACGGTCGGGTCAGGCAGGGGGTAAATTCGCAACATGCCCGGGGGATCCTCCGCTTCGCTTCGGGGCTACGCACGGTTCAGAGAGGGAGTGGATCCAGAACGCCGGCCGCAGTGGGTGGGGCCGTCGGCCCTCGAGCGACGATCTCGCACAATGAAACCAGCGGCTCATGCCGCTGGTAACAAAGGCCCCACCATGTCGTGTGCAGCCGGTTTTGAACCTGCTGACGCAGGTTGGGAACCGCCAGACGGGTTTCGCCTTGGCCGAAGCCTAACGCGTCGCCCGCCTGAGATAAGTTCCCCTATGGCACGTGTTGGCTCAAAACGGAAGTGCTACATCACGGGCACGGCAGGGCAAGCCTAGATATACCACGGAACCGTTCGGGCTGCCAGCCGAGTCAGGC
>Ga0209109_10002225_pt1 | contig 10651 bp, 7 predicted proteins | sample Rifsed10ft2_FD_184004 | JGI IMG/M metagenome (GOLD analysis project Ga0209109, IMG submission 184004) | Soil microbial communities from Rifle, Colorado, USA - sediment 10ft 2 (version 2) | ecosystem: Environmental > Terrestrial > Deep subsurface > Rock core/Sediment | place: Rifle, Colorado... | reverse complement strand
CTCCAAAATGGTCTTCCGGCCCGCGGGGTCGAACTCGATGAAGAAGAACAAAAAGCGGCCCGATCGCTCTCTCTGCTGACCGCCAAACCGATCTTGGTTGCGTTGAACGTGGACGAGGCCGATCTCAAACAAACCGAAGGATCGGAAGAAAAATATTCCCAAGAACTGGGAGTAGCACGAAATCAGGTGGTGACGATCTGCGCCAAGACCGAAGCCGAGCTGGCCGAACTTTCCCCGGAAGAGCAAGGAGCCTACCTTAAGGAATTGGGAGTAGGGGAATCCGGTTTGGAAAAACTCATTCAGCGGGCCTATGCCACACTGGGGCTGATCAACTTTTTGACCGCCGGCACTATCGAGGTTCGGGCCTGGACGATCCAAAAAGGAACCGCCGCCCAACAAGCCGCCGGGGTGATCCACAGCGATTTTGAGAAAAATTTCATTAAAGCGGACATCGTTGATTTTGAAACTTTTGTGAAAGTGAACGGGTGGCAGTCGGCGCGGGAGCGAGGAAAAGTCCGTTCGGAAGGCAAGGAGTATCTCATCCAAGACGGGGAAGTGGTTGAATTCAAGATCGGAGCCGCCTAATGCCGAAAAGAACCGCAAATCTGATCCAAGTCGTTAAAGCATCCGGAGAACGCGAACCGTTCTCTAAAGAGAAAGTCCTCATTTCCCTGCGGAGAGCCGGCGTCGGCCGGGAACTAGCCGAAGACGTGCTCAAAATAGTCGAATCCGAACTCTACGAAGGAATCCCGACCCGGGAAATATATCGGCACATTTTTCAGCACCTTCGGGAGAACGGAACCCATTTGGCATCCAAGTACAACCTCAAGCGCGCCCTGATGGAGCTGGGACCATCGGGATACCCATTCGAAAAATTCTTCGCCAAAATTCTGGAAAGTGAGGGCTACCAAACCGCCGTTGGCCAGCAGGTTCGCGGCAAATGCGTTTGGCACGAGGTGGATGTCGTCGCCGAGAAAGACGGCGTTAAGCAAATGGTCGAGGCCAAGTTCCACAACGAGAGCGGCTTGAAAACGGATACCAAAGTCGCCCTTTATGTTTACGCCCGGTTCTTAGACGTTTCCGCCGGAAACGGTTTTAATGAAGGATGGCTGGTTACCAACACTAAGCTGACCGGAGATGCCAAAACCTATTGCGATTGCGTCGGACTAAAGTACGTCAGCTGGGACCACCCCGAAGGCCGCAGTCTTCGCGAGCTGGTGGAAAGAAACAAACTCTACCCTGTTACCGCCCTAACCACCTTGAGCTCCCACGAAAAAGCAACGCTCTTGGGGGAGGGGATTGTTACCTGCAAGGAACTGGTTACCAACCTGGAACGAGTTCCCAAAAGCAAACGGGGCGCCGTGGCGGATGAGGCCCGGCAATTGATTTAGGCTCCCCAAATCTAGTAAAAAGAAGGCGGGCGAGGTTTTCCTCTGCGGATCTCCTCGCCCTGAAAAGTTTGGACGCGATCCTCGATCGCTAGCAAGCTCGTTCGTTACGCTCGTTTGTAATTGTTTTCTCCAGTAAAATCTCTTCCCAAACGGTTCAAATTTTGGTAAGATAAATAGGTTTGGTTTGCTCTGCCCCTAGCCACTAAACCCTAGTTTCCCTAATCTAATATGGTAGAAGAAAAACCACAAGAAATTCCCGAATTGCCCCAAGGAAAAATCCTTACCGTCCCCGTCACCGGGGAGATGGAAAAAGCCTACCTGGACTACGCCATGAGCGTGATCGTCGCCCGGGCTCTGCCGGACGTCCGCGATGGACTAAAGCCGGTCCAGCGCCGGATCATCTACGCGATGCACGAGCAGGGAATGAGCCCGACCACCAAATTCTCCAAATGCGCCGCGGTGGTGGGGGAGGTAATGAAAAAATTCCACCCCCACGGAGACATCTCCATTTATGATGCGCTCGTGAGAATGGCGCAGAATTTCTCAATGCGCTACCCCCTGGTCGACGGGCAGGGAAACTTCGGCTCGATCGACGGCGATTCCGCGGCGGCGATGCGGTACACCGAGTGCCGCCTCGCTCCCCTGACCGATGAACTCTTGGCGGACATTGGAAAGGAAACCGTCCTCTTCGGGCAAAACTACGACGCAACTACGACCGAACCGAACGTTCTCCCCGCGGCGGTGCCGAACCTCCTCTTGAACGGCTCTTCCGGAATCGCGGTCGGAATGGCGACGAACATCCCCCCCCACAATCTGGGAGAGATTTTAGACGCCCTCGTCGCAATGGTTCAAGCGGCTAAAGTCTCTGGAGAAGTTGACCAGCACCAGGCCGATTACAGTCTTACGGTCGAAGATCTGATGCAGTTCGTTCCCGGTCCGGATTTCCCGACGGCCGCTTTGGTTTACGGGCAAGATGAGATCGCCCGGGGCTACGCCACCGGCAAGGGTAGCGCCGTGATGCGCGCCAAAACCGAAATCACGGAAGAGGAAGGCCGGAACCGGATCATCGCCACCGAACTACCATATCAAGTTAATAAGGCAACCCTCCTCGAAAGAATTGCCCAACTTGTAAAAGACGGGAAAGTAAAAGGAATCGGCGGCTTGCGGGACGAGTCCGATCGCGACGGGATCCGGGTCGTGGTCGATCTCAAGAAGGAAGCCCGTCCCCAGGCGGTCCTAAACTATCTCTTCAAGCACACCGAACTCCAAACCACCTTTCACATGAATATGGTCGCGCTCGTGGACGGCCAACCGCAGACTTTGACGCTCAAAACCATCCTCGAAGAGTTCCTCAAGCACCGCTACCAGGTCGTTCTTAAGAGAATAAGATTCTTACTCGGACAAGCCAAGCAGCGCGAGCATATCCTGCAGGGATTAAAGATCGCATTGGACCACCTCGACGAGGTGATCGCGACCATCAAGAAATCGGCCGATACCGACGACGCTCGCATCAATCTGGTCAAGAAGTTCGGACTGACCGAGATCCAAGCCCAAGCCATTCTGGACATGCCCCTTAAACGCCTTTCGGCCTTGGAGCGGGAAAAGATCGAACAAGAACTCAAGGATATCCTGGAAGAGATCAAGCGCCTGGACCTGATCATTTCGAAACCGCAAAACATCTACCGAGAGGTCGAGAAAGAACTCCAAGAAGTCAAAGAAACTTACGGCGATGAGCGCCGCACCAAAATCTTCAAGAGACGGATCGGAGAATTCAGCGAAGAAGAGCTGGTCCCGGAAGAAGATGTCATCATCACGATGACGGAAGATGGGTACATCAAGCGTCTGCGGGAGGAGACCTACAAACGGCAGGGTCGGGGAGGAAAGGGCGTCGTCGGGATGAAAACCAAGGAAGAGGATACGGTGGAACAGATCCTCCCCACCTCGACCCACGATGAGGTTCTCTTCTTCACCAACAAGGGACGGGTCTATAAGCAGAAGGCTTACGAGTTGCCCGAGGCAACTCGCCAAGCAAAGGGCACGGCGATAGTCAACATTCTCGACCTGGAGTCGGAGGAAAAAGTGGTGATCATGCTTCGCATTCCCAAGAAAGACCTTAGACCGATCCATCTCTTCATGGCGACCGACCATGGCACCGTTAAAAAGACGGCGCTGACCGATTTTGAGAACATTCGCCGGACGGGAATCATGGCGATCCGCCTCAAACCCCAGGAAAACCTGATCTGGGTTAAACCCACCTCCGGCGAGAACGACATCGCCCTGGTTACCAAAATGGGCCAATCGATCCGCTTCAAAGAAACGGACGTCCGTTCGATGGGCCGGGCGGCCGCCGGCGTCCGCGGGATCAGGATCGGCAAAGGCGATGAAGTGATCGCGACCGAAGTGGTTGTTAATCCGAAGGATTATCTCCTCACGCTCTCCGAACGCGGCGTCGGGAAGCGAACCCGCCTCGCCGAGTACAAAACCCAGGGACGGGGTGGTTCCGGCATTCTCACCCATCGGGTCACCGCCAAAACCGGCAAACTGGTCAGCGCCCGGATCGTCGAGGAGGCAAAGCAGAACGACATGCTCCTCACCTCCAAGCGGGGACAGGTGATTCGGCTTTCACTCAAACAAGTACCGATCCTGGGACGGGCCACCCAAGGAGTTTATTTGATGCGTTTGAATGAGGGAGACTCCGTTTCGGCGGTCGCATTTATGGAGGAGGGGGAAGAACCGGAAATTTTGCCTCCGAAAGAAGAAGAAAAGCGGGAGTAGAAGACTTTTACAGTTGGAGGCGGCGCAGCAACTGAGCGTTCGCCGAAACAATCACGGTCGAAGCCGACATAAAGACCGCCGCCAAAGCCGGCGCCAGGACGATCCCGAAAGGAGAGAACAGTCCGGCCGCCGCCGGAATCGCAAAGACGTTGTACCCCGTTGCCCAAACCAAATTTTCAATCATCTTTCGATAATTCGCCCGCGCCAGCTTGATGATTTTGACAATGTCGCGGGGGTCGTTCTTGATCAAGACAATTCCGGCCGCTTCGATCGCAACATCCGTTCCGGCCCCAATCGCCACCCCGACGTCCGCGGCGGTCAAAGCCGGAGCATCGTTGATGCCGTCGCCGACCATCATCACTCTGCTTCCGTCGGCTTGGAGCTTCTGAACCATCTCCGATTTGTGTTCCGGCAAAACTTCGGCGAAGTATTCTTTCAGCGCCAATTCCTTCGCGACCCATTCCGCCACCGGTTTGGCATCGCCGGTGACCATCGCCACTCTAATTCCCATCTTCTGCAAAACCGGAACCGCTTGGCGCGATTCCGGCCGAATCAGATCCGCCACCCCAAACGCCGCCGTCACCTTCTTACCGACCAACAGATAAACCACCGTTTTTCCCTGTTCGGACAGTTTTGCCACCGGCGCCTGCAGAGACGGGGGAATTTTGGCTTTGAGCTCTTCGAGAAGGCGGGGGCCGCCGGCATAAACCACCTGGTCACCGATCTTGCCTTTAATCCCACGGCCGGGAATTGCTTGTACTTCCTCCACCTTAAGGATCTTCAGCTTGCGGTTCCGGGCCTCTTTCACAATTCCCGCGGCGATCGCGTGCTCCGAGGATGTCTCGAGCGAGGCAACCCACTGCAGAGCTTTTTCTTCCCCCCATCCGGGAAGAAATAAAACATCCGTCACTCCCAACTCTCCGGAAGTGAGGGTCCCGGTTTTGTCGAAGAGAACAACATCAACTTTCCGGGCCAGCTCCAGGGCCAGCTTCTCTCTCACCAGCAAGCCCGCCCGGGCGGAAAGAGTGGTAGAAATCGAAGTCACCAGAGGAATCGCTAACCCCAAGGCGTGGGGGCAGGCAATTACCAAAACCGCCACCATTCGGGTAATCGCAAAAGCGGGTCCCTCCCCCAGGACCAGCCAAACCAAACCGGTTAAACCCCCCACCGAAATAGCCACAAAAGTAAGCACTGAAGCGGCTCGGTCAGCCAGTTCCTGAATGCGAGAACGGCTGGCCTGGGCCTGGGCGACCAGCCTCATAATCCCGGCCAGGGCCGTCTTTTCGCCGATTTTGGTGACTCTCACCTTTAAAGCGCCGGTCCCGTTTACCGTTCCCGCGATCACAGCGCTCCCCACTTTCTTCTCAACCGGAAGTGACTCTCCGGTAATCATCGATTCATTGACACTCGTTTCTCCCTCGGTAACTTCGCCATCGGCCGGAATCTTTGCTCCGGGACGAACGAGCACCAGGTCACCCACCATCAGCTGGGCCAGGGGGACGGTTTCGGCGATTTCTCCGACCATTTTTTCGGCCGTGTCCGGAAGAAGTTTCGCCAACTCCTTTAACGCTCCCGAGGCGGAGGAAACCGCCCGCATCTCGATCCAGTGCCCCAGCAGCATAATCGTGATCAACGTCGCCATTTCCCAAAAGAGTGGCTCTCCCAACGGGAAAATGAGAGTCGCCAGACTGTACAAGAAAGAGGCCGAGATCGCCAAGGCAATCAGCGTCATCATCCCCGGCAAGCGCGCCTTAATCTCGCCCCAAGCGCTCCTTAGGAAAACCGGCCCTCCATAAAAAAAGATCGCCGTCGAAAAGAGCGGGGCGATCCAATCGGAGTAGGGGAAAGCCGGCGCGGAAAAGCCAAAGACCAGCCGAAAAAGATCAGAGTAAATCACTACCGGAATCGTCAAAGCCAGGGAAATAAAAAAACGGTCCCGAAACATATTCACGCTGTGGCCGGCGTGCCGGCCAATTCCTTTCTCTTCGTGACCGGCTTGGCCTGAATGCTCCATCTGCCCACCCTTAGGCATTTCATGCCCGGGAACATGGTGTTCGCAATAATAATGGATTACGCCTTGCGCGTCCTTTACGGCGGCGGTGGCTAGCATTCCGCAAAGCTCACACCGCTGTCCGGACGGCGGTGCTAGTGATTCTTCAGAATCGCGTCCATTTGTTCCTTGGGGAACTGAAATTGATTCGGGCATCTGTGCTACATCATAATACCCCCGGGGGGTATTAGTCAAACCCTCTGCTCGGTGGTGCGCTCCATTAATGTTTTTCCTTCTTCCGGAGCGGGACCTTCAAAATTAATAGCGGTTACCGCTCGCTGGACCACTTCCGATAGAGAGGGGTGGATGTGAATGGAGTTCTTGATCGCATCCAAATCTCCACCGGCGGCCGCCAGCGCCACTACCAGTTCGTGAATAAGGACGGAGGAGTCGGTTCCCAAGATGTGGGCTCCTAAAATCTTGCGGGTCTTCAGATCGGCGAGGATCTTCACAAACCCATCTTCGTCCTGAAGCGCCTTTCCCATTCCGGTTTTGATGTACGGGTATTTACCAACCGTGTACTCAATCTTCTTTTCTTTTAGGTCCTGTTCCCGCATTCCCACCCCCGCCACTTGGGGGGAGGAATAGATCGCGTGGGGCATAACCCGGTAGTCCACCGCGGTTTTTTTATCCTCCAGCGCGTTCAAAATCACGTGTTTCGCCTCCCAATTCGCCCCATGCTTGAAGGGCGCCTTGCCGACGATGTCTCCCAACGCCCAGACTCCGGGAACGGAAGTTTCCAAGTATTCGTTCACCTCCAGATAGCCCTTTTCCGTCAGTTTGAAACCGGCCTGGTCACACTTGAGAGTGTCGGTATTGGGAACCCGCCCCGCCGCCACGAACAAAATATCCCCCTTGATCTCTTGAGCCTGGCCGGAAACCTCCACCGTCACCGTAACTTCTCCTTCCTCTCCTGGAGGGGGACCCGCCACCTGTTTCACCGTCGCGTTCTTAACCACGCGATATTGGGAAGAGAAAACTTCCGTAAACTTAGCGGCGATCTCTTCATCCTCATTGGAAACCAGAAGTTCACCGCGATCGATCACGGTAATCTCGCTTCCCAAGCTGCCGAAAAAGCTCGCCATCTCGCAGGAGATATAGCCGCCGCCGATGAAAACTACGTGAGCGGGAAGTTTGGGAAGGCGGAAAATGGTATCGGAGGAATGAAAAGCGGTCTTGTCCAAACCAGGAATCGAAGGCACGCTCGGGCGAGTCCCGGCGGCGATGACGATTTTTTCACCTTCAATCTCTTCATCACCAACCATTAGCTTCTTCGGTCCGGTAAAATGGGCAAAATTTTTGAAGAGGGTGTACTTGGGATTCGCTTTAACCGCTTCTTCGATGCCGGCGGCCTCCTCGTCGATAAAATCCATCGTCCGGGCGATGATCCCCGGAAAATCGACATCCTTGATTTCGGCTCGGATGTTGAAGGACCCCGCCCGCTTGATCGTTTCCGCCACCTCAGCGGTCTCGATCAGCATTTTGGAAGGGATGCAGCCGCGGTTCAGGCAGGTTCCACCCAGGGGACCTGGTTCAATCAAAGCGACGGAGAGCCCTTTCCGAGCGGCTTGGGAAGCGACGTTCAATCCCGATCCGCCCCCGATCACAATCAAATCGAATTTACGCATCTAAAGTATGTTAGCAATTTTTACCCCGTGCTATCATAGAACGGTTAAAATTCATCCTGAGAAGGAGGAGAAAAAACGTGGACGATCCGCTAGGAGTGCTTCGCACTACCGCGCCGATTCTCAAGACGGGAGTTGTGGTGATCGACCATACCGCGATTACCGTGGCGGCCGGAACGATTCCGCCCGAAGATGTGGCGCACACGGCAAAATCGAAATTCTTCTTTGACGGCTGGACACTAGAGGAGAAGATTTCGATCGCCCTGATCTTCAACGCGATCAACTTCTCCTTCTGGCCGGACCACGGCGAGCCTCGCTGGACAGTGCGCGATTCCTCCGGCGGTTTATTGGACGGTTCCTTCGCCGCCTATTTCTGCCTCGAGAACGCGGTTTTCTTGGGGTGGATCAATCCTCTCCGCTTCCCAGATCTCTGCCAACTCGACCAAGAGCAGTTGGCGTTGATCTTCCGAGGGAGAGAAAACAGCAAAATTCCGCTTCTCCCTCAACGCCTCGCGTGCCTGGAGGAGTTGGGGAGGGGAGTCCCAATCCAAGGAAGTGAGGGCGTTCAAGAACTTCTGACCACCGTGGGATCGGCCGAGGGTCTTGTCCGCCATCTGATTTCCCAGGTCCCCAACTTCAACGACGGGGCGGAGATGGGCTACTTTGGGGACGGGGAGACCGTGAGATTCTACAAACGGGCCCAATTCGCCGCCAGCATGATCCATCGGATTCTGGTGGAAGAAGGACGGAAGGGGTTCGCGGATATTGGCATCCTCACCGCCTTCTCCGACTACCGAATTCCCCAGGTTCTGCGGGAGATGGGGATCCTAGTCTACGACGAGGGCCTTGCCAAAATGGTGGACAGCGAGGAGGAACTCCCACTCAACTCAATCGGAGAAGTTTGCATCCGCGCCGCGACCATCTGGGGCGCCGAGTATCTGCGGCAGAAGTTGGAGAAGACGCTGGGCCAGCCGATCACGGCCACCCAAGTCGATTATGTTCTGTGGCGCAAAGCGCGCGAGCTCAAAGACTCGATGCGCCCCCACCACCGGACCCGGACGACCGCATATTAATGGGGGCGCTTTCTAGCACCCATTAGCTAGCGATCTTCGATCGCGTCCTAATCCGCAGCGCTCTAGCGAGTAATTATTGCAACCGAGCGCAGCGAGGAAAGCACTAGGAAATGAAGAAACCCCCGAACAGTCCAACTGTGCGGGGGTTATTTTTTACCACAGTCCGAATAGGTAGAGCACGTTCGTGGCGGCGGCGGCGAGGGACACGGCGCTGAGGGAGGCAACGACCGCCAGCCAGAGAGGACGGGGGAAGCGATTGACCCAGAGAAACCGGAGAACCACACCGATCACCACCGTGGCGACAACCTGAATTAGCATCATCGCCTGGAGGTGGGGGAGATAGATCACGGCGACCTGATAAAAGGGATTCACCTCCACGGCGTAGTATTCTCCCCCCGAAGCCCAGAGAAAGGTCGAGACGTCCAGAAACCGGGAGAACAGGAAGAGAACGATGGTCCCGGGAACCCAGAGTTTCGGGATCCTGTCCAGCCGGTAGAGGTAGAGAGACCCAACGGCGGAGACAAACACCAGTCCCAGCATAAAGAGGTCGGGGACGTTCCTGAGCAGGACATCCCAGGGAAGGTTCGGCATCGTTTCTCTCCTTTCCGCTGATTTTCTCTATTCTACTTTATTTATTTCCGCGGTGGAATTTGCGATGGACTTCCTTGAGTTGGGGATTGGTGATGTGAGTATAGATCTGGGTGGTGGAGATGTTGGCATGACCTAACATCTCCTGAACAGAACGAATATCTGCTCCAGCTCTTAGAAGTTCGGTAGCGAAAGTATGCCTCAAAGTATGGGGCGTGGGATCCACGGAAATTCCGGCCATCAGGGCATATTTCTTAACCAGGCGATCCAAACTACGCACGGTGAGCCGCGCATCCCAACCCTCCGGATCGATCGGACTTCCCCCTTTGAAACGGATAAAGAGGGGCTTGTATTCATCCTGACGCGTATTAAGGTAACTCGTTAGAGCATCGGCGGCGGAATCGGAAACGAAGACCACCCGGATCTTTCTCCCTTTGCCCAACACCGAAATCTCTCTGGTCTTGAGATTAATATCTTTCACATCCAGTCCCGCCAATTCCGAAACCCGCAGTCCGGTCGAAAAAAGAAGCTCCAGGACCGCCCGGTCTCGCAATCCCTGGAGGGTTTTCGGGTCGGGAGCGGTCAGAAGCCTTTCCAAAGCGGATTCGTCCAGCACCTTGACCTTTCGGTCACCTTCCTCAATCAACTCGATCCGATCCGGAGTCATCACTGTCAGCTCCTCTTGCCGGGCGAGATAGCGCAGAAAGGAACGGACCGCAATCAGGTGGTGGTTCTGGGAGCTCTTTTCGAGCGGGTTCCCGTGTTGGTCTTGGTAACGATTAAGGAACAGCTTGTAGCGCCGGACCAACTGAGGCGTGATCGAAGTAGGGGAGTCAACCTTGGCGAAATCCAAGAATCTTTTAACAAAGAAAGCGTAGTTCTCAACCGTGCGGGGCGAGCGGCCCTTCTCAATCTCCAAATATTCCAAGAATCTCTGCAGGTATTCTTTCATCGGTTTTTGGCGAATGGGGGAGTAAGCCCTTGCCGCCGGCGCTGAAATGTACTTCGTCCATTTATGTAGATTATTAGACGCACAGTTTCAATTTACCGGACTCCCCTTCCTGATGTCAAGTTTTGGACGTCCTCCCGATCCGTATCAGTTAACGGGTTTTACCGAGACTATCCTTCACCCATCCCACCAATGCCGTA
>Ga0209109_10002224_pt1 | contig 10657 bp, 8 predicted proteins | sample Rifsed10ft2_FD_184004 | JGI IMG/M metagenome (GOLD analysis project Ga0209109, IMG submission 184004) | Soil microbial communities from Rifle, Colorado, USA - sediment 10ft 2 (version 2) | ecosystem: Environmental > Terrestrial > Deep subsurface > Rock core/Sediment | place: Rifle, Colorado... | reverse complement strand
AGATTTAGAATTGAAAACCATATACTTGTTAGTGAGTTTTTTTATCTTTATATCCTAAAATAAATAAATGATAACATCAAGAATAATAGCAAATGGAATTTTAAGAGCAATATCTACAATCGTATTAGTCGCTTTAATCCTTTATTTTCTTTATCAGATTCAATCGGTTTTGATTTATCTTACAGTTGCATTAATTCTTACGTTAATTGGAAATCCAATTTTAGATTTTTTTAAAAGAAGATTAAAATTCAATCATATTTTCGCGACAATTACAACTTTGTTTCTTTTCATTCTTATTATCGCTGGGTTTATAATGATGTTTATTCCTTTGATATTATCTCAAGGCCAAAATTTATCGCTTTTAAATACTGCAGAAATTGAAAAAAGCATACTGCAACTACTCAATCAAATTGCTGCCTTTTTAGAAAGTCACCAGATCGATTCGGCAAAAATGCTAAAAGAAGCAAATATCACTTCTAAAATAAATTTTAATCTCATTCCTAATTTTTTAAATGTAATCCTTGGAACAATTAGTAGTTTCGGAATGGGACTCGCTTCTGTCTTGTTCATTACTTTTTTCTTTTTGAAAGATCGGGTAATCTTTATTATTGGTGCAAAAAAATTAATTCCCGACAGCCATGAAGATCAAATTTTGAATTCGTTGGAAAAAATAAATCATTTACTATCGCGCTATTTTATTGGTTTACTGCTACAATTATTTATTGTATTCCTTTTATACCTTATAGTTCTGATCGTTTTTGGCGTTCCAAATGCTATCGTCATTGCCTTTTTATGCGCTGTACTAAACATCATTCCATATATTGGTCCGTTGATTGCTTCTTTTTTAGCCGCAATTTTAACTATGATGAGTAATTTAGGAAGTGATTTTCAAACTGAAATTTTGCCTACAACAATTTATGTATTAATAGGTTTTTGGATTGTTCAAGTAATTGATAATAATTTATCTCAACCTATAATTTTTTCCAAAAGTGTAAGCTCACATCCCTTGGAAATTTTTCTTGTAATCTTGATTGCAGGTTTCCTTTTTGGAATATTAGGAATGATTGCAGCAGTCCCTTTATATACCATAATAAAAGTGATTGGAAAAGAATTCTTTCCTGAAAACAAAATCATTCAACTATTAACTAAAGATATTTAATTTTGGATTTAAGGATTCTAAGTGCCGAAATACAGGCGTTTATCAATGATAATATTGGCAAAAACATTTCAACCTTAGCACTTCAAAAAAATCCCTTTCAAGATGTGGATTGGATTTCTATTTTGAACCAAATAGAAGCTAAAACAAAAGCTAAAGACAAATTACCTACTTGGTTTTCGACCGAAAATATTATTTATCCAAGTAAAATTTCAATAGAACAAACTTCATCTGAAAAAACCGCAGCCTATAAAGCTTCAATTGTATCAGGGGAATATCTTATCGATTTAACGGGAGGTTTTGGAGTTGATGATTTTTATTTTGCAAAAAAAACAAAAACGGTGGCACATTGTGAAATTAATCCAGAGCTGTCTAATCTTGTAAAGCACAATTTCGAACAATTAAATGTTGCCAATATCACCTGCTATTCCGGAGACAGCTCATTGACTTTGTCCAATTTAAATTCAAAATGGGATTGGATTTATATTGATCCTTCAAGAAGGAATGATGCCAAAGGCAAAGTTTTTATGCTCAAAGATTGTTTGCCTAATGTCCCCGAAAACATCGACATTTATTTTAAAAATTCGAATTCAATTCTAATAAAAACAGCACCATTACTCGATATTTCGGCTGGATTATTAGAACTAAAAAATGTAAAAAACATTCATGTTGTAGCTTTGGAAAACGAAGTAAAAGAATTGTTATGGGAGTTACACAAGGAATACTCTGAAGCAATTACTATCAAAACGGTCAATCTCGTTAAAGACAAAATTGAAAACTTTGAATTTGTATTAAACGAAGAATTAGAATTACCTCATTTTAGTTTACCCCAAAAGTATTTGTATGAGCCTAATAGCGCCATTATGAAATCAGGAGGATTTGACGAAGTGAGTACTTTTTTTAAGATTAACAAACTTCATAAGTTTTCACATTTATATACCTCCGAAGAATTAATAGATTTCCCAGGAAGAATCTTTGAAATTATAAATTCAATACCCTATAATAAAACAGAGATGAAAATACATTTAGAAAACAAACAAGCCAATGTAACTACTAGAAATTTCCCTGACACTGTGGAAAGTATTCGAAAAAAATGGAAAATAAAAGACGGAGGAAATGTTTATTGTTTTTTTACAACAGATGAAAATAATCATAAAATAGTTTTAATTTGCACCAAAATAAAATAAAAATGAAACAACTACTTGCCATCATATTATTCTTTATAAGCCTCAATTCATTTGCTCAAAAACCATGTGAGTACAATATGAATGTTACAGATTCAATAGGCAGCTATAAATCAACTGTAGAATATATGATGTCCGAGAAAAATTTTGCTGGAAGTTCCAGCTACGTATTTTTTTCTTTGGCTTTGACAGATGGTTTACCTACTTTAAATCTACAATTAATTCAAAAAAGTAAAGATTTCATGAAGGCTAATTGTTTTGATAAAAATTCAAAATTATTTTTACAATTGAATAATGGAAAAATAATCACATTAATTCATATTGATGAAGAAACTTGTGGTTCTTTAATTCGGGATGACAAAAATTTTGACAATCGAGTAATTACAGGCAGTTTTATGTTTATGAAAGATAGTTTTGAAGAATTAAAAAACTCACCTATTTCTATGATGAGAATTAAATATTTAACCGATACCGAAGATTATATAGTTAAAAAAGAATTTACTTCTGAGTTAAATAATATGAGTTACCAGCCAGAAAAATTCTTCATTAATACAATCCAATGTATAGAATAATTAGTCACATTTCCATTTGATGTTTGAAATCTTATCATTCAGTCCCGACTTCAAGTTATAATGCCACCATTCAGAATCAAATGAGTTAAAGTTAGCCTCTGTCATTATTTTTTTTAATAAAACTCGATTTTCTTTTATCTCTTGAGATATGTCAGTATAATTATGGCTTGCTTCTTTACCAAAAAAATCAAAAGGAGTTCCCATATCTAATTCTTTCCCTTTACAGTCAACTAACGTAATGTCGACGGCTCCTCCTCTATTATGGATTGAACCTTTAGCGGGATTGGCTACATATTCTGGGTTAGAAACAATTTCCCACATTTTTCTCTGAATATCTAAAGGACGGTAACAATCAAAAACTTTGATTTTATAACCTTTCTTGGCAAATGTTTTATTAGCCTCAATCAGTGCTTTAACCGTTTTTAAGCGCAAAAAACATTTTGCGCAGTCATACACTTTTGCTTTTAGGAAATTATCAGTTGTAGCGTATTTCATGTCATACGCAAAATCTTGACTATAGTCCTTTAAATTCACGAAAGTAGTGTCGCTAATCGGAGTGATTCTCTCTTCCATTTTAGCACTTAAAGCCTGCGATTTACAGGAAATCATACCAAAAAGAGAACAAAAAAGGACAAATGATTTTAAGTAGGAAGCCATAAAACTGATTTTTTTATAAAAATAAGATAATCTCAAAGATTTACAACAGATTTGAAAACAAAAAAACCGATACTAATTAAAGTATCGGTTTAAGTGAAGGCAGAAGGATTCGAACCTTCGACCGCCTGCTTAGAAGGCAGGTGCTCTATCCAGCTGAGCTATGCCTCCATTGCTCATGTAAAAAAATCTAGTCGGGGTGGCAGGATTCGAACCTGCGGCCTCCTGCTCCCAAAGCAGGCGCGATAACCGAGCTACGCTACACCCCGAAGTACAAAAAAATTAAGCGGAGGGACAGGGACTCGAACCCTGGCACCGATTACTCGATGACAGTTTAGCAAACTGCTCCATTACCACTCTGGCACCCCTCCAAACTCAAGGAAACGTGTCCTGTTTTGCGGTTGCAAATTTAAGACATCTTTACGTTACTCACAAGTATTTGGAGGCTTTTTTTTTTAATATTTTAAACCTTTTTATAAAAACACTTCACAATCAAACATATAGAGTTCAATAAATATATTAAAAATATTAAGATGCAATCAAAATATGAAATTGTTTAAAAAAGATTAAATTTGCTACATAAACTAACATTATATATATCATGAACAAAAGAGTTGTTATTGTTTCTGCCGTTAGAACACCTATCGGAAGTTTTATGGGAGGATTATCTACAGTTCCTGCTCCAAGATTAGGTGCGGTTGCTATAAAAGGAGCTTTGGACAAAATTAATTTAGATCCAAATTTAGTTGATGAAGTGTTTATGGGTAATGTTGTTCAGGCAGGTGTTGGACAAGCTCCAGCTCGTCAAGCAGCCATTTTTGCTGGTTTACCAAACTCTGTAGCTTGTACTACTGTTAATAAAGTATGTGCTTCCGGAATGAAATCAGTAATGTTAGGTGCGCAAGCAATTATGTGCGGTGATGCCGAAATTGTTGTTGCCGGTGGAATGGAGAATATGAGTTTGATCCCGCATTATATGCATTTGAGAAATGGAACAAAATTTGGTCCAGCAACTATGATTGACGGAATGCAAAAAGACGGACTGACTGATGCTTACGACAACAGCGCTATGGGAGTTTGTGCTGACTTATGTGCCGCAGAATATGAATTTACTAGAGAAGATCAAGATAACTTCGCTATTCAATCGTATGAGCGCAGCGCAAAAGCGTGGGATTCCGGAAAATTTGATAATGAAATAGTTCCTGTAGCTGTTCCGCAAAGAAAAGGAGACCCGATAATAGTTGCTAAAGATGAAGAGTTCTCTAATGTAAAATTAGACAAAATACCATCATTAAGTCCTGTTTTCACCAAAGATGGAACGGTAACCGCTGCAAATGCATCAACAATAAATGATGGAGCAGCAGCAGTAATATTAATGAGTGAAGAAAAAGCAATAGCTTTAGGATTAAAACCATTGGCTTACATCAAAGGATATGCTGATGCAGCACAAGAACCTAAATGGTTTACTACTAGTCCTGCAAAAGCAATCCCTAAAGCATTGGAAAAAGCAGGAATAACAATAAATGATGTCGATTATTTTGAATTTAATGAAGCTTTTGCTGTAGTAGGCTTAGCCAATGCAAAAATTCTAGGATTAGATAATAGTAAAATAAATGTAAATGGTGGTGCTGTATCATTAGGACATCCACTAGGATGCTCGGGTGTTCGAATCATTGTAACATTATTAAATGTTTTAGAACAAAATAATAGTAAAATTGGTGCTGCTGCAATTTGCAATGGTGGCGGTGGAGCTTCGGCAATTGTTATTGAAAGAGCCTAATTAATTATAAAGTCATGAGTTATAAGTTTAAAACTTATAACTCATGATTCTCACTCATAAATTAACCTAAATGTTTGGAATTTGTAATCTTGCTATGATCCCGCTTCGCTTTGAAGCCAGTGATAAAAGCGAAATTGTTTCTCAAGTTTTATTTGGTGAACATTTTCAAATTTTGGAACAACTTAAACAGTGGTCTCTTATCAAAATGCAATATGATGGGTATGAAGGTTGGGTTGATTCTAAACAATTTCAATTAATTTCTGAAACAAGTTTTAATCAATTATCCACGGAAGCTATCATTTTAAATGCAGATTTGATAGAATACATAACCGCTCCTTCGAATTTATTGATACCAATTCCTTTAGGCGCTTCATTGTCTTTTTTAAATCACAATGACATAAATACTTCAAATTTTGATTTTGAAGGAATAAAAACCAGCGGAGAAAAAAACAAAGAATGCTTGATTAATACCGCTTTTATGTATTTGAATGCGCCTTACCTTTGGGGAGGAAAAACTCCTTTTGGTATTGATTGTTCTGGTTTTACCCAAATGGTTTATAAACTAAACGGATACAAATTATTACGAGATGCTTCACAGCAATCAACACAAGGAGAAGCTTTAAGTTTTATTGAAGAAAGTCAACCTGGAGATTTGGCTTTTTTTGACAATGAAGAAGGCAATATTATCCATGTAGGAATAATTATGAACGACAATTATATTATTCATGCAAGTGGAAAAGTTAGAATTGACAGACTAGATCATCTAGGAATTTACAATGCCGAAATAAACAAACATACTCACAAACTCAGAGTAATAAAAAAAATTATTTAAATCGGCATGCATTTCCAATAACTATTATATGCGTGCTTTTAGAGCATTATATTCTGTTGTCATATCCAGTGACCTATATAAATTTAACAGTAATTTATAAATATCCTGATCGCTAGGAATTGCAACGTTACCTTTTTCCAAATAAGAGATAGCCTTTTTAATTAAATTATCTTTTTTAATAATCAGCTCATCATAGGTCTTCATATCTTTTGCAGATGTCCCCAAATTACTCATCTCGTCCATAACTGCCTTTTTTGCATCAATTTTTAAGTAGGCTAAGTTTAAATATGCATTAGGATCTTTAGGATCAGCTTCTAATACTTTATTATTGTATAACTCTGACTTGTCTAAATCTCCTTTTTCAAGATAAATAAATGCCATATTTGTATAAATTTCAACTTTTTTAGATGGCATTTTTTCTATTCTTGGTTTAATATGAGTTCCAGCTTTAACGCTCAAATCTCTAGCCGAAAGAGAGCTAAAAAGTTCATCATCACCCGTATTTTTATTAACAGCAAAATATCCTAAAGCTTTTCCAGAAAATTTAAGAATATCTAATTTCTCATAAAGCTTTATAGCATTATTATAATCTTTGGCATCTTTATAATAAGATGCTGCATAATATAAATTTATGGTATCCTTCGCATTACCCAAATAAATAGTATGCATTTTATTTGCCCCCTCTGCAAACCTTTTAGCTTTAATATCAGCAAGAGCACTATTTAATAAATCATCATTAATTTTTTTTATTGCTTCTAATGCAAAAACCGAATATTTAAATTTACCTGATGCTTTTTCAGCTGCTATCAAATCTTGATAAGCCGTAATTGCGAGAGCAATATTTTTACTTTGCTCAATATTTTTTTCTGCCAAACCGGTTAAAACTTTAGCTTTCAAATTATAAAATTCGGACTGATCAGCTTCTTCTGCGTTAAAAATTAAATACTCCGCATCATTTAATATATTTATTGCTTGTTGGAGTCTGCCATTCTTAAACTCATTTTCAGCTGATTTTATTTCACTTTTTTGTGAAAAAGAGGTTATTGAAAAAAACAAAAAATAGATGATTGTTAAAAACTTAGTTTTCATAAAATTTGGGGATTTGGCTTTTGGTTAATAAATGGTTATTCTCGCAAAATATTGGTTAGAAATCTGCGCTATGGTTAAATACAAAACTTTTTAAATAAGAAAAAAAATTAAAGTGAAACGATTATTAAAACAATTAAAATTTTAATATTTTTTTTTCTAAAAATATAATTTATTTTTTGTTTTTCAAATAGAAAATAAAAAAATATATATTTTTTATATTAACAAAAAATGAGACTTATTTCCTAAATAATCATTTCTTTGTTTATCTTTTTTTTTGAACGGGGCAACATTTTAAAATAAAAACCTCCTAAAGCAACTTTAGGAGGTTTTTTATAAAATTTTTGAATTAAAATTTACAACAAAAAATTGAGGTAAATATTACATTTTAGATTTTAATGCTTTGTATTCTGTAGTCATTTCTAATGCACTGTAAACATTCAAAAGCGTTTTCACAACATCCGTGTTTTTAGGATCTAACTCTACAGCTTTTTGAAGAAAAGGCACTGCGCTTCTAAATAAATCTTCTCTTTGTTTTTTCAAAACTTCATAACGCTTCATATCCTTAGGAGATGTTCCTAATTTATTCATTTCGTCTATAATTTGTTTTTCATTTTCAAGTTTTAATGCTGCTAAATTGATGTAAGCATTAATATATTTAGGGTTTATTTCTATAACTTTTTTATAGTATTTTTCAGCTTCAGCTTGATTTTTTGCGTTAGCACTAATCACTCCTAAGTTAAAGATCAAATCAGCATCATTCGGATTTTTTTCCAATACTTCAGCAATTAACTTTTTGTAAGTATCAAAATCTTTAGTCTCAAGATAAAGATTAGCTTCAGTCAAAATCAAAGAAGTATCTTCAGGATTAGCAACTCTAGCAGCTGCTATTGCTTTTTTAGCATCTTCGGTCTTTCCTTTTTCAACTAAAATTAAAGCCATATTTTTATATATCTCGCCTCTTTTTGAAGGGATTACTTCCGTTCTAGGTTTTTCGTGAGTTCCCAATTTCACCATTCGGTCTCTTTCTGCAGCAGTAGTAAAAAGGTCTTCTTCTCCACTTAGTTTATTAACGGCTAAATAACTCGTTCCTTTTCCTGAATAATTCAAAGTTTTCAACTCTTCATACAGCTTAAGGGCCTCATCATAATTTTTTGCATTTACATAAGTAGAAGCTGCGTAATACAAATTAAGAGTGTCTTTTTTATCTAATAAATAAGCATCATATAATTTTTTAGCGCTATCTGCATGCTTATCAATTTTAGAATCTGCAATTGCTGCATTTATTAATTTAAATTTTATATCAGTAATAGACGTTGCAGCTTGCGTTGAAAATTTCATTTTTCCTGAAGCTTTTTCAACTGAAATTAAATCTTGGTATGCTTTTGCAGCGAGTGAAAGATTTTTATCTGTATCAACTTTCTTGTTCGCTAAATCTAAATAAGCATTTCCTTTTACAAAGAAAAATTGTGCTTTTTCAGTATCTGGAGCAGTTGCAGAAGCGGATTCTGCAGCTTGCAAAATAGTTATTGCTTCTTGAGAATTCCCTCCTTTTAATGCTTTTTCAGCTGCTTTAATTTGATCTTTTTGAGCAAAAGTAGCTACTGATATCAATAATGCTGATGCAAGTATTACATATTTACTTTTCATAATATTCTATTTTTGTTTAATAATTATTCTTTTTTACTTGCTTATTTTTAAGCTTCATCATCTGAATCGTCCTCTTCAGCCTCTTCAGCCTCTTCAGCCTCTTCAGAATCATCCTCATCTTCTTCTTCATCTGTGCCTTCGTCTTCAAGAACTTCTAAAACTGGTTTAACTCTTTCGATTGCTTCAGTTTCAATAACATTCCCGTCTTCATCAACAACCACTTCAGCAACATCGTCTTTCATAACTTTTGTAACTGCAGCAATCGAATCGTTTCCTTTTATGTTAATCAACTTCACACCTTGCGTAGCACGTCCCATAACTCTCAAGTCTTCAACAGCCATTCTGATAGTCAATCCTGATTTATTGATAATCATCAAATCATCTGCATCAGTAACCGCATTTATAGAAATAAGTTTACCTGTTTTCTCGGTAATATTTAAGGTTTTAACTCCTTTACCACCACGATTCGTAATTCTATATTCGTCAAGACTTGAACGTTTTCCGTAACCATTTTCAGCAACGACTAAAATTTCACTATTCATATCGTTTACAGTAACCATGCCAATTACTTCATCCGTATCATCTTTAAGTGTAATTCCACGAACTCCGGAAGCAGTTCTTCCCATCGGGCGGGTTTTAGTTTCTTCAAAACGAACTAATTTACCAGATTTAACAGCCAAAATAATTTGGCTTTGTCCATTAGTTAATTTTGCTTCTAGTAATTCATCACCTTCTTTAATGGTAATTGCAGCAACACCATTTACTCTTGGTTTAGAATATTTCTCCAAAGACGTTTTCTTAACCTGACCTTTTTTGGTCACCATAATAAGGTTGTGGCTCTTAATGTATTCTTGATCTTTTAGATCCTGAGTACAAATAAATGCTTTTACTTTATCATCACTTTCAATATTTACTAAATTTTGAATTGCTCTACCTTTAGCGGTTTTGCTTCCTTCTGGTATCTCATAGACACGCATCCAGAAACATTTTCCTTTTTGAGTAAAGAACATCATATATTGATGATTTGTTGCCACAAACATGTGTTCTAAGAAATCTTGATCTCTTGTTCCAGCACTTTTTTGTCCAACTCCTCCTCTATTCTGAGTTTTGTATTCCGTAAGATTGGTACGCTTAATATAACCTGCATGTGAAATCGTAATAACTACATTTTCATCAGCAATTAAATCCTCAATACTAACATCACCACCTGAATATTCAATTATAGAACGACGCTCATCTCCATATTTATCACGAATTTCAGTCAATTCTTCTTTTATCAAAGCAATTCTTAAATTAACATCAGCCAATAAAGCTTTTAAATGCTCGATTAACTTCATAATCTCTTCATATTCTGATCTTAACTTGTCTTGTTCCAGACCAGTTAATTGACGCAAACGCATTTCAACGATAGCACGAGATTGTATATCTGATAAATTGAATCTTTCGATTAATTTCTCTCTTGCTTCTTCGGTACTTTTTGAAGCTTTAATCAAAGCAATTACTTCGTCAATATTATCAGAAGCAATAATCAAACCTTCTAAAATATGTGCTCTTGCTTCTGCTTTTTTCAATTCAAATTGCGTTCTGCGAGTCACCACATCATGACGGTGTTCGATAAAATAATGAATCAGATCTTTCAGATTCAACATTTGTGGACGACCTTTCACAATTGCAATATTATTTACACTGAAAGAAGATTGTAATTGTGTAAACTTATAAAGCGTGTTCAAAACTACATTTGGC
>Ga0209109_10002223_pt1 | contig 10659 bp, 7 predicted proteins | sample Rifsed10ft2_FD_184004 | JGI IMG/M metagenome (GOLD analysis project Ga0209109, IMG submission 184004) | Soil microbial communities from Rifle, Colorado, USA - sediment 10ft 2 (version 2) | ecosystem: Environmental > Terrestrial > Deep subsurface > Rock core/Sediment | place: Rifle, Colorado... | reverse complement strand
AGACCGAACTCGTTCTGAAGAGCCGCCGGGTCATTCCAAGTAGACTGCTGCAATCGGGATTTGCTTTTCAGTTCGCGACTTGGGCGGAAGCTGCTCGTGATCTGTGTAATAGATGGCGCAATGCACGGTAAAAGGCCCTGGTCCCTCCGTTGACCCATGCCCTCCCTGGAGTTTGTCCTCCGCGATTACGACCTCGGCCTGCTGAAGATTGTCGCCGGGCTGTGGGGACTGGAGCTGCGCGCGCCCAATCAACGCGAGGCCGCCGAAGAGCTCGCGGCGCAGATGCTGCAACCGGAACTCGCGCGCGAGATCGTGGGGGCCTTACCGGCGGAGGCGCGCGATGCGCTGGAAGCGTTGCAGCATGAGGGCCGTGTGCCACTCGCGCTGTTCACCCGCAAGCACGGCGAACTGCGCGCGATGGGGCCCGCCCGCCGTGACCGCGAACAACCCTGGCAGAACTCGCCCTCGACCACCGAAACGCTGTGGTATCGCGGGCTAATCGCGAGCGCGTTTTTCGACGACGGCCAAGGCCCACAGGAATTCTTCTTCATCCCCGACGCCTTGCGTCTCCTCATCCCTGTGCACGCGACCGCGCCCCGGCCATCCGCACTGCCCGGCCATCCCCTCCCTCCACCCCGCGAAGCGACCCCCCACTCAGCCCTCGACCTCGCCCCTGACGATGCCGCCACCCTCCTCGCCTATCTCCAAATCGTCCCCGTCAAACTGGAGGGCGCGAGTTTCCCCTCGAAGCACCGCGCCTCGTCCAGTCGTTTTCTGCGCCTGCCTGATGCGCTCGATTTCTTCACGCACCTCGTGATTCACCTCGGCCTCGTCGCGGACACGCCGCTCAAGCTCGAACCGGCAATAGCCCGGCCCTTTCTCGAAGCGCCGCGCCCTGCCCAGGTCAAGGACCTCGCCGAGGCGTGGCGGGACTCCCGCGAGTGGAACGACCTCCTGCACGTCCCCGGCCTGATCTTCGAGGGCAAGGCGTGGCGCAACGATCCTTTCACCGCGCGCCACGCCATTGTGAATCTGCTCGCCGAGGTCCCGCCCGGCGAGTGGTGGTCGCTCGATTCGTTCGTCGCGGCGGTGAAAGACCGCCAGCCGGATTTCCAGCGCCCCGCCGGGGACTACGACTCGTGGTATATTCGCGACGCGGCGACGCAGACTTACCTGCGCGGCTTCGAGAGCTGGGAGCGCGTGGACGGCGCGCTCGTGCGGTGGATCATTCAACGGCCATTGTCTTGGCTGGGCCTCCTCGATCTTTTCACCGCAGAGAGCGCTGAGATCGCAGAGTTTGGGGATGCATCCTTTGAAATCTCTGCGCGCCCCGCGAACTCTGCGGTGAGTCCCTCCGCCTTTCGGATCACGCCGTACGGCGCGGCGTTCCTGGGACGCGGCGAGTGGCCTGTGGCCGAGGCGGAAGCGCCCGTTTCATTTCAAGTGGGGGCCGACGGCACATTACGCGTCCCAGCCTCAGCCAGCCGGTACGACCGCTTTCAGGTTGCCCGGGTGTCCAACTGGCTGCCAGCCGAGGGCGACGACTATGTCTATCGCCTCGCCCCGGCCTCGCTCGCTCGCGCGGCTAAACAGGGCATCAAGGTCAGCCACATCATTGCATTTCTGCAAAAGGCGGCGGGTGGCGAGGACCTGCCCCCGGCGCTCGTCGGCGCGCTGCACCGCTGGGAGCGTGCGGGCGGCGAGGCCGCCTTGAAGGACACGGTCGTGTTGAAGTTGAACAACCCGGCGCTGCTCGAAACGCTCCAGCGCACGCCGAAAGTGAAACGCTATCTCGGCGAAAGCCTCGGCCCGAACGCAGTGGAAGTGCGCCGTGACGGCATCGAGAAACTGCGCGCGGCGCTCGCCGAAGTGGGGATACTTGTGGATTGAGTGAAGACCTTGTTCAGAATTATCAAGACCTTTTGCTGGTGGTGAAGCCAAACGCCGGGTAACCGGCCCCAGGTTCCCTACGCCGTGGGGCGGAGCATATAACCGATGCCGGCGACGGTGATGACGTATTGGGGCTCCGCGGGATTGCTCTCGATCTTTTGCCGCAGGCGATGAACCAGTTGCTTGAGCAGCTGCCGGTCCCCGACGCCCTGATAACCCCAGACGTGATGCGTCAACCGTTCCGCCGGGAGCGCGTGTTCCGCATTGACGAGCAGGTACTGCAGCAATCGAAACTCCAGATGGGTCAAGCGAACGAGCGCGCCGCCGCGGACACTCACCGTCTGGCTGTCAACGTCGAGCGTTAAGTCCCCGGCCCGGTAAGCGCGCTCTGTGTGCTCGCTTTCCGGCCGATCAGTCTCCCCGCGCCGGAGCAGTGCGCGCACCCGGGCCAGCAGCGTGCGCGGACTGAAAGGCTTCGTCAGATAGTCGTCGGCGCCCAAATCCAGCCCTTTCACTTCGTCCTCTTCGCTGCCGCGCACGGTCAGCATCATGATCGGCGTCGTGGCCTGTTCGCGGATGCGCCGGCAGACCTCGAAGCCGCTCATCCCGGGCAGGTTGACATCCAGGATAATCAGATCGGGCTGTTCGCGATTGAACGCCTCCAGCGCCTGCGTGCCATCGGTAGCCCCGAGCGCGAGGTAGCCGGCTTGCCGTAGGGCGAAGCTGATCAGGCCCAGCAATTCCAGGTCATCGTCAACGACCAGGATCTTCATCCGCTTGTTTCCCGGGAAGCGTCACCGACACGCGTGTCCCGCTGGCGCTGCTCTGGGCGTCCACGCGGCCGCCGTGGCGTTCCACGATGGATTTGACGATCCACAGCCCCAACCCCACACCGCCCGACTCCGGCTCTTCTGAAGAGGCCGGGGCGCGCACGAAGGGGACGAACAACGAGGTCGTGGCCGACGCCGGCAAACCCGGGCCTTGATCTTCGACCCAGACGGTAACGGTTCCGTTCTCGACCTTCCCTCCAACCCGGATCGTGGAACCGGATGGCGCGAATTTGTTGGCGTTGGCAAGCAGATTGACGAACACTTGCATCAGCCGAGGGGCGTCGCCGGAGATGGGAGGCAGAGGATGAGGCAGCTCCACCACTATCTCCTGCTGGCGTTGGTCAAGCAGCGGCCGGGTCAACTCCAACGCCTGCTCGACGACCTCGTCCACCGAGACGGGGCGACGCCGGAGGGCGTGTTGGCCGGCCTCGATCCACACGCTCTCGAGCAGGTTGTCAATGAGCTGGGTCAGGCGCAAGGTTCCGCGTTGGAGCGAGACGACGAGTTCGCCGATCTGATCGGTCGTCAACTCGGGCAGTTGATCCAACAGCAGTTCGATGGAGGCCAGCTGCGCCGAGAGCGGAGTCCGGAACTCGTGCGAGATGTTGGCCAGTACAGCGTCCCGCAAACGGCGCGTCGCCTCTAGGTCGGTCTCATCGCGCATCACCTGGACCTGCCGCGGGTCGCCGTCGGAGGGCGGCGCGCTCGTGATCACCATCGTCCGCCGCTGGCCGGTTGGGAGAAGCAGGTGCTCGGTGGCGCGCGCACCGGCCCGAAAACGGGCATGGATGATCGGGCATTGCTCTTCACAGGGCCGGGAATCGCCCGGCCCTTGCGGGTTGAGCACGTCCCCGCAAAAACGGCCAACGGCCGCCTCGGGAGCCAGGCCCAACATGACCGATGCCTGAGGGTTGAGGTATTGAATGCGCCGCTCGCGGTCTACCGTGAAGACACCTTCGGTAATTCCGTTGATGATCGCGTTCGACTCGGCCTGCTGACGCTGCAAGTTGGCTGTCAACTGAAGCAGGCGGCGGCGCATCTCCTCCAGGGTCGCCGCCAACGTGCCGATCTCGGCGCTGGGAGCAGTGGGGATTGGCGTGGCTAGATCGCCGAGGCCGATGCGCGTCGCCGCCCTCGTCAGGGCCTGAAGCGGACGGCCAAGCCGACGTCCAACAAACAGGCTGACGAGGGCCGCCAGGACTGCCACCCCCAGCGCCATGAGTAGAAGGTTTTGAACTAGCTCGCCCACGGAGCGAGTGATATCGGCGGCAGACAGCTCGGTCTCGATCAGTCCAGCCACTGCGCCGGCCGGCGTGCGGAGCGGCAATATGGCCAGATACCGTTCGGGGTTGTCGAGCCGGGCGGTAGTGGATGCTCCGGTCTTGAGCACTTGCACGCGCAGGGCAGCGAGCGGGCCGGAGGCAGATGGAGTTAGAGGCTCCAAGATGGTAACGGGCAGCCCGATCTCTTCGCTGACTTGGCGGGAGAAGGATTCGTCCAGCACAGCCGCCACCCACACCGTTCCACCTGGCAACGAAGGGATGGCCGCTCCCGCTCCCAGGACGAGCGGGCCTCCCTCGGCCTGAGAGAAGAAGTAATTCTGGTCCTGACCGTGCGCGGCCCAGACCGCCGACCACTCCAGCGTGGCACCGCTCTGAGCGACGACATGGTCGTCGAGGATCACCGCGCCGCCATCGAGTTCGCTGGTCTGCTGGAATTGGGTCAGGAAGGCGCTCAGGGCCTCGGTGTCGTTGGCTTGAAGCAGACGCAGGAGGGTGGGGCGCTCTGCCAAAAGGCGGGCATCTGACAAAATCTCGTGCCCGAATAACCCGACCGCGTTTCGCGCGCTGCCCCCGGCCTGCTCCACGCGGGCCAGCGCCTGGTCATCGGCCAATTGCCGAAGCAGTCTCACCGCCACGACGGCCAGGCCTGTTACGGCTACGAGCAGCAGGCCAACGTTGATGGTGATGAGGAGCGTACTCAAGCGCAGGCGGCGCATACGAGTGACCCGTGACGAGTGATCCGTGAACGTGATGAACTGATCACTGTTTCCATCATACCTTATTTCTCCTTCTGGCGGAGCAGATCCGAACCTAGCACGATCGCCAGCGATATTAAGCCCAGCACGAGCGCGGCGCTGTACGCGCCAACGTACTGGCGCTCGTCGAGGGCGCGGAAGATATAGAGGGTGGCGGTCTCGGTGCGCCCCTGCACACCGCCGCCGATGACGAGCACCGCGCCAAACTCACCCAGCGCGCGGGCGAAGGTCAGGGTAAGGCCATAGATGAACCCCCAGCGCAGGGCTGGAAAGGTCACCAGCCAAAAGGTCTGCCAGCCGCTCGCGCCCAGGGTAGCGGCGGCCTGCTCCTGCTCGACGCCGAACTCCTTCAACACCGGTATGAGTTCGCGCACCATGAAGGGCAGAGTCACAAACAGCGTGGCCAGAATCATGCCGGGCAGCGCAAACGCGACCTTGAGGTTCAGCGCCTGCAGGACCGGCGCCAACAGGCTAGTCCGCCCAAAGAGGAGGAGGAGCATATAGCCCACGACCACGGCCGAGACGGCGAAGGGCAAGTCAATCAGGCCGTTGAGCAACCAGCGTCCGGGGAAACGATGTCTCACGAGTACCCAGGCCAAAGCCGTCCCACAGATTGAGTGGACGACGACCGTGATGAGCGCGATAGATAGGGTGCGCCAAAAAGCGGATAGCACATCGGGCTGGCTCAAGGCCCTGACGACGGCGCCGATGCCGTCCGCCAAAGCGCCGGAGATGAGCGCCGCGATCGGGGCCAGAACCAGGATCGTCACGTAGGTCACGACAATCGCGATCAATAATCGGCGACGCCAGACATCCATGGGCAGGGAGATGCGCCCGGGTCGCCGGGTGACCGACCTGGCCGAAGGGGGGTGATGGGCGGCAGCCGTCATTCGTCCCTCGACGTCTGCCGGCCTCGCTGGAGCCAATCCACCACCAGGATCAGCCCGAACGCCAGCATCAACATCACGACCGACATGGCGCTGGCGCCCAACCGGTTTTCCGACTCAACCTCGCCCAGGACGTAGACCGCCGCGGTTTGCGAGCGCAGCGGGATGTTGCCGGCCACGATCACAATCGCGCCGAACTCGCCGATGGCACGGGCAAAGCTCAGCAGGGTTCCGGTGGTGAGCGGGAGCCACAACGCCGGCAGCGTCACGCGCCGGAAGATAGTCCACGGGCCGGCACCCAGCGTCGCCGCGGCTTCCTCTTGTTCGCGATCCAGGCTTTGCAGCACGGGTTGGACGGCGCGCACGACAAAGGGGAAGGTGATAAAGAGGAGCGCCAGGATGATGCCCGGCGGCGCAAAGATGATGCGCCAGCCGAATTCTCGTGCGAGCCAGCTCCCTAACGCGGTTTGTGGGCCGTAGAGCACCACCAGCATCACACCGGTCACGAGGGTCGGGATCGCCAGGGGGAGGTCCACCAGACCGTTCAGCAGCGCCTTGCCAGGGAAGCTGTAGCGCACCAACACATAGGCGGTCAGCATTCCCATCACGGTGTTGATGATCGCCATGACCGCCGCGGTCCAAAGCGTGAGCTTGAGCGCGTGCCAGGCGATGGGGGACAAGATGGATTGCCACAAGCCGCCCAGCCCGGCCCGCAGGCCGTCTTGAAAGATGACGGCCAGCGGGATGATGAGCATGACGGTCAGGTAGGTCAACGCGACGGTGCGCACCCCCCGGCGGCCCCAGGGGGATGACGCGCCGGCCTTCGGGTGGGGCCACGAGGAAGCAATCGTGTTCATGGGGCCTGCACCGCGGCGATGGCCTGGGTATAGATACCGCTGTCGCCAAAGTATTTGGGCGTCGCTTCCTGCCATCCGCCAAACTGTTCGCCAATCGTGAACAGGTCTTCCACGGGAGGATACTGGCTGGCCGTCGCCGTCGCCACGTCGGGATCAATGGAGCGCAAGCCATACTGCGCGAAGACTTCCTGCGCCTCGGGCGTGAAGAGGAAGTTGACAAACGCCTCGGCCACCGCGCGCGTCCCATGCTTATCCACGTAGGTGTCCACGACCGCCACCGGATTCTCGATCAGGATCGTCGAGCGGGGGATGATCAATTCGTAGTCCAGACCTTTCTGGCGTCCGACGAGAATCTCGTTCTCGTACGTGAGGATGACATCGCCCACGCCCTTTTCATAGTTGGTGATGCTTTCGCGAGCGCCCTTGTCCATCACGGTCACGTTCTTGAGCACCGCCTTCAGGAACTCGATGGCGGCGGCTTCATCGCCGCCCGGCACGCCCTCGACCTTGCCTCGGAGCGCTGCGCCGTAGAGGGCCAGGATGTTCCACATCGCGCCGCCGCTGGACTTGGGGTTCGGGGTGAGGACTTCCAAACCGGGGCGTGCCAGGTCTGCCCAATCGTGAATGTTCTTCGGGTTGCCCTGACGCACCCCGAAGACCACGATGGAGGTGCTGACCATGCCATTATGGGGGAGTGAATGCCAATCGTGGGTGATCAGCCCGGCGTTGGCGATCCGCTCAATGTCGGCATCGAGTGAGAGCGCGGTCACGTCCGCTTCAAAGCCCTCCAGGATGGCGCGTGATTGCGCGCCGGATCCCAGGTAAGACTCCTCGAACGTGACCGCCTGCCCGGCCTGTGCCTTCCACTGAGTCACGAACATGGGGATCAATTTCCCATAGGCCTCGCGGGGCGTGGTGTACGCACCCAGGATTAGCTTGACGGATGGGTTGGCCGCCTGGGTCGGGCCGCCCGTCGCCGGGCCGGCGCAGGCGGCCAGCAGGCCCGCCAGGGTGACAATCGTCAGAGCTTTCGCGAGTTTTACAGTTGTGGTCGTCATGGAATAATCTCCTCGACAATGGTGATGCGGCCACTCGGCGTCAACGGACGGACGTTAGCGGCCGCATAGTGGGAACGTACAATCAACACCGGGTGAGCGATCATCTCCTCCGCGACCTGACCCACTACGCCGCTCAATGACACTTCGCCATTCCGATCCGCCAACGGCGCACCCAGCACAAGTAGATCGTGACCGCCGGCCTGCATCTGATTGACGATCTCATCGCGGACAGGACCATAGCGGATGGCGATCTCTGCCGGAACCCCCAACACCTCCAAAGTTCGAACCCCGTCCAACAGGAAGCGCTCGGTCCGGTCGCGCACTTCCAGCTCATTCCTCGCCGCGGGAACGATTGAGAGCAGCGTCGCCTCGGCCCCCAGGTGACGCAGAAATCGGCCGGCGAAAAGCACGTCCTCCTTTCCCGGTTCGCTGCCTGTGACACAGATGAGCGCCCGCAGCGGGGTGAGGTGCATGCCGGAGACGAGCAACAGGTGATGCTCGCCAGACCGCAGGATGTTCTCGGCCAGGGCCACACCTCCCGGCGGCCGGGAGGCGTCGAACCCCAAGACGGCCAGATCATAGACCTGGCGCTCTACCTCGTGGGCGACGGCCACATGCGGCAGGTCGAGCGTCGCCCGGATTTCGAGCGAGGCCAGGCCGCTGCCCAGTTTTTCTTTGGCCTCCAGTAGGTGGCGCTGAAGCACATCGGTCGTCTGCCCGTAGCCTAAGATCGTCACGCGGGCGTGCGCCAGCCGGGCGATCTGTCCACCCAAGTCGAGGGCCGCTTGCGCCGAGGCCGAGCCGTCGGTGAGGATCAAGAAGCTCAGCCCCGGATGCACGAGAGCGTGGATCCGACGCACCCCGGCCCAGACGCTCTGGCCGGGCTGGAGAGGCAAGCGCCGGGCCTGGTCTTGCGACCGCGTCGCCTCGACCAAGATCGAGTTATCCCCAAACGCGACCGGCGGGGCAATCGGCCGCACGCCCGGAATGGGCAGCAGGCGCAAGCGCAGGCGTTCGAAGGAACCGGAGAAGGTGCTTTGCTCAACCTCGCCCCGCCCGAGTTGTGGGCAACCCAGGGTCTCGGCGGAAAGAGCCAGCGCGACATCCTCTGGCCGGAACAGCACCTGCACCCGTTGCGGGCCCGATGCTTGATCCATCCGGCTTGAGGCCGTGCTCAGGGAGAAGTGGAATGACCCGAGCTGTACCCGGTCCCTCATGGATTGGCCGACCAATAGATTCGCCGTTCCCAAAAAGGTCGCCACAAATTCCGTTTGTGGATGCTGGTAAAGCTCGGAAGGGGTGCCCACTTCCAGTAACCGGCCAAAATTCATGACGCCCAAGCGATCCGCGAGCTCGAAGGCCTCGTCCTGATCGTGGGTGACGAAGATGGTGGTGATCCCCAACTCGGTCTGGATACGCCGGAGCGCACGGCGCAGCTCGACGCGGATCTTGGCATCCAATGCGCCGAACGGCTCGTCGAGCAGCAACACCTCCGGCCGGTGGGCCAGGGCACGGGCCAACGCCACGCGCTGCTGCTGCCCGCCCGAGAGTTGGGTCGGCATGCGCCTGCCCAGCCCGGCCAGTCCCACCAGTTCCAGCAATTCATCGCGCCGTCGCCGCCGCTCGCTCGCCGAGACCCTGCGGACGCGCAGCGCGAACTCGATGTTCTCCGTGACCGACAAGTGACGAAACAGCGCATAGTGCTGGAAGACAAACCCTACGCCTCGCTGCTGAGGAGGCGCATCGGTGACGTCACGCCCGCGCAACAGCACGCGCCCTTCGTCCACCGTGTTCAGGCCCGCGATCATGCGCAGGACGGTGCTCTTTCCGCTGCCGCTCGGCCCGATCAGGACGAAGAACTCACCGTCCGCGATTTCCAACGAAAGGCGGTTCACAACCGGATGGCCCTCGTAACGTTTCGTGAGTTGCTCCAGGACGATGGACATAGCTCCCTTTATCAGCGGTGACACGGCGGGTTCAAAGTGGTGACAAACTGGTGATAAAGCCTGGTTTCAAAGGTGGCTCACAGGCATTTCACTCAGCCTGACCGCTTCGCGCCATCTGCGCGGGTATGCCCGGCTCAGAATGCCGGAGTGTGGGCGTGGAGGCAAAAGCAGTAGCCCCCACGTTGAAATAAACCCCGTCGTGCGGTATTCTCTGTCATCCTGAATATAAGGGAGGGATGTTACAAAGAGGGTTGCACAGAGGTGACAAGCGGGGTTGACCCGTCCACGGTAATCTAAAGCGAATACACGAGGTACTTGGACAGAGGCCCATGGCATCATTCAATGGACATCCTTAATCGCCTCACCGAGAAGTTCACACAATCCTTCCAGGCCAAGCCATCCTTCATCACGCGCGCGCCGGGCCGCGTGAATCTGCTGGGCGAGCACGTGGACTACAACGACGGCTGGGTGCTGCCCGCGGCGATTGACCGCGCGGCCTACGTCGCAGTGGGCGAGTGCCCCAGCCCGCTCGTCTCGCTCACCGCCGCCGATCTCGACGACGGGACGACCTTCCGTGTGACTGATCTTGATTCCAAAATTGATGTGATCGGCAAGCCGCTGAAGAGTTGGGCGCGGTATCCGGCGGGGGTCGCGTGGGCGTTGAAAGAACGCGGCCTCGCCGTCAACGGGATGGACGCGGTGCTGACCTCGGACGTGCCGCGCGGCGCTGGCTTGAGCTCGTCGGCGGCGGTGGAGGTCGCATTCGCCGTGGCGTGGCAGAGACTCGGCGGATGGTCGCTGCCCCCGATGGACGTGGCCCGCACCTGCCAGCGCGCGGAAAACCAATACGTGGGTGTGAACTCCGGCCTCATGGATCAATTCGCCTCCGCCTGCGGGCGGGCCGGGCACGCGCTTCTGCTCGACTGCCGCACGCTCGCGTGGGAGCCTGTGTCCCTGCCTGAGGGCACTGCAATTGTGGTCGCCGATACGCGGGTGCGGCGCGAACTGGGCAAAAGCGAGTACAACGTCCGGCGCGCTCAGTGCGAGGAAGCCGTGCGGATTCTCGCGCCAGTTCTGCCCGGCGTCACTGCGCTGCGCGATGTATCCGTGGAGGAATTCAATCGGCACGCTCACTTGTTGCCTGAAGTGGCGG
>Ga0209109_10002222_pt1 | contig 10660 bp, 13 predicted proteins | sample Rifsed10ft2_FD_184004 | JGI IMG/M metagenome (GOLD analysis project Ga0209109, IMG submission 184004) | Soil microbial communities from Rifle, Colorado, USA - sediment 10ft 2 (version 2) | ecosystem: Environmental > Terrestrial > Deep subsurface > Rock core/Sediment | place: Rifle, Colorado... | reverse complement strand
CTCGGCATTGCCGGCGGGGCTTTCCTCGTAGCCTGCGGCGACGACGATGATGACAATGACGACGGGGTGACGTCCGGCTCTTCGCCCGAACCCACGACGGGGCCATCGACCACGCCAGCCGGCTCGGCGAATGAGCTCAAGCTGATTCAAGGCTGGTACAAGGGTCGAGAGGTCAAATACTACGACTTTGGCGCCAACACCAAGCTCACCACCGGCAGCTCCATCGGAACGGCGCCGATCTACGTCATGATCAGCGGCATGAACGCCGATGGCAGCCCCAAGTTCATCGAAGGCCAGAGGAATATCATCGCCGTCAAGCCCGGCGACCAGGGTTACAGTGACCTCTGGCGCGTCATGCTGGTCAGCGTCCCGGCCGGCTACAAAGCCAATGACCTCAAATCGGCCTCCGCCGTCATGGGAGCCGGCTATGGCATCACTGAGACCAGCATGTTCGTCAACTGCCCCGTCGTCGCCAAGGGCACTACGCTTGAGGGTGGCGAGAAGCTGGTTCAGGGCTGGTACAAGGACGAGGAGGTCTTCTACCCGGACTTTGGCATCAACCCGACGGTTGCTATTCCGATTTGGGCCTTCGCGACCGGCATGGACGCCCAGGGAACCCCCAAGTTCGTCCAGGGCCAGAACAACATCATCGATTCAACCAAGGGCGACCCGGGTTACAGCGCCTTCTGGCGCGTCAACCTCGTCACGGTGCCGGAGACCTACAGCGCCAACAGCATCAAGTCGGCGGACGCGGTGCGCTCCTCCGGCCACACAGTGATGCAGACAGACATTGTTGTGAACTGCCCGGTTGTGTAGGTCGAGGCTGGAGCGCGGAACATCGGAAAATCACGGGAGCATTGCAGTGTTCTCAACGCTCGGCTAGCGTTGCGCTGATGGTGCGCCTCAAAGACCTGCCGCCGGAATACGCCGAGGGCCTGCGCAACCTGGCCATGCCGGAGTTCGAGTCCACGCCCTGGACGCCAGGGCCGGAGTTAGGCGAGGCCCGCATCGCCATCGTCACGACGGCCGGCCTGCACCGAGCCAGCGATCCCAAGTTCGCCGGTGGCTCTGCCGACTACCGCCTGCTACCTGCCGACCTCGACTACTCGGAGCTGATGATGAGCCACGTCAGCGCTAACTTCGACCGTTCCGGCTTCCAGCAGGACATAGGCACCGTCTTTCCGTTGGAGCATCTCAAGGACATGGCCGCGGACGGTGAGATCGGCTCAGTGGCACGCTGGCACTACTCCTTCATGGGCGCAACTGACCCGACACGCATGGTCGACACGGCGCCGCAGGTTGCCCGTCTGCTCAAGGAAGATGGTGTAACGGCCGCAATCCTGGTGCCTGTCTGACCAAACTGCACGCGCGCCGTTGGCGGGCTTTCGCACTACATCGAAGCCGAAGGCGTCGCGACCGCCGGAATCAGCCTGATCCGCGAGCACTCGGAGAAGATCAAGCCACCGCGCGCCCTCTGGGTCCCCTTCGAGCTGGGCCGACCCTTCGGTGCGCCCAACCAGCCAGCGTTCCAGAAAGACGTCCTGCGCGCCCTGCTGGCACTCTTCGCGCGCCCCTCTGGCCCGGTGCTGGAGGACTACCCCTTCGACTCACCTCAGACCGAGGATCTGGATGCTACCTGGGCCTGCGCGCTGCCGTTGCCTCCACTGGAACCCGCGGCCTCGCCCGCAGAGGCGCTCAGGCAGGCTCTGCTACAAGAGGTGGGTATGCTGGCTCCCTGGTACGCGGAGTCCGTACGGCGGCGCGGACGCACCACCTTCCAGCTCAGCGGCCTCACTCCGGACCGGGCACCGGAAATCGCTGCCTACTTCGCGGACATGGCTGCCGGCGCACACGCGGAGCCGCCGACTGGCCTAGTAGACCCGATGCCCCAGGCCATCCGCACGATGGCAGACGACCTCAAGTCCTACTACACGGAGGCCGTGAATGAACAACCGGGAGCGCCGCCGCCCGGCGGCGTGCGTATGTGGCGCTGGCTATACCACGAAACGCGACTGGGTCAGGTGCTCTACGACCTGCGTGACCGCTTCGCCGATGAGTTGCGTGCCCGCACGGAGGCGAACGGCGGGCAGGCACCACCCGGGCCGCCACCGCCATTGCTAATTCCTGCGAGGTTCACCACGAGACCGAAATCCGCAGATAAATGACGGTTCGTGAAGTCAGGCAGGCAAGGGTGCGCTGGAGCAGTGACAAGGCGCTGCATCCTGGTGCGTGAACGCTGCGTGATCTTGATCACATTTGTCCAGGGTGGATGCGTATCATCATCTGACCAACATCATGCTTAGGCGACTCAAGGCTGGACCACGGCTTGAACTCGACGAACGCAGTCGTCAGTGGAAGCTGACGCTACTCCGTAAAGCGACGGTGTTTCGCGACCTTTCCCACTACGAAATGGAGCAAATCGAGCGGTCGACCACGATGACCACTTGCCGCAGAGGCCGGGTCTTCTATGGACCAGGAGACCAGGGCGAGGTTCTCTTCATTCTGAAGGACGGCCGGGTCCAGATCTCGCGGATGACTGAGGATGGTAGGAAGCTGGCGACAGCTATCCTCGAGCCCGGAGCGATCTTTGGCGAGATGCCAATGCTTTCACAGCACATGCAGGATAGTACCGCCGAGGCGCTGGACGATTGTCTGATCTGCGTGATGAGCCGCCACGATCTCGAGGCGATGATCAGGACGAATCCGCAAGTCGCGCTCAACATCATCCACGACCTTGCCAGCCGCGTCCGTAACCTGGAGTCGCGGCTTGAAGTGCAGGCGCTCCAATCCGTCTCCGAGCGCCTTGCTGCGACACTGCTACGCCTCGCCGGAGACAGCCAAGAGATCGCAGGCGCCTCCCACCAGCAGATCGGTGAGGCCATCGGCGCGTCCAGGGAGACTGTCACCAGGACATTGGGGGACTTCCGCTCTCGGGGGCTCATCGATCTGGCGAGGGCGCTCATCACGATCAGAGACCGCGCAGGCCTCGAAGAACTCAGCCACCAGGACCTCGACTCGTAGCATGAACAAGCTCGTCGACGCCCGCCGCCTCGTAGCAGGTTTTGTCGTGCTGGCTGTCCTGATGGTGCCGCTCTACTTCGTACTCCCGCGGTCTTCGGAGACAACCGAAATCGGTATCAGCAACCCGATCCTGCTCAAGACTCCGCCCAGCGCCTCTGCGACGAAGGTCGGCCTCGAGGTTGGTCAGCTGGCGCCCGACTTCGAGATCTCGACGACCGATGGCCAACGAGTGCGCCTCAGCGACTTCCGCGGCCGCCCGGTTGTGCTCAACTTCTTCGCGCTCTGGTGCGCCAGCTGCCTCACTGAGATGCCGGAGATCAAGGCCGCGCAAGAGGAGAGGGGTGTCGACACGTTCGCCGTCCTCGCGGTCAACGCCGGCGAAACGCGCGAGCGCGCCCTCGAGTTCATCGACTTTCTCGACGCACCGTTTACGTACGGCCTCGACCTGAACCTGGCTGTTAGTGACGCATTTCGCGTGCTCGGCCTGCCGGCCACCGTCTTCATTGACGCGCAGGGCGTGGTTCAGACGTGGTACGCCGGGTACACCGGCAAAGAACGCCTGAACATCTTCCTTGATGCGGCAATCAACGCCCAGCCGCCGGGTGATCTCCCTGTGGTCTTGCGCCTGATCAGCACAATTCCTCGCGACCGCCTCCTAACGGTTGAGCCGTCGAGTGAGAGAGAGGTCAAGCTCACCTCGCGGAGCCTGCGCTGTGACGCCGCCTACTGTGCGGAATCCGCGGTGGAATCCCTCATGTTGTTTGCCGGAGTGTCAATCCTCAAAGCAGACCTGGACGGCGCTGACCCGACCGTCACTCTGCGCTTCGACCCGAGCATCATGACTCGAGCTCAGCTCGTGGACGCGATGGTACAGGCGCTCGAGTCCATAGAAGACCCGGTTTACCAGGGTCCCGTAACCGTCACCTACGCCGGCAGCTAAGCCCCTCGCTCCGGGTGTGAGGTGGATCACTGAAAGAGCCTGTCGAATGGCTATGATTGGCTCTGAGCTACGCCGAGATTCAGGAGCGCGCCATGGCAGAGTCAGTCGACCAGTACAACTACGCAACCTTCACAACGTCGGAGGCCCGCGGCAAGACGCGCGTGTTCGCCAACGTCGTGCATGCCGGCGAGCAGGCGCCCGACTTCGACCTGCCGACGTTGGATGGCAATCGCATCAGGCTTTCGCAGTTTCGAGGCGAGAAATACGTCGTCCTCGAGTTCGGAGCAGTAACTTGACCGCCCTTCGTCGGCGAGGTCTCGCCGATTAACCAGCTTCAGACGAAGTACCGCGACAGGGGATTCGAGTTCTTCACGGTTTACGTGCGCGAGCCGCACCCGGGTGAGCACTACACCGAACATCGCAGCTGGGAGCAGAAGCTGCGCTACGCGCGCGAGTGCCGTGAACAGGACGGCATCGAAACCACGATGATCGTCGATGACCTGGAAGGCACCATGCACCGCGCCTACGGCGAGATGCCGAACATGGCGTACATCATCGGCAAGGACGGCCGCGTGGCTTACAAGGCAATGTGGACGAACCACGCCGAGATTGAGGCGATGATCCAAACACTCCTCGACGTCGAAGATGCGGTGGCGAAGGGCATTCGCACGCGCGCGTCTTACACGGAGAGAATCAGCTACGTCACCGGTTACACGCCCGAGCTCAGCTCGCATGTCCTCGCCAGGGCGGGTCCTAAGGCAATCACGGACTTCCAGAACGCCATCGGCGGGCCGCGGCCAGGCCAAGTAGGGCGCATGCAGGCTAGGTAGGGCGCATGAAGACGCAGCTTCTCTGGTTCCAGGGCTGCCCGAGCCACGAGGAAGCCCGACTCCAGCTCCGGCGAGTGCTCGCAGAGGCTGGAGTCGGGGACAGGTTCGATGACATCGATGCGACAGACCCCTCCGTCGCTCGTGAGCTGCGTTTCTCCGGCAGCCCGACGATCCGGGTCAACGGCGTGGACATCGAGCCCGGCTTCGCGGACCCCGGCGATTACACGCCTAGATGCCGCCTTTACTCCACTGAGCAGGGATTGCGTGGACTGCCCAAGCGTGAGTGGATCGAAGCGGGTCTCGGGCGCTCAGCGGCAGAATGAACATCGCTACCCAGCCAACGGCGATGGAGACTTCCTGCTCTCGCTGTCACCGTGGCCGGTCCAGGTTCTTGCTGCAGGGCGAGTCAAAGTGCCTCTCTTGCACACTCCGCCATAAGCCGCTGCTGAGGCGATCCTTCCTTACGGCCCTTGTAGTCGGCACCATCCTCACCGCGATCAACCAGGGCAACATCCTGCTCCACGGCGACTTCCCCGCTGTCCTGGCCTGGAAGATACCGCTTACTTACGCGGTGCCCTTCTGTGTGGCTACGTGGGGGGCACTCATCAACAGCCGTCTGGCCACTACGTTTCGGACAGACTAGTGCGTCGTGGCGCGGGCCAAGGATGGGAGTGTCTCACCGACTTCACTCTTGAGCTCCTACGTGCCCCATCGCATCGAGGCCACGACGGTTATCTGGCGGGACTGAGTTGGAGTCATCAAAAGGGGAGGGGAGTAACTGTGTCTGAGGCGAACAAGAACGTAGTGAGCCAGATCGAAGAGGCCTGGAACGCCAGCCAACTCGATAAGTTGGATGCGCTGTTTTCGCCCGGGAGCGCCGCCGCCCGGCGGCGTGCGTGTGTGGCGCTGGCTATACCACGAAACGCGACTGGGTCTTCGATGAACCGCTGCAGGTTGTACGGGTCGTGCATACGTTGATTCTCATAACACGACGTGTCGCAGCTGAAGACCCAGGGTATCAAACGGACACTCATGACACTACGTCCTCGTAATGTCATGAGCGCGATGTTCGACCTCAGCATTCTTGGTATCACACCGAATGATTTCCTGGTCTTCGTGGCATAAGCGGATGAAGGCTGATCGAAGGGACCGCTCTTCGGACGCCGAGTCTGTCGAAATGGAGTTTTCGGTCGTGACGTTGCGTACCAATCAGGACACGATGGTGGTCGTCACCCTGGAGGCACCCTTCATTGGCGTGAGCGGGCGCCAGATGGCGGTCGCGGAGTACGGGACCGAGGTCACGAAACTCGGTGAACGGGGGCCTTACACGATTGTTCACTGGAACGGGCGCGACGGCTACTTGCTGACCGAACAACTTCTCAGCGATCTTGAATTCGAGAGCGCAGTAGCAGCGGCGGAAGCGGCGGCCGTTGCCGAGCTCAAGGCCCCAGCGAAGCGATTCCGATTCGGCTTCCCCTGGCTGCAACGGGTCGCTTGACGACGACCGACAATGAAGATGTATGAGCGTTGCTGCCACAGCGCATGATTTCGGACTGAACGACGACGCGGATCAGGTTGAACGCGCCAAAGCGCGCGATCCTGACGTGTGGGCACTCTGGCACGATCATTACTACCGTCTGCTCTACCGCTACGCCTACGCGCGTCTGCTCAGGCCAGAGGACGCTGAAGACGTCGCCTCGCAAGTCTTCCTCGAGGCACTGAAGTCCATCGACAGCTACCGCTACACCGGTAAGCCCATCCTCGCCTGGCTGTACGGCATCGCTCATCACATGGTCTCCCGTAAGGTGCGCCAGCAAGGCCGTGCGACCGGCCTCGAAGCTGCCGGGGACGCGGAGGCTGGCGGCTTCGAAGAAGCATCTGTGTTGAAGCTGGAGATCAGAGAAGCTCTCGCCAGGCTGAAGCCGGAGCACCGGGAGGTGCTCGTCCTGCGCTTCGTACTGGAACTGCCAACGCGGCGAGTGGCGGAGATTCTCGGCAAGACCGAAGCGGGAACGTACTCGCTGCAGGTTCGAGCGGCAAGCGCGCTACGCAGGGCGATGTCCCAGTGAGCATAAAAACTTCAGCGAAACCGAATGATCTGGCTGCTCTCCTGGCATACACAGACAGGAGGAAGCGCAGTTGGTGAATGAGGACGTCCGGCTGGTCGAGTGTCTTCGTCTCCTGGAGGAGACCGGAGACCTCGAACGATGCCTGAACCTGTATCCGGACCTCGGTCAGGAGCTCCGTGATTCCCACAGCGCGGCCCGCAGCCTTCTCGAGATGGCGCCGCCGCTGCCGCAGGCTGAGTTCCAGAACACAAGTCGCCGCCTGCTGCTTTCCTCCTTGTCCATTACTCCAGGAGGAACCTCAATGTGGCAACGATTCTTCGCGAAGAGAGCGATGGTCCTGGCTGCCGCTGCCGGCCTGTTTGTCATGGGCACGGTCGGTGTGAGCGCCGCGACGGGGTCGCCGGTTGGCCAGCCTGTTAATGACGTCCTCGGCACCCTTGGCATTGGCGAAAACCACGGCCAGGACGTGCAGGACAAGGTCCACGACGCCATTGCAGCTTCGACTCCGGGCGCCGGTCGCGGCCAGGCTGTGAGCGAGGCGGCCTGCATGGCTGCCCACGACCGGTTCACACTGCCCGAGGGTGCGCAAAACGCGCCGGGACAGCAGGACAAAGAGCCCAAGGACTGTAGCACCGCTACGCCGGAGCCGAGTGTCTCGCCGGCTGCAGATGCAACTTCAACGCCGGAGGCTACTTCTACGCCCAACCACGGTCAGAGTGTCAGCAAGGCTGTCCATGACGCGATTGCGTCCACCACGCCCGGTCCCGAGCGCGGCCAGGCTGTCAGTGAAGCCGCATGTACCGCCGCCCACGACAGAAGCACGCTGCCGGAAGGCGCCCAGAATGCCCCTGGTCAAGCAGACCAAGAAGCGAAGGACTGCACGCATCCGTCTAACGCTGGTGACGAGGGCGAAGACGAGGGTCAATCGGGGAATGGCAATGGCAACGGGAACACCCCGGGATCGCAGGGGAGCGAAAAATCACAGGGTCACGGGAATAACGGCCACTAGCCTGTAGTTCTTCTCCAGCCGACCTTCGGCCAGGACCGCGCGCGAATCAGGGTTCAGCCTCAGCGAGGTGGATACTCTCCCCTCCACCTGGCGTTCTACCCGTCCGAGCCTGCAGGCCTGGACGGGCTGTCTTCTCGGCAACGGACAAGACCCTGGGCCCGATCTCGCGGCGGAGCATGTCTGTGTGTCAAACGCCTGACACTATGGCCAGAGAGTGTAACCAGACATAAGCGTGAAGCCGGCACGATCGTTTGATAGTGTCAGGCCCCGACGTGGAGGTTCACTCGACGCAGCAGCTGGGCATTCAAAGCAACGATGATCGTCGAGAGGCTCATGAAGACAGCGCCCAGCGCCGGCGTTAGAGTGATGTCGGCGAAGGCGAGAACGCCCGCAGCCAGGGGTATGGCGACCACGTTGTAGCCCGTGGCCCATGCCAGGTTCTGGACCATCTTGCGGAAGGAAGCCCGCGAGAGTTCGGTAATCGCCAGGACTCCCCGAGGATCATTGGAAGCAAGCACGACTCCGGCTGACTCGATAGCAACATCGGTGCCCGCGCCGATGGCGATGCCGACGTCAGCTTGCGCGAGCGCCGGGGCATCGTTGACACCGTCGCCGACCATCGCCACCAGGTGACCCTTTCGCTGAAGCTCGGTCACCGCTTCAGCCTTGTGCTCCGGCAGCACCTCAGCGAAGACCTCATCGATGCCGAGTTCGCCTGCGACTGCGTCCGCGACGTTTCGGGCATCGCCGGTGATCATGGCCACGCGAATGCCTCGCGCGTGAAGCCCGTCAACAGCTTCGCGGGAGACGTTGCGCACGCGGTCCTCGAGGGCGACCGCGCCAGCCAGGACGCCATCAACAACCACGAAGAGCACGGACGCTCCACGGTCGCGCCAGCCGCGCAAGGTTGCGGCGTTGATGGCGCTCTCATTGATACCGAGGTCGGCGAGCAATCGAGGCCCGCCGACTTTCACCGTTCGCCCATCCACCTGCGCTCGAATGCCCCCGGGAATCGTCTGAAAGTCGCTGGCCGTCGGTAACGTCCCCAGCGCCTGAGCAGCGTTGACGATTGCGCGCGCCAGAGGATGCTCCGAGTCAGACTCCGCCGAAGCGGCCAGTCTAAGCATGGCGTCGTCGGCCCCGTCGCGTGACCAGGCTCCCCTGACGACATGGCGCCCCTCTGTCAACGTTCCGGTCTTGTCAAACAAAACCACGTCGATGTTGCGCATTCGCTCCAGTGCCAGACGGTTCTTCACCAGGATGCCGTTGTGCGCAGAGATCTCGGTTGAGATTGCGATTACCAGCGGAATCGCCAGCCCGAGAGCGTGCGGACAGGCGATCACTAGGACGGTGACGGTGCGGGTAATTGCTGCATCCAGGTCGCCAAGGATCGTCCAAACAGCAAACGTCGCGATGCCCGACGCGACGGAAATGTAGAAGAGGGCAGCAGCAGCCCGGTCGGCGAGGGCCTGAGCGCGGGAGCCGGAAGCCTGTGCTTCAGCCACCATGCGCTGGATACCCGCTAGCGCGGTCTCCTCACCCACTGCGCCGACGCGGACGCGGACCGAGGCGCCTAGGGCCACGGTGCCGGCCGCCACGCGCTCGCCAAGCCCCCGACCTACCGGCCGCGATTCGCCGGTGATCATCGATTCGTCGAACTCGGCCTGACCGTCGCTGATCGTGCCGTCGGCGGGCACGCGTCCGCCGGGCCGGACCAGCACGATGTCGCCTACAACCAGTTCAGCAACTGAGACACGCTCCGTCCCGCTCTCCGTAATGCGTTCTGCGTCATCAGGGAGAAGCTCGGCGAGCGCCGTAAGCGCGCCCCTCGTGCGGCCGATTGCTGCCATCTCCTGCCAATGGCCCAAGAGCATCACGGTCACCAGCGCCGAGAGCTCCCACCAGAACTCCAGGTCCAGCAGACCCACAGTGGTCGCCAGGCTGGCGCCGAACGCGACCGAGATGGCGAGCGAAATCAACAGCATCATCCCGGGTTGACGGTCCCTGATCTCGCGCCAGCCGCCGATCAGGAAGACGTGACCGCCGTAGAGGAAGATGCAAGTCCCTAGGAGCGGAGAGACGGCGGCGTTGCCGGGAATTGCCGACAGGGAGTAGCCAAACCACTCCTGAATCATCTCGCTGAACAAGACGACCGGTATGGTCAGGACAAACGAAAGCCAGAAGCGCTGGCGGAATATCTCTGGGTCGTGACCCTCGTGCTTGTCGTGAGCGGGGTGGCCGCTGGGCCCCATCGCGGTGCCGTGTCCCGACGGGTCACCCGGTGTGCGAGCGTGGCCGTCATGGCCGCCGCCGCTCGTTGCGTCTGGTGGGTGCTGACTCACGTGGGCTACTGTGCTGAGGCCCTGGCCGAATTGCTCACACGCCAATTGTGGCACGGAAGAGAGAGCGAGTTCGATGAACGCCCCTGATCACTATCCCTAATCGTGTAACCAGACATAACGCCTGGGCGAGTGAATCGCCGCCAAGCGCTCAGATGAGTCACGTTGTCACACGATAACAAATAGTGTCGCCGAGCGGTCAGGCCCGATCAGCTGAGCGGCCGCGGCGTGGACCGACGCGCCTCGCGCAGTTCTTGCATCGCCGCGACGAAGCTTTGCCTGACACTGCGCCGGTTCGCCTGCGGGTCCCGAAGTAACTCTGCCAGCGTGCTGTGCAGCTGGTCGGAAAGGGCAATCCTCTCCCGGCTCAACTCGTCGTCGAGCCAGACGCATGAAGCAGCTGACGATCAGTAGCGCTACTTCGTCGTACACGTATAATGGCGGCGGCGTGA
>Ga0209109_10002221_pt1 | contig 10661 bp, 10 predicted proteins | sample Rifsed10ft2_FD_184004 | JGI IMG/M metagenome (GOLD analysis project Ga0209109, IMG submission 184004) | Soil microbial communities from Rifle, Colorado, USA - sediment 10ft 2 (version 2) | ecosystem: Environmental > Terrestrial > Deep subsurface > Rock core/Sediment | place: Rifle, Colorado... | reverse complement strand
CGCCGGGCCGACGGTGCTGGAATAGATCACCGGCATGAAGGTCGCGGTGTGGGTGAAGGGCGTGCGGAACTGGATCGCGGCGAAGTCGTTGCGGTACTCGGTCACCGGATAGGAATCCTGGCCGCGAGAATAGCGGTCGTCGTAGCCGCTGTTGCGGTAATACGGATCGCCGCCGTAGCCACGGTCGTATTGGCCGCTCGAATATGGGGCTTGTGTCGCGCATCCGGACGCAAAGGCGGTCGCGGCAAGTGCGAGTATCAGTGCACCTCGGTTCATGTCAGCATCCTCCTTCGCCTGTTGCCGTCCCCGCGGCATCGAATGACACTCGCGCACGGTGAGGCCAGCATAGTCGCGGCAGCTCCCACCAGGAGTAACAAATCGGCGCAATGTGTTACCAGATGTTGCCGCTACCTCGCGCGAGGCGCGTGGTCACGAAAGCATCCGCGCCCGCGGAGTGGGACGATGTGTCAGAATCACGCCTTACATTTCGCAACACTTCTTCCAGGGGGAGTCATGGAGCTGGGATTGAAAGGGAAGGTCGCTGCGGTGACCGGCGGCAGCGAGGGCATCGGGCGGGCGACGGTTCTGCGCCTCGCGCAGGAAGGCGCGAAAGTGGCGCTATGCGCGCGGCGGGCGGAGATACTCAACGCATTTGTCGCCGACCTGAAGAAGGCCGGCCACGATGTGCTGGGCGTCGTCGCGGACGCCGCCAGCGCCGGTGAGGCCGAGCGCTTCATCGCGGAGACCGTCAGACATTTCGGGCGCGTCGATATCGTGGTCAACAACGCAGGCGGCACCGGGCAGTCGCCGTTTACCAAGGTCGACGATCCCGCGTGGCAGCAAGATCTCGAGATCAAGGTGTTTGCACACATCCGCACCGCGCGCGCGGCGATTCCGCACATGAAAAAGCAGGGCGGCGGCCGCATCATCAACTTGAGCATGGTGGGCGCGAAGCAGCCCTTTGCGGGATCGTTTCCCACCACGGTGAGCCGCGCCGCGGGGCTTGCTCTGGTGAAGGCGCTCTCGAAAGAGTACGCGCCCGACAATATCCTCGTCAATGCGGTTGCCGTCGGCAAGATCAAGTCGAAGCAGCAGGAGCGCCGCGCCGCGCGTGAGGGCGTGAGCGTCGCGGAGCATTACGCGAAGACCGGTAAGACCGTGCCGCTCGGCCGCATGGGCGAATCCGAGGAGGTCGCCAACGTCATCGCCTTCCTCGCCTCCGGCGCGGCGAGCTACGTCACCGGGGTCTGCCTCAACGTCGATGGAGGATTGTCCGGCGTGCTGTAGCGCCGGGCAGGAGGGCCCCTCCCAGTGGAACCCGGCGAGGAGCGGCGTTTCGAACGCTTGAGCCCGTTCGAGTTGAAGGACATGCTGGTGCGGCTCGCGGCGCGGCGCAGCGAGCGCATGATGCTCAACGCCGGCCGCGGCAATCCCAACTGGCTGGCGCTCGCGCCGCGGCATGGCTTCACGCAGTTGCTCAGGTTTGCGCTGGAGGAGTCCGGGCGCGTCACGCTTGCACCCGGGATGGGCGGACTGGTGCGCGGCGACCTGACGCAGCGATTCGCGGACTTCTCTGCGCGCAACGAGAAAGAGGCCGGAATCGACTTTCTCTGCCGCGGCCTCGATTACGCCGTCAGCGAACTCGATCTCGAGCGCAGCCGCTTGCTCCGGGAGTTGGTGGAGGCGGCGCTCGGCTGCCGCTATCCCTGGCCCGACCGGATGCTGCAGGGGTGCGAGCGCATCGTCCACGCACTGCTGGAACGGGAGTTGTTCGGGAATGATGCAGCGGCCGGCAGATTCGATCTCTTCGCCGTCGAAGGCGCGACCGCGGGCATCACCTATATCTTCAACAGCCTGGCCGAAGCGCGGCTGCTCAACAAGGGCGACCGGATCGCGCTCGGCGTTCCGATCTTTTCGCCGTACCTCGAAGTGCCGCGGTTGAACGATTACGAGCTGACCGAGATCGAGGTGAGCCAGGATGAAAGGCGCGGCTGGCAATACCCGGCGGCCGAACTCGAGAAGCTCCGCGATCCGTCGATCCGCGCCTTCTTCGTGGTCAATCCATCGAACCCCACCTCGGTGCGGATCGACGACGAGTCGCTGGAACGCATTGCGCGCCTCGTCCGCGACGAACGGCCCGATCTCGTCATCATCACCGACGATGTGTATGCAGCCTTCGCCCGCGGTTTCCGCTCACTTGCCGCGGTCGCACCGCGCAACACCATCCTGGTGTATTCGTTCTCGAAGTACTGGGGAACCACGGGCTGGCGGCTGGGCGTGGTCGGCATGCACGAGGACAGCGCGCTTGACCGGCGCCTGCGCGAGATGCCCGAGGCAGTGCGCGAGGCGCACCGCCGGCGCTATGGCAGCATCGCGCTCGATCCCGCGTCGCTCAAGCTCATCGACCGCATGGTGGCGGACAGCCGCGCGGTCGGACTCAACCACACGGCGGGGCTGTCAACGCCGCAGCAGGCGCAGATGGCGCTGTTCGCGTTGCACGGACTGCTGGACAGCGACCACGCCTACCGCGACACCGCGCGCGGCGTCGTGAAGCGGCGCTTCGAGGCGCTCTACGCGGCGGCCGGCCTCGCGGTGCCCGACGACGGCCACGAAGTCTATTACTACGCGACGCTCGACATGCCGGCGCTCGCGCGCGAGCGCTACGGGGAGGCGTTCGCGCGATGGCTCATCGATACCTTCGAACCGATCGATTTCGTCGTGCGCCTCGCCGAGGAAAAATCCATCGTGCTGCTGGACGGCGGCGGGTTCGATGCGCCGAAGATGTCGGTGCGCGTGTCGCTCGCCAATCTTATGGAGGCGGACTACGCGCGCATCGGCAGCGAAATCAGCCGGCTGCTCGCCGACTATCACGGGCGCTGGCGCGCCGCCTCACGTGCCGTGACGCCGACCCCTCCCTGACGCTCAGAATTTCTCGACGTACGGCCGCAGGTCGAGCTCCTGGGTCCACGCGCTCGGCGGCTGCAGGTGCAGTTGGTAGTAGCTCTCGGCGATGGCGTCGGGCGAAAGCACGGCGTCGATGCCGCGCTCGGCGACGCTGCGCCCGGGGCGCTCGCTTTCGATCTGGCCGTCGATGATCACGTGCGCGACGTGGATGCCGCGCGGCTGAAATTCGCGCGCCATGCTCTGGGCGAGCGCCCGCAAGCCGAATTTGCTGACGGCGATAATGTGAAACTGGGCGCCGCCGCGCAACGCGGCGGTCGCGCCGGTGAAGATAAGCGTGCCGCGGTGCCGCTCGCCGTCACCGCCCGCGAGCATCTGCCGCACGGCCTCCCGCCCCACGAGAAAGCCCCCAAGACATGCGTTGCGCCAGGACTGCTCGAACTCCGCGGCGCTGGTTTCAAGCAACGATTTGCGTGCGAAGCCGCCGGCATTGTGAACGACGAGGCGGGGCGGCCCAAGATCGCGCGCGACCGACTCGAACAGATCCGCGACTGCCCGTTCGTTTGCGGCATCGCAGGCGTAGGGCCGCGCAGCCGGTCCCACCTTCTGCACCACCGCGTCGAGCGCCGCGCGGTCGCGCCGCGCGACTGCGACCATCATGCCCGCGCGCGCGAAGCGCCGCGCAAGCGCCGTGCCCAGGCCGGGACCTGCGCCGACGACTACCGCTACTTCCGGGGTGTTCACGCTCCGTGCTCCCTGTGGCTAACGGCTTTTCCGGGGTAAACGATTTGGGTGAAGTGAGGCACAAGTGTGCCCGCGATCGGGCGATCCCGCAACCGCCGTCATATGCGGCACAGGATCTCGGCCCCGCGCGCGAGCGTGTCCTCGGACTTGGCGAAACAGAAGCGCAACACCCGGTGGGCGGGCGGTTCGCGGTAGAAAACCGACACCGGGATCGAGGCGACGCCGCGCTCGCGGGTGAGGCGGATCGCGAGATCTGAGTCCTTCTCGTCGCTGATTCTGTCGTAGCACAGGTTCTGGAAAAACGTGCCGCGCGAGGGCAGCGGCTGGAAGCGCGAGGCCTTGACGCCCTCCAGAAAGAAGTCGCGCTTCTTCTGATAGAACGCGGCGAGCGTGAGGTAAGCGTCCCGCTCCTGCATGTACTCGGCGAGCGCGTACTGCACCGGCGAGTTGGTGACGAAGGCGTTGAACTGGTGCACCTTGCGGAATTCCGCCATCAACTCGCGCGGCGCCAGCACGTAGCCCGTCTTCCAGCCGGTCACGTGATAGGTCTTGCCGAAGGAGGACACGACGAAGCTGCGCTCGGCAAGCCCGGGAAAGGACGCGACGCTTTGATGGCGGTGGCCGTCGAACACGATGTGTTCGTAGACCTCGTCGCTCACCACCACGATGCCGGTCGCGCGCAGGAGGTTTTCCAGCATCCGCAGATCTTCGCCGGAGAACACCGTCGCCGTCGGGTTGTTGGGCGTGTTGATCACGATCATCCTCGTCTTTGGCGTGATCGCGCGCTGCACGGCCTCCCAGTCGATGCTGTAGTCGGGGTAGCGCAATTGCACGTACACCGGACACCCGCCGGCAACTTCGACCGCCGGCGCATAACTGTCGTAGGCGGGTTCGAACAGGAGCACCTCATCGCCGGGGCGCACCAGCGTGGCGATGGCGGTGAAAATTCCGTAAGTTGCCCCCGGCACGACCGTCACCTCGTGTTCGGGATCATAGGTCGCCCCATACAACGCCTGCACCTTGTCCGTGATCGCCTCGCGCAATGGCATGATGCCCGCCATCGGCGGATACTGATTGACGCCCGCGTTCACGTACTTGGTGAAAAGCGCGCGCAGTTCCGGCGCGCAATCGAAATCGGGAAAGCCCTGCGACAGGTTGATGGCGTTGTGCTCGGCGGCAAGCCGCGACATCACCGTGAAGATCGTCGTGCCGACGCGAGGCAGCTTGGAGGCGATCGGATGGACGAAGGCGGGCATGGCGTAAGACCGTGGTCGCGAGCAGCTATTCTATCGCCCCAAGAGCGTAGGGTGCGCATCGCGCACCGTGGTGGGCAATACCCACCCGATCGATGATCCACAGCGTAGGTTGGCGGTGAGCGATGCGAACCCCAACATCCCGTGTGTACGGTGATCGTTGGGATGCCCCCCGCCTTCGCGGGCGCTGACGACGCGCTTATCCCAACCTACGAAACCGGTCACTGGTCACCGGTCACGCAGTTTGCTGTTCACTTGAATTAGACTATCACTGCACGGCAGTCTGCGCGCCGCGGCGTTCCGCGAGGCGAGTGAAATCGTCGATGTAATTTTGCAGTCGCCGCGTCAAGGTGGCGCGTTGGTGCGGCGTGAGCATGCGGTCCACCGCGACGAGGAAGGCGATGCGGTTCTCCCACGCTTCGGGCTGCAGCCGTTGGTACTGCGGCGCGCGGCCCTTCTCCCAGTCAATGAGCCAGTCGCGCAACCGCGCCGGGAACTCGGCTGGATTGGCGCGCTGCTCCAGCAGGGCGAGAAATTCACGCTGCCGGCGGCGGCGGTCTTCATGGCGCAGGGGTTGAATCGAAGGCGCGGCCGTGACGAGTGCGGCAATGCGTTCCTCCTGCTCGGGCGTGAGGCTCCCGACCCAGTCCGTGACCTGGTCGAGCGCGCGTTTCACGCGCGCCCGCTGCCGTTCCTGCGGCGTGCCGTCGAGCTTGTGATCGCGGATGAACTTGCGGTTGTCCTTGTCCCATTGGCGCTTGAGCGCCTCGATCTGCTGCGGGGTGATCGTGAGCAGGAGCGTCGCGGCATCGTCGGCGCCGTGGCGCGCGAGCGTGCGGTAGCGCGCCCTGACCCCTTCCGCCACCCAGACCACGTCCTCCCGGGCGAGACCTTTTTCCACGCGGCCCCTGATATCGCGCAGAAACGCGGCGTAGTCGGGCAATTGCTCGTAGCGGTGCCACTCGTGCAGGCGCGCAAAGCGCTTGTGAAACTCGTCCTTCTGCTGATGATCGAGATCGAAGTAGTCGTCGGCCATCCACGCCGCAATGTGATCGAGCTGCCCGTAGCCGAGCCGCAGCAGGCTGCATCCCTGAAGCGTGGCGAGCGCCAGCAGGATCGCCAGCAGCAAGCTGGTGTGGAACCGCATACTACTCAAGAGTTGTCCCGGCTCGCCACGCTTTACCGGCAACATGTAAGAAAAAGAAGCGTCATAGGCGTTCCAGGTGTTCCACCATGCGCTGCCGCTGCGCCGCATCGGGCAGCCGGCCAAATCCGGCCTGCATATTGTCTTTCAGATGCGCGAGCCGGCCCGTACCCGGGATGACGCAGGTTACCGCGGGATGGCCCAGGATCCACTTCAGGAAAAATTGCGCCCAGCTTGCACAGTCGAACTCCGCCGCCCACGGCGGCAGCGGTTTCCCTTTGACTCTCCCGAAAAGGCTCGCGTGCGAGAACGGCCGGTTGACGATGACCGCGGTGCCGGATTCGGCGCACGCGGAGAGCAGCCTCGAATCGGCTTCGCGCTCGGCCATCGAGTAGTTGAGCTGGACGAAATCGTAATCGCGGGTGCGCACCAGGCGCTCGAGCTCCCGGTACGCGCCTTCGTGGTAATGCGTGATGCCGAGGTAGCGGATTCGCCCCGCGGCTTTCCACTCGCGGAGCGTGCCGGTGTGAGTCGCGACGTCTAGCAGGTTGTGCACCTGCATGAGATCGAGCCGCTCGGTGCGCATGAGCTTCAACGACTGTTCCATCTGCCGGATGCCGGCGTCGCGGCCACTGGTCCACACCTTGGTGGCGAGGAACAACGATTTGCGCAGCTTGAGTTCCGCGGCGAGATCGCCGACGGCGCGCTCGGCTTCACCGTACATCGGGGACGAATCGACCGCGCTTCCGCCGAGCGCGACCAGCCCGCGCAGCACCGCCTTCAATTCGGCGCGCGCCGCATCGCTCGGGCCCACGTCGAACGTCCGCCAGGTGCCGATTCCCATCACCGGGAGCAGCTCGCCGCTGCGGGGAATCGGGCGCTTCAGCAGCCCTGTCACGGGGGCCGCCGCCTGCGCCATGCGCGAGAGTCCGGCCGCGCCGGCGGCAAGCAGTGCGAGCGCACGGCGTCGTGTCGGAGAATGCAAGTCATTGCGGGCCATTCAGGGTATCGGTGCTATCATCATACGGTGCCCGGCGCAAGGCCGGGCGCATGCCAACCCAGGAGAACACAACAATGATATACGAGCTTCGCGTCTACCATGCAATGCCCGGCAAACTCGCGGCCCTCGTGGACCGCTTCCGCAAGCACACGGTCCAGATCTGGAAGCGGCACGACATCCGCCCGCTCGGTTTCTGGAACGTGGACATCGGCGAGAACACCAACGATCTTGTCTACATGCTCCAGTGGGACGATCTCGCGCACCGCGAGCGCGCCAGCGCCGCGTTCCAGGCCGACAAGGAGTGGGCCGCCGCGCGCGAAAAAAGTGAAGAAGCGGGCCCGCTCGTTTTTGGCATCACCCGCACGCTGCTCCGGCCGACTGATTTTTCCGCGTTGAAGTAGGACGCACCCCGAATCGCGCAGCGCCATGGCTTCCGCCCCGCCGCTCGTCATGGAAGGGCTGGTCGCGTTCGTCAAACGCGCGTGTCCCACGTGCGCCCTGATCGAGAAGCAGATGCAGGCGGTCGCGCGCCGCGTGCCGGCGTTCCGGGTGGTGTCGCAGGACGATCCGAGGTTCCCCGCCGCAATAGAGGGCGTGGTGGATGACCGCGAACTCGAGCACTCGTGGCGTAACCATATCGAGTCGACGCCCACCTTGATCCGCTACCAGGCGGGGCGCGAGGTCGAGCGCGTGGTCGGCTGGGACCGCGATGCCTGGCGCAGGCTGACGGGAATCGCCGGACTGGGCGAGGGGCTGCCGCCGTTCCAGCCGGGGTGAGGCTCGCGCACGCTCGAGCCCGGGGTGGCCGAGAAGCTGGAGGCGCGGTTGAGCGGCAAGACGCTGCCCGCCGCACGCAAGTCGGGCGGATAAGCCGTGGGTTGATCTGTTGAATGCCGTTACCTTCGATTTCACGCGCGCACCGTTCCGGCTTAACGACCGTGCAAGCCCGCAGCAGGTGGCGCGCGAGATCGTTGCCTGCTACGAGGCGGCAGCGAGCTTTCCCGACGAGGCGACGCAGTGCTGGCGCGCCGCGATGCAGGCGGCCGGGATCGAGGATGCACACCCGCTGCTGCAGGCGGGCGGGCGGATCGCGCGCGATATTGACGCCGGCATCGGTGCGGGGGACGGCAACCCGTATCACAACCGGCAGCATTTCTGCGAGGTGCTCCTCGCCGCGCTCTACCTGTTGCTCGCGGCGCCGCTGACGCAGGCCGAGCGGGTACAGTTGCTGGTCGCGGCGCTCGCGCACGACTTCCATCACGACGGGAAGGGCTTCGGGGACGCGACGTTCCGGCTCGAGCGCGTCGCTGTGGAGGCGATGCTGCCCTACCTCGCTGCCTCCGGGGTGCCGCAGGACGAGTGTACGCGGATCTCCGCCATGATATTGGCGACGGAAATTTCAACGGGCATGCCCTTCGCGCGGCGGTGCTACCTGCATTTCTTCGAGGGCGGCGCGCAACCCGATGCCGCGGGCATAGGTGAACCGCTTGCGATGCTGGCGCGCGACGCGAGTCTCGCGCGGCAGGCGGTGCTGCTCACGGAGGCCGACGTTCTGCCCTCGGTAGGCCTCACTCCCGGCTACAGCGAACTCAGCCAGGCGAACCTGTCCAGCGAGTGGGGGAAACCGCTTTCCGACGCGGACAATCTCAACTTCCTGGAGCGCGTATTCGGCGACTTCACGGTTAATCGCTTTTTTTCGCCCAACGTGAGCGCGTTGAAAGAAGCGATACGGATTCAGGCGGGCAAGCGGGTGAGTTAGAACGGCCGCGGCGCGGAGAATTTATTTTCCCGGCCGGGCATAACGCGAACACCTTCACATCGCATGCGATATTGTCGAACCGTCTTGGCGGCGCGCTTTGCGTGGATTGCCGCGCCTCCTGTGCCGGCCACCCGGGATGAAATCCGCCTTTGAAGATTGCGATACTGGAAGGATTTCGCCAGTCTTCCGCCCGACGAAATCCTTAAATGGGAAATTGTGACAGGAGTGGAAGCCGACTCAGCACGTCGAAATCATGTCTCCCTCGGGCGCGGGCGGAGGATCCGACAACGTCGTGCGCGCGATCGCGATGTCAGTGCCGCATCGTGAACAGAGAACGGGAAACAGTGAACAGTGAACGGTGAACGGTGAGCAGTGAACAGGGAAAAGCGAGATCGAAGGAACCCGGAGGTGGAGTTTGACGGTTCCCTGTTTACTGTTTCCTGTTCACCCAGGACCTCGGTGCCGTGACTGACGAGGCGCTGCCGCAGCGCTGGCTGCGCCGGCTGGTGGAGGTGCGGCCACGCGAAGTGCGCGCGCTCCTCTGGTCGTTCGCCTACTTCTTCTTCCTGCTCGCCGGCTACTACGTGCTGCGCCCGCTGCGCGACGAGATGGGCATCGCCGGCGGCGTGCGCGCGCTGCCCTGGCTTTTTACCGCGACCTTCTTCGTCCTGCTGGCGGCGATACCGCTCTACGGCGCGCTGGTGGCGCGGCTGCCGCGGCGGCTCTTCATCCCCGCGGTGTACCATTTTTTCGTCGTCAATATCGCGATCTTCTGGCTGCTGCTCACCCTCGATATCGAGAAGGTTCACGTCGCACGGGTTTTCTTCGTCTGGATCAGCGTGTTCAACCTGTTCGTGGTGTCGGTGTTCTGGTCGTTCATGGCGGATCTCTTCGCGGCCGACCAGGGCAAGCGCCTGTTCGGGTTCATCGCCGCCGGCGGCTCGGCCGGCGCGCTGCTGGGGCCGACCGTCACGGTGGGACTTGCAGCGCCGCTCGGTCCCGTCAACCTGCTGATCGTCGCCGCGCTGCTGCTGGAGGGGGCGGTGTGGTGCGCCCGCCGTCTGGAGCGATTCGCGCCGCGGCGAGAGGACGCAAGTGATGGCGGCGGCGCGGCCGGGGCGCCCCAGGCGCGCGCGGACGCAAACGCACTCGGCGGAAACTGGGTCGCCGGCATCGTCATGGTGTTGCGTTCGCCATACCTCGCCGGCATCGCGCTGTGGGTGGCGCTGCTGTCGCTGCTGGGAACGTTTCTTTACTTCCAGCAGGCCAACATCGTCGCCGCCGCCTCGGACGATCCCGCGGTGCGCACCCGTATCTTCGCCACCATCGACCTCGTCGTCGGAATTCTCACCATCCTCGTGCAGTTCTGCGCGACCGGGCGGCTGATCGTGCGCTTCGGCGTGGGCGCCGCAGCGGCCTTCCTGCCCCTGATTTTCGGTCTGGGATTCGCAGTGCTTGCGCTCGCCCCCGCGCTGGCCGTGGTCATTGCCTTCCAGGCGCTCCAGCGCACCGCGAACTTCGCCCTCTCCAACCCGGCCCGTGAAATTCTCTTTACCGTTGCCGGGCGGGAGGAGAAGTACAAGGCGAAAAACGTGATCGACGGCGTCGTTTTTCGCGGCAGCGACGCGGTGGCGGGGTGGGTTTTCGAGAGCCTGCGGGCGCTCGGGCTGGCCTTGCCGGCGATTTCGCTTGCCGCGGTTCCAATGGCGGCGCTCTGGTTCGTTCTCGCACTGGCGCTCGGCCGCGGCCACGAGCGGCGCGCCCAACGGATATAATCGCCGTCAGCAAAAGGATTCTTCATGCGATTAGTCACTTTCTCGGATGACCGGGGCGCGCGCATCGGCGTGCATGACACGGCAT
>Ga0209109_10002220_pt1 | contig 10662 bp, 11 predicted proteins | sample Rifsed10ft2_FD_184004 | JGI IMG/M metagenome (GOLD analysis project Ga0209109, IMG submission 184004) | Soil microbial communities from Rifle, Colorado, USA - sediment 10ft 2 (version 2) | ecosystem: Environmental > Terrestrial > Deep subsurface > Rock core/Sediment | place: Rifle, Colorado... | reverse complement strand
CCCTCGAAACCTGCGCCGCATCTCGCCCCGGCCTGGGCCGAACGGGCTTCAGCCCTCGGCGGCCGGCCGGTCCACGTCCCGGTCGAGGAGGGACGCGAAACGCTGCGATCGGTCCATCGACGCCACCCGGGCGGCTTCGCGGACGAGTCCTTCGAGGACGGCGTCCGGGATCTCACCGGGCCGGGTGAGGGTCACGAACCGGACCTTGCGGAGCTCGGCGCCCTGGAGGACGCCGTCGGGGTCGTCCATGAAGATGCCGTGTTCGAAGCCAAGGTGGACGTGCTCGGGCTCCGGCCAGACGAATGCGACGTACCTCGTCCGACGGCCGACGGGCACGTCGTAGCCGATGAGCCGCCAGCCGGGCCTCACGGCCTCGATGGCCTCCGGGAGCGTCCGCCGGACGAGCGCGCGCAGGGCCTCGACCGTCTCGCGGCGGACCGGCGAGTAGGGCGCCAGCAGTTCCTCGGGCGACATCGGCTCGCGTCCCATGAAGGTCAACTGTACGTGCCTTGCGCCGACGGGCGAGCCGCGACGGTCGTGTCGATGGCCGCTACGATTCGGCCGATGGCGACCGTGGTGCTGGTCGGGACGCTGGACACGAAGGGCGAGGAGTACGGCTTCCTCGCCGATCGGATCCGGGCTGCCGGCGCCAAGGTTCTGCTCGTCGACTCGGGCATCGTGGGCCCACCCCTCGTCCGCCCGGACATCAACCGCGACGAGTTGGCGGCGGCGGCCGGGACAACCACCGCGGCGCTCGCGGCAGCCGGGGATCGGGGCGCAGCCGTCGAAGCGATGGCCAAAGGTGCGGCCATCGTCGTGCGCGGCCTCCATGCCGAGGGTCGCCTTGATGCGATCGCCGGTCTCGGCGGATCGGGCGGGGCGGCGATCATCAGCCAGGCCATGCAGGCCCTCCCGGTCGGGGTACCCAAGCTCCTGGTGTCGACGATGGCGGCAGGCGACACGCGCCCCTATGTCGGGATCGTGGACATCGCGCTGCTCTACCCGGTCGTCGACATCGCCGGCCTCAACCGATTGAGCGAGCGGATCCTCGCCAATGCCGCGGCGGCGATCGCCGGCATGGCCGGCGCCGCGGACTCGGTCGAGCGCCAGGACTCGAACGATCTTGACCGTCTGCCGCTCGTCGGCGCCACGATGTTCGGCGTCACGACACCGTGCGTGACCGTCGCCCGCGAATGGCTCGAGAGCCGCGGATACGAGGTGCTCGTCTTCCATGCCACAGGGACGGGCGGTCGGGCGATGGAAGGTCTCGCGCGGGCAGGCTTCATCGGGGCGGTCCTCGACGTGACGACGACAGAGCTGGCCGACGAGCTCGTCGGGGGCGTCCTCTCGGCGGGAGCGGACCGCCTCGAGGCCGCGGGCGAGCTCGGCCTGCCGCAGGTCGTCTCGCTGGGCGCGCTCGACATGGTCAACTTCGGGCCGCCCGACACCGTCCCGGAGCGTTTCCACGACCGGACGTTCTACCGGCACAACCCGTCCGTCACGCTCATGCGGACGACGGCCGACGAGTGCGCTGAGTTGGGCCGGATCATTGCCCGCAAGCTCAACGCGGCCCGGGGCCCGGTGACCGTGTTCGTGCCGCTGGGCGGCGTTTCCGCGATCGACGTGCCCGGTGGCCCGTTTCACGACCCGGCGGCCGATGCGGCCCTTACCCGGGAGCTCAAGGCCGGCCTGCGAGCGGATATCGAGGTCGTCGAGATGGAGGCGGCGATCAACGACCCGGCGTTCGCCACAGCGATGGCCAAGCGGCTGGACCGGGACGTCCGCAGTGGCACGCTACCGCGTACGACGGTTGGCGCGCGATGACGATGACCGGGGCGGAGGCGCTGGCCCGCCTTCGGGCGACCGCGGCCGCGGGCGAGCCGATCATCGGAGCCGGCGCGGGGACCGGCCTGTCGGCCAAGTGCGCCGAGGCGGGCGGCGCCGACCTCATCATCATCTACAACTCGGGCCGCTACCGGATGGCCGGACGCGGCTCGCTGGCCGGTCTGCTGCCCTATGGCGACGCGAACGCGATCGTCGTCGAGATGGCGGCCGAGGTCCTGCCGATCGTCACGGACACGCCCGTCCTGGCCGGCGTCTGCGGGACCGACCCGTTCCGGCGCATGCCCGTCTTCCTCGACGAGCTGGCCCGCCTCGGCTTCGCCGGTGTCCAGAACTTCCCGACCGTCGGCCTCATCGACGGTCTCTTCCGCCAGAACCTCGAGGAGACCGGAATGGGCTACGGTCTCGAGGTCGAGATGATCCGGCTCGCCCACGAGCGGGGCATGCTCACGGCGCCGTACGTCTTCGACGAGGGTGAGGCCCGGGCGATGACCGAGGCGGGGGCCGATGTCCTCGTCGCCCACATGGGGCTCACGACAAAGGGCGCGATCGGCGCCAGGACGGCCCTCTCGCTCGACGAGTCGGTCGATCGGGTCCAGGCGATCCGCGACGCGGCCGTCGCCGTCCGGCCGGACCTGCTCGTCCTGTGCCATGGCGGTCCGATCGCCGAGCCGGACGACGCCGCGTACGTCCTGTCGCGGACGACGGGCGTGGCCGGGTTCTTCGGCGCGTCGAGCATGGAGCGGCTCCCAACGGAGGTGGCGATGACCGAGACCATGCGACGCTTCAAGCGGATCGGGGGAGCGGAGGTCGGTACATGACCGAGGGAAGGCGCTTCATCGGTGCGGATGACGTGGAGACGCTCATCCTCGATTGGGGCACGCTCAAGTGGATGACCGAGGTCCGGGTCACGGGTCACGACCGGATCGCGGCCGGGATTGTCGTGCTCGAGCCCGGCAAGGGTCACCTTCGTCACAACCATCCGGGCTCGGACGAGATCCTCTACATCCTTGGTGGGGAGGGGCGCCAGATGGTCGAGGACGACGATGGCACCCCGATGTATCGCCAGGTCAGGACCGGTGACATGGTGTTCATCCCCGACAGCGTGTACCACGGGACCGAGAACACCGGCTGGGAGCCGATGCGCCTCCTGGCCGTCTATTCGCCCGGCGGCCCGGAGGCGCTGCTCCGGGAGCTCCCCGACTGTCGCATCGTGCCCGCCGGTCAGCAGCCGATCAGATGAGCCCCCTGGTGGTTCACCCGATGCACCAATGGACGCCCGCCAGGTCCCTCCCCGGTCGGTTGGTGCACCCGCCGCACCAGACGGCGGCATATCCCCTGCCGAGCCCCTCGGTGGTGCACCGGCTGCACCAAGGGACGCCCGCCCGGTCCCTCCGCGGTCGGTTGGTGCACCCGCCGCACCAATGGACGCCTGCCAGGTCCGCCACCGAGGTCGCCCGATGAGCGTATACCGCAGGCTGTCCCTCGAAGACCGCCCGGCCTGGAGCGACGTGACGTCGGCCGGCACGTTCCGCGTCCGGGCCGGTGGCACGTTCGACCCACACTTTCACGACTGCGACGAGTACTGGTTCATCTTCAACGGCCGGGCGATCGCGAGGATCGAGGACGAGCGCTTCGAGCTCGGCCCGGGCGACATCCTGTGCACGCAGATCGGCCGCCTCCACGACATCCTCGCCGTCGAGGACGTCCTCGAGGGGATCTGGTACGAGAGCCGACTGGTGCCCGATGGGCGGGCCGGCCACCTCCATCGGAACGACGACGACGCGGCGGGCCATCCGGTCGAGCGGTTGACCGGCTGAGCCAGGCTCAATCCGGCAGGGTCGACTCCCGGGCGACCAGGCGGGCCAGGTCCATCCGCAGGGGGTGGCGGACCGGCTCGCCGCCGAAGAAGCGGGCAGCTTCGTCGCAGGTCTCGTGGAACACGGCCCGATGTGCCCGGAGCGTCCCGCCCGCGCGATGCGGGGGGTGGACGACGTTCGGCAGGAGGCGCAGTGGATGGTCGAGGGGCGGCGGTTCCGGCTCGTAGACGTCGATGCCGGCGCGAAGCTCACCGCGCTCGAGGCGCTCGAGCAGGGCCGCCTGCTCAACGACGATCATCCGCGAGACCAGGACGAATACGCCGCCGGCCGGGATGGCCTCGATGACCTCCCGGCCGATGAGCCCGATCGTCGTGTCGTTGGGGGGTGTCGCGACGCAGAAGACCTCGCTCCGGGCGGCCATCTCGACGAGGTCGTCGGCCTTCGAGCCACCCGCCGCCTCCATCCGCTCGGCCGCCACGAACGGGTCGAACGCCTGCCAGCTCGTCTCGAACGGCGCGAGGAGGCCCGTGAAGTGCCGGTGGATGGCCCCGAAGCTGGCCAGGCCGACCCGGCGGCCGGCCAGCCGGTCGATCTCGTCCGGGGCGTCGCGGAAGTTCAGCCAGCCCCCGCTCCCGACGAGCTCGTGCTCCTGCGGCAGTCGCCGCAGCGCCGCCAGCGTGAGCGCCAGCTCGTACTCGGCGACCCATGGCGACATGACCCGGGAGGTGTCGACCACGGTGATGCCGGCGTCGGTTGCGGCATCCAGGTCCAGGAACTGCCCATGGCGGTCGCTGGCGGACGACCCGATGAACCGCAGCCGACCGGCCCGCGCGAGGCGCTCGTGCGAGAGATACCCGACGCCCGCGTCGTACCAGCCCGCCAGCAGCAGGCCGTCGGCATCGGCGAGGGCCGCGTCGAGGCGCTGGTGCTCAACCTCCGGCTCGACTCCCGGCTGGTCGACCTCGACCAGGGTGGCGAACGAGAGCGAGCTCTGTGCCAGCGGCGTCCAGTACGTCTCGCGGGCCCGCGGACCGAACGCGACGACGAGGCACGGCCGGTCGCCGGCGCTAGCCAACGGCGGCGCCCCAGATGTCTCCGATCGTGAAGCCGTTCGGGAACGGGTCATCCGGATCGACGACGTAACTGGCGAAGCCGGTGATCCAGGCGGTGCCTCCGATCGTGGGCACGACCGCCGGATACGGACCGACGGTCGTCTCTTCGACGAGCCGGCCGGTGAAGACGGTCCCGAGGATCCCCTCGTGGACGAAGTCCTCGTCAAGGCCAAGCAGACCCTTGGCGTGGAGCACCGCCATCCGGGCGCACGTCCCCGTACCACAGGGCGACCGGTCGATCGCCCCGGTCCAGGTGGCGGGTCGATCCCAGTCGAGCCGCCCCGATGAGACGATCGCCGCGTTCTTGCCGGCCGCATCGGGCCGGCTGGACGGGCCGGTCAGCTGGGAGATCGTGATGCCGGCCATGGCCGGATTGTCGGGATGGCTGACCGGCAGCTGCTCGGCGGCGGCCGCCTTGATCATCTCGCCGATGCGGACGATGTCCCGGCCCTCGTCCGGCGTCAGGCGCAGGCCGAACCGGGTCCCATCCGCGATCGCGTAGAACATGCCGCCCCAGGCGACGTCGACCGGGATGGTGCCGAGGGTCGGGACCTCGACCGGGGCGTCGAGATGGACCGCGAAGGCGGGCACGTTGCGGAACGTGACCCGGGTCACCTTGCCACCCTCCACGTCGGCCCGGACGCGGATGAGCCCGGCCGGCGCCTCGAGGACGAGCTCCGTCACGGGCTCCGTGACCCTGACCATCCCCGTCTCGACCAGGACCGTCGTGACGCAGATCGTGTTCGTGCCGGACATCGCCGGGTACTCGACCTGCTCCATGATGACGAAGCCGGCGTCGGCGTCCGGGTGCGTCGGCGGCAGGATGAGGTTGCAGTTGCTGGCCGGATAGCCGCGTGGCTCGCGGAGCATCCGCTTGCGCAGGTCGTCGCCGTGATCGCGGAGGTGCTCCATCTTCTCGAACATCGTGGCGCCCGGTACGTCGAGCACCCCGCCGACGATGACCCGGCCGGGCTCACCTCCCGCGTGGGCATCGACGGCCGAGATCAGGCTGGCCAGGCGCATCGCGGTCCCTCCAGGGTCAGCTGTCTTGTCGGAACAACACGACCTCGGCCCCGAGGACGGCATCGCCGACCCGGACAAGGTACCGACCGGCAGGCCAGCCGGCAGCGTTCCGGACCGGAGCATCGATCGTCCTGTCGGGTCCGAGGAGGAGCCCGAAGTCCGGCCGCAGGTCGGGTTCGATCGACGTCGAAGGCATCTCCTGGAGCGTCGCGCCATCCAGACCGACCCGCCAGATCGTCGCCATGTCGAAGGGCCCTGGCTGCAGCTCGTCGTCGCCGGGAGCGCAGTAGCCGAAACCCTCCAGGTTGCCGGCATAGATCGGGGTGAAGGTGAGGGTCGACAGATCGAGCGTGGATGCGCTGACCGGGTCGGCAGCAGTCCACACGTTGAACGTCTGGTCGCCCCGCTGCTGGAGGGAGAAGACCAGCCAGCCCACCGTGTTATGGCAGAAGTAGGCCGCCAGTTGGGCGGGCGTCCTGACCGGCGGCGCCGATGGCTCCGCCCGTCCGACCGTCCGGCCATCGGGCGCAGAGGTCGGTGCACCGGGTGACGGCGAGAGCGGCGCGGACACATCGACCGGCGCCGGGGATCCCCACGGCTTGACGATCGCGACCACGATGACCACGCTGACGACGGCCAACCCGACCCACGGTCGCCGACCGGGCGACCCGATCGAGGTCCTGTACCTCGGTCCCTCCGTCATGTTGGATCGGGTCTCCCGAATGCATGCCGGCCGATCCCGCCGCCTGACATCGGGCGTGGACGACGGCCCTCCGGCGGCCATTATCCTTCAGACGGGAACCCATCCATCCACGGGAGTTGGAGCCGACATGCCACCCGACGATCCTCGCCCTGGCGATCCCCTCGACATGATCACCTGGGCCGGCCTGCGCGACTTCCTCGCCGGCGACACGATCCGCTCGGATCGATGGGGCCCTGGCCTTGTCCTCGATGGGCGGATCCTGCGCGCGGTGGATCCGATCCGGCTGGCCGTCATCGGCTGCGGGAATCACGCCCGTGGCGCTCTTCATCCGAACCTCGCTCGCATCCCTCATTACGACTATGTCGCGGTCTGCGACCTCGACCGCGGGGCGGCCGAGGAATGCGCCCGCCGGTATGGCGCCGGCGCGGTGTTCACGGACTTTCGGACCATGCTCGATGAGGTGAGGCCGGAGGCCGTCGTGGTGTGCGGCGGAGCGGCCCTCCATCATGATGCTGGCCTCGAGATCGTCCGGCGCGGCATCCACCTCTTCGTCGAGAAGCCGACCGCCCCGACCCTGGACGGCGCGATCGAGCTCGCCGAGGCGGCCGAGGGCGCCGGCGTCGTCAACGTCGTCGGCCTCTTCTGGCGTCACTCCGCGGCCCACCGGATCGCCGCCCACGTGATGGCCCAGCCCGAGTTCGGGCGGCGATTGCTGTACGACGGCGTCTACCTGGCGCCCGGCCCGCGAACCTCGAGCGCCGACTTCCCCGAGACTCCCTGGGCGTACGTGGCCGACCAGGCGATCCATGCGGTCGATGGGATGCGCTTTCTCATGGGCGAGGTGGCCGAGGTCCGTGTCGCGCGATCGGAAGGGGAGGCTGGAGCCCTCGGCTATGCCGTCGCCGTGACCTTCGCCGACGGCGCCGTCGGAAGCCTGTCGCTGGCCTCGTTCACCAGTACCTTCTCGCTCCGGGTGGCCGTCCACGGCGCCGCCGGCGAATCGATCGAGATCGTCGACAACGAGGGCGTGCGCATCCACGGCCGCCAGACCATCCCCGGCAGCCGCGGCGGCTACGTCGACCAGAACGCCGTGGAATGGCGTCAGAGCTGGTCATACGCCGGCCATCTTCGGGCCGGCTATCTCGAGGAGCTGACGGCGTTCGCCGTCGCCATCCGGGAAGGCACGCCCACGGGCGCTACGCTGCGCGACGCGGCCATCGACCTGCGGATTTGCGATGCGATCCTGGAGAGCTCGAACTCGGGCCGCCCGGTGAGCCTTGCCGCGGGCGGTCAGTCCTCGCCGAGGTAGGCCTTCCGGACGCTCTCGTTTTCCCGGAGCTCTTTGGCGGTGCCGGACAGGGCCACGCGGCCCGTCTGGAGGACGTAGCCACGGTGGGCGATGCTCAAGGCTTGCAGGGCGTTCTGCTCGACGAGCAGGATCGTCATTCCCTGCTCGTTGATCTCCTTGATCGTGGAGAAGACCTGCTGGACGAGGATCGGCGACAGCCCGAGAGAGGGCTCATCGAGGAGGAGCACCCGCGGCCGGGACATGAGGGCCCGTCCGATCGCCAGCATCTGCTGCTCACCGCCGGACAGTGTCCCTCCCTGCTGGTCCACTCGCTCGCGAAGGCGCGGGAAGAGCTCCATGACGTGGTCGAGATCGGGTCCGATCTCCTTCTGGTCGCGGGTGTAGGCGCCCATCTGGAGGTTCTCGAGGACGGTTAGTCGCGAGAAGATCCGACGGCCCTCCGGGGCATGCCCGATCCCGACCTCTACCAGCTTGTGGGCGGCCTGCCGAGAGATGTCCTTACCGTCGAAGTGGACCGTGCCGGATCGTGGGTGCATGAGCCCGCTGATCGTCTTGAGGGTCGTCGTCTTGCCGGCGCCATTCGAGCCGAGCAGCGTCACGACCTCGCCGCGGTTGACTGTGATCGACACGCCCTGCAGGGCACGGATGTGTCCATAGTAGGTATGGATGTCATCGAGGACGAGGAGCGGCCCACCACCGTTGCCGTTGGTGGCAGGGCCGCTGGTGGCAGGGCCGCTGGTGGCGTGGGTCATACGGGCGGCGCCCCCAGGTAGGCTTCGATGACCTTCGGGTTCCGACGGACCTCGTCGGGGGTGCCCTCGGCGATCTTCTCGCCGTGATCGAGGACGGTGACCCGGTCGCTGATGCCCATGACGACCTTCATGTCGTGCTCGATGAGGAGGACGGTCAGGCCAAGCTCCGCGCGGAGCTTGTTGATCAGCGCCATCATCTGCTGGGTCTCGCGCGGGTTCATCCCGGCGGTCGGCTCGTCGAGCAGCAGCAACGTTGGGTTCGAAGCGAGCGCGCGCGCGATCTCGAGGCGCCGCTGGTCGCCGTATGGCAGGTTCTTGGCCAGGTCCTCACCTTCGCTCGCCAGCCCGACGAGGGTCAGGAGCTCCGCGGCCCGGGCGGCCGATTCCTTCTCCTCGCGCCGGTCCCGCGGGCTCGAGAACATCGCGTCGACCCAGGATGTGCGGAGTCGGGCGTGCATGCCCACCTGGATGTTCTCGATCGCCGACATGTTGGCGAACAGGCGGATGTTCTGGAATGTCCGCCCGATCCCGACGCCGACCATGTCGTTCGGCCGCGCGTTTCGGAAGATCCCGATCCGGGGCAGGAACTTCTGGTACCAGACGGGCCGGGCGACACCGGTCAGCAGGAAGACCATCAACAGGATGAGCGACACGAGGAACCCGACGGCGATCTCCTCCTGTGGAGCTCCCGAAAGACCGATTACGATCGAGATGATGAACGCGATCGTGGCGGGCACGAACCAGAAGACCGGCTCGAGCCAGGCGCGTTTCGTTCGGGCGATCATCAGCCGACCCTCGAACTCGATCGTGCCCCCGGACGGGTCGTAGATTCCGGCGATCATGTTGAAGAACGTCGTCTTGCCGGCCCCGTTCGGGCCGATGAGGCTGACGATGGACTTCTCGGGGATGTCGAAGTCGACGTTGTTCACGGCGACGAGCCCGCCGAAGCGCTTCGTCACCCCCGCCGCGCGCAGGGTCACGGGCACCGCCGATTCGCTCATCGGAGGCCCACCGAATCGCTTTCATCCGGCCCACCGAGGATTTCGTCCGCGCCCGGCGTGGCTCCCATCGCTCCGACGATCTCCGGTTCGGCGTCGGGCCCGAGCTCCTCGGCGGCGTGCAGCTCGCGCCGTCTCCGCTGACTCGGGAAGAGGCCTTCCGGTCTGAACAGCATCATGACGACGAGGGCGAGGCCGTAGAGGAGGAACTGGTACGAGGTGAAGTTGATGTCCTGGAGGATCGGCACCTCGAGCCTGGCGAAGAACCCGTTCAGCTGCTTGAGGAAGACCGCCTGGATGTTGAAGATCACGAAGGCGCCGAGGGCGACGCCCCAGATGTTGCCCATGCCGCCCAGGATGACCATGGCCAGGACGGTGAACGAGACGTTGAAGTAGAACTGGTCGGGGCTCACGACGGTCAGCTTGGAGGCGGTGAAGACTCCGGCCACGCCGGCCGTCGTCGCCCCGAGGGCGAAGGCCAGGAGCTTCGTCGTCACCGTGTTGATGCCGCTGGCGGCGGCCGCCAGCTCGTCCTCCCGGACGGCCGCCCAGGCCCGGCCGATGCGGGAATCATGGAGCCGGTAGAGGAGGATCATCGCAACGGTAACCATGATCATCATGACCAGGAAGTAGAGGACCGGCGTGATGGCCCCGAACTCGATCGTGCCGATGATCGGGATCGAGATCACCGGCCGGTAGATGCCGCCGATCCCGTTCGGGCCGTTGGTGTACTCGGGCGCGTTCAGGAAGACGCGCGGCACGATCTCGCCGAAGCCGAGGGTCATGATCGCCAGGTAGTCGCCCCGCAGGCGCAGCGTCGGGGCGCCCAGGATGATCCCGAAGATGGCCGCCATTGCCGCGCCCACGATGATCATCGGGAGGAACGGAAAGTGGTTGCCAGAGAAGGGTGAGGCGCCGTAGGCGTACGTGTAGGCGCCGATGGCGAAGAACGCCGCGTAGCCGAGGTCGAGCAGGCCCGCGAAGCCGATGACCACGTTGAGCCCCATCGCCATCAGCATGTAGACGCCGGCGTTGGCGAACGCATCGATCCAGCCGACGTGCCCCTGAAAGGCGTTGAGTGGCGGGTAATTCGGCAGGACGTA
>Ga0209109_10002219_pt1 | contig 10665 bp, 10 predicted proteins | sample Rifsed10ft2_FD_184004 | JGI IMG/M metagenome (GOLD analysis project Ga0209109, IMG submission 184004) | Soil microbial communities from Rifle, Colorado, USA - sediment 10ft 2 (version 2) | ecosystem: Environmental > Terrestrial > Deep subsurface > Rock core/Sediment | place: Rifle, Colorado... | reverse complement strand
CACACGGCTTGGTATTGCGCTGTGAATGCCCACTTCGGCAGCCTCAAGAAGTTCAAGGTCGATTACTCGGTCGTGCCGTGGACCACGTTCACGGAACCCGAGGTCGCGCGCGTCGGGCTCAACGAACAAGAAGCGAAGGAGAACGGAATCGAGCACGAGGTCCACGTCTACGGAATTGACGATCTCGACCGCGCGATCGCCGACGGCGAGGCGCACGGCATGGTCAAGGTGCTGACGGTCCCGGGGGACCGCAAAGGCAGGATCCTGGGTGTGACCATCGCCGGCGAGCATGCGGGTGACCTGCTTGCCGAGTTCGTGGCGGCAATGCGCCATGGTCTCGGCCTGAACCAGATCCTCGGCACGATCCATACCTATCCGACGCTCGCCGAGGCCAACAAGTATGCCGCCGGCGTCTGGAAGCGCGCGCAGGTGACCCGCGGGCAGATCGAATTTCTTGCCGCATTCCACGCCTGGCGGCGTGGCGCGGGTGGATTTGCCGCAGTGCTGTCGCGACTGCCCGCCCTCGTCACCGACAAGCGGCGCGCCTACGCCCCGTCTGCGCCGCACGCTGACAATGCGGCATCCGCGTAGCGGTCGCTTGCCGGACTGGCTGGAGCGCAGATGAAACATTTGCTATCGGCGTCGCTCGCGGTCGCGCTGACGCTTGGCTCGATGCTGGCGTTCAGTCGCGCGAGCAATTCTTTGCCCGTTACGCGGATATCCTCGCCGACAACCCGGCGCAGCAGAAAATCATCCGCGACCAGAAAGCGGAAATTCGCCACCTGGACTATGATTGGGGCCTCAACGACGCCAGGAAATAACTCGTGATGGGAGATGGGTAATGAGCAATGCGATCACCCCTTTCTGCTTGGCTACCCATTACCCATCGCAACTCACTCATCACCAGTTCTCGTGTCGCTCTCGATCATTGTCCCCTGTCTTAACGAGGCCGCGACCATCGCCGGCACCCTCGAGGCGCTGACGCCGTTACGGGCGCGTGGCGCGGAGGTCATCGCGGTGGACGGCGGGAGCAGCGACGATACCGTTGCCGGCGTACGGCCGTGGATTGATCGCGTTCTCATCGCCGGGCGCGGGCGGGCGCTCCAGATGAACGCGGGTGCCGCGGCGGCGCGCGGCGATATCCTGCTCTTTCTGCACGCCGACTGCGTGCTCCCCGAGTCCGCGGATCATCTCATCGTCGACGGTCTCAACCGCGAGCGCAAGAGCTGGGGGCGCTTTGATGTCGCCATTACCGGCCGCCATCCGTTGCTTCGTATCGTTGCATGCCTCATGAACGCCCGCTCGCGCTTCAGCGGGATCGCCACCGGCGACCAGGGCATTTTTGTCACTCGCACGCTGTTCGAGGCTGCGGGGCACTTTCCTGAGATCGCACTCATGGAAGATATTGCCCTGTCGAAGCGCCTCAAGCGCTTCAGCGCACCGCTCTGCCTGCGGCACTGCATCCGCGCCTCGGGCCGGCGCTGGGAACGGCATGGTGTGCTGCGCACGGTCATTCTCATGTGGCGTCTGCGCTTTGCCTACTGGCGGGGCGCGGACCCCGACAAGCTCGTGCTTCGCTACCTCGCACATGGGGAGTGACTGCCACGTACTGGTTTTTGCCAAGGCGCCGCAGCCCGGCACCGTAAAAACCCGACTGATCCCGCTGCTGGGCCCCGAGCGCGCTGCGTGCCTGCACCGCAAGCTGGTCGAACATGCGCTCGGCGCGGCAGTTGCTGCGGCGAGCGGGCCTGTCGAGCTCTGGTGCGCCCCGGATTGCAGCGACGCCTTTCTGCGCGAATGCGCGGAGACTTTCGGGGCAAGTCTCCACACTCAGCCCGACGGCGACCTTGGCACGCGCATGGGGCATGCGCTCGGGCGCGCGCTGCAAGTCTCCCGGAGCGGGGTGCTGATCGGCACCGACTGCGCCGTGCTCGGGCCGGAGCATATTCGTGAGGCCGCGGGCGCGCTCGCGGCGGGTGACGAAGCGGTATTCTGCCCAGCGGAGGACGGAGGGTACGCGTTGATCGGGCTTACACGGTGCAATGTGAGATTGTTCGAAGGCATACGCTGGGGCGAATCGAGCGTGATGGACAGCACTCGGCGGCGCCTGCGCGAACTCGACTGGCGCTGGCGCGAGCTGGAAACGCTGTGGGATGTCGACCGTCCGGAGGATTACCAGCGTTTGCTCTCAGCGCGCCTGTTGGACGGGCGTGTAACCTGACGAGGCATATCAAGTGCGCCGGACTGTCCACGGATATGGCATACGGTGCGTTATCCAGTCAGAGAATGTTCGGAACGCCATCCGGTTGTTGTTGGCCGGACGATAGGTTGCAGTAAGGAACCTCCGCCGCCAGCCGCAGTCCGATTCGCTACCCTTACAGAATTTACGAGCAGGTCGGCGGCGGTTTATTGCGAAATTTTCCTTCATAAACTGGCAGTTACTGGCTGATCCTGGCATCCATGGCCCAACCCGGGAAAACGCTGTTGCCTTTTCAAGGCACTTGGGAAAGAATGGCGCCTCTTTTTGCCGGGCGATACAGGAAATGAACCGGGTACGACACCGTCGAAGGCCGGTAATCTTTTAGCGCGAATACTGCATGTCAGACCTTTCCACCGTCGCTGTTTTCAACCGCACCACCCCGCAACTCCCGATTCACTGGTACTTCGATCCCGCGGTCTACGACCTCGAAAGGCGTCTGCTCTTCGACGAGGGTCCGGGATATGTGGGCCACGAGCTCATGGTACCCAACGTGGGCGACTATCACAGTCTCGAGTGGTTGGGCCACGCCAAGGCGCTCGTACGCAACGAACATGGAATCGAGCTGCTGTCGAACATCTGCCGCCACCGGCAGGCCATCATGTTGAAGGGCCGCGGCGCGGTGAAGAGTATCGTGTGTCCGCTGCACCGCTGGACTTATGGGCTCGACGGCAAGCTGCTGGGCGCACCTCACTTTGGCGCGAATCCCTGCCTCGATCTCGGCCGCTCTCCGCTGTTCCGGTGGAACGGCATGCTCTTTACAGGCAAGCGCGACGTGGCGCGCGACATGTCGAAGCTCGGGGTCTTGCGGCACCTGGACTTTTCCGGTTACCTGCTGAGCCGTGTCGAGATCGACGAATACCAGTGCAATTGGAAGACGTTCATCGAGGTTTACCTCGAGGATTACCACGTTGAACCATTCCACCCCGGGCTCGGGCATTTTGTGAACGTGGCCGATTTGAAATGGGAGTTCGGGGACTGGTACAGTGTGCAGACCTGCGGCGTGAATTCCGGGCTCGCCAGGCCCGGCAGCGAGGTCTACCGCCGCTGGCACGAGCAGGTACTGCGATACGGCGAAGGCAGACAACCGGCGCACGGCGCCATCTGGCTCACCTATTTCCCCAATATCATGGTCGAGTGGTACCCTCATGTGCTGGTGGTAAGCACCATCGTGCCGCGGGGGCCCGAAGCGTGCAGCAACGTGATCGAGTTCTATTACCCCGAGGATGTTGCTCTTTTCGAGCCCGAGTTCGTGGAGGCCGAGCAGGCAGCCTATCGCGAGACCGCGGTCGAAGACGCGGAAATCTGCGCGCGCATGACCGAGGGGCGGCGCGCATTGTTTCAGCAGGGGATCAACGAAACCGGCCCGTACCAGTCACCGCTGGAAGATGGGGCGCGCCATTTCCATGAGTTCGTTCGGTGCCAAATCGAACCACACCTCGCCTGATGCGCGGTCACCCACGCTCCCACCAGCCCAAATCGGAGATCATAGAAAAACCCGTGCATTTTCAATAGTATGTAAACACCGCCGGGGCAGCAAGTGCTGCCCTTTTTCGTTTCCGGGCTTTGCAGACAAGCTCACTTGCATTACCTTAGCAGCCTGTCGAGGTTGATATTCCGACAGGCTGCTTACGGCAAAACTTTCCGATGAACTTCACGACGCTGATAAGCGCCGCCGATCTTGCCGCGCATCTGGGCGATCCGGCCTGGGTCGTCTGTGACTGCCGCCACGACCTGCTGAACTATGAGGCCGGGCGCCGGGCCTACGCGCGGGCGCACATTCCAGGCGCGCGGTTCCTGCATCTCGACGAGGACCTCTCCGGTCCCAGGAATGGCAGGAATGGACGTCATCCCCTCCCGCATCCCATCACATTCACGCTGCGGCTGGGCGCGCTCGGCATCGACAACCGCAGGCAGGTCGTCGCCTACGACGCCAGTGCCGGCTGCTACGCGGCGCGCCTGTGGTGGATGTTGCGGTGGGTGGGCCACATTCGGGTCGCGGTTCTCGACGGCGGCTGGGACGCCTGGGAGCAGGCCGCACATCCGGTAACCGCCGATGCGCCGGTGATCGCGAGCACAACCTTCAATCCGGACCTGCAGCCGCACAACAGCGTGGATGCCGCGTTCATCTTTTCGCACCTTGGTCGGCAGGATATCGGCATACTGGATGCGCGCAGCACGGACCGGTTCCGCGGCGAGAACGAAACGCTCGACCCCGTGGGTGGGCACATCCCCGGCGCAGTCAACCGCTTTTTCAGACACAACCTGGATGAGTCGGGCCGCTTCAAGCCGGCGGCAGTACTCGAACGGGAGTTTGGCAATCTTCTGGGCAACCGCCCACCCGACACCGTGGTGCACCAATGCGGTTCGGGCGTGACCGCCTGCCACAACCTGCTCGCCATGGAGTTCGCCGGACTCAGTGGCTCGCGCCTCTACCCCGGGTCGTGGAGCGAGTGGTGCTCCGACAGCACACGTCCGGTGTCCGTCGGCACTGCGTGAACGCGCTTCTTGCCGATCTCGTCCTGATCGTTCATTTTGCCTTCGTGCTGTTCGTGGTAGGCGGCCTCGCGCTCATCTTGATCGGCGCGGCGGCGGGCTGGCAATGGGTGCGCAATTTCTGGTTCAGGATCGCCCATCTGGCGGCGATCGCTTTCGTTGCTGCGGAGTCGCTGGTGGGGGTCTGGTGCCCGCTCACCGTGTGGGAGGATGCCCTGCGCGGAACCGGCAGCGACATGAGCTTCATCGCCCGCTGGGTGCGCGCGATGCTTTTCTGGAACCTTCCCGAATGGGTGTTTACCGTTGCTTACTGCGCGTTTGCGCTCGCGACAGTAGCCACCTGGTGGTGGATGCGCCCTGAACGGGCGCATAAGCAACAAGGGGCGCCGCAGCGCCCCTTGTCATCCGCCAGCGACAGCAGCTAACCGAGCGTGTCGGCCCAGATGTTCCTCGCCCAGCCCCAGGCGTAGGTGCCTTCTTGCTCGCTCGCCTTCGGGGAGACTCCGCCCGCGCCCTTGACCGGTACCAGCGTCTTCTGCGCAGGGTTGTACTTATGGATCGAGGTGACGTGCATCGCGCTGCGGCCGTCGACCATGCTGTAGCAGGCGTTCATGATGGCCGGGTTGCGGAAAACGGGCGCCCCCTTTAGCAGCGCGACGACCGCCCCCGCGCAGATCTTGCCGTGCTGGTTGGCCATGCTGCCTGACTTCGGCATGCCGGGAGCCGACAGCGTGGCATCGCCGAGCACGTGGATGCCCTTGACGGCAGTTGACTCGCAGGTGAGCCAGTCGATCCCGCACCAGCGCTCGTTTGCGGTGATGAGGCCCGTGCTGCGCGCGATGTCCCCCGCCCGGTGCGGCGGGACAACGTTAAGCACGTCGCCGCGCACCTTGTCGCCCAGCAGGATGGCGGTCAGGCTTCGCGCATCGACATCCTGCAGCTCACTGTTGGGCCGATAGTCGATCATGCCCTTGTAGGGGCCGTTCCAGGACTGCAGGAACAGGCCCTTCTTCGACGTGATGTCCTCATTCGAATCAAGGACGATGATCTTCGAGCGCGGCTTCACGCGCTTGAAGTAGTCGGCGACCTGGCACACCCGCTCGTACGGCCCCGGCGGGCAGCGATAAGGCGCCATCGGAATATGAAACACAAACACACCACCGTCGCGCATCGCTTCGAGCTGCTTCCTCAACGCGACTGTCTGCGGTCCGGCCTTCCAGGCGTGAAGCACTCGGTTCTGCGCTTCAGCGCTCTTCAAACCCGGGATCGCGTCCGGAATGAAGTCTATCCCGGGTGCGACGACCAGACGGTCGTATTGCAACACGCTGCCACTAGCGAGGCGTACCTGCCGCGCGCCCGCATCCACCGCCACTGCATCGTCGCGCAGCACGCGCACGCCGTGTTTCCTCAATCCGTCGTAACCGATGGTGAGATCCTCGATGCGGGCGTTGCCGCCCAGTACGAGATTACTCATCGGACACGAGATGAACTGCGCGTTCCGTTCAACCAGCGTCACCGCAATGTCCGGCGCCCACAGGCGGATGTACTTCGCCGCAGTCGCGCCCGAGAAGCCGCCGCCGACGACGACTACGCGGCCCGCGGTCCCGGCTTCTTCCACGGTCGCGCATCCGCCGATTGCGGAAACACCCGCGCCGGCCGACATCCACTTGATGAATTCGCGTCTGGTCAATGACATGGTGCCTCCTCAGTAGCGCGAGGCCGGAGCGGTTGGAGGGGAGCTGGCCGGCCCCGCTTTCACGCTGGCGAAATAACCGGCGATCGCTTCAAGCTCCTGGTCGGTATAGCCCTTGGCCTGCTGGTGCATGATGGTCGCCGGGCGCTTGCCAGCCTTGAATTCCTTCAGTTGCTGCAGCATGTAATCCCGGTTCTGCCCCGCCAGGCTCGGGGGGACTCCTCCGACGCTGCGCCCGTCGGTGCCGTGACAGGTAAAGCAGGTCGCCGCCAGGCTGCGCGCGTACGCCGGGTCGGCCGCGCCCGCCTCCATGATGGAGCCGCCCGCACCCAGCAATGCGAAAACGAGGTATTTCGATGCCAGACGCATACACCCCTCCTTTTCTGAAAAGCCGCGTCGCGGAACCACCGTTATCGGGGCTTCAAACCAGCGTTGGCAGTTTCCGCGCAATGCCTGAGTGTGTCAAGATTGGCGGCCGCTTACGCGCATGGGAACGCGTGGTTGGGAGGATGTCGCAGGCGCGGCGGCGGGCGCCGGCTTCGAGAGCGAGCTTACTGGACCGGTGCGCTCTCGCTCACGGCCGGGGCTTCCTCGGCAAATCCAAGGACCACCTTCTCGTTCGCATCGATGTCTACGGTGACCTTTCCACCGTTGGCGAGCCTCCCGAACAGCAGTTCGTCCGCGAGCGCACTGCGGATGGTGTCCTGAATCAGGCGCGCCATCGGGCGGGCGCCCATCTGCGGATCGAAGCCCGTCTTCGCGAGGTAGTCCTTGAGCGCGGCCGTAAAGGTGATATCGACCTTCTTCTCGTGCAACTGGTCTTCGAGCTGCATGAGGAACTTGTCGACAACCCGCAGGATGATCTCCCGGCTCAACGCCGCGAACGAGATGATGGCATCGAGCCGGTTGCGAAACTCCGGCGAAAACAGCCGCCGGATCTCCGCCAGTTCGTCTCCCGCACTCTGGCTCGGCGTGAACCCCATGGAGGTTTTCGACAGCTCGGCCGCGCCGGCATTGGTGGTCATGACGATCGCCACGTTGCGGAAGTCAGCCTTGCGCCCGTTGTTGTCGGTAAGCGTGCCGTGATCCATCACCTGCAGCAGGATGTTGAAGATGTCGGGGTGCGCTTTCTCGATCTCGTCAAGCAGCAGCACGGAATACGGGTGCTTGGTGATGGCTTCCGTGAGCAGCCCGCCCTGATCGAAGCCGATGTAGCCGGGCGGCGCGCCGATCAGCCGCGACACGGCATGCCGTTCCATGTATTCGGACATGTCGAAGCGCGTGAGTTCCACGCCCATGACGTAGGCGAGCTGACGCGCGACCTCGGTTTTTCCCACCCCCGTGGGACCTGAAAACAGGAAGCAGCCTATCGGTTTCTGCGGATTGCCCAGACCGCTGCGCGCCATCTTGATCGCGGTCGCCAGCGCGTCGATCGCCCGGTCCTGGCCGAACACCACGGCCTTGAGGTCGCGGTCCAGGTTCTTCAACGAATTGCGGTCGTCGATCGAAACCGTCTGCGCCGGAATGCGCGTGATCTTGGCGACGATGTCCTCGATCTCGTGCTTGCCGATGATCCGCTTTTGCCTGGACTTGGGCAGGATCTTCTGCGCTGCCCCCGCCTCATCGATCACGTCTATCGCCTTGTCGGGCAGATGGCGATCGTTGATGAAGCGCGCGGAGAGCTCCGCGGCCGCGGTCAACGCGGTCGGGAGGTACTTGACCCCGTGGTGGGCCTCGAACCGCGACTTGAGCCCCTTCAGGATCGCAATCGTCTCCGCCACCGACGGTTCCACGACGTCGATCTTCTGGAAGCGGCGCGCGAGCGCGTGATCCTTCTCGAACACGCCCCGATACTCGGTGTAGGTCGTCGCGCCGAGGCACTTCAACTGCCCCGCCTGCAACGCGGGCTTGAGCAGATTGGATGCGTCGAGCGTGCCGCCTGATGCGGCCCCGGCGCCGATCAGGGTATGAATTTCGTCGATGAAAAGAATGGCCTGGGGATTCTCCAGCAGCTGCTTCAGCACGGCCTTCAGCCTCTGCTCGAAATCACCGCGGTACTTGGTCCCCGCGAGCAGCGCCCCCATGTCGAGCGCGTAAACGTTGCAGCGGCGCAGGATCTCCGGCACGCCCCCTTCCACGATGCGCCGCGCCAGGCCCTCGGCGATTGCGGTCTTGCCGACCCCTGCTTCGCCCACCAGCAACGGGTTATTCTTGCGGCGCCGGCACAGCGTCTGGATCACCCGCTCGAGTTCCCGGTCGCGCCCGATCAACGGATCGATCTTGCCGGCTAACGCCATGGCATTGAGGTTCATGGTGAAGTTTTCGAGCGCGCCGTTCGGCTGCGCTTCGTGCTCGCCCTCGGATTCCCCATCGGTCTTGGCGGGCTGCGCCTGCGGCACCTTGCTGATGCCATGGGAGATGTAGTTCACCACATCGAGGCGCGTGACCCCCTTCTGGTGCAGAAAATAGACCGCGTGGGAATCCTTCTCACCAAAGATCGCCACCAGCACGTTGGCGCCGGTCACCTCTTTCTTGCCCGAGGACTGCACGTGCAGGATGGCGCGCTGGATCACCCGCTGGAAGCCCAGCGTGGGCTGCGTGTCGACGTCGTCGCCGGCAAGTATCGGCGTGTGTTCGGTCACAAAATCGCCCAGCAGCTTGCGCAACTCGTCCATGTCCGCCGCGCACGCGCGCAGCACCTCGGAGGCCGACGGATTGTCGAGCAGCGCGAGCAGCAAATGCTCCACGGTAATGAATTCATGGCGCTTCTGCCGCGCCTCCATGAAGGCCGTGTGCAGGCTGACTTCGAGTTCCTGTGCGATCATTTCAGTTTTCTTCCATCACACACTGTAACGGATGCTGGTGCTGTTTGGCGTACGACTTGACCTGCTCCACCTTGGTTGCCGCGACGTCCCGGGGATAAAGCCCGCATACCCCGCTGCCTTCGCGGTGCACCTTCAGCATCACCTGCGTCGCGCGCTCCCGGCTCAGCAAAAAAAACTTCTGCAACACCGCAACGACAAAATCCATGGGCGTATAGTCGTCGTTCAGCAGCACCACCTTGAACATCGGCGGCGGTTTGACCTTGACCCGTCTGGTCTCCAGGACCGTGTCTTCACGCTGCCGTGTCGCCATGCCGGGAAACCCGCCTTGATGATTCCGTCCGTATACAATGCTCCAGTGCTATTCTCGCCATAATACGGCAAATTTCAAGTAGCAATAAGTGACCTTTTTCCGGTGTATACTTGACTTCCTCCCGGAGATAGCCTAGAAAGCAGTCGGGTGTTTGGCTTCAAGCCACTTCGCAGGTCCGGTATGGCCGTTTGCGATCCTTGAAACTCAAACAGATTGCGGGGATCGGGCCCGCGTATTTTGGAAGGCAGTTACTATGGCAACTGGCACCGTCAAGTGGTTCAACGACTCCAAGGGGTATGGCTTCATCACCCCCGATGATGGTAGCGAAGACCTGTTCGCGCACTTCTCGGCGATCCAGATGAGCGGCTTCAAGACGCTCAAGGAAGGCCAGAAGGTGTCTTTCGAGGTCACTCAAGGCCCGAAAGGCAAGCAGGCCGCCAACATCCAGGCCGCTTGACCGCCCACCCCGCGCAACGGGGTGAGTTCGTTTCATCTTCGCCAAAAAACAAGCCCACCCGAACACCGCAGCGGTGGGCTTTTTCGTTTGGGGAGAGGTGACAGGGGTGTTGGCCCTGTCAGATTCGGGGGAGGTTCCTAACTGACCCGGTCGGGTTGCGCCCGTCCTACTTGCCCCAAGGCTTGATCGCGTCCTTCAGCTTGCCGTACCCCTCGAGGTAACGGGGCCGCTTGCCGCCATAGATCCTGTCGAAGATCGCGAGCTGGGCGTCCAGCCATCGAGTAAGTTCCGTATTGCCCGGATTTGCCGCCTTGTAGGCCTCGTTGATCAGGACGAAGTGGATTCTCGGATCGTAGGGCTGCTTCTCGCCTCCGACCGTCTCATCCCCGGCCAGCAGGCGCAGGAGCATCGCGTCGGCGGAACCGAGCGTCTGCTCGAAAATCGGCTCGCCCTCCATGCGGTACATGACGCTGGTCATGTCCTTGCCGTTCGTCATGGTGAAGCCCATGTCCTTCCAGACCTTGTTCATGTCGGCGCCCGCCTTGACGTGATCGAGAACCTTCTGCCCCCAACCGCGCAGCACGTCGGGCGCGTCGGCCATGAGATCGGTCAGCCGGTCGCCGTCGA